>FSVH01000142.1_pt1 | contig 103998 bp, 117 predicted proteins | sample 1637631 | NCBI WGS metagenome assembly FSVH01 (sample SAMEA3914814, study PRJEB12502) | metagenome | biome: forest; material: soil | place: USA | collected 2011-09-16 | depth 0.1 m | reverse complement strand
GTTTTAAATTATTTACAAACTCTGATCTGTTCTTACTGTACCGTAAAAACCAATTTTTCATTTGATTATAATCAGTTTCCATTTGCTGTAAATCACGAATCAAATTTTGATAATTCTCATTTACGAACAATAAATCTTCATATGTAAATTTTACATCAACAAAATCTTCTATTATACCACCCCAAAAAAGGCACGGATAATCCCATTTGTCCTTTTTAACTTGAGAATACATCTGCGCAATATTGTACTCTAAATCAATAAACGTCTTCAATATTGTATACATTTTTAAAGATATAACCGCCTCACCTTCTACAGCCCTCTTCCTATCCTGTTCTTTCCGGACTTTCCGCTGATCAAGTATGCCGAGATATTGCGACAATAGCGATATCCCGCCCCCGATAACGGCGCCGAATACTGCCGACCAAAAATTTGCATCCAAATTGATGTGGGAAACCGCTCCACCGAGTAAGCCACCAATCCCGCCAATTAAGAGTGCACCCCCACCCAGACCCCATTTAATTTTCATAATGTATTTCTCGATATCCCTCGTAAAGGCCGTCAATGCCGAATTCCGAACCACAAACCCGCCATCAGGATAAACCCCAAGGCCGCGATCAGAACCCACTCGATCGGATCGCGCTTCATTCCACAACGACCTGCAACACCCCGTCAGGCAGCGGCCGTTGCAAGGCCTTCGCCTCGCACCAGGGCGCGGTCAGCCAGGCGTCGCATCCCTCCCAGGTCGTCAGAATCACCGGCATAGCCTTGTCGTGATAGGCCCCGACATCACTATTCGCATCCGTCGTCAGGAAGGCGTAGAAAGCCCCCGTGGTCGGTTCGGCATCCTTGGCGCGGACCTGGCGCGAGAGCGAGACCGTGGCGCCGGCAAAGAAGGCCAACTCGCGGCCGTCGGCGAAATTGAACCATACATCTCCAAACGTCCGGCCGACCTGGTCAGGTTCGCAAAACTCTGTGAACGGCACCAGGCACCGGTTTTCCACGCCGAGCCATTGCTGCCAATGGCGAATTTCGGCCTGCCGTATGTTTGTCAGGCCCTTGTCATGCTTCATGGGCTTACCCGTCGGTGTTACCAGGCGATGCGCCGGCGTCGGCAACCCCCACAGGGCCTCGGTGATTTTCAGGCGGCCGGCAGCGAGCGTGACGATCCGGCCGGCCGTATTCGGGAACATTTCTTTTGGCTCACCTTCATTGCGCCCCGGCCACGCCCCCCACTCCGCTTCCCGCCATACGGCGAAAGCATCCGCCAGCTCTTCATTGGTCTTACTGGTGCGGTAACGATTGCACATCGGCGATCTCCCATCGCAATTTGTGATCAACCCTACCTCTTGACTCTTAATCGTCAATGAGAACAAAAAGAGAACCTATTAACGGGCGCGGCCAGAAAGGCGGCCCTCGACAGGTGATCCGGCGATGCGCAAACCCACCCAGCCAGAAGTGATGTACACCGACGCGGACGGCTTTTTCGCTTCGTGTGAACAGTTCCGTCATCCGCACCTGCGTAACCGGCCGGTCGGAATCGTGCCGATGATATCGGGCAGTTCCTGCGTCATCGCCGTGTCGCGCGAGGCCAAGGCCCTGGGCGTCAAGAATGTCATGCCGATCGGTGAGGCGCGCACGGTCTGCCCCGACCTGGTCGAATGGCCCCAGCACCCCGATCTCTATCGCCGCGCCCATAATGAGATGCTGTCCGAAATCAGCATGGTGGTGCCGATCGACACGGTGAAGTCGATCGATGAACTATGCTGCGTGCTTGGCGCCGACCAGCGCGCCGATCCGCAGGCGGTCGGCCTGGCTATCAAGAACCGCATCACCACCGTTTTCGGGCCATGGATCAATATGAGCATGGGCTTCGCGCCGAACCGGCTGCTGGCGAAGATGGCTTGCAAGGCCGGCAAGCCGGCGGGCAATCTGGTCTGGACGCCACATAACCTCTATCAGCACCTCATGGCCCAAGACCTCAGCGATATACCGGGCGTGGGTGGTCGGATGCTCGACCGGCTGGAGAAGGCCGGCATCCATTCGATTGAGCGCCTGCTGGATTGCAGCCCCGGCCATATGGCGGCCCTGTGGGGTAGCGTCGCCGGCCGCCGGATGCACTTCGCCCTGCACGGCTATGATATCCATGCCGAACCCTCGCAGCGCGGCCAGTTCGGACATTCAAGGATGCTCCCACCAAGCCACCGCACCATGCCCAGCGTCCGCCCCCTGTCGCGCCTGCTGATGACGAAGGCGGCCCGCCGGATGCGTCGGGAACAGTTTCGCACCAGCCGGGTCTATCTCGGCATCACTGTCTATACCCGCGACGGCCGGCGCGGCTGGGGGCAGCATCGGGATGTGCCCCAGGTCTGCGATTACACGGCCATCCTGGCGGCGCTCGGTGAGTTGTGGAAAATCGCCATGGCCGATGTCAATCCCCGCCTGGCGCTGGAGTCGGTCAATGTCTGCCTGGGTGAGATATCGCCCATGAACCAGCGCCAGCTCGACATGTGGGAGGATGACGAAGGTCAGCGCCTGCGTGAGGAATCGCTGTCGGACGCGATCGACGCCATGAACCAGCGTTATTGTAGCACCGTCGTCTATCCCGGCCTGCGCGACGACGAGGCTTCGGACAATATCGGCATGAAGATTTCCTACGGCCGGATTCCACGCATCGAGGACCGCTTCTGATGCCGGGGTGGCGCGCGGAAATGCGGCTGGCCGATATCTCGCCGGATTACGAGATCGAGGTCGAGTGCCGGCGGTGCGGCAAGAGCTACATGCAGTGGCCGGCCGAGTTGATGACGGTCGAGAAAAACAAGCCGCTGTTCATGGATCAGCTGCAGGCCAAACTAAAATGCCGGGACAAATATTGCCCCGGCACAGTCAAGATCGCGCTGCTATACGATCACCTGGTTACGTCATTTATCGGAGGGATGCCATGAAATGGCCACGCACGGAAAACTGGAAAGCCGAGACCATGCTGCGGGAGCTGAACCCGAATGAGGTGCTGACCATAGCCCGGCAAGGTCAGGCACCCTTGAGGGCCACCGCGCACGAACTGATGCGCGAAGGCCGGATCAGCGGCACCCTGACTATAGAACAGGTCGAATGGGCGTTTTCGCCCCGGCCGCTGCCGAATTAAGTTAGACTACGCTGCACAAAGCTCATCTGCATGTCGCTTACGCGCGATGTATCGACGGTCAAGATCTGCGGCGACCGCCTTGGCTTCTTCGCGTGAAGGAATTGCAGATTCCTCATGATAAACAATGTTTTTCACTCGGGGCCGGAAAGCTTCCTCTTTAACGGAGGCCTCCCACAGATTGACGTGATATTTTGATAACAAAGGATCTGAATACGCGCACGAAAGCATGCCAAAACCCACCATGGATTGAAACGCCTTAGATTGCTGGACGCCTAATTTGTCCAGATCTCGCATGAGCGCAAAGCTTGAATCACCCGTGCTGCTTCTCGCGCGCTGAACTTCACCGACCAAAATATCACGAGTGAAGCGCCGAGCGAGGGCATAACCGCCAATATTCGTTTGAAACCAACAAACGAAATATACCACAGACTCCGGCACACGATCATCCGCAATGAGAACGCGCGCAGCCTCACCCGACAATTCACGAAGCCTAATGGCCTCCCGTAATTTATCCTTATGTTGCTTAGCCGCCTTAGCGATTCGCGGCAGGCCAAACAACAGAAACGCAGCTAAAGCTGTCGTTGCGATTATGGTCAGCATGTCACTCCCTCAGAGGTACCTAATCGGATATTACACAACTCTAAGCAAATAAATAATTACTTTTTGGCCAGTTCAAGGCAACTCGCGTCTTAGGCGTGATCGACGTGGTTGCGTTGGTAAGTTTGACTGATCTGAATCCGTCAGGCGTTTTTGCCTGGCTTCGATCTCGCCCTGTATCTTTTTCATTTCTTGATCATGTTGCATCCGAGCCTTCCGGTGCTCCAGAATACAATCCGATATAGACCTCAAGAATTGAATCACGACATTTAGTCGAAAAATTAAAATCAAAACGGTCAACGCCCACAGCTTCCCCCCATGCTGTAGAAATTCCATCGCCGTTCCAAACGACAAGTTCTCGATCACTAGGAGCCCTCCCGGCAGGCACGGCTCGCCCCCCAACCTAGACGCCGTCGCCAATATTAATATGATCCAATCCCGGTCACCACACCCGAATCATACCTCAACTGGAACGACTCGGTCATTTGTGTCAATAACGTTACCTTAAAAGTTGTGCTACTCGCGTAAAAATCGCCTATTTGCTCGACTGCTGCAACTGCCTTTCCAGCATTTCAATTTTAGCTGTCGCCTCGGCGCGGGCCTGAAGTTGTGATTGGTACTGCTGCTGAAGCGACCAACCCAATAAGCCAACGATGATTGAGAACGCCGCCACGCCTCCCCAGCTGAGTAGACGCAGGATGAGGGTGATCGATCTATCGATAGAACGATAACGAACGGCGCAGATCTCTTCATGCGATTCCTGCGCCGCCGCCACTTGTTCAGCCTTCCGCATCGCAGCAGCGGCCGTGATACGCTCACTCATTCCCCCACCTTCCCCGTCTCCTGACCTTTTTTGATCACCGTCACCAGCGCCCCGCGTTTGCCGTCGCACTGGACCGTTACGCCGACCGTATCAATTCCCACTTTGGAAATGCGGCGGGTGACCGCGTCCATATCGGTGAAGTGCTCATTCGGATTCAGACGATCCGGACTGCACTTCACCAGGGCTATCGACGGAATGAACAGCGGCGCTTTCGGGACCAACTTCGGCCCGTTCGAGCACGCTGTTATAGCCATCAGCGAAAGCGCGCCAATAGCTATCAGGATCGGGCGCATTGACGATGACATAGCCCTTGCCGGTGAGATCCGGCACACAGGTTTGGATGGCGGGTTTTGGCAGGGCGTCGATCCGTTGCTTGGCATTGTCGACGGCGACATGAGTGTCTTTGGCATGATCGATAAGCTTTCCTTCCTCGGCCAGGGCGATGCCGGCGTTTTTCGTGGTTTGCTGGGTGGTTTCGGTCGCGGCCGCCGCCACGGTCTTCAGGTCCTTGACCTGGTTCTGGGTGCGATCCCAGAAGACGCCGATCAGGATACCGGCGACGAGCGTGATCAGAATGATCACGCCACTGGCGGCCGCATCGCCGATGCTGGTTTGAGAGTCAGACATCACAGCCCCCGTTCACAGAGGGCGCGATTATCGGCCCGGCGCTTGACCAGGCCGGGTAGCTTCCGGCCGCCGGCATAGACCCAGGCTGACATCGCTGCGCATCCGCCGGCGTAGTCACCGGCACGGAACCGCTTTGCGACGGTCGATCGGCAATAGGCCGAAGCACCGATATTGTAGGTCAAGTCGATCGTGGCGGCGAGGATGTACGGCTGGTCCTTCAGCTCGGGCGAGCACACCAGCACTGGCCTGGCGTGTGCCAGAAGCTGCGTGTCGAGACTGACCCGACATTCCTCATCCGTATAGATCCGGCCGACGACAACATCGGTTGTGTCGCCGGAACATTTCGTCGGAATCCGGACTGGGTCGAGATAGCCTTTATTGACGGTTCCCTCGTGCGCCGGCACATCCTTGTGCAGCCGCTCATAGGCAACCGGGCCGACGAGGGCCAGCAAGGCAGCGACCAGTGCGGCCCCCTGCCCTGCCTTTTTCAGCTCCCCGGCCGTATCACCAACCAGGTGCTTGAACCAGGCGATGAACCCCTTGATCCTGACCGCGACAGCTTCCTGCTTGATCAGGCGGGCGAGCAAGGCCAGAACATTGATGGCGACACCCAGTACCATGGCGTAGCGCGCCGGCAGGTAGGCCGCCACCGACGCGCCGCCAAAGGTCGTCCAGATATTGACGATGAAGTCCGGCGCCGCCAGCGCGGCCGTGATGATGGTGATCGCCGCGCCGATAAGCCACGTCGACCACGCCCTTGCGAGCTCGCGCCAGTGTGCGAAGAGTTTCATGATAGTCCCCTGATTGTGAGTGCAGAATTAAGCGTCCGGCGCGGCGGCATTATCGAAAATGCAGTTTGAGGTGTCCGGATCATGCCCGGTCAAGTAATCAACCTTCACACCTGACAGGCCGGTCGGCACGGTCATCTCGACCGTATTGGCCGACGCTACCGCAGGCGCGCCAGTGATACTCTTCACGGTGGAAAAATTGTCCGTCGAGACGCGAAATCCAGTGATGCCGACCTGAGCCACCCTGCCGACAATGGTCGATCCCCCGAACCGTTCGAAGGTGACAACGATTTTGCCGGTCACCGAGTCATAGGCGGCACTAACTGGCTCAGGCCCCCGTCTTGGCGTTGCGAGACCGAGAATGGCTGAACTGTAGCATCGCGCCACCCGGCGGCCCTCGATCGACATGGCCGCCGGCGTCAGGTGGGTGTCGTCGTCGTCAATCGCCATGGTCAGCATTTCGCACGCCATGAAGTTGCCGTCGTCATCTGCCACATCCAGCTCGGCAGCCCTACACCAGGTCCATTGTTGATCAAGGCTCGAAGAATCGGCCGGACTGGATTGCGCGCCAATGATCAGGACCGGCAAGGCTGACAGGAAATCGGCGCACCCTAAGTCACTGCGGAAATTTGCCAGCAGGCTGCGATAGTTCGAGGCATGCGCTGACTGGCTGACGATATCGCCGTCGCGCGCATCATTCGATCCCACATGGATGATCAGACCCTCGATTTTTCCGTCCAACGCCGTGACGGCGGCGACAGCCGGATCATAATTGCTGTCGCCGGACACCCATTCGGCCAGGGTAGTGGCGCTCTCGCCATAATTCAGCAGGCCGACCGGCACGCCCGGTTCGTCGGCGACCATGGCATTTCCACAGGCGACGGCCGCCGCTCCGGAGCAGGCTGCCCAGGCACCATTATACATCCGCACCAGGGGGTCAGTGTCTTCCGCCGTGGCGTCCTCGAACCACTTCTGCGGCGTCGATGATCCGACGACCAGAAACAGCTTGCCGATACCCCAGGTATGGGCGCCGGATGCGCTCGCCAGAACCGCCGGCGTGGCGTCCTGGGTGCGCACCTCGATATGATAGCCGTCACCGACCGGAACCTCGGTCAGGGTGCCAGTGATGTTAGCCCCACTGACTGAGACCAGTGTCCAGTCCTTTATAACGCTTGATCCCTTCATCACACGAGCCTGGGCCGATGACGGCGTCGCGCCCGCCCAGGTCGCCGCCACAGGCACACTGCCCGTCGTAAGCGCCAGGCGTTGAAGCACGCGAAGATCAGCCAGATCGGTGACGGATACCGAGTTGGCGCTTGCCGGAGCAATGGCGGCGACAATCTGGATGGCCCGGCCCCACGCGGTCGCAAATGTCCATGACTGCGTATACGATCCTATCGTGGTGGTAGCGCGCGAACTGGTGCGTGACACTTGGCCGCCGGAGCCGCCGCCATCAGCATCCAGCGCGCTGGAAACCAGCGTCTGGCCCGAGCCTACCGTCGGAGCCTCTTCCCGGTTCGTGGCGATGAGATCGAGCATCAGCGAATTGGCAGTAAGCGTCGTCAGGCTTTGCGAATAGGTCGTGGCGTCCGTAGCATTGCCGGTCGAGGCGACGACTTCGGGGGCGCCCTGGTAGGCATCGCGCAGGGTATGGGCGTGGCCCGTGCAGTGCGACGCCGGCGACACATCGCCGACGGCTTCAGTCGCCACCACACTAGCAGTGCCTATGGCCGGATTGACCAGGTACCACAGCTCGCCGGAGACCGTGGCGGACGACTCGACGATGACCTGTGCCTTGGCCCTCGTCAGCGACACACCGCCATAGGTCACCCCCGACCAGGTAACGGAATTACCGGGATGGGCACCGTCGGCATTTTCGGCCGACAACCAGACGAGCAGCAGCCGGTTGGGGGTGTCGGTGACGGTATGCGACCAGGTCATGGTCCCCGTTTCGACCTCACCCGTGGGCGCGTAAGGGCTTATATCTACAACAGTCGCAGCCATGATTAACTCGCGGTCAGAGGAGTACGGGTAGGCGATGCGGGGAAGCCCGGCGTCAGATCGGGAGGCCCTTCCAGGGCCGCGATACGGGCCTCCAGAGCGATGGCCATCTCAGCTACCGCGTCCAGAGCATCTTTCAGCCGCTGTTCAAGCGTGGCCATGTATCAGCCCGCCATCGCAGCGTTGAAATAGGACGCCAGGTCGGCATCCGTGTCGCCGAGCGCGGAAGCTGCAACCGCCCCGATATTGGTACGGCCATTGCTTTGTTGAGTCGGGTCCAGCCCCTGTGCAGCCGTATCAGTACGGACGCGATTGCCGAGTGCCGTCGCGGTCGTGGCGGCGAAGTTGGCGTCGTCGCCCAGGGCGGCCGCCAGTTCGTTGAGCGTATCGAGAGCGGATGGCGAACTGGCAACCAGTGCGGATACCGCCGCGGCAATTTGAGTTGATATCTTGGTGATCGACCAGGTCTCGGTTGTGGATGCTGACGACGAGTCGTTAATGATGGCGCCGCTGCCAGCCTCCAATGCCGTGACCATCGTTTGCAGACCGTTGAGTGCAGCGACAAGAGACGTCTTGTCTTCGGTCGTTAGGTCTGTCAGATCGCCAATATTGGTTATGACATCGGCTATATCGGACGCCAGGTCTTTGCATTGCAGCGAGACGGCATCGGAGAAGTCTTTCAGGCGTTGTTCAAGCGTGGCCATAGGGTCAGTCCTTTATGAATTAAGGGAATTTAGGAAATACTGGGCAATATCACCCGGATCGATCGGATCGCCGGCAGCGCCTTCGCGATCTATGGCGATAAGAAGAGTTGTCGGCGATATCGCCGTGGCGACACGCAAGGTCCAACCCTCATCCGGTGGCGCCTGAACCAATGCGCCGGCAGGCCCGCACCAAACCGGACCAAGCTCGAACGACCAGGAAGGGTCCGAAGCCATGCCGCCGAAGCGAATGCCGACGGTCGTGCCGATGCCGGCGGACACCAGATTGAGACCCAGCACCAGGTCTTTATCTGCCGGCACAGCGAGATTGGGATAGACCACCTGGTTATTGAAGGTTGCTTTGACCACCCGCGGCGCCGAAAGCACAGCACCGGCCGTCCGGTCGATCTCCGACAAATCCGCGCCATCGGCGCCGGCAGGCCCGCGGACAACCCCAAGGACCGTCAGCACGCGCGGCCGCAGGCGCACGATCCGCATTTCACGGGGATAGGTCATCAGAACCTCACGGTGAACTGGAAGGGATCGACCTCGCCGCCGAGATCGTCGACGGCGCCCAGCGTGCCGATCAGTTGGGCGCGGTACAGGCCGCACAGGCCCTCTGTGTCTGTCGCCAGAAAACTGCACAACACCTCGCCGCCATCGATAGTGATCCGCCCGTTCCCGGTCGTCAGTTCGAAGGCCCGGACAGTGTTTTCCGGATCACCATTCGACGCCTTGCCGACCAGCGACCAGCTATAGGCGGCCGGATCGAAGGCTTCTGTGTCGGCACAGCAACCCGCCGGTGGCAGCAGCTCGACGGCGTAGCCCACGCTAAAGGCCACGCCGGCGATGCGTGATATAATTTGCATGGAATTCTCGATTGTGAAGATTTAGACCGGCGCCGCGGCGTTATTGCCGAGACAATTGGAAACATTGGGATCAGGGCCGCATAGATAATCGACCTTCAGGCCCGTGAGCCCCGATGGCACAGTCAGGACCACCTTGTTCGTGCCGCTGATCGCTGCCGCCGATACCGGCTGCAAGGTGGCGAAATTGTCGGTTGAGACCCGGAATCCGGTAATGCCGGTTTGCGCGACCTTGCCGTAAAGCTGACTACCGCCATTCAGATCAAAGGTGACGGTGAGCGCCGTGCCGGTATAGGTCACGGATGCGGGCTCAGGCCCCCTGTACGCCCGGCTTTGACCCAGAACGGCAACGCTGTAGCTATAGGCGACCCGACGCCCCAGTATAGCCATGGCCGCCGGCGTCATGTGCGTTTGATCGCTGTCTATCGGCAAATCTTCCGCCATCGCGCCGAGATAGATCGCGGTTTCCTCACAGAGCAACAATTCAGCCGTGCGGGCGCGCGTCCAGTTTTCGCCGCCTTCGCCTGTGGGGCAGCGCTGGCAGGTCGTGATCAGGACCGGCAGGGTAGAGACAAAGCCCGCCTTGGTGACGTCCGAGCGCCAGTTGGCGATCAGCGTCTCATAATCGCTGAGGTGCGTCGCCTGGACCACGGTCGCATACCGGGCATCGTTGGAGCCGGCGTGGCAGATGATCGCCTCGATGACGCCGCCGGCCGTCGTGACGTCCGCCACCGACGCGGTATAATTACCATCCTCATCCGCCCAGTCGGTCAGGTAAGAGCCGCTAACCCCGGTGTCGATCAGGCCGATGGGGATGCCGGGCTGGAAATCGAGCAAGGCATTGCTGAAGGAGATCGCCGCCGATCCGGTCACAGCCGACCAGGCCCCGGAGAATTTACTCACCAGCGCGTCGGCCGCCTCACCCGTAGCGTCGGTGAACCATTTTTCTGCCGTCGAAGATCCAGCCACCAGAACGACACAGCCAATACCCCAGACATTCCCGGCCACAATACTGGCAACAACCGTGCCGCCGGAATTTTTACCCCTCACCTCAAGGTGATAGCCGCCGCCGGCCGGAACGGACGTCAACGATCCCGTATAAGTGCCGCCGGACACCGTCAGCGACGCCCAGGTCTTGACCTCGGTCGCGCCCTGCATGACACGCGCCTCGACCGCTGTGATGGGGCTGATGGCGACACCGGCGACCGGCACGGACCCGACCGTGAGACTGCTGCGCTGGAACACCCGCTTATTGGCTATGTCGGTGACGCCAAGGGTATCGCTCACGCCACCAATGGCAACGATCACGCCGGCTGCGCGACCATAGGTACCGGCGGAAGTGAAGATGAAACTTTGCGGACCGGCCGACGCTTTGACCAGATAATAGGATGCGAAGCGCGAGCCACCTTCACCTGGGGAGCCAACGAGGGCGGAAAGAGAGGCGCCGACATTGGAGGCGGCTGCGTCCTCGACATTGGTACATATGGCGGCAATTATCAGGGCATTCGCCGTCAGACTGGCGGCGGTCAGGGTCAGCGTCGTGCCGTCAGTGGTAGTCTCATTGTGAGCCGAGGCCTGTGGTGCGAGCTGGGCAGCATCTTTGACGGTGTAAGCCGCCGCAGCGCCATGGCTCATGACGGAACCCGACGCGCCCGTGCAGACGATCGTTCCCGTGCCAACGCTTGGGTTCAGGAGATACCAGCAATCGATCGCCGCATTGGCTGTTTCATCGGCCGAGGAATGAACCAGCTGGGTCAGGGCGACGCCGCCGAATGTCACGCCTGACCATTGAACCGCTGGGGCTATGGCCGATTCACCGCTCGGGAATACCAGGAGAATGCGGTCAGAAACCGATGTGACCGTGTGAGACCAACTTATGGTTGGAGTCGAAACCCCACCGATTCCGGTGACGTAGGTTGAGCTATCGGCAATGGAAGCTGTCATGCTCAGGGCTCCAGATACGGGCGCGTCGGCTCAGCGGGGAAGCCGAAAGGAACCGAAGAGATAAAGGGAATGGTGACGGCTGCGGTCTTAAGCTTTGTGCCGGCCGCCACGCAGCTGATGCTTTTCAGGCTGTCAGTCGACGTGACGGTATGCTCGGCGCCTGTTTCTCCGGAAATGGCCGCATCGTCGCGATACCATTGAAACGTCGCGTCTTCCCATGGCGTCACGCAATGCAGCACCGTCAGGCTGGCAATGGGGCTTGTGGACGCGGTGATGTAGGGGGCTACAAACCCTTTGGTGTACCCTAGCCCCTGCAAAAGGGTGTCATTCAGAGCCGTCATTGGACGTTCGCCTTGATATTGCCGATATAGAAGGTCATGGCGGGCAAGGACTGCGTATCGATCCAAGCCGCCAGATGTGTCGCCCATAGCGGCGCGCCTGACGCATTGCTTTCGACATTTTCAGTAATGCCGGGCGCGTAGGTGGCGGTCAGGCCTCGCGAAACCGGCGTCATCGATCCCGCCAATGGTACGTCAATATTGGCCTCGCCCTTGAAATGCGCGCCGTAAGCCAGAACAGGACGCCCCAGCACGTCTATGCCGCGTGAGCGCACCCAAAACAGGCGGAAATACAGCGGTGCCGTGCCGGTGCCTACAGCATTGGGGAACAGGAACTCGATCGTTCCGAAAACATTCCCCAGGGCGGTAATCGGCACCAGTATCTGGATCTGCGCGCCGGCGCCGACGCCATAATGCTTGGTCACCTTCAGGCAGTTACCCGCCCCCATGGCGTGATCATCCGACCAGCTGACCGACTGATCGGTGTTGTTCCACTGATCCAGCATCGTGGCGTTGTTGTAGGTCGAATAGGCACCGCCCTCCAGGTCGATGCGGCCTTCATCAAGCATCAGGCCCGCGCCACCCAGAACATCCATGGCGGGACTGTCACTGATCAGGCTCAGGTTGGGCTGGCCATTGTTACGCATACGACCGATGATCTGCCCCGGCCCGGAGGCGATGAAGCCGGTTTGGGACTGGAGATTGTACAGATCGGTCTCATGAAACCGCATCGTGGCATTGGAATTGTTCAGTTTGATCAGAGCCTCGACCGCTCCGCTGTCGTTTGGTGCGATAAGGATCATCCCGCCGAACCACGTCACCGTGCCGTCAATATCGAACAGGGGCTTGCCGACGACCGTATTCGTACGGGTCTCACAGTGGACCGAATGCAGTTCGATCCGGCCGCCGCCGACTATGATCTGGCCGTTGTTCTCGGTGTCGGTGTCGGCGTAATCGAGCAGGCTGCCGAAAAGGGAGAACTCTGCGCCCCCTGGATTATGGATCAGAATATCGCAGGACGATACGCCACCACCGTGCAGCCGAAAGTTTTCACCGGCGTTTTGTAGCCCCTCGGGGAAATAGTAGCCTTTCCTGCAACTGATAATATTGACGCGGGTAAATTCGACCAGATACGCGCCGTTGCCGAATTCGACCGCCGATTCGAAGCCGGCGATCCGCACGTCCTCGTAATTGGTGCAGTTGCCGTCGATCTCATCATAAGAGTGAATATAAATGCCCCGCGCGCCGGGTACGCTGCGGCCCGGCCCTTCGAGGCGAATACCTTTGAAAGGCATCTGAAGCGGATAATGGTCGTCAGCGCCGTCCCGTGTCGCCCAGATTGCGCAGTTCAGGACGTGCTTTTTAACACCCAGTTTCGTGACTTTAAAATTGGCATATCCCCCGCCGGTGAAGGTCAACCAGCCACTGGCCGCTTCTGCGAGACTGAAAACATAGCTGAAGCGGAAAGGGACCGGCGTATCGCCATCGATCGCCACGCCGCCCCCCCCTGACGCCCCGGACAGATTATCGCCTTCGCCCGGTGAGTCCGAAAAGAAGGTGACGCCGGCATAGGGCGGGTTGAAGTTCCCCGCCGCCTTGGAGGCCCCAAGCGTCGCTTCGCCTTCCAGGACGACCTCATAATTCCCCGCTTCGAGATCGTACAAGGTGCCGAACTGGCAGAAATTACCATGCGCGCCCTCCCAGGTGGCCGGATCGGTATAGGTCGCCTGCCCCGTCGTGAAGATCGCATCTGTCAGCTGGTCGTCATCATAAATACTGGCATTGACCCAGCCAGTAGACGGGGAGAAAGCATAGTTGCTCTTGAACCAGGTCTCAGCCATGACGGGTGTCAGGGCGCTGAAATCCATCACTGAGCCATAACCCTCGGTCCAGACCGAACCATCCGCTACCAGTTTTAATGGCACTTGCGGATCACCATCCGCGTTCATCATGATGTAGGTCGCTTTTCGCGCCAGGACGCGCCCTCCGGCATTGAAGGCCGCCTGCCAGCCAAGGTAATCCATTTCCTGGTTCAGGGAGACAGCGAACGGGTAGCGCGCCTGCAGGTCCTCCAGTGTGGCGAAGTAATCGCCGGCCTTGTGAGAATTGCCGTCACCGATCGCCCCGTAGAATTCCGGCCCGGCCGCATTGGCTTCGGCTATGATCTGGGCCGGCGACTTGACGATCAGCGTGTTCCCGCTGCCGTCGACCAGCGGATAGCGCCCGTCATGCCCGGCGCCGCCCCAAGGCAGGCCTGATGACCAGTCGCGCAGCATCTGGCCGGCATTGCTCAGGTTTTGCAGGATGGTGACATTGGCGGTGATCTGCTCATTGAGTGTATAGTTATCGCTATCGGCCAACGATTTCAGGAAGGCGACCAGCCGGATCTGAGGGGTGGTGCCCGTCACCACCAGCTTCAGACGCCCGTAACGATAAACGACAGCGTCATACAGCGTATCGACAACGACCGCGTCCTGCGGGTTCAGCGCCCGCAGGTTCCAGGTGCCCAGGTCGTGAGAAGCGCCGGAGAAATCGGCGGCCGTATTGCCTTCAATAATCAGCGTGTAGGTTTCGTTGCCGCTCGACATATCGAGCACCGCCGGCTCGAAGGCAGCGAAACCGACCCATTGCGTGGTGCCGAAATCATAAACGCGGGCGGAACCGCCGACATGACCATAAACCGTCTGAAGCCCGCCGCCCGCAGGGGCATAGGCCGTGGTGCCGTCATCGAGATAGAACGATGTCGCTGGGTGATTAAAGGCCATGCTGCTTAGGGCTTTGCTACGATTTCGCCGTCAGCGACGCGGAACAGCTTGTAATCACGCGGCCCCTCCAGGTCCTCGATCGACGGCCAGGGCAATAACGACGCGTCGACGGTACGGCCGCGGGTGAACTGCGTGATTTCCCCCGACTGGCTGCCGGGCGCGTCGGGCTGGTAACAAACGAGGATCATGCGACTTTTTGAATCCCTTTAGCGAAGAGGCTGCCAACGACATTTTCGATCGTCGACCCGCCCTTCCATTTGATCTGTACGGTGTAGGTTCCCGCAGGCAGCTCCTGCTGGACGTTGAACAGGCTCACCGAAACCTGCGTCCATGCGCCCTGGGCATAGGCGGTCAGGGACGTAACGCCATCGACATAGAGCCAGCAGTCCCACTGGTCGTCACCGGAAGGGAAGCCCTGTAGTACGCAGGCGGTCGCTTCGATGGTGCCAGCCACCGCCAGGGTCACCGTCGTTGAGCACAGGGTATAGATGGTCGAGCCGTTGCCATGATAAACACTGACCGTTTCAGCATAGGCCGGCACGATCGCCGTATTGATCGCCACCCCGTGAATGGTCAGCGAGTCCTCAATGACGGCCGCGCCATTGAGCCTGAGATTGCCATTCAGGGTGAACAGGCCGGCGCTATACAGGAAGACCTGAAGCGGATGGTCCGGATCGGAGGTGTCACCGACGAGGAACTGGCTGGCAAACACCCCGAATTGTGATGTGCCGGTCGTGTCGTCAGCATTGGCGTAGAAGCCGGCGGCATACATGCCGGCCTGAACCTTGACGAACTTGAGCGCCCGGACGCCGTCGATCGACAGCGATAGGTCCGTCACCGACGAACTGAGGGCGCCGACCGTGGTCGTAACTTCGCTGATCGTCCCCGCCAGCGTACTGACATTGCCATTCGTCACGCCCAGGCTTTCACCCAGGTCGGACACGCCATCTGTTAAACCGCCAAGTGTGTTGCCGACCGAGCTGACATAACCCGCCAGCGTCGTGCCGGCATCGATGCGGACAAAATCGGTGTTGAGGATATAGGCCGAACTATCCGGCGCCAGCACGCCGATCAGATCGACCCGCTCCAGCGCCGTCTCCGACTTATTGAGCGCCTGCAGGCTGACGAACTGAACCGATTGACCGTCACCCGTGTAGAGCAGCGCCTGGGTGATCTGCTTGTAGGTTTCGACTGACAGGAACAGCTTATAGAGATCGTTCGCCGTCGAATTGATCAGGTTGACCATATCCTCCGGCAGGTCCTCGGTCGCCAGGCGGACGTCCGGCGTCGTCGCCGTCACCCAGGACGTCCAGTTCGTGCGACGATCGGCAACGAGCCTGGCGCGCGCCTGGTAGTCGGTCGAGCCGACTATACCTTCCGCGATAACGATGCCGCCGGCATCCACGTTTTGCGTCGACGAGCTGGCGACATCGGCCAGACTGGGCAGCACCCGGACCTCGTACATCACACCCGTAACATCGGGCAAGTCTTCAGGGTCCCACTCGATCGCCAGGGCCGCCCGGCGGTCGCTGCCGTTACCATCCTTGATGGTGGTGCCCGTTACCGTGAAGCCCGGCACTTCCTGCGCCACCGGCAGGCGTGAACCCGGAATTGCCGCCACCCAGGGCAGGTAAACCGCCGGCGGTACGAAGTCGGTACTGTCGCGCTCGCGCAGGGCCAGGGTCGCATTGAGATCGAACAGCCCGTTTTGTGCTTGCGCCACTTCGAAGATCTTGGCGGTGTAGCCTTCACGGGCAGAGGTCCAGGCCGCCGAATCCAATGGCTCCAGGATATCGGCATATGGTCCCATGGTCAGAGGATGGCGGCGGAGGCGGCGCTCATCATTGATAGACGCCGTCATGATGCGCTGCACCTGCGTTGGTGATGAGCAGGCCGTCACCGGCAGATCAGCCACCAGACGCCGGCCACCGTCTTGCGCCTCCCAGGCCGCGTTATAGAGGGCGGGCGCGTCTGTCATTTCCCACAAAGCCGATGGCAAGGGGTGCGTCGCCTGTATACCGTTGTGGGTCTCGTCAAGGCCGGGGAACATATCGTGGCCCTGGTCATGATCGATCAGGATGTCATCGTCGGTAAAAAACATCACTGGCAGGCCAGGCCCGCCAACGCGGACCTTCCAGATACCGCCGATCTCGACCGACTGGGCGCAACTGGCGGTTTCCATTGCCTCCAGGATATCGGCCGGCTGATCCGAGAGCGAGATTTCCAGGCCACCCTGATACATCGGTTCGGTAGTCTCATCATCGAGATCGATCGCGACGTCACAGGCGTTCATGGCGGCGAACCAGTTGTCGAGCGGCAAGTCGCCGGCTTCCGCCTCACCGCCCCAGCTCATGCCGTCGGGCAAGGCGATGCCGCGATGCACGTTGTAATTGATGACCATATTGTTCGTGGTGGTCGCCCAGGTCGAGGGGGTCTCCCACCGCTGATCGCCAGATCCGCCGACCGTATCATCATGGCGGGGATCGTATAGCGGGACGCCTGCCATTTCGAAGCGCACAGGTGGGAAGCCGCTATATAGCTCCTTGTTCAGTTTAAAAACAACGATGGCATAACACTGGCCGACCCCGACCATGTCGGCGGACCACGGCCGATCCGGATATGTGGCACATTTCTGCATCAACAGGGCGTCAGCTTCGGTCTGGGTGCCGTCGTGATAGCGCACCCAGGCATTTCCGGCGTAGTCGTCGAGCAGCGGGTAGCCCATCACGGTCGAGCCGCCGATCATCTCCTGGGCCTCCCCGATCGTCACATAATTATCGCTGACGACGATCCGGGAGAGTTGCTGACCGGGAATGCAGCCGAGCGCGATCACGTAAACCAAGTAGGCATTCGGCGTCTTACCATCGACCCCATAGGTCATTGGCGGGCATGTCTCCTGCCCGGCTGTCAGATATTTACCGACGATAAAGGTCTGCGGCGTGGTGCCGCCGGACGTGGTGGTTGTCTTCGCCCCGTCGGTCGCCGCCGTCTTTGGCTTGTTCAGGGCCTGGGAGAGCAGGGAGATGCCAACCGTCACCGCCAGGCGGAAGGCGATGGCGGCAAACGAGGCCCCCTGCACGATCGCCGTGACGACCGCGATCGTCGCCGAGACCGGTTCGGCGCGGGCCGGCGCCGCCGTAACCAGAGTGATAAAGGCAGCGGCCAAACCCGCCAGCCAGATACGCCGGGCCTTCATACGCGGAACGCCCGACGCATTTTCAGGCAGGAGACAATACCAAGGCCCGATTCCGGGGTGACGACATAGACCCCCTCGCCCTGGACTATGCCCAGGGCAAAGCCGCCATCACCATCCACGACCGCGATATCGCCCGTATGAGCGAAGGCCGGCGCCACCTCCCTGAAGCCGAGAGAAGCGACCAGGGCGACGTGATCGGCATAACCAGCCTTCTTCAAGGCGCGCTGCCCCGCTTTCAGTGTTTTGTACCGCCCCCGCCATTCCGCCGCGTGATCGATGCCAGTGATGATCTCCAGGGCGGCGGCGGTAAAAAGGGCGCAATCATGCGAACCCGGCTCGAACTTGCGGCCATTGACTGAAGCGAGGTACGCCACCAGGCGCGCCTCCCAATCCATCATACGGGTCATCCGGACACCAGCTTTCCACGAAACGCCGCTACAACCCGACCCGCCACTGTCGGCGAGGTACCGCGCTGGCTCCCCCACCAGATATCGGCGCCTGTAACGTCGGCATATTTGAAAAAGCCGTCCGACGGATCGCGCAGGCGCTGGCTGGCATCGCTGAATTTCTGTGACCGGGTACGGGTCAGCGCCCGCGCGCTACTTACCAGGGTCAAGGTAACCGTCGCCGTGCTGACCCCGTTCTCATCTTCCGGTGAGATCACTTCGGTGATCTTGTCGATCCAGCCCTTCCAGACGCGCATCGGCTCTTCGATCAGCTGGTTGGTTTCGGTGTCGAATTCGGCGCGGTGGATCTCGACAGGCGCCAGGCGGGCGTCATAGCTTTTGATGGCGACCAGGGTTTCATTGGACACGCCAGACAAGGTGACGGTGGCCTGCCGGACCTGTACGCCGACCTCAGCCACGATATCCTCGATATCGAGCAGGCTGCCGGCGGCAAAATAGGTACGGCCCTGGCTATTGATCGAAAAGACCTGATGATCGTCACCGGTCCACAGGCCGAGACTTTCGGCGGCGCCGGTATCGCGGTTTTTGGCCGTGATCCACAGCAGGCCATGGCACGAGACACCAGTGCGCGACTGGCGATAGGCCAGTTGTGCCGGGGAGAGGGATTTCATGAACGGTTACTCTAACGAAGCGTCTGACGCCAATTGAAGGAAATGCCTTCAACGAACACACCGGCGGCGGTCCCCGGCTGCACGGAGCCCGGCACAATGACCGCCTTGCAAGCCGGCCGGATCAGCTGCACCGGCCGACCTGCCTCAGCGCCGGCGCGCAGGAAGCTGGAAGATTCGACCGCGGCCACGCCGCCGCCGTTGGCCACGCCGCCCCGTGCCAGGCGATGCAGGGCGTAGCGCGTCGGGTTTTCCCCGTAGGGAAAGCCGAGTTGGTCGCCAGGCGATATCGCCAGGCCGTTCGGCAGGCCTTGCAGTTCCAGCTCACGATTGTTGCTGACGATCGTTTTGAGGGTGACCGTGGCCGCCTGAAGCGCGATATCCATGGCCGAACCGATCGGCGCCAGGGCCGGGCGCGGCTTCATGGTGTTGTAAACGAAGAACGACCGCCCGGACTCGCCCAGGGTATCGATCAGCGCCATGGCCGCCTCGCCCTCATTGAAGCTGCATTTGCGCAGGGTAATCGTCCCTTGCCACAACCGCTGACCCCGGTTGGCGGTCAGGATCTCGCCCGCGCCGGTGACGCCCGAGCTCATGGCGGCTGGAGGCAGATGAAAGGTGCAGGACTTGACGCGCAGGCCGCCGAAGAAGTCGTCGACCGCGAGCGGAAAGGATAGCGCCATCTAGCGCTTCCTCGGATCACGCTTGATCGCCGCGACCCGCCCCGGCAGAGCCTTGTCGTACTGATTCAGACCGGCGCGCGTCACATCCGTCGATACCTGGGTCGCCATTTTCTTGAATTCCGACATCACATCCTTGTCGACCATGGCGCCGCGCAGGTCGACATTGTGCACAATGGTGATCGTCTGCTGTTGACGCGGCTGCGAGGCCAGGGGTGAACGGTTCATGGCATTGCTGACCGGGTTGGACTTGATCACGTCGCCGGCGCGCAACTTCATCAGCTCCGGACCGTTTTCGCCCACCCAGGCATAACCGGCCGCCGCCGATTCCGTGCCGGCGGCGTGGCCAGGCAGGCCACCGATCGCATTGATGACCGAACTGATATCGAGGGTCGGGTTGTTCTGGTTGAAGGCCCAGTTTTTGAACGGGTTGACCAGGGAGAGCTTGACCACTTCGGCCAGCAGATCGGAAATCACCGACTTGCCGAGATCACCGAATGATTTCAGGCCATACTTGCCGGCCTCGAAATAGGACTGAAGCCGATCGCCGATCTGGTCCTGTGTATTGCTGTATTCCGATTGCAGGGCCTTGCCGCGCGACAGTTCGGCATTCATATTCTGCTGCGCCGCCACGGCATCGAGGATCTTGCGGCCTTCTTCCGATTCCGCATCGATGCCGCGCAGTTTCATATCCTGACGGGCGCGCTCCAGGGCCAGCACTTTTTCTATGGCGGCGTCTTTCTGGCCGAGCAGGGACAGTTCAAGCTTGTCGAGTTGTGACTGCTCTCGGAGCGACCGGGTGACATCGTCGCTATATTTCGCCTCATCCAAGGTGATCCCGGCGCGCGCCGTCTTGTCGGAGGAGATCCCCTGATTAACCGCCGCCGCGAACGCGTCGTCAGGGCTGTCGGGGTCCACAGATGAATTGCGCGCGATGGCCTGCCCCGTCTGATACTGCGCCAAGGCGATCGCCCGCTGGTCATTCGTGGCAGTGATCAGGCCCAGTTGTCTTTGCAGGTATGCCAGCTGCTCATCATTGGCGGCGCTGGCGGCCTGCATATTGGTGACCTGCTGTTCAGTATTGAGGTCATGCAAACCCTTGGTCGTCGCTTCAATGACGGCATTCAGCTCTTTCAGCGCGTCGCCCTGCATATGGGTCCGCAGGGCGATAAGCGGGCGAAGCATCGCTTCATCGCGCAAGGCCTGCTGCGCATCACGCGCCGGAATCGTGCCGGCGGCGACCTGGTCGTTGACAGACTTCTGGGCATCGGCCTGGTCGCGGGTTGCGGCAGCCGCCTTCGCGCCGTTGAGCACGGTTTGGGCATTGGTCAGGTCCATTTGCCGCTGGACGGCGGCTGCCACATCCGTACCCTTACGGGTCGCCTCGGTCATGGCTTTACGCGTCGCTTCCGCCTTTAGCGCCGCGGCGTCACTGGTGAGATACGCATCGGCCAGTTTCAGCGTCTCAGTGGTGTTGACCTTTACCGAATCCGCCTCACGCGCCAAGGTCGCGGCACGATTTGCGCCGGGCGCCTTTGGGTTCTCCGACTTATCAAGCGACTCAAGCTGACGTTTGCGTCCGGCGTTGGCGCGATCGAGGTCGCCCTGCGCTTTGGTCAATTCCGCCTGGGTCTTCGAGCCAGCGCCAACCCCCGCCTTCACGAGGTCGAATTGCGCCTGTACGGCGGCGACCTGGTCATCGATCTCCTTCCGGCGCCCGGTAAACGGATCTAACGCCTTCAGGGCGGTACCGGCGGCAAGCGAAGTCCGGTCGCTCTGATCCTTGATCTTTGCCGCGGCGGCATCGTTCCAACCATTGATCTGCCCAAGGATGGCGTTGACATACTGGTCTTTTGTGACCGTCCGATTGAACAGGTTTCCAGTCAAGGCGGCCTGTTGATACGACAGGAACCTGGCCCCAGAACCGCTATTCTGCTGTTGGTAACGAGCAATCAGATCTTCCGGCCCCTGCCCGATCTGGCGGTCCAACCCCTTCCCGATCGCATTGAAGGCGTTGCCGGCGGCTGTTTCCACATTATGCCAGGCCTCGGCCAGGGTATTGACGTGGTCGGACGCGCCATCGACGGCAAGGGCCACCTTGCCGAGGATCGTGGCCTGGGCTTCCTCATGTTGGCCGCGAGCCTCAAGGCTGACGATATAGGCGCGCGTCTTTTCATCGAGCTGCCCCAGGCTTCGAAGCAGCTCGATACCGGCGCCCGTTGTATCCGTCATGCCTTTGGCCAGAGATCCGGTCGCAGCTTTCAGGTCCTGACTGGTAACCAGGGCATAGTCGCGCGAGACGTCGATCAGCTTGCCGATGACATCCGTATTGGTGATGCCGGCGTGCAGATAGGCATTTTCCTGATCGCGAGCAGCTGAAACAGCGATATCGGCAGTTTTGGCATGCTGTTCAGCCAGCAGTTGCAGCTGCGGCACGGTAGCGCCGCTCGCGCCACCTATGCCCTTCAAACTCAAGGCCAGGGTGTCATTGGCTTTTGAATATTCATAGGTTGCCGCGGCGGCCACGATGGTGGCGCCCGTCGCCGCGGCGATACCGATCACATACGGGTTAAATAAGGCCGTTGTTGATCGCAGCGCCGCCCCAAAGCCGCCCGGCTGCATACCGGCGATCTGCACCGCCTGGCCGGCCTGATTGACGAAGCTGGCAAACGAGAATTGCCCGGCAAGCAATCCCTGGGCCAGATCCGGCAAGGTCGACACCGCCATCATGCGGATTGCGCTGCTGCTCAACCCTACGGCCTTTGCGCCCTTATTATGCGCCTCGGTCATCTGATCGAGCGTGGTTTTTTCGATCTTCAGGGCGGCGGCGTGCTGATCGAGCGTGATCTTGCTGTTCTTCAGCAGCTTGTCGAGCGTGGCTTCGGACGCCGCGAAGCGATCCGTGGCCAGGGCCAGCGGGTCGAGCGCATAGCGCACGGCCATGGCCTGCTTATCCATGGTCTTCAGCTCGGCATTGATCGCCGCGGCCGAGGCCTTGGCTTTCTGGGCGCTGAGATCATCGAGGCCCAGGACCGTGCGAGACGACGACTGACCCTTGCTGGTGGCGTTTTTCGACGCATTGCCCAGCATGGCCGATTCTTCGGCCGAGGCGCGCTTCAGGGCATCGATCATGTCCTCGGTCGAGGCCGTGGCGCCGTCGATCGACGCCTTGACGTTGCCGAACGATGACTTGGCCTGGGTTTCCAGTTCGGAAACATCGCGCTTGAACTCGGACTTGCCGTCCATGGCCAGGCGGATACTAATCCTCTTGTCCGTCATTCTCTGTTTCCTGTGAGTGATAGGTGACAAGCGCGGCCTCGACGGCCGGCAAAAGGTCGGTCAGCCAGTCCGGCGGCAAGCCGGCGGCGGCGGCGTAGGCAAGGAAGGCAGGATAATCGGCGGCATAAACGCCGAAACCCGTGGTGCGGATCTGATTGCGGCAGGCGCTGATCACATCCCAGGCCACAAGCCCCGCCTCGGTCTGCGGCTCATTCTGCCGCTTCGGACACTCTAGTGCGCAGTCGACGCCGTCGAGCTGGACGCAGGCCCGGCAGTAGTCGTCTCCGCGCTGGCCGAAGACCCAGTCGACAAGCGCGATGATACGTTTTTTTCAATCACCTTCTGGAAATACGGCGCTACATAGGCCGCATCGAAGGCGTCATGGATCTCGGCGATCTCCATGAATCTGTCGATCGATGCCGGCGTCGGCTGCAGGACGTTGTCGTCCTCATCGACGATGACCGATCGATCGACCTTTTCCGTGGTGATGGGTTCATCCGGCGCGCCGGTAAACTGCCCCCAGGCCAGGATGGCTTCGCGCGCGAACGCACGGGTATAGGCCCAGTCGGCTGCCGCCTTGCGGTCGGCATCGGTCTGCCCTTCGGCGAGTTCGGCGCCGATCGCCACCGTATAGGCCTTGGCGGCCTCGCGTTCGGCCAGTTTCGAAACGGGCTTGACCATAACGACCAGCCCGCCGGTGAGGGCGATCCAGGCCGCCCCCAGAATGATTTTAGACATGGATTTTCCTTAATTTCCGGATCAGTAGCCGGCGACGTCGTTGACCAGCTCGAAGGTGACGCCATCGCCGGTGTCCGGATCGAGCGCTGCCTGGCCGGCATAGGTCATCTGGATGCCCTTGGGTCCGGTGATCGGCTTCTTGGGTTTCGGGATGAAGACGCGCGCCGCCGTGACAGTGAACGAATTGGAGTCATCAATCTTCCAGCCAAACGACAGCTCGCACGCTTCCTTGTTGGTCGCCTGATCGAGCACCAGCGTATCGGCGAAGCGCATCGTCAGATTAAACAGGAAAGACCAGACGCTGGCAGTCAGGTCGCTGATATCGCCGGTTTCGGTGATATCCTCGCCCTTTTCCAGGTCGTTGGAATAGGTCCAGTCGGCGGCGGTGACCTTGCCCAATGCGGCCCCATTGCGCTTGATCGAGCCGGAGAACTGCGCCAGGCGCTTGGTCGGCAAAACCGTTGCCGTACCGGCCTGGGTGGTGGCGTATACCGCTTCATTCTTGCCGAACAGGCTGACAACCAGCGCCAGGAGACCGCTACGGGCAGCGGACATCTTGAGCGAATTGACCCCCATGCCGTAGTTTAGGAAGAATTTCGGCAGATCGGGCAGGCCAACCTGAATGGACAGCGACGCCAAGTCGGTGGCGCCCGATGTGAAGACATGCTTGTTCGCACCGCCTTGCAGGGTGGCCGCGGAGAGCTTGGCGTTCGCCGTGTTCGACGCCGCCAGGGTGTAGGTATTGCCGGCGATGCCGACGGTGTCATTGACCAGGCTGAGACTGGTCGCGTCGGCCGTATAGGTACACTTCACCGTTTGCGTCTCGGAGCTGCCGTTAAGCGCCGCGGCGGCGGCCGTCATGGTGGCGGCCAAATTGGCGCCGATCAGGATCTGGTTGCCCGTCGTCAGGGCCGAGACGAACGTCCAGGGCGTGCCGTTGAGCGTGATGGTCGAGGCCGCGGCCGGTTGGGCACTAAAGGTCAGCTTACCCTTGGCAGCGGCGAAGGCGGTCGTCACCGGATCGCCAAGCCCCCCTTTCAGCCAGTACCCCATATTACGCACGCAGGCCGGTACCGTCACATCGCCGTCATTGGTAATAACATCGAAGGTCGGATCGGAGGGATTTCGTCCCTGGCCGAGCGTGTCATCCGTCACCAGCGCCTGTTCGGCGCCGAGATTGGATTGCGAAAACGGTTGTTGCGCGAACCCTTCGGTAGCGGCAACGCCGTAAGTATCTTCAAAAGCCAAGGCCATTTCAGCATTGGCACCACGAGCCCATCCCATGAGCGTCTCCTTTAATTGATGAGGGGTTTAGTTCAGCGGGGTCGTCGCCACATAGGTGACGACAAAGTGGAAGGTGGCGCCGCCGACCGTTTCAGCGCCGGTTGACTCGGCATCGTCCAGATCCGGCGCTTCGAGGTCGAGCCATTCGCACCGGTCTTCACCCTTGATATTCAGGCGACGATTGGCGGCCACGGCCGTGCCGATGGTTTCGAGCATCTGGTCGACGACCTGCTCGCGGGTCAGGCTGCCGCTTTGATAGGCCATGACGATCGCCGGCACGCGGCGCTCATAGATGTAGCGCAGTGGTGAGAGTTCTGTTTCGATCAGGACGGCTTCGCCATTGCGGATATCGACACGGCCACCGCCCTCGACACGCGCCGGCTTATCAGAATTGCGCCCCACGTCGGCATAGGGCAGCGCGCATTCGGTCAGGATCTTGAGACCGGCGAGCACATTTTCATGACTGGACATCGATCAGCGCCCCAAATGGCCGGCCAACAGGCCGGGAATACGCGCTGTCCATTGATCGACCCGGCGCTGGATATCGACCCGCTTTCCGGGCCGGACGGATTTAACGAGGACGAACATCAAGACCAGTTCAGGCTTCCGCCCCTGAGCCAACCGCCCCTTGGTCGCCTGTTTGAAGCCGCGGCCATTTCGGCCCGCGACGGCATTGATGAAGGCGTAATAATGACCGTTGCGGCCAGGCTTCAGGATCAGGTCCTGGTTATACAGAGCCTCGACCTCTAAAGGCGTCATCGGCGTGGCGCCGCCGCGGCCGTGCTTGTTCGGTGTGTTTTTGGTCGGGATGGCCAGCATTTTGCCGCCATTGACCGGCACGATGTTCGGGTTGCGATCGAAGGCGTCGAGGATCTTCGGCGCTTTAGACCAGATTAGCGCGGCCGGATCGAGCGATTTCCGCCCCTCCGGATAGACCTTAACGCGCCATGTATTGGCCAGTTTACGCCCTAGGCCGGCGTTGATGACATCCTGCCTGAGATCATTGCATAACCCCTCACCCGCCTCATGCATTGAAGCGGTTTCCGCCTCCGCAACCTCATCCTCGGCGTCCGCAAAAGCCTCGGAGAGGCCAGAGATTTTCGAAGTCACCGGGAAGCCGTCTCAGCCGCTTCGCAGGTCCAGACACGTCCCCGCCGATCAAGGCGTTGCGGCTCGGCGATTACCTGCAACCATTGCCCTCCGACCTCGACCAGATCGCCTTTGGCCGGACACAGAATTTCCTTGACCCGCACCTTCAGGAGATTGGCTTCAGCCAGAATGCCGGTGCCGGCGGCCATCAGTTCCCGGTCATTGTGGAAACGACGGATGAGTGCGTCCTGGTATTGCCATTTGCCGGGCGTGCCGAAGGTCTCGAAGGCGAGATCGAGCTGCTCGTTCATGGCGTCATCAAATGCTGACATGGGTCACCTCAGACAGACAATACGGGGAGAACCGAAGTCCTCCCCTCGCCCACGACCGGATTTTATTCGTAAGCGGTCGGAACGGTGGAAGCGCCGTCACCGGCATAGACCTTGACCAGCAGTTTCGGCCGACGCCAGAAGGGCAGCTGGTTCATGCGACCGAGCAGCTCGATACCCTTGCCGTGCGACATGACCTTTTCAGTGATCCAGATTGCCGCATCTTCCGCCGAGACATCGCTGCCATCAAGCAGGGCGACATCATCCGGCGGGCAGCCATAGGTAACATGGGTGCTGGTGGTGCCTTCCGGGTAGGCATGGCCGGTATCGGCAGCAATCACACGGGTCGGCCCCGTGACAAGGGGGATGATTGCCGGATTTTCATGGAAGGTGACATTACCATACGTGAAAGTACGTGGTTGCCACTGATCTTCCTTGCCGCGCATCAGATTGGCCAGCGCCAGGGCGTTTTCCGACTGAAGCCACTTTTCCTTGACGTTCGCGTGGTTGATCAGCTTCTGGAAGAAGCCGGAATCGACTTCCACACTGACCGTCGTCATGCTTTCGTCGGTCAGGTCCTGGCTGATCAGCTGATAGAGCAGATTGCACTTGGCCTCAACATCGGTCGTCGGGTCCGACAGGTCGAAATAGACTTCCTTCTGGGCGATACCGAAGGCGGTGAACAGGTTCAGGACCTCCGTACCCTTGCCATCGGTGATAATGCCTTTCAAGGCGCCCCAGCTGAACCATTCGCGGGTCAGGTCGAACTTCTTACGCAGGTTGGCCAGCTTGCGTGTCATCTGGCGATTAAGGGTGTCCGGACGGCGACCGTCGGCATACAAGGCCATCATATTCTTGATTTCTTTGGCCGTGATGGCGTCTTCATGCTCGACCTGGGGAACGCGGAAGATCAGGCCGGTGCTGCTGCCTTTCTTGGCTTCCGAGCGCCCGATCGGCAGGACGGTGATGACGTCGTTTTCGATATTGATCTCGAAAAACTCGGTGGCGAGGAGTTCTTCCTCGGTGAAGAGGCCCTGGCGGCGCAGATAGCCGTACTGGGGCGGCAGTTCGTTGATAGCCAGTGAATAGTCGATATTGGTATAGGGGAGCGGGCTCGCCCCCGTCTTGTCGATGACAGTGGTGGACATGTCTATTTCCTTTTGTGAGGGGAGAAATGGTCAGGCGGCGAGCCGTACCGAACGAATGACCGGGAACCCGGCCGGATTAGTTGCGGGCGATAATGCCGCGCGCTTCAAGCTGGGAGACCCAGACGGCCTTTTGCGCGTCCGTGGCGCCGGACGGCCAGACCAGTTCGTCACGAACCACGACGGCAGGGCCACGAACGAGAACGGTATCGATGACAGTATCCGTGCCGTCCGGCGCACTGGCTTCGCAGAGACAGATTGCGGCGGCATATTGCGAGCCATCCGTACCGGCCGCATTGACCGGGACGTACTTTTCGGAATCATCCGAGGCGGTGACGGAATATTTGACCTGTGCGCCAGCGCCCCAGTCGGCCGCGCCGTCGGCGATGGTGCCGGCCAGGCCGCCGATCGAGAAGGCGGAGCCGACGGTGATGATACCCATATTGACGCCGTCCGGATCTTCGAGGGCAAACACACCGCCAGCGGAAACCGGTTCGATGCAGGTCGCCACCCAGATGCCCAGTTTGGTATTGGCGGCGGCCGTTGCGCCAGTGATCGTACCATCGCCAGTGCCGGTCTTGGCGGCAGCAACCGAGCGAGCGCCGGCAGCAATGACGCCGAGAACGGCCAGCATGGCGAAGGATCGGACCAAGCCCGAACCCGCCAGGCCGACCACGTTCAGGTCACGGGTGAATTGTTGATTATACTCATGACGGATCAGATGCCCTTCCGTCTTCGGGCTGGTGGTCTTGATGACTTGCATCGGAAGCTCCTGGTTTTAAATGTGGAGATGGGCCGGAACCGCCGGCAGCGGTTTAGGACTTGCGGCGGTATTCCTTGGCGGCCTTGACCAGGCCGGAACCGGCGGTCTCCGCCGCCCTGTCGCCGTCGGCGCCGATGCGTTTGACGCCCGCCATGGCGTCACGCAGCGGAGACGTTTTGGCACCAGCCGAGGCCTCGGCAGAGACCGCAGCGACATTGACCCTGAACTGGGCCAGCGACTGTCCAGACGAAATGGCCGCCAGGGCGAGCTGAGGGTGGGTCTTGGCTTCCGGACTGCGGGAAATTGCTTCTGCAGCCGATTCCTTTGCCGGCGGTGTTTCGGCGTCGTCTTCGTCGACGTTTTCGTCGTCATCTTCGGTGTCTTCGAGATCGCTGTCGTCGTCATTTTTGCCATCTTCACCGGTCTCTTCACTGGCCTTGGCCTTGTTATCGGCATTGGCCTTGGTTTTCGGGTGCACGTGCGCACTTTTAAACATGTCGTTCTCCATTTGGGCTTGGGTTTGGCCGGTAATGCCGGCAGGTAGATTCACGGGAACGGCGGTACCGCCGAAGGTGGCGAGAAGGGCCTGGAAAGCCTCTTCCTCGGTTTCAATCGCGTCGACGAAGCCGAGCGACAGGCCCGACCGCTCCGGGTCATCATGGTCACCCATGTAAACGCGGGCCTGGGTGGCGATGAGCGCTTCCGGGCTCAGAGCCGATCGGCCAGCAGCAACATCGGCCACAAAATCACGGCCGCACTGGTCGATTTCAGCCTGCAGGTCAGCACGCGCCGAGGCGGACAGAGGCTTCCAATAGGCACCGGCCGTCTTCTCCTCGCCGAACTGGATGGCCTCAACCTTGATCCCCGCCTGCTCATAGGCACCGGAATAGTCAGCATGGACAATGACCGCGCCGATCGAGCCGACCAGCCCAACCTTGGGCGCGGAAATTCGGTCTCCCTGAGCGGCGATCCAATAGGCCGCTGAGGCCGCCATATCGCTGAAGAAATGGATCGGCTTGCCACCGGCAGCGGCCCGCGCCGAGCGAATATAGGCTGCCAACGCCGGCAATCCACCGGCCACCGGCCCGCCTGGGCAGTTCATGCGGATAAACAGCCCTTTCACGCGGGCGTCATTGGCCGCATCGCGGAAACCGGCCAGAAGGGTGTCATACCCGTGGTACCAGGTGCCGCACCAGTAATCCCCTTGCGCGCTGAGTGCCGTGCCAATGTCAAAAAGGGCGGCGCCCTGGTACAGCGACCAGCAAAATCCCTCATCCTCAGGCTCGCCGTAGGCCTGCTGGGCCCAAAGTGGCGCATAACAGGCTGGTTTCGCTGGCTCCTGAGCGGCGACCTCATCATCCTCCATGGCCATGGGCCTGAAGATATTGAGCTTGCGGAGATTAGCCAGCAGGCGGCTTTCCGTGCGCATACCGCGCGGATCAGCAGCGGCAAGGCGCTCGATAAGGGCCTCGGCGGCCTCAGGCAACATCAGGAGCGGCCGGCGCGTATAACGCGCCAGCAGGGTGGCGGAATTGTTCATGGAAACCTCTAAATGGTTGGCCGGGCGTCGAGTGACGCCTCATGTTCGGCGCTCAGGGCGATCCGGCGGATCTGCGCCAGGGCTGAGCTGAAGAAACCGCGCTTATGCGTGGAGGCCGACTTATCCCCCGGCCTACGATCGGCGGGATCGGCTGACCCGGTATCGCCCGTATCGGCTGAACCATCATTATTGCCTGGCTCATCGTCCGGCAGGCCGAGATCGGACTTGAGCTGGCGTTCATAGGCCTGCTGCTCCAGTACCTCTTCATAATCCTTGCCCTGTTCAGCGCATTCGTCTTCCAGGGTCGAGATCTTCGCGTCAATGCGGGCGGAAGCGGCGAGGATTTCCTTGACCGGATCGATATAGCCCCGGCCTGGCCCCAGCCATCGGCCATCGGCATAGGCGTCGATGGCGTCATAGAAGTCCGGCGCCCCTTCGGGCGGCGTGATGCGTCCGGAATCGAATGCCTCTTCCAGCCAGGCCACGAAGAACGGCTTTACAAGGTGCGATTCCAATGTGCCCATCAGGGCTAGCGTATCGGACCAGGCGTGGATCATGGCGGCCCGTGCAGACGAATAATTCGTCTGCGAATAGTCCATGGACAACTCTTCATAGGTGACGCCCAAGGCCGCGGCGATCAGGCGGATTATCGAGCGGGTGAACGGCTCGAACTGGGTGACATCCTTGCTGGCGGTCGCCAGTTGTATCTCGTCATCAAAGGCCAGCGTCGGCAGGATGGCGTCACCCATCTCGATCGCGTTATTTTCGTAATGGCCGAACCGTTCCTTGTCGAATTCGACCAGGTCCTTGACGTCAAATGACTCCTTGACCGCCCCAAAACCCGAATTCGACTTGATATAGCCGAGGATCAGGGCATTGATCGTCGCCGCCTGGATGGTGGCATCGGTGAACTTGCTGAAGCCGCGGAACGACTTCAGCGTCGAGGCGAAACGGGTGATGCCGCGCGTCTGACCGGCACGGTCCGGATCGAAACCATGCAGGATATTCGGACGTCCAAGCGGCGTCGAGTAGCGCGAATGGCGCTGATAGGTCAGGGACTTGGCCGAAAATCCGACATCGCGCGGGTGCCGTTCGCGGATATGATAGGCGATCGGCACCTCATTATCGTTGAATTCGACGCCGGCACGCAGGTTTTCACCGTTCATGCGGCCGAGCGGATTGCCGAGCCGGTCCGGATCGAGCAGCTTCAGGCACGTTTTATAACGCGCCATCGGATCATCATCGGCATAGACGACCTGAGCCAGGAACTCGCCGTCCTGCATCAGATGCGATGTGGCGACGCGCAGCTGCTGGCCGAAATGCAATTTTCGTTCAGCATCCGACAGGAAGGCGTAGCTGTTGGCGTACAGTTTCCATTCGGTATTGATCAGTTGACCCAGTTCGCGGGCCGCTTTCGGATCGATCCCCAGTGCGCGGGCATTCGGCTTTGACGAAAAGCGCCAGCCGCGGCCGACTGCAGCGTTTTTCTTGCGCGCCACGCCCGCCGAGGCGATCGGATCATTGCGGAACTGATCCCGTGTCCGCCCAACCAGATTATGGCGGGCCGGGAAATACTCCCGGTCGATCGACTGGAGCGACACCGGCCACCGGCTCATGAAAGTGCCCGACCGGCGGGCGCCCTCATAGGCCACGCCGGCATCGATCGGCTCGACCGCGGCACTGGCGCTGGCACGACCCCGCGCCGATACGCCGGAACGCCTCGGACGGGCGACTGCCCGGTTCAGATTACGCATGATGTGAACGGGCCCCTGGCGCGTTAAATTTTGAGAGAGGCCTGGTCGGCCGACTGCTCATCGCCGGCATCATCGACGCCGGGCGCCGAATCCGCTGGTTTAGTAACACCGCGAACGGGTTTAACCACCGCCACCGGGTCGGAAATGACGGGCCCCTCATCCTGGGAGGAGTCAATTGGCGACTGCTCAGCCACATTTGAATTATGACCAGCGACATCCGTTTCGATTTCTGCCAGCTTTTCCAGCAGTTCGTCCTCCACCTCAGTCAGTTCGGCATTGGCCCGTTCAAGCCCGGCGACGGCCTTGCGAAGATTGCGGTAATTCTCTGTACCTAGCGCCTGGGGCAATGCCTGAAGGACAGTGGTCACCGTTGCCGCCAACAGCAAAACCGAACTGCGAAGTTCACGGGAAGCGGTCAGATATTTCTCTTGTGACATGCTAAAAAACCTTTCGATTAAACGGAAAAACGCATCGCGCCACGTTGACGCTGAACCTTGCCGGTGGCTGCCTTTGCTTCCAGATCGGCAATCGCGCGCTCAAGGCGCTTGATATTTGTCTCTGTCGGCTGCATCCACCGCATCCGCTCGCCATCGGATTCCACTTCCTGCACGGCCTGACCCATGATCAGCTTGTCATAGGCCGCCTTAAGCTTGGCGAGGCGGACCGCCTCCTCTGTGGTCAGGGCCATCTGGCTTTACTCCGGTGATTGAAGAAGGATTTGCGCTCATTGCCCGGATTTTCGGGCAAGGCCGGTGCGACCGGCATTTCCTTGACCTGGAACAGCGGTAGATCGGGTTCCGGCGTCTTCAGACGCGCGGTAAACCGAGCCTGCCATTCGGCCGGCGTGCGGCTGAAGGTGCCGTTGCTCCAGGCCAGCGCGTAAGCGTAGACGGCGAGGTCAAGCCGTTCATTGGCCTGGCCGGGAATTCGCTCCCACCAACCTTTTGCGCCGGCGCGTGGGGAATTGGGCTGTTTGAAGATTTCACCAACATACTGTTTGAAGTCCTCCAGGGTTGTATCGGACGGATTGTAAAGACCCGCCGGCATCCTGTGGTCTTCAGCCTCCCGGCTGACATTCAGCATGCCGTAAATGACGCTTTTGATGGCCCAACCTCCGACGAGCCAGGGCTCAGCGGATACAGGCTTGGCGCCGTCCTTGGGGCGGTGGATGTGACGTTTGCCCTTTTTCAGGGGCACCGCATCCGCCTCTTTCGCGCCCTTCAGCGCAATGACGTTCTGTCGGCGGTTGACGAAGCGGTAGACCATCGGGGTGACGCCAGCCTTACCGCCGGAATCGATCCCGACCAGATCGGCGCCGAGATCAACCGTGGCCTCACCTGGCCAGGTCCGCGCAATAACGATGGCCAGTTCAGCCCAGGCCTCATTTTCCAGCGGATCAATCGCAATGACACCCCAATCGAAACGTCCAAAGGCCAGGTCAGGCCCGACGGCATAGGCGTCCCATTCGATCCGGTCGCCCTGGACGTCGACGGAGATGAAAACATCGCAGGCCCAGGCCGGAATAATGCCGCGCGTGACGAAACGACCGCGTACATCGAACAATTTCTGTGAATCTGGCGCTTCACTATTCGCCTCCCAGGCCAAACCCAGCTTTTGCTGGTAAAAGACCTTCATCGAGTTCGGATCGATGCCGGTTTCGACATCTTTCCGGGCCGACTGGTATTCGGCGAAGATCTTCGTCCAGCTTTTCAGCTTTGAGTAGGCCTGCCAGGCCCAGAAGGACGGATTACGCCCCTCTGATGGCCGGGCCCGCCATTTCACCAGATCTTCTTCGGGGAAATGGTCGGGTGGCGCCGGATTCTCCGGATCATCCGAGGGATAGCACCGTATCCAGTACCGGCCCTGACCGAACAGGAAGGGCTTGTGTATCTCATCGATCACACAGCCATTGCCTGAAACACATTGAAAGCTGACCCGGCCGCCTTTTCGGTCGGGTGGAAGCATGTTTTCGAAATACAGGACCTGAAATTCCCGGCAGTGCGGGCATTGCGCGTAGTATTTCCGCTGGTCCCCTTCGTCATAGAGTGCCGAAATGCGACAGTTGGGCAGCTCTTTCGGGGTCGAAGTCCACAGACATTTGAAATCGTCGTGAGCGTCACCGCGGGCTCGTGCCTGCTTGACCGGATCGCCACGGTCACCGGCCTCTTCCGGATATTCCGAGACTTCGTCGCCCCATAAGCGCTTGATCGAGACGCCCTGGAGCCCTTTCGACGATGATGCGGTCGTAAAGACCGCGTAACCACCGCGAAACTTCTTGAATTTCCCCGTCGAGCCCTTGCCCGAACGTTCGACAACTTCGCAAACCAGTTTTTTCAGTTCTGGCGTGGCTTCGACCGTCGGGTCGAATTTCGTATTGTTGTACTTCGCCAGCTCATCGAGACTGGGGAAGATTGCCATGAACGAACAGGGATCGTCGCAGATGGTCTGGCCGAGCCAGTTAGTCCCGACTTCCGTCTTGAACAGTTGGGCGGAGGCCTTGATCGTGACCTCGCTGCACGGATAATCCGCGCTGAGGCATTCCATCGGCTCGATCGCCAGGGGTGTCGTGTCATTCGACCACTTGCCCGACCGGGAGGACCCTGACTCGGCGGCCACCTCGCGGACTTCCTCGGCCCACTGCGCCACGTTGCGCGGTATCCGCGGCATCGAGACCATCGCCATAGCGCCGAACACGACGGCGGCGGCCGAGCCCAGCCACCTCATTTTTCCAGAAATCACCCCCGTTTGTCCGGCTTACAGGCCCAGATCAGCCTGGACGAAGTGATCGTCAGCCATGTCGGGCAGATGAATGGTGTCAATCGTTGGTTCGGCCATTTTCGCTGCCACTTCACCGAAACGGCCGAGTGTCGCTTCGAACTGGTCAGAGAGAAAACGCATCACAGCGCCGACCCGATCAGCCGGCAGATCGAACTGGGCGCATAGTTTTTGCGCCATTTCCCGACGGTCATTCGAAAATTTCTCCCGCATCGCCTCGATCGCCAGTTGCGCCTGCTGGGCCACATCCGCCGCCAACAGCAATTCACCGGCCTTTTTGCGGTAATCCAGCTCGGCATTGAACGAACTGAACATATCGCGCCGGGCTTTGAAACTGGTCGGCGCTGCCGGCTGTCCGATCGACCTTGCGGTCGCTACCTTGGTTTTAGGTACTTCAGGGGTGAGCGCCCCCGCCTCGATGGCATCCAGCTTTTCCAGAGCCAGCAGCCGCTTATCCTCATTTAAGCGCCCCGCCAGCCCATCCAGTGAGGCACGCGCATCCACCTGCTTGCCATTCATTACGATCAAGCCATCCGCGTTATATTTCGAGACCATGGCCTTCGAAATTCCGCACAGGATCGCGAACTCACTGGAGTTCATGTGGTGCGCCTTTACAGGCCTTTCTTATCGATTTTTGGGGGTTGCTTTCAAGGCTCCGCACGGTTGCTATATTTAGCAATCCGTGCTCGGGAGACCTCAGACGCCTAATATGCCCGATTCGGTGAACCGGTAAACTCAAAAATTCACGTTTGTTAACTACACGGTCAATTGTTAACCGTTTTCGTCAACTGCCCTACTAAAAAACTCATGCGCTTCGCCGCACCGTATAGCGGGTAGTTTTGGGGGAAGGACCCGCAAAGCCCCATACATCGCTGTATTTGTTCATTATTTCGCCTCACCGCTTGACCGGCTTGCGATCGCTTGTGAGAGCCACTTCCTGGTCCTGCCATGCCCTCAACACCCGCATGGCCCGGCCTTGCAGGTGCTCGACACCCATCGCGGCCAACGCCAGATCCCGAGCTGTTACGCATAGGGTGTTGCGATAGGAGAGCGCCGCGGTGACGGACTTATGCAGCCGGTTCAATTCCCGCTCGATCTCATCCACCGTCAATGTGATGCCAGCCACCAGCAACGTCTCCGCCCTCTCCGCCATGACAGGTGCAGCAACCGGAACCACCGGCACAGGCGCTTGTGGCTTGGGCCGAGGCATCGAACCGAACAGGTCAGCCTGGTCAGGCGGCATGGGTATCAGGCCCCTTGGTTGCCCCTCCCTTACCCTGCTTTTTCCTGGCCTTTTCGGCGGCCGCGGTCTCAGCGATCTGCTCAGCCGTGCGCGTCCTGACCACCCGAGCCAGACTCACCAGCAGGCTAGATGATCCACCCATGAACCGTGACAGCAGGCTCAATCGCCCGTTCAGGTGGTTGCAGGTCACCACGCCCTGGATGAGACCGTCGAGAGTTTCGACCTCGTCGCCTTCCTTGATCTGGTCCCGCGACGGATCGTTCTCATTGACAAACTTGATGTAGCCATCGACCTCCTCACCCCGCAACCGATCGATGAGGGCCTGCCTGACAGCTACCAGAAAGCCGCGCTCGATACCGAAGATTGACATCAGCTCACCCTTGCCCGAACGCACCCGCCTGACGAACATATAGTTCCCGAACAACGGCTCGCTGACCATCTGCAAGGTGGTGGCCCGTACCCCGTTGATCATCGGCTGCATCTTGCGCTGTGTCATGGGCCGGTAAAACTCGAAGCCTTCGGCCCCCAGCTGCTGCACGGTCAGCTCATGCACGCACTTGCGGATACCCATGCGGTACATCACGACGTGCCAGCAATCCTGCACCGGCGCAGAGGCCCGAACGGGCGTTGATTGATTGATTTCCTTGGTCATTATCGGCTCTCCCAGCCTCATTTTTGGACGCGTTTACAGGTGTTCGGAAGTCTGGCATCGGCGGCTAAGGGGGCGCTATCACCACGCCGAGCCCCTTCAGGACGTCGCAGCGTCTAAGCTGTTCGAAGGCATTTCCAGACCACGCCACAACTGCCCCATCTTCTCGGATCGTCGACCGGTCTAGGTAACTCACGCACCAGTCATCCCCGTAGCGGCCATCGCCGGCGACCGCCGATCTAACGGCAGGGTCGCCCGGCCAAGGCCGCGCTGTCGGGCCTTTTTCTTTTTGTATTTTTTCTTTTTCTCTATCTCTTGTCTTACTCTTATTCTTACTCTTCTCTGTTTCGACAAGTGATTGATTTTGCTTATTTTCAGGATAGAGAAGTGGCGAGTTCTCCGCGACTTCTCCGGAGTTTGCCACAACTTCTCCAGACTTTTCAGCGACTTTTGCCAACTTTTTCGGCACTTTGACTTCCTGATATTCCGCCTCGAAATCGACGTCAGTGAGGTATTCGCGGCCGTCGATCGTGACCCGCTTGATGTGCCCTTTCTCCTCTAGGCGGCGCAGGATCGGATTGGCCTTCTGGGCCGCGCAGCGGCACCAACCGACGATCCACGCGTGTTCGCCGGCGTCATGATCGGGCAGCGGCCGCCAGGTGTCGTACATAAGGTCAATTAGGATATTGAAGATCGCGCCCTCTTCGAGAGACATGCCCATAAGTCGGCGCAGCATTTTGCGCGGCTTACGCCGGTAAAAGTTTTCGTCGGTTTTCTTGACCGCCATGCCGTCCCCTTACCCTGCCATCAGTTACAGCTACTCATGGACGGGAGGCACCCTCTCGCCCGGTGTTACACATGCTCAGGCCGCCCCAGGGCGGGCCTTAATTGTTCAGATCGGCCCGGCTCATCCAGCGCGGCTTTTGCGCGCCGACAGGCTTCCCGGCCCTTTGCGGCCGGGCGCGAAAGGCGCCGGTTCGGCCCCGTCGTGGTCGTTTCTTTGGTTTCGGCGTCACCGGTTCCGGCATATCCGCCAGCACCGCCCAGCAGGCCTCGGCAAAGCGCTTCAGCGCCCAGAAGGCGGCGTCATCGCCATCGAAGCCCTCACCGTCGCTGACAAGCCGCGCAAAGCAAGACTCGCGGTGACAATGGCCTTCCGGCATCGATGCGCCCAGGCTGCGATCGCCCCGCACCGCACGGCAGCGTTTGGCCGCCCGGCGGATGGCCAGGGGCTTCGGCGGCACATCTCGCAGGCAAAGGCCGATCAGGGCGTTCCAGCGATCATGATCTTCGGTTGTCAGCGGCTTCATATCCTGACATCCTCCCGGCGCTGGTGTCGTTCCCGAGATCCTGGTGGAATAGGCAGGACACGCGTGTCACCGCGATATCCCCGCTCATAATGAAACCAGGCGAATTCCGTGGCGGTAGAGGCTTGAGGGTTGTATCGGCCGAGCACCATCGGCACTCGCTCGATACACGGCATGAGGGTTTTCAAATTGCCGCCCGGACCAGCGAAATGCAGTTCGTAACGCCCCACCGAATTGAGAAACGACAGCCGGCACAGAATTATGACCTGTTCGGCGATCTCCAGGCCTTTGGTGACAAAGGCTTCCGCCAGCTTGAAAGGCGGATTGGTGATCACAGCATCATAGGAATCGACATCGAACGGCGTCTTTAGGAAATCGCCGAAAGGTTCGCCGATGCCGTGATCATGGATATCGAGACCATGGACGCATAACCCCAGCTCACGCAGCGGCACCATGATGTGCCCCCGACCACAAGCCGGCTCCAATATGCGATGAATGCCGAAATTGCCGAATGCGGTCACCCCGCCCGCTTCAAGCGACGCAACCATGGCCCGGACCGACCAGGGAGGTGTCGGGAAGAATTCCAAGCCATGATGCAGTTCATTGAGCGCAGCGATATCGGCGCCACTCTCGAACAGGGTATCTTCCGGCGGCGGCTTTTCGAAACGATCGACGCCCTCCATGATGTGAGCCGAGGGCGTTTTCATGCCGCCACCTGCTCATTGCGAAAAACGGACAATCGCGATAAGGTTAATGTCTTGAGTTGAGGGGGATCAGGTCGATGGATGCGTTTATTAGATTGTTCGTTGTGCGTTATGCGATCTTCTTCACAGTCGTCCTGACCGTCATTCTGATTATTAACCTCATTGGTAACGGTCTCTTTGATGACCTTAGTCTTGGAATAGGCAGCTTTGTCGACAATCTGAGAATCACACTCACAAACGCTGATGCACTCACAAAAACCAATATCGTTATTGCCGCTTGTGGAGCCGTCGCGACGGCTGCTGGGGTTTTTGCCGCATTCAAATCGGTGGGCAGCAATAGAGCGTGGCTCGTTGGCACAACCATGCGATTGGACCCTTGGCGCAGTAAGGACGGCCGACTTGTCGACCAGCTCAAGGCATATATCACCATCGAAAACGCCGGCAATGTGCCTGCGGCTTGGGTTTTCGTCGAATGTCGAATACGCGCAAACCCCAAGAAAATGTTCAGCCATCCACTGGTTAAAACCCGCCTGGCAAAAGACCAGCCAGGCGTACAAGTCCTCGCCGCACATGCGACGACTGAATTGCCGATATTCATCCGGAAAACGGAGCTTGGCGATTTTAAGCTTAAAGACGCCATGGAAGGACCAGATATAATCGAGATATGGTGGGCAATCAGCTATCGAGACATGGCCGCCAGCGGCATTCGGCACAGTTATGGCGCCATCCAGTTTAATACTCACCAGGATCATAATGGGGACTGGTGTGTAACGTCCGAACTCAGACGACTTACGGCTACCTCCTAAGATAAGATAGGGCGTCATGCCGGCACTCCCGCCGGCGCTCGCCAGTCACCGCAATCCTCGCTGAAATCATGGACCATCAAGCCTGGTCGGTCGGCCATGCGGTCGAGTGTTTCGGCCAGCACCTCAGACAGGCTGGCGCGGCGCGGACAGGCGAAAAACCCGCAGAAGGCATTGCAGACAATACGGTGCGGTTCCTGGGCGTTCATCCGCCTACCCCTTCCGTTTCTTGCGCGTATTGCGGAAGATCGTCACAGCCAGGGCCCGCCAGACCGGCAAGCCGTGCGTGGCGGCGAATACGCGCGCTTCCTTCAGCAAGCCCCCCCCCATGGTCACCCACGTCGCGGTCAGGCCTTCGCCCGTGACGGACTCGGCATATTCCGGCTCATGCAACAGCAGATCGATCGCCTTGATGCCGTCAGCCGATATCGGGCAGGCATCGGCATCCGCCAGCACCTGCAAAACGGCTTGCGCCTGCTGAGGACCGCGCTGATCCACAAGCCGGGTAATCGCACCAACCGCCATGGTTTCGCGTGGTTTGAAGACCCCATTGCCCGGCGGCATTTTAAGCATCCGCACCCCCGCCCCGTCGCAGGCCTGTTGCAAGGCCATCGCATCGGGATCGCCGGCGGCCAGGGCGGAAAAGTGCAGTTGTGTGGCGGTGATACCCAGCCGGTCACGATTGTGCCCCACGAAGGCCCTTGCGCGATCGGCGACATTATCCGCCGCGACCACCATGACGGGAATAAGCTCGATATCCGGATGCGAGGCGGCGGCGATGGCGGTATGCTGGCCATCGATCACCTCGAACCGGCCCTCAGCGTTGCGCGCCACGATCGGCGGCTTAAAGCGGTCCCAGGAAAAGCCGATGACGATACGCCGGATCAGGCTTTGCGATTTTTCCGATAATTCACGCTGATAGGCCTCATCGACCAGCAGGTCCTGGGGCGCCACCAGCTCAAAAACCGGCAAAGCGCCAATATTGACGGAAGGGACGATATCAACCAGGTGCAGGGGAGAAATGGCGCGCCGGCTCATGCCGCCACCCTCTTTCCGGCGGTCCGCAGCGCCATCAGGCCGCGATCGATCGCGTGGCGCAGGCTGGCGGAAATGCTGCAAGCCGGGTCCATAAGCACATTTTGCACCGTCGCCATTGGCCAGGCGCTTCCATTGACACGGACCGGCATGGCGCTGCGCAGCGGCTCGGCATCCCAGCCGTTCTCCCGGCATTCCAGCCGAATGCGTTTTTGCCACGAGGTCGCTAATTCATCGTCGGTCAGGTGGCAGCGGTGGAAATAGTGGCGCGCCTGACGACTGAGGCTGATGATATCGATCTGCTCGGTGATCCAGGCCCACCAGGCCGAGACCACGCGATCCTGACCTTCCAGCTTCAGGTAGAAGCCCCACCCGCCGAAGCCCGCCTTGCGCGGCCGCAACAACTCGGAGACCTCGTCCGGTCCCAGGTTCGGGTCAGACCAGTAGCGCAGAGCCTCGGCGCCCCATTCGAGATCGAGCCGATTGTCCGGCGTGAAGACCGTATTATCGATGACCGCCAGCGCCCTATGGGCCGAGGCCAGACGGCGTGAATTATCGAGATCGAAACGCTCGCGGATAACTGGCGAAAGCGCTGTATCAGGTCGGATCACCTCCGCCCCCACCTCCGCCGCTGGCGTCAGAAGCGCAGAGCGCGGCAGTTCAATACCCCGCCGCCCCAGCTCCATGGCGACATCGATCGCCAGCAGTTTCGGTCGGTTGGGGAACCGGGCATTGAGCCGCCCGGCCAGACCCTGCGCCGTCAGGCCGAGCCCGGACAGCACCAGTTCGACAAGCGCCTCGCCTTGCTGACGCGTGAAGGTATGCGGCGTCTCAGCCGTGGTTTGTGTCTGTGTCATGGCCCAGCCCTTGAGAATGTGAGGAGAATTGCCGGGGATGGCCCGCCCCGGCACGGGGTTCTTCTCCAACACGACTCAGGGTAGAGGCGTGGCTTTGCACACACAGGAGAATTGCAATGAGCGAAGAACCGCCACCGCCAGGCTTTGAAATCAGCGAGATAACTCGCGACCTGCATTTCCCGGACGAAGTCACCGCAATAGTCACTATTCATGGCCTCGATGAACAGTCCTCGTCCGGAAAAGTCAGCGTAACAGCGATACTGCCACACGATCCAGACAGGACGTTGTCGAGCTATGAAGAAGCGTTTCGCGCGGAGGCCGTCAGACGATTGCGCGAGGCGGCGGAGTTCCTGGATGGGACAAACTATCCAGAGGCGATTGAGCGACAAAAGGCGGTCACTGCCTATACCGATGGAACCTTTGATCGCGCCCTTTCCGATCTCGGCAACGACGAACCTTAAGCGCCGCGCGTTCGTAACCGTCGCATCACCCGCTTTACGCTTCGGCCAGTGCCGCCGTACAACATCCGCTCCATAACTTCCGGCGCGGCCCTGTTGAAGACATCTACTGCTGTCAGCGATCGGGCGTCTCGCGCCGCCCGATCCGCTTCGATCGCTGCGAGCACGATCTCGCAGATGCGGCGTTCCTGTGCCGGTGTGAAGAAGTCGGCGGCCGTCGTTTGTTCGCTCATGGCCAATCCCTTTGCTGGTATGGTTAATTTGAGTCAGATATGATGAAATCATGGGCGGTTCCCCATGATGACGAGTCCCGCCCCGGCACGGTGTTCTTTTCTAATGCGACTCAGGGTAGCGATGCGGTGTGCATACACAGGAGAATTGCAATGAGCGACGCACCCACCCCGGAGATTTCGACAGCGGATCAGATCGAGGCCCTGGAACGCATCGTGCTGGCCATAGCGGCCGCCCATATCAAGCTGTCTCCGAACAGGAACGCCTTTATCAACAACCTTACGGGCCACCTGATTGATGGGCTGAATTCGACCAGCCAGGCACACCAGGCGCGTATCTGGCCCATCGTGGAGAAACGCATTATCCCCATGATCGAAAGCCTGGACGCCTATTACAGAAACCGCAGTTAAGGCAGTTACTCTGCGTCTGCTACGGCCACAGGTTTCGATGAGGCGTCGCGCAACCCCCTGACCAGCATGGTTAATTTGAGTCAGATATGATGAAATCATGGGCGGTTCCCCATGATGACGAGTCCCGCCGGTTGTGCGGGGTGGACGGTATTGTTTGCACCTGCGAGAGGGTCGGACGTGATGTTGAGATCAGTCCCCGCCCCTGCCCCCGATGGCTTCGCGACCGCTTTAGCTAGCTCTTCAAGTGAGGCCAGATCTAAATCACTCAGAACCTGCCAGTACGGCCCAGGAATTGAAGACCTGTCGCCCCACTTTTGGACGGCAATAAGCGAAACCTTAAAGCCCGCGGCCGTCAGCATGTTATGGAGCCTTTGGCTCCCGATCCGCTTGATGATGTCGGAATGTGCTGTCATGATTCAAATGAAATACATTATGTATTGTATCGGTCAAGCCGTAATTATACAAAATGTATTCGCATCATCAGGCACAATCGTGTGATGAAAGCTGATTCACAACAGGAACAAGCCAAAAGGCTTCGGGCGGCGCGCGAAAAGCTTTATCCGACCGTTGAAGAAGGATGGGCGCACATTAAGCGCTATACGGACATCTCTCTAAGTGCATATCGGCACCATGAAAACGGCACTCGCGGCTTAAAAGGCAGAGCGACCAAGTATGCCGAAGCGTTGAATGTATCGGCCGCATACCTGCTCTGGGGCAACCCACTTGACTTACCGGAGGGTATTCCGCTGGTCGGCTATGTGGCAGCCAATGCTGAAGAACATTTCATTTACGATTTCGAGGGCAACGATAATGGGGATTACATCAACCCGATAATTGAAGGCGCCCACTCAGCTCTTAAAGTCTCCGGTGTATCAATGATGCCGCGATACCGGCCAGGTGATATTGTGGTGGTGGGAGACGCCCTGAAAGACCCCGCCGCCCTCCTGAACAAAGACGTTGTTGCCCGGATAAAAGGTGATTCCCATACCGTTCTTAAAACACTAAAGCGCGGTGGAGGTGGCTTATGGAAGCTCAATAGTATCAATCCGTTATTCGATCCGATTGATAATGTTGAACTGGAATGGGCCAGCCCTGTGCTTTGGGTAAAGGTATAAACTTTGGCTATGGCCTATAGGTGACCTGCTTGGAATAATCAGTAGGTAGCCAATCGTGGGGTTCGTCACAAACCTGCTTGAAAGCAAAGGCTGTATTGATATCAGCCACCACAACGGATGCGCCGCCGTCATTGGAATCACCACCCATAAAGGGTTGCCATCCAGTGTACCCGCCGACAGCATTTTTACTATTTACGGAGCCACAAATAACATGGCCCGCCGTTATTCGAACATCTTTAAATCGTGCAGTTTGATAATCATTCAAAGTGTCATCCAGCGAAGCGCGAACCGCCTTCAAAAAAGAGGCACTCACTGCTGGGGTCTTTATCGCTGCCTTTGGTGTCACCGCGCAAACGTGGAGCGGGACTACGGAAACCAATAGAGCTGTTATCACAATTTTAATAAACATAATCCCCGCCGTATCGCTTCAGGTTGATCATTTTATGATTGCAAATAGCCTGATCTAATTCAAGACGCGAACTGCAAAAATACATTTTGTATCTTTTACGCTTGACGGCGCCAATACAAAATGTATTTCATACCCCAACACCAACCTATTTGGAGCTGGGGCCATGTCCGATACCGCAACACCCGCCACGCCCGAAAAACCGAAATTGCGCGCCATCGCCCTGCGCTGTGTCAAGGGCGGCGGCCACTGGATTTACGGCGACCGTTACCTGGCCTATGCCGGCCACCAGGGCGTCAATGTCACCTATTTCGATATTCGCATCGATCAGTCGGTTTACAGCGAGCCCGACGATCGCTTCGTGCCGGAAAATCTCGATCACTGGCACATGTTCAGTGACAGCCAGCGCCTGCGCTTCGGCCCCGGCGCTCGTGACCACCACCTCGCCTATCCCCGCGCCGAGCGGAGGGCTGCCTGATGACCGCCCAGAAAACCCCTCATGACCTGGCGACCGATGAAGGCCGACTGGCCCGCATTGCCGAGTTGCACCGCGAAGGCGCTGTGACCTGTCACCGTATTGGCGTCATGATGACGCGTGACGCGATCACCCGTGGTGCCATGGGCAATATGTCCAGCCTCGCGGGGTTCGTCAGCGGCGTCGCCAGCACCGCGGCCATGCACCTGGCCATCGCCGGCGCCGTGGCGGCAAACGATCCCGAACTGATGATGCCGAAACAGGCCGAGGCGCTGCGGGAATTCGGCGAGCAGCTGATCTCCCTGGCCAACGACCTCGCCCTGGTGGCGCAGCCGCCGGCCACCAGCACCACCCAATAAGCTTCCCTTTCCCATTTCGCTTTGCGTCGACAAGCCCGGCTCACCGCTGGTCAAGCCACCGGGCCCCACGCAAACGACCGCTGCCGGCGGGATTTCTCCGAGGATGAATCCGCCTTAACCACCCCGACCGGCAGCGGTCGCTCCCCTTCCCTTCGCGCCGTCTCACCCCTTCCCGCACGGCGCGCAACTGGCCTCTCCCGCAAATCCCCCCTCGCGGGAGAGGTCTCCTTCTTCACCTGGAGTTCGCCATGCCTGAACCCTATATCCCGCCCCATGAGGATTGCCGCGACGTGCCGCAACTGTCGCCGCGCGTGACGGCTGTCAAAGGCCAACCGCCCCTGGTCGCGGTCGACCGCCGGCGCGGTCGTATGCTGACCACCGGCGAAGATACGCCGGCGCTCATAGCCCTGGTTGCCTGTCTGGTGTGCCTGATTGCTGCCATGCTGATCGGGAGAACCCTCTCTTGAGCCAGCCTTCGCACCGGGCCGTAGCCAGGATCAACAAACGCGCTCGCGCCCATTACCCGAAGGTCAGTAAGCCCTTTCCGCTAGACCAGCTGTACCTGCTTGGAAAGCTCAGCGATGACGGCCCCAGTTTGATCGTACCCGCTCAGAAAGCCGAGGCCACGCTCGGCGTGCTGCAAGGGGTCACCCAGAACGCCGGCGAACCCTTTCAGTTGCTGTGCGATATCGCCGGCCCCGGCCTGACGAAGGGCAGGGTCTACACCTGCACCGTCGATATTGTCGACGACCAGATCGGTTTCCGCACCACGGACGATCGCGGCTATCCCTGCTTTTATGGATCAGGCCATTTCACCGAAGCGCCCGTGCCGCTCCCCCGGAGGCCCCGCATCCGCTTCATGGCTGCCTCCAACGATGCCATCCCCATCAGGTTTAAACGGGTGCACGGCGATGACATCGACGACTTTGACACCGCGGGCGATATCGAGCGCAGCCACGCCAGCCGAAAGCCGAACAGCGTCTTTGACGGACCGGACGACGCCCCCGCCGGTGTCAATTACGTCGCGGTTGCCATCGCCCTCACTGCCTACCTCGTGATCGCCGCCGCCGCAGCCGGCGCTGTCTTCGGGCTGTACAGTGTGTGGCAGGCCGCATCGCCCTGGCTGACCGATCTTTTCCACTTCAACCCCGACGTCAATTAGGAGCGGATTTAATGCCGATCGAAACCGAAAGCGCCACCAGTGCGCCCGATGAAATAACCAAAGCGCCAGCCCAACCCGACCTGGTCGAGGACGCCGAGGCCAACACCAACGACGATGCCGTGGCGCCGGAGGACAAGGCGCCACCCGAGCCCTTCCTCTGCGCCGTTTCGGCCGATCTGTTCCGTCGCGCCTTCCTGGCACGGGGAAAGGATGAAACGCGCCACTATCTCATGGGCGTCTATATCGAGCCAAGTGACGCTGGCGGCGCCATGCTCTCGGCTACAGACGGCACGATTGCCGTCATCGTTCATGATCCGGCCGCCTATGTCAAAGGTACGGGCATTATCCGTCTCAATGACCTGATGCTCCGCGCCTGCAAGGCCAAGAAAGGCGATCTCACCGGTACCGAGCGGGTGCTAATGGTGCGATGCGAGCCTGACATCATGGATATTGCCATGATCGCGCATGTGCCCTTTGCCGATACAGACACGGCCCGCGATACGGCCTTCGGTCTGATCGATGAGCCGACCGAGCAAGTCATCAGCTCGGAATATGGCGATATCCGCATCAACGAAGAGTTCCCTCGCATGGAGGGGATCATCCCGCACGATATGCAGCCCGGTTATTCCGGCGTCGCTATCAATGCGATTTACCTCAAGCCGATCATCGAGGCGCTTAAACCGGCATCAGGCAAATCGTGCCCCGTCGCCATCTTTACGGCCGAGCAATCACCCGAGGCCTCACCCATCCTGATCAAACCCAGCAAGAACACCTTTCTGCTGAATGGCCAAACCCTCGAAGCCATGGCGATCATCATGCCGATGCGTCTGGATACCGAGGCCGGCCCTGCCGCCTGGGCGCCGAACGCCCCCGACCGGAAAGTCTATCTCGCGGATCTCGAAGATGGCGACCTGGTCGTGGCCGATGACGGCTTCACCTGTATCTCGCGCGGCGTTCACACCGTCCACGACGATCCCGCTACCCCGGGCAGTTGCTCGCTCTACATCACATGCGCCGACGGCAAGCATTTCCTCGACGGCCAACTGGAGGATGACGGCAGTCTGTCGGGCCTCAGCCGATATTTCGGGCCGATCGGCGTCAAGGCCGGCCAGCCGGTCCATAAGGACCAGGGCGTCAATTGACTATGAATGCCGACATCAAACCCCTGCTGACCCTGCGCCAGCGCCTGGAAGCGACCCTCAAGCACGAAGGCCTGGACCTGCCCAGGGCGGCACATACGACGGTCCGCGTCGGGGATTTACGCGAGGCCCTGAAAAACGGTGACATCTGGAAACAACGCGCCCTGACCGCCGGTTACACCCCGGAGTCCAGCGAATTCTACGCCAGCGTCACCCATATGCGCGAGACCTCTCCGCCCCTGCATCTCGATGCAGGTTATGCGCCTACCGGGATAAGCGACGCGCGGCCCTACAAGGTGCGTCAACTGATCGAGGGCATCAGCCACCATGTAGGTACCTTCCCGACACAGACCGAGGCCTTCGAGTGCCTGATGGCCTGCGTTATCTGCGCCAATAAAGAGATCTGACATGCTGGGCCATCGCGCAATCCTCAACCTGTCTTTTCCGGCTTCCAGCCTGCCGGCCATTCACTACGGCAGCGCCAGCGGCACCGCCAATATGAACATGGCGATTGAGCTGGAGAAGGTGAACACACCCCAGGACGCCCTCGCCCTGGTCGTCACCCAGTCGCTGGTCGGCCTGCATACAGCCGTGGTGGCGGTCGACGTCGACACCCGCACTGCCGAACAGAAAACGGAGCAGTTCAAGAACCTGCTCTCGCAACTGATCATTCAATTACAGACCGTCGAATCCGGCCTGACCACTGAAACCTTTGCCCCCGAAAGACCGGAAGCATGACCAATCTTTCCGACAAGCCCGTATTCAAAGTCACGCTCCACGATCTGGGTGTAGCGCCCGAAAATATCCGCGCCGACGATGATGTGGACAGCGAGATCGACGAACTGGCCAACACACTCATGGTCGGGCAGATTTCCCCCCTCCTGGTCCGCAAGGGTGGTGAAAATTGCCTGAAGGACTGGTTGATCCTTGACGGCCGCCGACGCTTCCTGGCTTTCGAAATCCTGTGGCAGGACGGCCGTATCGACAGCGATTTCCAGATCGATTGTATCCTGTGCGAGGCGCCCGAAGAAATCGCCGCCGCACTGGTTGTGGCCAATGCCACCCGTCTGGAAATCACCAAGGCCGACTACCTGTTGGCAGTGAACCGCCTGATGGGCGAATTCAAAACACCGGAAGAGATCGGCCGGATTCTCGGCATTGAGGTCGCCGCAGTCCGCCAGGTGGCCAAACTGGGGAGCCTTGATCGGGCCTTCCTTCAGGCTTTCAAGGAAGATCGCCTGTCCCTGAAGGGGCTGAAGACGATCGCCCGCGTCAAAGACCCGGAAAAAATCAGCAATCTGCTTGAAGAGCTTGCCGATGACGGTGAACTTGAGGATTACCAGTTACCGGACGACAGCTATGGCATGTTGAACGTCAAGACTAAATTGCTGCAATTTTTCAGCATCGACGACTACGTTGCCGCCGGGGGTCAGGTCGAAAGCGATCTGTTCCAGGAACTGCCCGACCGGCTGCTAAATCCGGCCATCGCCCATGCGTTGTGGGAAACTGCCACCTTGCCGATCGCTCGGGCGCTGGAGAATATGGGCTTGCAGGTACACCACGCGTCTCATTCGGCCGGCGCGCCGCCAAACACGATTGAAATCGATTGGCAATATAATGGCGAAAGTACCTATCCCGAACGCCAGGACGCCAACAATGCGATCAACAGTTTCAAGCCAGCGATCGATGCCGCGCTCGAAGCCGGCGACACGGCGGCCTACATCGCCGCCCTGACCCAGCAAGCCCTGAAAAGGCTGACCGCCGCCGAGATCGAGGCGAAGCCTCTGGAACCCCTCGCTTGCGTCGTAACCTTCAATCAGCACAGCGACGTGCAGGTTAAATTCTTCGCTGACCAGGCCGCCTATGCCGCCTATCAAAAGACGAAAAAGGGCACCGCAGAAAGCAGTCCGACGATCCGCAACAGCATAGTCAACCGTCTCGACCTGCCGAATGCGAAAACCCGCGTTACCGCCGAAAGCTACGGCACGCTGCTCCACCAACGAGTCACCAGCATCGCAGGCAAGACGCTTGCCCGCAATTTGGCCGACAATCCGACCGCCGCGCTCGATGCGCAGATCTCCGCCCAGTTTCAGCAGTGCCTGCTGCACAGCTATAATTCCGATCACACGACAAACCTGCTGAAAGTTTCGGTCAGCCGCATCATTAGCATAGAGCGCATCTCGGACGACGATATCCGCCGGCCAATCGTCGAGCGCCTGAAAGATTATCGTACCGAATACCAGGCCAGTGGCCTTTACCCTTTTGAATGGGTACAGACCCTGCCGCTACCGGCTAAGCTGGACCTTCTGGCCCTGATCACGGCCCTACAGGTCGATACCTACGAAGGGAAGAATAACGAGTTGCGCCTCGATGCTCGCGCTGAAGCGGCACACATCGCCAGGGCGATCGACCACGATCCCCGCGATTATTATACGCCGGATGCCGCCTTCTATGGCGAATGCAGTAAGAAGCAATTGCTGCAATTCCTGGCCGATATGGGCGAGGACACCGCCCCTTACCAAAAAACCAAGCGCCCGGATCTGGCCGAAACGGTCGCCACTTTGGCCGCGAAGCGCAACTTCATTCCGCCCGCCTTTATCTTCGAACTGGAACCGGCAGATGATGAGCCGCAGACCACGCTCGACAATACCCAGGACGATGATGACGACCAGGGCGCCGCCACCTTTGACGACGAAGAGGTCGGTGAAAATGAAGGGCTGCCGGCATGAAAATGTTTCCCCTTCTCTTCGCGGGCTACAGAGTGGCCGAACAGATCAAATCTGCTCAGGGTCAGGGCGCGGCAATTATGATCATCGCCCTACCCTGGAATATGCTGGCGAACCATGAAAAGCAGGCCCTGATCAATCACGGCCAGACCCTCGACAGGCTGGCCCAGCGAGGCGGTCTGTCGCCATGCGAAGCCCTTGCCATCCTATCTGATCGCCCATGGCGCCGCCGTCTGGAGCGCGACGTTCATGAGAGCTTGAACGCAATGCTTCAAGCCTATTTGGAAGGTCTGCCGGCATGAGCGACGCCCTCACACCTGACCGTATCAAGGCCATGACCGATCCGGATGAACTGGATCAGACGCGCGATACGCTCATTTTCGACATTGAGCACATTACGGCCCAGCTCGAACATTCGTCCGAGGACAGTCCGGAATGGGAAAAAGCGGCGATAGGCGCTTTGGCTTATAAGCGACCGCCACTGCGCATGGTAGAGCGCAAACTCAGTGGCGCCACAGACGCCGGCAGTGCGATCGCCTTCCACAAGAAGACCGCCGATGACCTGCGCCTGAAGGTGTCGCGGCTCGAAAAGGAGATCACGGATAACCGCGCCGGCATCCAGCTCGAAAGCCAGCGGCTGGCTACAGAACGGAACCTGGCCAAACAAGTCCGCGCCGCCTCCGAAGACTGTCATTTCCGTCAACTCGTTAGACCGTACCTTCCCGAAGAGTTGGTTATGGAAATTGGCAGAGAGGCTCAGCGCAGGGCTGCAGAAGGGGGCATAGCATGACCGCCATTTACTGGCAGGGCTATGCCGCCTTCCACGCCGCCAGGAAAGCCGCCCGTGACGCCGGCCGGCCGGAACCGACGCGCGCCGAATTCGCCGCCGCGCAACCGCGGCACATTCCCCTCCTCACCCCTATCCAGCAGGCGCACTGATCATGACCTTAAGAGCGCATTTGCACCGGCGACTTATAGTTAGGCTTAAGTGGCCCCGTCGTCTTGCTCGCATCGTACCTACCCGAGAATTTGAATTCGAAGGTTTCGCTATGACCTTCCTTAAATACATCGGTGTAATGAAGATTAACGGTCACGATCAAGAGGCCAACACCTCCATTGACCATGTTCGTAACATTGTTTCCGAAACGCTCAGTGGTCTGACATTCGACCAGCTGCCCTTCACCGCAATGAGCCCGATCAAGGGTAAATTTGTCGGATATAGGCCCAAATTGTCCCGCACCCAGCCCCCCAGTTTCATTTGCCAGCACTTTGATATCACCCACGACAGAGCTTGCGGGCGTACGGCCATAATTCGTGAGGCACAAGCCCATCAACACATGCCCCTCTTCGCCGAAACTTGTATCTACAGATATCAGCCGCAAGTATGGTCGATACTCCGTTCTTTGTGTTTTTCTCGCTTGCCAAAATCCAAATATGACACTGGCAAGGGTCAAGACTCCTATCAACAAACCGCCCAACGACCCGATAGCGGAAAATGTTTCCGCGCGAACGCTCACAATAGCAATGCATTCAGAGCTTCTCGCGTTTGCCGTGACGCCACAATACTGCGCTGCATCACCGAACACCGGCCACCAGGACATAAGATCAATCCCGAGAAATTGGGCAATTGCTGTAACTACACCAACAACAGAGATGATTGCCGTCACAACCATGAAGGCCCTTGTTGTATACTCCAAACGCATGTCTTCCCCCACCGCTCGATCAATGTCCAAAAAGTATCCGCTTCACTCTTGGAAAGCAAATTTTTCAGAAAATATGCATTATGACAACTGGCATCACCTGGACCGAGGAAACCTGGAATCCGATTGTCGGTTGCTCGATCGTCAGTAAGGGCTGCACCAATTGCTACGCCATGCAATGGGCCGGGCAGCGCATGGACGGCAACCCGAAATCGCCGCACTACGCCGGCACAACGAAACAGGTCAACGGCCATCACGTCTGGACCGGCAAGCTCGCCCAGGCGCCAGAGGTCACGCTGCTGAAGCCCCTACGCTGGACGCGGCCGCGCATGATTTTCGTCAATAGCATGTCGGACCTGTTTCATGAGGCCGTGCCCGACGAATGGATCGACCAAATTTTCGCTGTGATGGCGCTCACGCCGCAGCACACCTATCAGATCCTGACCAAGCGTCCGGCGCGGATGAAGGCCTATATGGCTGACGAGGCGACGAGGGGTCGAATTCTGGACCTTGCGTTGCAGATGAAGGAACTGCCCCATAACTGGGCATGGCCCTTGCGCAATGTCTGGCTGGGGGTCTCGGTCGAGGACCAGGCCACGGCCGATGAACGCATTCCGCTTCTGCTGGAGACGCCGGCGGCCGTGCGCTGGATATCGGCAGAGCCGTTGCTCGGTTCGGTCGACCTGGAAAACCTCGCCTTCCCTAAACACTGGGAAAAATGCGAGTGCACAGATCATCCGACAACGCTCAACGCCTTCGAAGCATCGGTCTACTGTGAAGGATGCTGCGAGTGCGCAGAGAGCTTGGATTGCGGACGGCTCGACTGGGTTGTCATCGGCGGCGAAAGCGGCCGTGACGCCCGGCCGATGCATCCGGACTGGGCCCGTCAGTTACGCGATCAATGCGCCGACGCAGAAGTCCCATTCTTTTTCAAGCAGTGGGGCGAATGGACAGAAGACCCACGCGACCATGACGTAGAGCTACCCGATGGAACATATAGGGTTGTGCACCTTCCCGGCATGCGTTTCATCACACCTGAAGGGCGTCTCTACCCGAATTTTGAGGAATTCGCCCTCGATGATTCAGCAATGAGCGCCTACCCGGTACGTCGTGTGGGCAAGAAATCCGCCGGCGATCGGCTCGATGGCGCCCAGCACCACAACTGGCCAAAGCGTGCGCCATGACCGATTTTCCGGACCTCAAGACCGTGCATCAGCTTATCGAGAGCGGAGGTGTTTGGGCCGTCATGACGGAACGCTCGATCAAGGCCCTTGCCAAAACCCACAATGTCGGACGTAAGATGGGCCGTTACGTCGTGTTTACGCCCGACGATATCATTGCCCTGGTGAACCGACTGCCATGCCTCTCAAACTCACGCGCCGAAAAAATACGGGAAACTGGTACTTACGCGGGACTGTCCGAGGACGCGAAATTTATGAAAGCACAGGCACTGGCGACAGGGGGGCAGCGGAAGACATCCGTATCCTCAGGGAAAACGAAGCGCTCAAGGTCTCAATCCACGGCGAAAGTCTTGTCTATACGTTCACGGATGCCGCGCTAAGCTATCTCGAAATGGGTGGCGAGGGACAGCACCTCTCGCCCCTGCTGGCGCGCCTCAAGGGGATGGCTTTGGCGGAGATCGGCCAGGACGTCATAGATCGGGCTGCCCGCGAGCTGAAGCCCGGCTGCTCGAACGCCACATGGAATCGCCAGATCTATACGCCGATATCGGCCGTCATCAACCATGCCGCCGGCAAGCAGCCGCCTTGGTGCCCACCAATCAAGCTGAAGCGGCCGAAGGTCAATAAGGGCCGCGTCCGCTGGATCACCAAGGATGAAGCCGAGCGGCTGATCGCCAGCGCACGACCGCACATGCAGCCCCTGGTCATATTTCTGCTGGCGACCGGCTGCCGGATCTCCGAGGCGCTATATCTGGACTGGAAAGATATCGACCTGTCGCGCTGCCACGTCACCGTCTACGGGCCGGCCGATGGCGAGGACGACATGGATGTGAACACTAAGAACGGCGAACCGCGCGGCATCCCCCTTCACCCCCGCGCTGTTGCTGCCCTGGCCAACCTGCCCCACCGCATAGGCGCCGTCTTCCGCAAGCCCTACAAAGGGCCGAAGAAATCCGCCGATAATCGTTTTGAAAAGTGGCTGGGTGCCCCGTATGAACGCCGGACAAACGGCGGCGGCATGATCAAGAGCGCCTGGGGCACCATGTGCAAGGCCGCCGGCATCACCAATTTCACGCCGCACGACTGCCGGCACACTTGGGCGACCTGGCACTATATGAAAAATCGCGACCTGACGAAGCTCATGGAGTTGGGCGGCTGGAAGTCGATCGACATGGTGATGCGCTATACCCACGTCGACAAATCGAACCTGGCCGCGTCGATCAACGATATGTGGAATTGGTCACCAATCCGTGCACAAAACGTGCAGTCGACTGATGTAAAACCGCTCTATTCCTTATCCTATAAGGCTGTGATGATAATATAAATCATCCTTGGTAAGGCTGAGGTCGAGAGTTCGAGTCTCTCACGTGGCACCACGTTTCCCCGACCCTGAAAAGGGTTGGGGAAGCACCACTTCCCCTCTTAAATCAACGCTGCAAACCGTTTATCGCCTGATAAAGTTCGGAATCGAATCCGCACATGTGGCGCAGCGTATCCGATGTATCCAGCTTGCGACGAAAAACGGCATCGCTGACCGGCTTCGCCTTTGAACGGCTACGCTCAAATGTACGGCGAGTGAAGTTGAAATCGATACGGAACATGACGCTATCCTTGTAATGAACTGTTACAATAAATAGCTTTTTGTGAATGGTTAACGCGATACCGGTTTACCGTTGATCCCGCAAAAACGGTGTAAGTAAACCGGACTATCGCATCCTTATTATACCCGAAGGCCGCTTAACCTGCCTTATGCCCCTGATCGATGAAACGCCCGATCAGGCCGGCCACGGCAACCACCACCGTAATTTTTGCCATGCCCTGCGCCGGTATCAGCGCCTTCAGTTCTTCAGGTATCTGCAACCAAAGGGTGGGAATGGCCACCACGGCACCAAGCGCCCAGGTGGAATAGGCGCGCAGGGTTTCGCCCCAATTATCGATTAATTTCATATCATTAGCTCCTGTATGGGTATTTGAACATTGAGACGGAAGTCATGGCGCGATTGCCGGTTCCGGTATTGGCCGTGGTGCAGAACAGCCCCAGTTCAGCCGACCAGCAGACGCCATACCAGCCATTATCGACGGCACTCGTCCGACTGGACCAGGTCACGCCGTCAGCCGAAGTCATGATGCGGTTGCCCGTACCCGAATCGCTGACCGCACAGAAAAGACCCAGCTCGGACGACCAGCAGACGCTCTGCCAGGTATTGTCGGCGGCACTGGTGCGCGCAGTCCAGGTGATGCCATCTGGCGATGTCATGACGCGGTTGGCGGTGCCAGTGACAGCCACTGCGCACAGAAGGCCAAGTTCAGGCGACCAGCAGACCCCGTGCCAGTTATTATCGGCAGCGCTGGTGCGGCTCGTCCAGGTGATGCCGTCAGGCGAAGTCATGACGCGATTGCCGGTGCCACTGTCGCTGACGGCGCAAAAGAGCCCCAGTTCCGGCGCCCAGCAGACGGAAATCCAGTTATTGTCGGTGGCATTGGTGCGTGCGGTCCAGGTTATGCCATCCGGTGAGGTCATTACCCGGTTTCCCGTCCCCGTCGCCGCAACCGCGCAGAACAGCATCAGTTCTGCTGACCAGCATACCCCGCGCCAGTTATTGTCCGCAGAGCTTGCGCGGGCTGTCCATGTAATTCCATCCGGCGAGGTCATGACGCGATTGCCCGTGCCGGAATTGGCAATGGCACAGAAAAGGCCCGCTTCCGGCGCCCAGCAAACAAACAGCCAGTTATTGTCAACCGCGCTGGTACGCGCCGTCCACGCAATGCCGTCCGGCGAGGTCATCACGCGGTTACCCGTGCCCGTTTCGCTGACGGCACAGAACAGGCCGCGTTCCGCAGACCAGCACAGCGAACGCCAGCCATTGTCCGCGGCGCTTGTGCTGATCAGCCAGGACGCGCCCGTCAGGTAGTTTCGCGCCGGCACATGGGGCGTACGGAAGATTCCCTTGCCAAAGCGCACGCGACCGCTGAAGCGGTTGATCGTCAGGGCATTGCACCAGCCCACGCCATCGCTGGAAACCTTCACGGTCAGATCGTTATTTCCCAGCAACCCGATGATAGTCCGTGAACTGTAACCTCTTTGCAGGAGAATCTGAGCGCTGTTGCCATCGGCCTCTTTGTTGACGCTCAGGGACACATCACCGGTGCCGCCTTCGGCCACCGTCTTCCCGCTCAGCAGGGCGGCCGCGCCTTTGACCGCCAGCACATTATAGGCGTCGGCCGTCGTGCCCACGCCGAGACAATTGAGATTATTGAGAATCTTGATGGCGTCTTCGAAAGCGGTCCAGCCCGACGTCGTGCGCAACAGGAAAACGCCCTCGGCCTTGATATAGGCAATAGCCCCTTCGGGAAAGGCAACCACCTCCCAGGCACCACCTTCGGCACGGACAAAGCTGCCCGCCATGAGGGAGGCCCATGCCGCGCCGGTCGGTGCGGGCGGCAGGATATAGCTGTCGCCATCGGCGGGGCTTGCTGGTTGCACACTGATCGTGCGGCTGATCGCCTGTGCCTGTACCAGGCTTTCCAGCCGCATCAGGCCGGCATTCATGACGATGCGCTTCTGGCTGTGATCGCCGATCAGCGGAAGTTGAAGTCGGGGTGTCGTATCGCTCACGCCTCACCTTATGTTCAGGAATTGATTTGATCCCTGAAGCATGAGGCGACGAACGGCGGTGGGGATTAATTATCCAAGATAGACGAGACGTTTCTTGCCTTTGAGGCTGCGCATTTCACCGACATTATCCTGATGACTACCGTCGCGGTGCGCCTGCGAAGCGCTGCCCTCGATATAAAGCGTCTTCTCGATATCCTTCTGGATCATATGCGCGGCATAGAGATGGCCTTGAAAAAACGTATCAACGGTCGAGCCGATGATGGGAATAACCGTATCTCCGAGCGATATCCCGGAATCGACCAGCAAGGCGAGAAAAGCGGCGGCCATGGTCGTTGCGTCACAGCGGGCGCGCAGGCCCTGGAAAAGGATAAAGCTGCCTGCCAGCACGGAATAGGCCGTCCCCAATCCCGGAATCGGTATCCACGCCAGAATGCCGTCCAGCCCGATGATATTGATCGGTCCGATACCGATAATGCGGTCGGACAGCCGTTTGACCGTATCGACCGAGTCGTAGATGCGCCGCACCTCGTCCTGGGTTTTTGCGAACATAGCCCTTGCCCCCCGATCAATCGCTAAATATAGACTGAAGCCGTTAACCTCTGTTAACGAAATAGCGGGCGGAACACCGCTTTTGTCAATACCGATTGGAAACCGATGCGCGTGATCACTGTCCTCAGAACGATCTGGACAAGCCTGTGCATCGGGGCCTCACTTGTCGCGCTTGCGGGTGCGCTGGTCTGCCTGAAGACCTTTCACCATCCCCTGCTCTATCTGCTCGATATCTTCACGCTGCCGTTCCTGACCGCAACGGCGGGCCTGACCCTGGCCTTTTTTCTCGTTCGCGAAAAGACCGCCTGGCGACTGGGCGTGGTCGCCACCGGCGTATGGCTTCTGGCGCTGGCGCCGCAGGCCTTCGTCACGCAACGCCCGGCCAATGACGCCGTTGCGCCCGTCCGCCTGATGTTCGCCAACCTGTATATCTTCAACAAAACGCCCGAGCGCCTGCTCGACTGGGTGGATACGGAAAAGCCGGACATCATCGCCACGGTTGAGAACCTGACCGATCCTGACGATGAGTCTGAGCTTAAGGATCGCTACCCTTATCATTACAAGCACCGCGACACCGTCGTCTATTCCCGCTACCCGATCCTGTCGGGCCACCACGGTGACACCGAATACAGTTTCGACATGCTCGATATCCGCACGCCACAAGGCCTGACGCATCTGGCCGTCGTGCATCTGTGCCAGCCGAAGATGGATACCCATGACTGCCAAAGCTCGCAAATGGCGCGCTTAAGGGCGGATATCACGCCAGACCAACGCCTGAACACGATCATGGTCGGCGATTTCAATTCGAGCTTAAGTGCCTACCTGTTGCAGGACTTCGCCCGCGACATGGATTTCAGACCCATCGCCGCCCCTACCGGCACATGGCCGGCCCTGTTGCCCGGTGTCCTGCGCATCGGGATCGACAACGCCTTCGCCGGCAAGCATTTCAGCCTGTCGCGCCGCAAGGTTGGGCCAGATAACGGGTCAGATCACCGGCCCATAGTGGTCGATGTCCGGCCGGCGTTGAATTAGACTTTCTTCGTCGGCTTCCTGACCGCCGAAACCGCCTTGGCAATCGGCTTGGGTACGACTTGGGGTTCCACCTTCGGCGCGACCGCTTTCAGCACAGCCGGCGCCTCAACCGCCGCGTCACTGACCGCCACAGGCGCCTCGATCACCGGATCGAAAACCACTTTCGGTTCCGGTGCGGCTTTGACGGTTTCCACCACGGTACCGGCTGCCTTTTCAACCACGGTCTCGGCCGTCTTGGCTGTGGTTTTTGCGGCGTCACTCACCGTGTCAATGGCCTTATCTGCAACAGCCCCTGCCGTCTTCGGCGCGGTTTCCACCGCCGATTTCGCCGCACTGGCCACTGGTTCGACGGTTTTAACCGCCTCTTCCACCCTAGCCTCGGTCCGGGCGGCCGCGGCGCCCCAGATACCGTTAAAGCCCGGCCATTTGCCGGCCATATCGGCCATCTGCGGCATGTCTTTCAGCAGGCCTTCACTCTTGCTGAGATTTTGGGTCATCGCCCAGGCGCCAAGACCGAAACTGGAGGCCGCCCAGAAAGGCACCCACATCGGCGACAGCGCGCCCACCCAGAAGTTCATCACTTTTTCGGAAGCGGCCTTGACCTCTTCCGGAGTCGCGGGAAATTTCGGCGTTGGATAATCGGTCATGCTCAACATCTCAGCCTCTGGGTTATGGCGCGGGTTATGGGGGCATATTGCGACGCAACATAACACGGTGGATAAAAATCGCCAATACGGCGAATGATCACAAAATCCGGACGCGCGCCTGACCGCCGGCTTCACCAAAGGTCGCCACCACGTCCTCACAAATTGCCGTCAGCAGCGGTGCGAAATCGTCCGGCGCATTGACCGTCACCAAAGCGCAACCGTTCATCTTCATCGGGTTCCACAGGGGCCGCAAGCGCAACTCGGCTACCACCATTTCGGCAGTCTCACCGATCTCGCGCTCCATATGACGCAGCCAGGAGTCAAATGTTTCCAGATCCTTGAGCGGCAACCAGATCAGGAAGCGTGCATCCGGCCTGAGCGTCAGCACATCGCGCACCGTTTCGGTGATCTGTTTATAATCATCCGGTTTTTCAAACGGCGGATCGATCAGATAGAGCAGGCCCTCATCCCCCTCGGTGGTTTGCCGGGCCACCTTGTAGCCATCGGCCTTGATCGCCTGGCCACGCGGCTCGATACGTTCGGCCAGCAGGCGCACATCATCGTCACGCAGTTCGCAGCCGACATACTGGTCGCCGGCGCGCTGGTGATCGAGAATCAATACCGGTGACCCCGGATAGATGCCGATCCGGTCCCGGAACCCCGCCTTGGCATTTTTCGCCCGGACATAATCGGCCAACGGCTTCAGGCTTTCCGGCACGTCCCGGCTCATCAGGTACTGAATACCGGCCTCGGCCTCTTTCGAGCGGGAAAAATCGGGGTTGGACAGGTCGTAATAGCCGGCACCGGCATGGGTATCGACGACCAGCAACGGCTTTTCAGCATTGCGCAGCAGCCGCAGCAGGGTCAGCACGGCAGCGTGCTTGGCGAGATCGGCAAAATTTCCGGCGTGAAAGCCGTGTCTGTAGTTCATAATCGCCTCATCGCGCGCTTTGAGCGGCTTGTCCAGCCGTTACAGGTTCAGTTCGCGTCTCGTCTTCTTCGGCAGGGCAGCGACGATAATATCATAAGACCCGCGCACATGGTCCGTCAGCTCATCATCCGGAATGCCCCTGGCCTGAATCCATTTCATGCCACGCGAAGCGAGATAGGGCGCTGGCCGGCAGCCCTCGGCATCGCTGAGGATTTCATAGCCGATCGGCGTCACCTTGAAACTGACCGAAAGCCCGATATTTTCCAGAAAACCCGCTATAGCGAAAACCTTTCCTCCCACCTTCCAGACATCCGCCCCGCCCCACTGCACCACATGGGTGGACTGAGGCAAGGTGGCGCAAAAGGCGTTGAAGGCTTCAGGTGTCATTTACTTGAGCGGCATCTCGCGGGCGATTTGCAGGGTATCGGCCAACAGCGATTCAGAGGTCGGCCAGGCACCGGCGCCCTTGCCGGTGACATACCAAGTCGCGCCGTTATCGAGTTCGATAATGGCACGGTTCTGCTCGCCGCGCGCCCCGACAAGATAATGATCGGCGTCGAGCACTTCCAGCTTCATCGAGCCTTGCAGGCCATCGGCGGTCGGCTGGGCACGCGCCACATAGCGCAGGCCCTTGCCCTTTGGAATAACCAACGAGTCCTCGGTGATCTGGCCGACCTCGATATGTTTCGGCATCTGGCCGGGGAAGGCAATTTCACGCAGCAGCTTGAGCTTGGCGCCAACATCGGTGCCGTCGAGATCAGCCGTTGAATCCGGTTCGGCAAAGCCGAGACGACGGGCTTCGTCCATGGCGGCATCGAAGGTCTTGCCCGATTCCACCTGATCGATGACGAAGTTCGAGGTGCCGTTGAGTACGCCCGCCAGCGACTTGACGGTGTGGCCTGCCGCCGCGGCGCGCTTGAGCGCTTCGATGATCGGCGCACCACCGCCCACAGAGGCCGAATAGGTCAGCAGGGCGCCAGACGCTTTGGCAGCCGCGCGCAGCTTATCAGCCGAAGCGGCCACCGCCTGCTTGTTGGCGCTGGTGACGGATACGCCCGCTTTCAGGAAGCCTTCCAGCAATTCGGCCGAAGGCGATACCCCGGTGCCGATATCGACAAACACATCGACATCGTTGCGCACGAAAGAGCGGGCGTCAGACGTGAATTTTGCCGCCAGCGGATGATCGCGGCGCTTCGAGGCATCACGCACCAGGATGCGATCGACCTCGATCATTTCCGGCCATTCCAGGCAGCGCTCAAGGAATTTCGAGCCCACCCCGCCGGCGCCCATGACGGCGATGCGGATCGGGCGTTTCAGGGTTGGTGCCTTACGATAGACGGTCTCGCCGCCCAACGTGGTTTCATAGCCCTTGGCGAGGCCGGCCACCTGTACCGTCAAACCGTTATCGGCGGCAAAACGCATGGCCTTGCCCTGTACCACAGGGAAGGCGATCTTCACCGCCTCGTCCCAGTTCAGCGACTCATAAGGTCTGGCGGAATCCCCGACATTGGCCGGATCGGCGTCATAAACGGCGTCGACATCCTTGATCAGACGGGCGGTCACACCAAGCGCCTTCGCGATGTAAACCGCCGTCAGGTCAGAGCCGCCGCGGCCAAGCAGCACCGGCTCACCGTCGGCGTTTTCAGCGACATAGCCCGGCACCACCACGAGGTCGGCCTTTTGCAGATCGCCCGTCAATACCTCAGCCTTGATGGACACCGGATTGGCATTCAAATGCTCGCCCTCGGCCACCAAACCGATCTCATAGGCCGAACGAAATTGCGTTACGATGCCGGAGCGCTCACAGGCCATGGCCAGCAGGGTGGCGGCGCGCATCTCACCGGTCGCCACCAGATGCGGCGTGGCCGAGGATACCGAGGCCTGCGTATAGCTGCCGGCGAGACGCAGCAACTGGTCGGTCTGGCCCTTGAAGGCCGAAACTACGGCGATCACCTTGTGAGCGTCACGGACATAGCGGTAAATCTCGGACACGGCGCGTTGCAGCGCGCTTTCGCTCGTGAGCACCGAACCACCGAATTTAACGACCAGGACAGACATAATTCACCCGTTTCAGACCAATTTGCACGGTCGCTATAAGACTTTAACGCCGGAGCCAAGAAAAAACGTGCTTGGCGTTAAGATTCTTGGCGTTGGTTTCGGACGCAACCGTTACAACAGCTTGACAAAGCCGCATATCAGGTATGTCTTCCAACCATGCAGGAACACGCCCGAATTGTTCACGATATCAAGCTGGACGATGATCTGGATTTCATCGAGATTATCAGGGGAATCGAAGACTCCATGGGCATTAGCTTTGCCGATGATATCTTTGCCGAAATTCGGACGCTGGGCCAAATGCACGAGCTAATATGCCGGGAAGCCGAAAAAATTCCCTCTAGTGGCACCAAATGCGCGACAAGCATGAGCTTCTATCGTCTCAAAGCAGCCATCAATCGCTTGGGACCTTCGCGCAGATTGACACCAGCCACATCACTTAGGGCGCTGCCGAATTTTAACTACGTAAAAATTATTGATCAGCTTGAAGGTTGGAACGCGCCTAAGTACCTGAGCGCGCCAGGATTTTATCTGACTACCGGACTTACTCTGGCCGTCAATATTCCCTTGGCTTTTTTGATTGGCGCATTGTCTGTCGCAACAGGGCTTCTCACTTTTATCTTGCTTCTGATTTTAGCAATACGCCTCATGCCAGCCCGCTTACCGAATGAAAAAACTGTCGGTGAACTGGCAAACCGGCTGGCGATAGGGAATCTGCGTCGCTTGGCGGAACAAGGCGCAGCAATTACGCCGCGAACCTTATGGGAGGCGCTTGTCCACATCGTGGCCGAAGTCATGGACATCGCGCCCGACCGCCTTTCCCGCGAATCCCGCTTTATCTGACAAGCACTTACCGCTATGACCGGTCCATGCACAGCCGCGCCAAGCTCTTTCAGGCCTATGGCCTTCTCACCCTCACCAGTCTGATCTGGGCCGGCAACAGCGTGGCGGGCAAGATTGCCGCCGGCCATATCGACCCGATCCTGCTGACCGCCCTGCGCTGGTGGATCGCCGCCATCGTGATCACGGCTTTGTCGATCAAGCCCCTGAAAGCCGATTGGCCGGTCATCAAACGCCACTGGCCGCTGCTGTTCGGCTATGGCGCCAGCGGTTTTGCCCTGTTCAACATCTTCCTCTATTCGGCCCTGACCCAGACCAGCGCCGTCAATGTCATGATCGAACAGGCCGGCATCCCGCTGATCATCTTCCTGGGTAACTTCATCCTGTTCCGTATCAAGGCGACAGCCGCGCAGCTTACCGGCTTCATCATGACATTCGCCGGCGTACTGATTACTGCCAGTCATGGCGATATCCACCAGTTACTGCATCTTAAATTGAATATTGGCGACGTCATGATGCTCGGCGCCATCCTCGTCTATGGCGGCTATACGGTCAGCCTGAAATGGAAACCGGCTATACACTGGCAAAGCCTGCTGACTATCCCCTGCATCGGCGGTGCTTTGACCTGCGTGCCGTTCATTATCTGGCGTAGCCTTACCCACCCGTTCGGCGTCCCCGACGCCACTGGCTGGAGCGTGGTCGCCTATGCCGCGCTGTTCGTCGCCCTGCTGGCCTCTGCCACCTATATCGCCGGCATTGAACTGATCGGACCCAACCGTGCCGGTCTGTTCATCAATCTGCTGCCGATCTTCGGCGTCTTCCTGGCCGTGCTGATCCTGCGCGAACCGTTGCACGGCTTTCATCTGGTGGCCTTGAGCCTGGTCTGCGGCGGCATCGTGCTGTCGGAATGGAGCCGCCTGCGTCCGGCCAAAGCCTAGGACGCAAACCGCCGCGCCCCGGCCACGCAGGCCACGATAGCGACCATCACCACCACCACCGCGCTGCTGATCGGCTCCTTGAGCAGGCAGGCGGCCAGTATCAGCGCCAGAAACGGCTGCATCAGTTGCAATTGCCCGACAGCAGCGATCCCGCCCATGGCCAGCCCGCGATACCAGAAGATAAAGCCAATCAGCATCGAAAACAGCGAGACATAACCAAGGCTAAGCCAGGCTGGCCAATGAATAAGCGCCATATTCGCCGGCCAGTTTACCACGCCCAGAACCAGCATGACCGGCGATGCCACCAGCAACGCCCAGCAGATAATCTGCCAGCCGCCCAGCTTGCGCGACAGCCGTGCGCCTTCGGCATAACCGAACCCGCAAACCACGATGGCGGCCAGCATCAGCAGGTCGCCCACCGGCGACACCGAAAAGCCCTGCGTCAACGCATAGATAAGGATGCAGGCGCCACCCAGCCCGGAAAACAGCCAGAACAGGCGCGGCGGGTGCTTTTCGCCCAGCAGGCTGGCGAACACCGCCGTCGAGATCGGCAGCAGGCCGGTGAAGACAATCGAATGTACCGACGGGATGTGTTGCAGCGCCATGGCCGACAACAGAGGAAAGCCGACCACCACGCCGAGCGCCACGCCGATCAGCGAAGCCATATCGCGCTTTTCCGGCCGCGCAGCCCGAAAGACGATCAGACATATGCCTCCCAGCATAGCCGCGATCACCGCCCGCGCGCTAGTCAGGAACAATGGCGACATCGCCTGAACCGCCACCTTCGTCGCTGGCAGGGAACCGCTGAAAGCCAGTACACCTAACCCGCCATTAATCCAGCCGATCGTCTTCTTGTCCATGACATGCTCCATCGAATACATGCTGTCTATGCGAAAGAAATACTGGCCATGACAGGGATGCTCCGGTAAAATTCTATCAAATCGTCATGGTATGGAGACCAGTACAGTTATGAGCGCACCTGCCACCCTGACCACTCAGGTTATGGACCAGATCCGTGACCGCATTGCCCGACAACAGCTTTCCCAAGGTGCGCGCCTGCCCTCGATACGCACCATGGCCGAAACGCAGAAGGTATCCAAATCGACCGTGGTCGAGGCTTATGACCGCCTCCATGCCGAGGGGATTATTTCCTCTCGGCGTGGTTCCGGCTATTTCGTCGCCGCCCCTCATGCGCCGCTGGCTCTGGCCGAGATCGGCCCGAAACTGGATCGTCAGGTCGATCCTCTGTGGATATCACGGCAATCTCTCGAAACCGAAGTCGATTACCTCAAGCCCGGTTGCGGCTGGCTGCCGTCCTCATGGATGCCCGAAGCCGATATCCGCCGATCTTTAAGAACCCTTGCGCGGAACGAAAATACCAACCTGACAGAATACGCCACGCCGCTGGGCTATGCGCCCCTGCGCCAGCTGCTGTCGCGCCGCCTGTCGGACCACGGCATAGACGTCGCGCCAACCCAGATCATGCTGACCGGATCGGGCACCCAGTCGATCGACCTCATCTGCCGCTTTCTGCTCAATCCCGGCGATACGGTACTGGTCGATGATCCCTGCTATTTCAATTTCCTGGCTCTGCTGCGCGCGCACCGCGTCACTGTTGTCAGCGTGCCGATGACGACGACTGGTCCCGATATCAATGCCTTCGCCGACGCCCTGATCGCATACAAACCGCGCCTCTACATCACCAACTCAGCCCTGCACAATCCGACCGGCGCCACACTGTCCCCTGTCACCGCTCACAAAGTACTCAAGCTGGCTCAGGCCCACGACCTGCTAATCGTGGAAGACGACATCTATGCCGATTTCGAGCACAGTTCGGCGCCGCGACTGGCGGCCTTCGACGGCCTGGAACGCGTCATCCATATCGGTAGCTTTTCCAAGACCCTGTCTGCCGCCGTCCGCTGCGGCTTCATCGCTGTCCGTGCCGAATGGATTGCGCCGCTCATCGACATGAAGATCGCCACCAGCTTCACCCACGACCCGCTATCGGCCGAACTGCTGTACCATCTGTTGAGCAATGGCCATTACCGCAAGCATATGGCCGATGTGCGTGAAAAACTGGCGGCCCTGCGTCCAAAAGTTCTCCAACGCCTGGCCGACACAGGGATCAGGCCCTGGCATGTTCCGCAGGCTGGTATGTTGCTGTGGTGCGAACTGCCGGATGGCACCGATGCGTCCGAAGTGGCGCGGCAGGCCCTTTCCGAGCGTGTCGTGCTGGCGCCGGGCAACGCTTTTAGTCTGTCACAAGGCGCGCGCAGCTTTATGCGCTTCAATATTACTCAGATGTCGGACGGTCAGGTATTCGATGTGTTGAAACGCGCCCTCTTGACGCAGGCGCAGCATTTGCGCATATAGACCCTACTCATCGAGACCAGCCGAGGGAAAGGCCCGACGACGCTGGGGCAACCGCTGCACATGCAGTATGGTGCCAACTCCTACGAAGGCTCATTTCCTTCGACAGATGAGAGACGAGACACGATCCGCCATAGCGCGGGTGTGTCCCCTTCTCTCGACTGGTCCCGATGACACTAGCTTCTCGTGACCGGACACACCATGAACGCCCTCACCTTCACCGCACCTGACCTTGTCGGCACCGATATCACTGCCCCAATTCCCGCCGATTTCCGCCTGCAAAGCGGTATGAAACTGGAACAGACGGACGTGGTGGCGCGCCTGTACGGCCCGAAGGATGCGCCCGTGGTGGTCGCCGCCGGCGGCATCTCGGCCGGTCGCGTCCTGTTCGCCAAGGAAGATGCGACGGATACAGCCCCCGGCTGGTGGGAAGGCGTTGCCGGTCCTGGCGAGGCGCTCGATCTCAATACCTTCCGCGTCCTCTCCATCGAATTTGCCCCTCGTTTGCCGGCGTCACAGATTTACACCATCACCACCCATGATCAGGCACGGCTGGTGAAGCTGCTGCTCGACCAGATCGAGGTCGAAAAGATCTACAGCTTTATCGGCGCCTCCTACGGCGCCATGATCGGCCTGGCCTTTGCCGAACTTTACCCGGATGCGGTCGAACGCCTGTGCGTCATCTCGGCCGCCCACCGCGCGCATCCGATGGCGACCGCCTTCCGTGGCCTGCAACGCCGCCTGCTGGTCTTCGGCAAGGAAAATGGCAAACCCGCCGAAGGCATTTCACTGGCCCGGCAACTGGCCATGACCACCTATCGCTCCGACGCCGAGTTTTCCGAGCGTTTCGACGGCCCGCCTCCCGAAACCGCCGGCGGCAACTATGTCGTCTGTGGTTATCTGCGCGCGCGTGGTGACGCTTATGCCGCCACTGACGTCAACCGCTGGATTTCGATGTCCGATAGTCTGGATCGTCATCGCGTCGATCCGTCGAGGATCAAGGCCAGGGTTTTCCTGGCCGCCGTTCCGACTGACCGACTGGTGCCCTATGACGACATGAAGGCTCTTTCCGAAGCCCTGGCCGACAGCGTCTTCATCGACTTTCCCTCACTTTATGGACACGATGCTTTCCTGAAGGAAATCAAACTCGTTTCCGATATTGTTCGCACGTCTCTCGAAAAGTAAAATGTCCAAAGACTATCTCAAAAACGCCGGCCTCGGCACCAAGGTCATCAATATCGGCATCGATTCCGACCCGGCGCACGGCGCGGTCATGCCGCCGATCTACCTGACCACCAACTACACATTCGAGGGCTTCGGCAAGAAGCGCACCTATGACTACGGCCGGTCTGGCAATCCCAACCGCGAGATCATCGCCGAGGTCATTGCCGAGCTTGAAGGCGGCGTCGGCGCGGTCATGACCGCTTCCGGTCTGGCGGCGCTCGATCTCCTCTGGCAGGACCTATCCGGCAACAAGCGCGTTGTCGTGCCCCACGATTGTTACGGCGGCACCCAGCGCCTGCTCAATGCCCGCGCCAAACAAGGCCTGATCGATGTGGTTTATGTCGATCAGGGCGATGATGCCGCCATCCAACAGGCCCTGTCGGAACCAACGGCCCTGCTCCTGCTGGAAACGCCGTCGAACCCACTGATGCGCCTGATCGATCTGGAAAAGCTGATCGCGCTTGGTCACAAAGCCGGCGCCAGGGTGGCCGTCGACAACACTTTCCTGTCGCCCGCCCTGCAAAACCCGATCAAATTCGGCGCCGATTTCGTTGTCCATTCGACAACCAAATATATCAACGGCCATTCCGATGTCATCGGCGGCGCGCTGGTTTGCACCACACCTGAAGACGTTACGCTGTATCGCTGGTGGGCCAATTGCGTCGGCGCCACGGCGGCTCCGTTCGACAGCTACCTGACCCTGCGCGGCGTCCGCACCCTGTTTGTCCGCGTCCGCCAGCAACAGCAATCAGCGCAGGCTGTGGCCGAATATCTCTATGCCCATCCGAAGGTCAGCGCCGTCTATTACCCCGGCCTGCCCTCCCATCCTCAGCACGACCTGGCCAAAAGGCAGCAGTCCGGCTTCGGCGCCATGATGAGCTTCGAACTGGCCGGCGGCCTTGACGCCGTGAAACAGCTTTTCGACCATATCGAGCTGTTTTCGCTGGCGGAATCGCTGGGGGGGATCGAAAGCCTGATCGTCCATCCGGCCTCGATGACCCACGCCGCCATGTCGCCCGAAGCCCTGGCCACGGCCGGCATCAGCGACGGCCTGATCCGCCTCAGCATCGGTCTGGAAGAGGCCGAGGACTTGATCGCGGCGCTCGATCGCGGGCTTTCGCAAATCAGCTGACCAAGATAGAGTGTCTCTTAAAACAGGGAGGCATTCATGACAAATATGACGCGCCGGGCGGCCTTCGCCCTGGCAGGACTGACCGCGGCCACACCAGCTATGGCGGCACCCGATATAAGGGGGGCGCTTAAACCTTTCGCCTGCAACCTTGATACCTGGTTTACCGAGGTGCCTTTCGCTGACCGTTTCGCCCTGGCGGCCAAGGTCGGTTTCACGAAAGTCGAATTCTGGCCGGTACGTCGTGCCAAGAATGAAGATAGCATGGATGCCGCCAAGGCCCGCGCCCTGCTCGACACCAACGGCCTGACGCTCACCCAATACGCGCCCGCCGCGCCCAATTTCGCCGATCCGGCCAATCATGACGCACTCGCCGCCATGATCCGCGAGACCGTCGCTGATTCGGCCATTCTGGGCTGCAAGGCCATCACGCTGGTCGGCCACCATATGATTGAAGGCATGTCGCGCGAAGCCATGCTGGCCGGTTATACCGCTGGCCTGATGCGCATCGCACCGCTGCTGGAGCAAGCCGGGCTGATGGCACTGGTCGAGCCGTTCAATACGGTCAACCACCAGGGCCACCTGCTCAATGGTTCGCGGCCCGCCACGGCCATGCTGCGCGCTGTCAATTCACCGATGATCAAGCTGCAATGGGATTTCTACCATATGCAGCTTGAAGACGGCGATCTGATCGAAAAATTCACCGCTGGCGTTGATCAGGTCGGCTACGTGCAGGTGGGCGATGTGCCCGGTCGCCACCAGCCCGGTACCGGCGAGGTCAATCACGTCAACCTGCTCAGGGCCATCCGCGCCGCCGGTTACCAGGGGCCAATGGGGTTGGAATACTTTCCGCTCGACAAGGACAACGACCGCGCGATCCGCGATGCCGTTGTCCTGTCGTCAGCCGCTGCTCTTTAGATACGCGACAGTTTTACATCGACATTGCCGCGCGTGGCATTCGAGTACGGACAGACCTGATGGGCGTCTGCGATCAGCTTGTCGGCGACTTCCGGCGCAAGGCCCGGCAGCGACACCTTCAGCTCGACCGTGATACCGAAGCCATGGCTGATCTTGCCGATGCCGACGCTCGATTCGATACTGGTATCGGCGGGCACGGCGATCTTCTGGCCGGCGCCGACCGCTTTCAGCGCGCCGATGAAGCAGGCGGCATAACCCATGGCGAACAGTTCTTCCGGATTGGTGCCGTCACCGCCGGCGCCGCCCAGTTCCTTCGGAGTCGACAGCTTGAGGTTTTGATTGCCCGCCGCAGCGGTGCCTTCACGGCCGCCGGTGGCCTTGCCGTGGGCGGTATAGAGTACGGTTACAACTTCGGTCATTTTCAGTCTCCTTTGTTAAATTCAATAATGCACAATTATATTGCACACAATTTGATGTCAACTAAATTGTGCGCTATATAAATTTTTATGCCAAAGACATCCCCCCCCGAACTCCGGCTCGAAAATCAAATCTGCTTCGCCGTCTATTCGGCAGCGCACGCCTTCGCGCAGGCCTATAAGCCGCATCTCGATCCGATGGGCCTGACCTATCCGCAGTACCTCGTCATGCTGCTGCTGTGGGAACAGGACGGCCGTTCGGTTAACGAGATCGCCCGTCCTCTGCACCTCGATTCAGGCACCCTCACCCCGCTGCTCAAGCGCATGGAGAAAGGCGGCTTCGTCACTCGCAAGCGGGATGCTAAGGATGAACGCATCATGCGCATTCACCTCACCGACCATGGTCATGCCCTGGCGGACCGTGCCCGCGCCATTCCGCCGGCCATGCTATGCGCCTCCGGACTGGAACTCGACGGCCTCATGGCTTTGCACGAGGAAGTCAAGGCGCTGGGTCAGAATTTGCGCGAAAAATAGTCAAAAAAGACGCCTTGTCAGCCCGTTTCAATTGTCCTACAAATACCACCAACAATAATAACGGACACTTCAGGGAGACTTTCCATGCGTCATCACGCTATTTCCTTAACCGCGCTCGGATTGGTCGCGTTCGGCTGGGCCGCCATGGCCGAAGCCGCTACGCCGGTCACGCAGGTTACGGTCGATACGACCAAGCCCGGCGCGCCGATCAGCCGACAAATCTTCGGACAATTCGCCGAACACCTCGGCTCCGGCGTCTATGGCGGCATCTGGGTCGGCAAGGATTCGTCCATTCCCAATACCCGCGGCATTCGTAACGACGTCGTGGCTGCCCTCAAAGCCATCAAGGTGCCAAATGTCCGCTGGCCCGGCGGCTGTTTCGCCGACGAATATCACTGGGAAAAAGGCATTGGCAAGGGCCCACGCCCGGTCACGCTCAATTCCAACTGGGGCGGCGTGATTGAGCCCAACACCTTCGGCACCGACGAATATATGGACTTCCTCAGCCAGATCGGCGCCGACTCCTACGTCTCGGCCAATGTCGGTTCGTCCAATCCGCGCGAAACCGCCGAATGGCTGGAATACATGACCTCGGAAAAGGAAACGAGCCTGGCCATGGCCCGCCGTGAAAACGGCCATCCCGCGCCTTATGCCGTCAATTTCCTTGGCATCGGCAATGAAAGCTGGGGTTGCGGCGGCAACATGACGCCGGAACACTATGCCGATGAATACCGCGCCTTCTCGACCTATGCCAAGAACTACAATCCGCAACAGGTCGGCGACAAGCGCATGATGAAGATCGCTTCCGGCGCCAATGTCGATGATTACAACTGGACCGATACGGTGATGAAGGACACGCAAGGCAAAGAAATGGACGGCCTGTCCCTGCACTTCTATTCCGGCTTCGAAAACTGGCCGCCGTATCAGCCGGCTTCGGGCTTCGATGAAACCGAATACGCCAAGGTGATCAAGACCGCCCTGCGCATGGACGAACTGGTCAGCAAGCACTCCGCCATCATGGACAAGTACGACCCGCAGAAGAAGGTCGCGCTCGTGGTCGATGAATGGGGCGCCTGGCTGAAGAACGAGCCCGGCACCAATCCCGGCTTCCTCTTCCAGCAAAATTCCCAGCGCGATGCCGTCCTGGCAGCCGTGACGATCAACATCTTCACGCGCCACGCCGATCGCGTCCGCATGGCCAATATCGCTCAGATGATCAATGTCCTTCAGGCCATGATCCTGACCGACGGTGACAAGATGGTGCTGACCCCGACCTATCACGTCTTCAAGATGTACGTGCCGTGGCAGGATGCGACCTTCATCCCCGTCGCCTATGACGCCGGCACCTATACGCACGGCAATGTCACTCTGCCGCGCGTCGATATCGCCGCAGCGAAAGCCAAGGACGGCAAGGTCTACGTTTCGATCACCAATATCGACCCGACTCAGCCGCTGGAAATTGACCTGGCGGCGCTCGGCCTGAAAGCCAAGTCAGCCTCCGGCCAGACCCTGACCGCGCCGAAGATCGACAGCATCAATACCTTCGACAAGCCGAATACCGTCGTACCGAAGGCCATCTCCGCCACAGCCAGGGGCGGTAATCTGGTGCTGAAGGTCGCGCCGGAATCGGTCACGGTCGTCTCGCTCGACTAGGATCGTTCTCCGATAACCAGAACCAAAAAATAGCCCCCGCCAGCGTCTGCCAGCGGGGGCTGATTTTCATAAAACGGGCAGTAGCGTTTAAAGATCAGGTGTACAGGCCGGCCGCTACCAGGTGTTCTTTGACGCGGGCTTCCAGTGTTTCCGACAGCATGACACCGGTCGGATGATCTACCGACTTGATCTGACCGCGGACGATGGCGCGAATGGCGTCAAGGTGAGCCTCCACCAGCTTCCACGGTGCGATCTGACGCTTTTCTTCCTCATCCAGCATCTTGCACAGCGAACCGGCAACACGCGTGATCAAGGGAAAGCCGTAGGTCGTGCCAAGGCCCTTGAGATCATGGGCGCGATAGAAGAGCTGGTCGGCGTTCACCGGGTTCAGGCCTTCCTGCTTGATCAGGGCCTGGACGTCTTCCAGCTTCTTGATCTCATCCATCAGCCAGTCTTCAAAATGGTTGGACAGATCCGCCAGGGCCGCCTCTGCCTTGGCGATGGCCTGGGCGTCCAGAGCGCCCAGACGGCCGCCCACCTTGGCGCGCAGCGTGTTTGGCACTTGAATAATCTGGGCTTTTTCCGGCATGGCCATTCTAAAGAAACCTTCTACGCAAATCTAATGAACCGACGTTATACGAAGGTCATTTAAGAAGGCCTAATGCGGCGAAATTTTTAATCCTTATTGAGGCGCCACCCGCCAGATACGGTTGCCGGCATCGTCCGAAACGTACAGCGCCCCTTCAGGCCCCACTGCCACACCGACCGGACGGGCCGAAACCCGCTTGTCGTCGAGAATGAACCCGGTCAGGAAATCCTCATATTCACCGGTCGGCTTGCCATCGCGGATATGGGCAATCACCACCTTTGACCCTGTGCGCGCCGAACGGTTCCATGAGCCATGCAGGGCGATAAAGGCCTCGCCATTATAGCTCGCCGGGAAAGCCGCGCTGGCCGCTACCGGCGCCTGATAGAAGGTAAAGCCGAGCGGCGCCGAGTGTGAAACGAACAAAGTATCGGGCAGGCTGACCTTGCCCTTCAGATCAGGTCTCACTCCTGTCTGACGCGGATCTTCGTGGTCACCGAGATAATACCATGGCCAGCCAAAGAACTGTCCTTCGGCTACGCGCGTGAAGTAATCCGGCACGAGATTGTCGCCCAGCATGTCGCGCTCATTGGTGCTGCAATAGAGATCGTTCGTGCCCGGCTTGAACGCCAGCCCGACGCAATTGCGGATACCGGTGGCGAAAACGTGCCGGTCGCTGCCATCCGGCGTGAAGCGCAGGACCAGCGCCCGTCCCGCCTCGCTGCCCCAGCTTTCGCCGAGCGCATGACCGGCGACAAAACCGGCCGGCGGCTGGCCGATATCTTCGGCGACATTACTGGCCGACCCCACGCTGACATACATGTATTTACCATCAGCCGAGAAAGCGATATCGCGCGTCGAATGCCCGCCTGTAGTGGAAAGATCGGCCACCACAGTTTCCGGTGCACCGCCCTTGAGGGGAATGCGTACCACCGAGCCGACATTGGCGACATAGACATAATTGCCCTGGAAGGCGATGCCGAACGGTTGATTGAGGCCTTCAGCAAAGGTTTCGCGCGCGGCGCTGAGTTTGCCGCCCTGATTGCGGAAAATACTGATACGGCCCTTGCCGGATTCGACGACATAAAGATCGCCGTTTGGCGCCGTGCGCATATTGCGCGGCCCGTCCACATCCTTCGAGAACAGCGACACAGCAAAACCGGCTGGCGCCTTCGGCAGGAAGTCATCCGTTGGCGCGATATATTTCGCACTATTGCCGGCTGAATTGGTAGCAAAAGGCTTCGGCAGGTCGGCCACCGTCACGCGATGGCGAACACCTGGCCCGTCCTTGCGCCAGTCAAGATTATCATTACCGCTCACCGGTTCCGCCGGTTTGGCGGCCGTTGTTGCCTTGCCGTTCAGGCTGGTCAGATAGGCGATCAGGTTGCGGCGATCAGTGGCGTCCGGTACATTAACCGGCATCTGCGTGCCCGGCATGGCTTGCTGCGGATCAGCCAGAAAGGCGTCCAGATTGCTTTCATTCCAGGTTTCTCCGCGGCCATGCGCCGCCTTCAGCGCATCCGAATAATCAAATCCCGCCGCACCGCCGATCTTACGGCCGGCCACACCAAACAAAGGCGGCCCCTGAAAATCACCCATGGCCGGGCTGGCATCATGGCACAGCGCGCAATTGGCGTTAAAAACGGCCTTACCGGCGGCGATCTGCTCCGCCGTGGCCGCCCTGGAACAGGCCGGCAAAGTCAGGCTCATCAGCAGGAACAAACCGGCAAACAGGGGGTTTATCATATGCCCAGCAAGGGGGCGGGATCGGGACAGATACGTTTCCATTGTTCGCGCTCGCTCTTCTTGAAAACCCCGGGATAATCGCCTTTTTTGCCCTGCATATCGAGGATGACCTGGAAGTGCAGATGCGGCGGCCAGTCGCCATTTACCGCAGCTACACCCAGTCGCGCAACCTCTTCTCCCGCCGCCACGGGTTTTCCGACAGTCAATTCATTGAGACTGTCGCGACTGAGATGACCATAAAGCGTATAAAAAGTCAGTTCGCCAATATCTTTTTCACGAGGACCAATGTGTTTTTCACAAGAAAATGTGACCTGATGTTCGAGAATGATCGTCGGCCCATAGTCCTTGGGATTGGCATTATCCTGGAAGCTGTGCACGTGGCCTGCAAGCGGCGCGAAAATGGGCGTGCCGGCCACCTCAAAAATATCGATACCCATATGGATGGTGCGCGCCTCCATGCCATCGGGCGCCTCAAATACCGGTCCGGAATAGATGGCGCGCGCCTCGTCATAGCCGCCGACCAGCAGGCCTTTCGCCATTACCGTATCTCCCGGCAAACCGTTGTGCAGCCCAAGCTGGCGCGCGCCCTCGGCGTCAAGCCTGATCGGTTCGTAACGTGTATGCAGGCCGGCCATGATTTCGGCACGCGGCGGAGCGGTTTTCAGCCAGTCAGAATAGAGATTATATGTCATTCCATCGAGCCTATCGCAGACTTGCCCGGCCGGCAATCACACTGTAGGAAGCGACATGTCCATAAACAAAACATACGATGGCGACGAACCGGTACGGGTCAACAAGTGGCTGGCGCAAAGCGGCGTCTGTTCGCGGCGCGAGGCTGACGCGCTCATCGAACAGGGCCTCGTGCGCGTCGACGGCGAAACCATAACCTCCGCCGGTCACAAGATCGAACCCGGCCAGACACTGACGCTCGATCAGGGTGGCGCGGCGGCGCTCGATGCCCGCATGACCATTCTTTATCACAAGCCGATCGGCATTGTATCCGGGCAACCGGAACCGGGCGAAACCCCGGCCATCCGCATGATCCGCCGGGCCAATGTCTTCGGCCCGGCGGATATCTACCCCGGTTTCGAAAGCAAACTGGCACCGGTCGGGCGGCTCGACAAGGATTCGCACGGCCTGCTTATCCTCTCCGAGGACGGCGTGCTGGCCAAGGCGATCATCGGCCCCGAAAGCGATCTGGAAAAGGAATACCGTGTCACCGTGCGCGGGCCGATTTTCGAGGAAAAACTGAAATGGCTGCGCCACGGCCTCGAACTCGACGGCCGCCAGCTCAAGCCCGCCAAGGTGGTCCAGACCGGCGACCAGGCCTTGACCTTCATCCTGAAGGAAGGCCGCAACCGCCAGATCCGCCGCATGTGCGACATGTGCGAACTGCGCGTCACCGACCTTTACCGCGTCCGTATTGGTTCTTTGCGCATCGGCAATTTGCCGGAAGGCCAGTGGCGCTTCATGACGCCGGAAGAACGCGCCACTCTGATCAAGAACTGACATATCTGAAGGTCACGGACAGCCGGCGTCGGCGCGGCAGGATCAGGCCACCGACCTTATCCGTCTTGCGCCCGATAATGCCGTGCATCCACTTGTCACGCGTCTCACCCTGCATAATCAGCAGACTGCGCGGATGAAGATATTGCGAGCGCGTGACGTGTCCCATGCGGGTAAATTCCATCATGATTGGCGATCCCAGGCTGATGATGGCCACGGATTTGATGCGTTCAGTATCCCGGTCCTTGTGCGCGCCGATCCCCTGCCCCGGATGATATTCATTGATCAGCGCCCGTTCCGGTATGCCCGCGAAGATGCCACCGCTGTGGAGGCGTTCGCTCAACCAGCGCAGCCAGTCGGGCATCGGCTGGGGCTTATACTCTCCCGGCGCGCCATAGGTGGTGTCGTTTGGCGACCAGCCATACCATTGCCGCCGGCGCAGAAGCTCCATCGACCATGGTTGCCTGTCGATTTCCGTGATCAGCCCTGCCTCTTCCTCCAGAGTGATATAATCATCCCGGTAGCTCAGGCCGGGCAACCAATCTTCTTCAAACAGGGACAAGGCCAACATTCTGCATTCTCAATTCAGAACAAAAAGAGAACATTTTATCGCGAAAGAGTCAAGCACGGGCAGCGACTCGCGCCTATACTCGCGCCAGATCACAGGAAAGGAACGCCACAATGAAGCCCACGCCTCTCATATTGATCGCTGCCGGCCTGATCGTCCTGACGGGTTGCGGTGGCGCCAGAACCGCCGCCATGGAGAAACAACTGGCAGATGTTCAGGCACGAAACACCGCGCTTGAAGATCGGATAACGCAACTGGAAGGGCGGGTTCAGGCTCTGGAAGCCAGCCTCCCGGAAGACAGCACTGCCGATCAATAGGCCTTTCTTCCCAGTATAGCGGCCCTGCCCTGTTGGCGGAGGAATTATGATTTTACTTCCACGGCTTCGCACGACATGAAGAAGAGACTTCAAAGAGGCTTTCATGTGTGAACTCCTGGCGATGAGCGCCAATGTGCCGACCGATGTCCGTTTCAGCTTCGCCGCGCTGTCGCAACGCGGTGGTGCGACCGGCGCACATACCGATGGCTGGGGGATCAGCTTTTACGAACAGAAGGGCTGCCGCAGCATTCATGATCCGAACCCAAGTGCGCATTCCGAGCTGGCGCGTTTCATCAAATCCTACCCGATCAAGAGCCTGATGGTTATTGCCCATGTGCGCAAGGCCAACCGCGGCCGCGTGGCGCTGGAAAACACCCATCCCTTCAGCCGCGAACTGTGGGGATATGCGTGGAGCTTCGCCCATAACGGCCAGTTGAAGGGGATCAAACAACGTCCCCACAATTTCTATTCCCCGATCGGCACCACCGACAGTGAACATGCCTTTTGCTGGCTGCTCGATCGCCTGCGCGAACAATATCCGACGCGGCCTTCCGATCACAAGCTGGCTCGGGTTATCGCCAAACTGTTCGCGGATCTGCGCAGTCTGGGCGTGTTCAATGCCCTGCTGAGCGACGGGCGTGCGCTCTATGCCAGTTGTTCGACCAAGCTGTGCTATGTCGAGCGCAGCGCACCCTTTGGTCAGGCCAGCCTGATCGATGAGGATATGGAGGTCGATTTCGCCAAGGAGACCACGCCGGGTGACCGCGTCGTTATCCTGGCCTCAACGCCCCTGACTCGTAATGAGACATGGACTCCGGTACTGCCGCAAACCACGCTCGTGGCGAGCAATGGCACTATCGCCAAAACATTCCAGTGAAAAAGCCGCTAATGTCACAACATGCGCTGTCAATAATCCGGGTCCAAGGGGTAAGCCCCCTGGTGCGGCCAGCCGGGGTCGAACCGGCATAGGATTGCTCCTGGCAGATTTTAAGTCTGCTGCGTCTACCAATTTCGCCATGGCCGCGTGTCCAGGCAGGCAGGGGGATGCTTCTGCCTGAATTGAATGGAGTCGTAAAGTGGAGATTGCCCCTACTTCGCGTCCTTCGGCGGCAGCTTGAAGCGAACATCGGTATTGGCCATCAGCCACAGGGTCGCGGTCCAGGCGGCGACGTTCTGGCTCAGCTGCTGCAGATCGATGCGATCAAGCGTGTCATTCGGCGTATGGTGCGTATCGAAATAGCGATAGCCGTCCTGATTGAGATCGAAAGCCGGCACGAAACCGTTCATGGCGCCGGAATCCTCACCACCCTCGGGGGTCGCCTTGGGGTCGTTATAGATGCCGAGCGGATAAAGCAGATTACCGAGTTTGGTGACGAAGGCCGTATCGTCGGTCGGCAGCAGAGAGAAATTATTGATGCGGTCGGCGCCGAAATCGGACTCGGCGTGAGCCACATAGTTGGCCAGTTCGGCCTTGTGCGCCTCGCGGAAGGCGCCGCCACCGGTTTCTGACGTGTCACCGACCGGTTGCGACACCTCTTCCGAGCCCCAGAAAACGACGCGGATGGTGCGCTTCGGCTTAAAGTCATGATCTATTATCACCTTGGCGGCGGCCATGGTGATGGCGATGCCAGCCCCGTCATCGATAGCGCCCGTGCCCTGATCCCAGCTGTCGAGATGCCCGCCAACGACGATAGTCTCTTCGGGCTTTTCGGAGCCGACCAGATCGGCCACCACATTCTGCGAAGTCTTGAGCCCCAGGAACTGGCCCGTGGTCCTCATATGTATACGGACAGGCCCGCCCTTGCCGGCCTTTTGCAAGATCTCGATGCGGCTGAGCTGCGAGGCATCCGGTGCGGTGATCGCCATGGATGGAATGCCCTTGCCGTCCGTCCATGCCGACGAACCGGCATGGGCAAAGCGGTTGCCGTCGGTGCTCAGCGAGCGCATCACAAATCCGACCGCGCCACGTTTCTGCGCCTCCATCGGCCCTTTCGCGCGGACCGTGCCCGACATGCGGCCATAACCCGAACCGTTGCTGGCCTTGGCCATCGGCTGGAGAATGACGACGATCTTGCCGGTCACGTCGGCTTTGGAATCGAGAAATTCCTGATACGTATCGAACATCACCGCCTCGGCTTCGACTTCACCGGCTGTCGAGCCGCCGAGCGACACACCGACCAGTGGCTGGGCAAATTCACCGGTAATAGCGATGGTTTCCGGGCCGCCACGCGCCCAGACATGCAACGGGAAGGTTTCGATATGGACGTTCTGGAAGCCTAATGCCTTAAGGTGACCAGCCGCCCATTCCGCCGCCTGCTTTTCGCGTTCGCTGCCGGCCGGACGCGGCCCAAAGCGCGTCGTCAGTTCCGAAAGGAAGTCATAGGCGACATTGGATTTCAGCGCATCGTCACGCAAGGCCGCCGCCACTGCCTCAACCGGCGCCGGCGCTATCGGCATAGGCGCGGGCTTTGGCTTGGCCATAACCGGCATGGCGCTGAGAGCAAGAACGACGGCAAGGCCGGTGACAGCAAATTTCATGATGTTTCCTCAGACTTATGCGGTAATTTCTTCAAAAGCGGCCAGTTCATTACGTGCCTTGCCCGCCTCGACGACAGAAACTAAGGCTGCTTTCAACTCATTGGTGGCAGCATCGACCTGCCCGGCGTCGCGTCCGCGCACCACCAGGTGTGTGCCGAATTCGCCATTAAGCGACAGCCCGTAAGGGTAGCTGCCCAGCGACAATTCAGGATAACGCCCGTTGATTTCCCGCAAGGCGTCCGCAGCAGAACTTTCACCGACATAGGACAGCTTCACGGTACGCGACAGCACGCGCGCGCCGGTGCGAAGGCGTGGCGCCACGTCTTCCAGCATGGCCTCCATGATCTTCGGCACTCCGGCCATGACAAACACATTGCCCAACTGGAAACCAGGCGCCGCCGAAACCGGGTTTTTAATCAGGTCGGCGCCATGCGGAATGCGCGCCATGCGGCGGCTGTTCTCGTTGAGCGTCCAGCCCATGGTGACCGATCGATCCATCAGCAGCTTCAGCGCCGCCGGATGCTCGCTGATATCGACGCCGAAGGCCTTCGCCATGCAATCGGCCGTGATATCGTCGTGTGTCGGTCCGATACCGCCGGTGGTGAAGACATATTCATAGGTATTGCGCAGGGCATTGACCGTCTCCACGACCTGCGCTTCCTCATCGTGCACCACTCGTACTTCGCGCAGATCTATACCAAGCGCGCCGAGAAACTTGGCGATTGTGTTGATATTTGAATCGGTGGTACGCCCCGACAGGATCTCATCGCCGATAATCAGGATGGCGGCAGTCGGATTGGTCGTCATGAAGGATACTCCAGTGGTCTCTCGTCCGCTTATACACATGGCCGGCCTTATAAAAGGGCGGCTTGTCACCAGATACAAGCGATTCTTCGCCGATATCGAACTGGATACCGGGGAAACCATTACAGCACACTGCCCGAACCCCGGCAAGATGCTGGGCCTGCTTGATTCCGGCACGCCTGCTCTGGTCACGCACCTCAACGACCCGAAAAAGAAACTGCAATACCGGCTGGAAGCGCTGGCGGAGAATGACACATGGGTCGGGGTCAATACCCAATGGCCCAATCGCGTCGTGCCCCTGGCCATCAAGGCCAGACTGATCCCGGAACTGGCCGGCTACACCACAATCCAGCCGGAGAAAAAGTACGGCCATAATTCGCGCATCGACCTCTATGCCAGTGGCCACGTTTTCCTTGCCGACGCCTATATCGAAATCAAGAACGTCCATTTCTCACGACAGCCCGGACTGGCCGAGTTTCCCGACTGCGTCACCGAGCGCGGCGCCAAGCACCTCTATGAACTCATCGAAATGGTGAAGACCGGCTATCGCGCCGTCGTCGTTTTCTGTGTGCAGCGCGACGATTGTGAACGCTTCGATATCGCCCGCGACTGTGATCCGGGTTTTGGCCGCGCTTACGACGCCGCCCGTGAGGCGGGGGTGGAGGTCATCGCCATTGGTTTTGGCTTTTCCCAGGAAGGGTTGCGCTTCGCCGGGCCGGTTGTAGTTACAGAATAGCCCGGCCCCGGTGCGTCTCTGAATAAGAGAGCAATCAGGAAGACAGGTCCGCCTCCGGCGCTTTTGCTTTCTTGGAACCCAGAGCCACCACCGCCAGCAGGGCCGGCATCAGGGCCGCCTCCTGGCCGGGTACGGCGAAATAGCGCGGCTCCCAGTCCGGCTTGAACTTTTCCTTGTAGGCGCGAAGGCCCTCGAAATTATAAAAATCCCCGCCGAACTGGTAGATGACCGAAGCGATCTTGTACCATGTCCGGCTAAGCGGCTTGGCTTCGAGACCGGCCAGTGGCGCCATACCGAGTGAAAAATGACCGTAGCCCTGTTCACGGCTATAGGCGATCAGTTGCAGGAACAGATATTCCATGATGCTCGGCGGCGAATCCGGATCGTAACGCATCAGGTCGAGCGTCAGGAGCGTTCGGTCCTGGGTTGGCCACAGATTGGCAAAGGCCATGATCTGCCCATCGAGCCGCACCACGGCCACCGGCGTCAGACGCATGTAATCGGCCTTGAAGGAACCCAGCGAATAACTTTTTTCCTTGGCCGATTTGGTTTTCAGCCAAACATCGGAGATCTGTTTCAAGCGCGCCATGTGGGGTTCGAGATCGTCCGGCGCGATGACTTCGAAAGTCGCGCTGAGCCCCTCGAACCGTTTCAGGGTCTGACGAAAGCCATAGCCCTTCTTGCCCGCCAGATCGAAACCTTGCGCATCGACCATGGCCTCCTCGCCAACTTTGTACGGCCACAAACCGAGATCGAGCACCAGAGGCAGCAGGCCTGGACTGACCTGATAAAAGCTGAGCTTCGCATTGGCCATCGCGGCCATTTCCTTCAATTCCCAACATAGGGCTGTCGCTTCCATCACAGGACCGACCGGTTCCCCCATTACCACCCATTGCTTGCCGGAAACCCCGTACATGATGAAGGCCGTGCGATCATCATTCCACAATATCTGCTTGTCGCGTAGCAGAGCCAGCCAGGCCTGCGGATTGGAGGCACCGCTGACGACCGCTCTCAGTGGTTCCATATCCTCTACATCGGGCATCGGCGGCGCCTGACGCGCGATACCAAACAGGCGATAAAGCGTGATCAGAATAATGGTGACTATAATGACGACCACGCCGCGCAAAAAGCGCGAGGTATTGGCACGGTAGGAGAAATCGACCCACATCGAATGGGCATAAGGATGATGCTTATAGACATAGAATCCGCCCCAGACGACCAGTCCCAGCGTAAACAGGCTGACAAAGCCCCACAAAGGATCGATCGACAGGCTGAGCAGGTTCGAGCGACGGTTAAAGGCGCTCTTGCACGGAATCAGCAGCAGGGCGCAGATGGTCAGCAATACGGCGTTGATAAGGGCCAGTTCGCGGGTCAGCGAAAACACGGCGCCGGCGCACAAAAGACCGATCGCCATGTACCAGGCCGTTTCGATGCGCTCCCACAGCGCACGCGCCAGGAAAATCATCATGACCCCGATGACAAGGCCGATAATGTGCGAGAACTCGACCAGCCCCAGGGGCAGCCATTTCTGCACCATCGGCATGACGGCGGGATCGATGGGGGTAAGGATAGACAGCAGCAACAGGGTGCCGGCCGCGAACATCACGGTTGCAAATGCCGCCGGTATCATGCGCGTAGCGAAATCGAACAGGATATGGTTAAGGTTCGCTTTTGCCGTCATGGGTGGCTATTCACCACAGTTCGGTGCCAGGGTCCAGCAAGAGATAGGACTAGCCTGCCTTGCTGCACCAGTTGTCGCGGATATCCAGTTGCAGGCAAAGCGATTGCGCCTGGTTATCGCTGGTAACCGGGCCAACCTTGAGACGTACCATCGGCTTGCCGGCGGCGGTCGTCACTTTCTGATAGACCGGATGGTATTGCTCGACACCGGGATAACGCGCCTGCAAACCTTTCCAGGCATTTTGCGCGGCATCGGCCGTGCCAAATGAACCGATCTGGATCAGGCGATTACCGGGTGTCGTGGCCACCACTGGAGTTACAGGCACCAGAGCTGACGATTGCACGATAGCGGTCACGCCTGTTTCCAGAGGCGCCTTGTCCTGCGTTGGCATCTTGAGCGGATCGACAATGGCGATCTTGAATTTCGGGTGGGCGATCGGACCATCGCCGTCACGCAGCAGTCCGCCCTTGCCGACCGTCAGATCCTTGGCGGTATTGACGACAAGTTCGACATCTTCCCTGCCAAGGCTCTTCGCATCCGCATCGGCCGGCCGGCCGCTGTCATCGACGGGGATTTCCTTGATTTTCGCCAGGGATTCCTTGAGATTTTGATTGTCGCAGCCAGCCAGGCTGACGACACACATCGCCGCAGCGCACAAAATCAGAGCTTTACGAAGGGGGGCAAGATCGGTCATAAGGCCGATTATGCGCCAGACCCGCAAAAATAGGGTTAGCGAATATGGTTAATAACGGACAGTTGATATGCCGGATACCGCTCACCCCTTCGAAATCGCCCGCGTTCGCACCCTCTCCGCCCTGAAGGCGGAAGTGGCGGCCTTGCGCGTCGGCGGCGCCACCGTAGGCTTCGTGCCTACCATGGGCGCCCTGCATGACGGCCATCTGGCCCTGGTCCGCCATGCCAGATCCCTGTGCGACAAGGTCGTGGTGTCAATCTTCGTCAATCCGCTGCAATTCGCTCCGACCGAAGACCTCGACCGCTATCCGCGTGACGAGGCCGGTGACATCGCCCGTCTGCAAAGCGTCGGTTGCGACCTGGTCTATCTGCCGACCGTCGATGTGCTGTATCCCGAAAATTTCGTCAGCCGCATCGAGATGGCCGGCCCGGCGCTTGGTCTGGAAACCGATTTCCGCCCGCAGTTCTTTTCCGGCGTTGCCACGGTGGTGTCGAAGCTGTTCAACCAGGTTCGTCCTGATGTGGCTGTTTTTGGCGAGAAGGACTTCCAGCAACTGGCCGTCGTCCGCGCCATGGTTCGTGATTTCGACATGGGTATTGAGGTTGTCGGCATGCCGACCGTGCGTGAAGCCGACGGTCTCGCCCTCTCCTCGCGCAACGCTTATTTGTCGGCCGAAGAACGCGCCATCGCCCCTAAACTGCATCAGGCACTGGAAGCCATCCGCGACGGCCGGATCACCATAGACCAAGCGAAAGCTGACCTGCAAAACGCCGGTTTCGGCCAGGTCGATTACATCACCCTGCGCGATGCCGATACGCTCGGAGAGATCACGCCGGCGACCAAGACCCGCCGTCTGCTGGCTGCCCTGTGGCTCGGCAAGACACGTCTGATCGATAATATCGCGGCCTGATTACCAGACGCCGGCCTCTTTCAGGGCCCGCATCATGTCCGGCGGCAGGTCGGTCTCGCCCTCAATGATATCGCGCGGGGCATCCTCCGGCTTGAGATAACGCCAGCCCTGGAAGGCGCGACGCGGCTGGGCCTCGGTCAGGATATTCTTCGTGCGCAAGCCGATGCGCCAATGATCGGCCTCTTCATCGAACGACACGATCTCACGCCGGCACAGGATCACGCCCTTGATCACCCAATAGAGCGAACCACCGTCGAGCAGTTCCTCCCAGCGCGTCGGCCGATTGCGCGTATGGATGTGGGAAATCTCTCCGCGCGCCTTTTCCCAGCGCAGCAGGTCATCGAGGCTATCGGCCCCGACGCATAATTTTACCAGATGAATGTCACTCAAACGGACTCAAGCCTTAACAGCGTTAAAAAAGAAGCTTAAATATTTAGAAGCAAATCAGGCGCACTTCTATATCAAAAGTATGCTTGTGAGTCATGAGGAAGCGTTTTCGCATAAAAGGTATGGCTAAAGACACCCCCTCTTTGCAAATGGCGCTGGAAAGCCTGTTCGGCACAGCCCTGGGCCAGAGCGCCAGCCTGATCTCCCTGCCCGGTGGCTCACGCCTGTTCAGCGCCGGCGATGAGTCGGATCATCTCTATCTGCTGCGTTCCGGACGTCTTGGCGCTTTTCGTCACGATGAGGACCATGACGAGCTGTCGCTGATCGGCATTATCCGTCCCGGTGAACCCGTTGGTGAAATGTCGCTGATCGCCGGCACTTCTCATACCTCGACCGTCATGGCCCTGCGTGATTCCGACCTGCTGGCCATGCCGCGCGAAGCCTTCTTCACCGCCATGGAATCCCGACCGGAACTGACACTGGCTTTATCGAAGAAGATGATTGAGCGCGCCAAGCGCGAAATGCCCAACGTCACGCCCAATGTCTTCGCCTTCTACGCCATATGCGATCAGCCGGTCCGGCCGCTGGTAGAGCGCGTGGCCGTGCAGGTGCGCGCCTTGGGTTATAAGGTCGCCGTCATCGACAAGTCCTTCCACGGCACCTCACCCGAAGCCTTTACGCAGATCGAGGCCGAAAACGACTACGTGCTGCATGTCGCTGAATGCCACGAAAGCCACTGGCGGCTACTGAGTGCCCGTCAGGTCGATCATGTCTTCCTGCTGGCCAATGCCGAGCGTCCGCCTGACGCCATAGCCAGTGCCTGGGAGAAGTCCCTTCTCCACCGCGCACCCGACCTGGTCCTGCTCTATCCAGGTGACATGCGTCCACATATTCCCGGCCGCACCAAGGCCTGGCTGAACGTCATCGAACCGACACGCTGGTTTCATGCCCACCCGGACAATGTCAACGACGCCGCCCGGCTGGCGCGCATCGTCACCGGTCACAGCGTCGGTATCGTCTTTTCCGGCGGCGGGGCTCGCGCCTTCGCCGAGATCGGCGCCGTTCAGGCCTTGCGTGAAGCCCATATCCCGATTGATTTCGTCTGCGGCTCCTCAATGGGGGCGATCCTGGCCGCCAGCCTGGCCCTGGGCTGGAATGAGGCCGAGATCGACTGGCGTATCCGCGACGCCTTCGTCAACTCCTCGCCGCTCGATGATGTGGTCATGCCATTTATCTCGATGGTTTCCGGCGCCAAGGTCGATAAGCGGCTGGAGAAACATTTCGGCGATATCCAGATCGAAGACATGCCGATCCCCTATTTCTGCCTGTCATCCAACCTGACCACAGGGGCTCTGAAGGTTCACAAGACCGGCCTGCTGCGCCAGGCGTTACGCGCGTCTATCTCCTTGCCGGGCGTCCTGCCGCCGGTGGTGGAGAATGGCGAGGTGCTGGTCGATGGCGCGGTCATGCGCTCTTTCCCCGCCACCATGATGCGCAACACCCATCTCGGCACCGTCATTGGTGTCGATGTCACGCGGGCGCGCGGACTTGACCCACGGGCGCTGAGCATGCCGAAAAATCTGGGATCATGGTTCGCGCGCGGCGAATGGCGGCGCGGCCTGCCCATCGTCTCGGTCATGATGCGTTCGGCCACCATCACCACCGCCGCCGATCTGGCGCTCTCGCGCGCGGCCACTGACCTTTTGATCATTCCGGAGCCGGAGGGCGTCGAGATTCGTGACTGGAAGGCCTATGACAAGGCGGTGGAGAGCGGTTACCAGACGACAGTGGCGACCTTGGCGCAACTCGACTCACCGGTGACGACCCTGCGCAAGCTCGGCCGCAGCGTGCATCCCAATATTCCGGCCTTCACGCCCGATGACAGCTATATGGCAATCGCCGTCGAGCCGCCCGAAAAGCTGGGACGGACTTAATCCTTAAGGCCGCCCAGCCGCTTCATGATCAGCCAGACCGAAATCGACACGAACAAGATACCAAGCGCAGCCGTACCGATGGAAATAAAGGTATAGCTGTCGACCATGCCGTTCCGGATAACGGTCTGGTCATGCGTCGCCTGCCACCATGCACCGGTTGCCACGCCAAGGCATCCCAGGCCGATACAACTGATCAGGAACCACCAGAAGGTCTTGACGAACATCTGCCAAAAGCTGTCATGTTCTTCCTCGGCATCTTCCGAAGACAGGGCGATACGGTCGCCATTCACCATCCACGATTCATTGTCATCCTCGTAGGTCGCCGTCTGGAAGTTAGACGACGGGCCGGCGCGCAGGAAGGGCTGTTCCGGCTCAGGTTCCGGCCGGCCGGCTTGCGGCGCCTGATAATCCTGCGGCAGCGGGCGCTGAAGCTGGTCGCGCCAGTGCAGGCCGCCGATTTCGGCCGCGATCGGGGCGTTGGAAGGGGCAGACATATCTACTGGCACAGGCCGCGGCACCTCGACGAATGCCTCTGCTTCAGCTTGCCCCCTGGTCATCTGGGCGGCCGGAGGGGTAACCGAAATCGGTTTCGCGTAAGGGTTCAGCGCCGTGATCACTGGCGCCGGCATGGTCGAGGCCGAACCCGTCGGACTGAAATCAACCACGCTCGAAGCCATTTCCGGCTCGGGTTCGGGCGATAATGCCTCCGCCCGCGCAGAAATCTCGAACGGCGTCGTTTCGACGGTTGAAGGCGAAATAACGCTGTGATTGGTAAATTCGAGATCACGTTGTGGCGCCGGTTCGGGTGCCGAGATGGTTGTTTCCAGCGGCGCAGGTTGTGGGGCAGTCGGCGCTGGCTTAAGGGAAGGTCGCGCCAGGGGAAGACCGAGATTACCTCCGCCATAAGGGGAGTACAGGCGCATCAAGGCGGCCGCCGCTTCAGCCTTGCGCGCCTTCTCGGCTTCGTCATTGCCCTGCGTCCCCTGATGCGCAGTCACTTCCGCAGCACGCACTTCCTGCTCAAGGCGAGCCTGTTCGGCCTGCAATCTCTCTGCTTCCTGCTGCTGTCGCTCGGTCTCGACACGCTCAGCCTCCAGGCGTTCGCGTTCAAGCCGCTCCTGTTCCAAACGGTACGCCTGCAATTTGGCCTGCTCCAGACGTTCGGCTTCGATGCGCACTTGCTCAAGCCGAACCTGTTCGAGACGGATCTGCTCCTGCCGCACCGCTTCGGCGCGAATGGAGTCCAAGCGGGCGGCTTCAACGCGCTCAGCCTCGATCCGTGCCTGCTCCAGGCGCCATTGCTCAAGGCGTTCCTGTTCCAGTTTGGCCTGTTCCAGTTTGGCCTGCTCTAATTTGGCCTGTTCTAATCTGGCTTGCTCCAGCCGCACAGCGTCAAGGCGTCGCTGTTCCTCCACACGCGCCTCTTCGCGCAAACGCGCCGCCTCGGCGGCACGGGCAGCCGCAAGGGCTTCCGCCTGTCGCTGAGCCTCAAGTCGTTGAGCCTCAAATCGAGCGGCCTCTGCGCGCTGAGCTTCTTCAAGCCGTCTTTGCTCGTCCTGCGCGCGGGTAATAGCGGCCTGAGCTTCAGCACTCATCTGCGGTTCGGACGTGGAGGCGTAGGGATTACCATAGGCCGGCGCGACCGGAGCAACCGGCGCGGGCGCGGCCTCACGCATCGCCGACGCGGCGACAAATCCCTCAGGCAGGTTTTCCACAACCGTTTCCTGCGGCGTCGGGGCGGTCAGATCAATGACCTGGCGTCCTGTCGCTGCCGGAGCGGGCGCCGCATACGGATTGATGTAGCTGGCATCCGGTGTGACGGGCAATGACGCCGGCACTGCAACCGGTACATTCTCGACCGGTACATCTGCAACCACCATGTCTTCAACCGGCCGTCCGAGCGTCGCGGCCTGATGACTGATGTCTTCCGGCGTTAAAAAGAGGTTCTTTTCGGCGGCACGGCGGCGGATCAGTGGCGCCAGCACATAGGTCTGGCCGTTGAACTCAGCCGAACGCCAGCTATCCATGGCCAGCGCTGCGTCGGCCAGACGGCCTTCATTGATGCGTTTGAGCACGGTCGACTGGGCGAAATTCTCAGCGCCGATGTTGAAGCAGAATGAGACAAGCGCATCGAACTGATTCTGGTTCAGCGGTACGAGGATGAGATTGTTGATCGAATCAACGACCGGCAGCAGGTCAAAACGCAACAGGGCATCGGCATCTTCCTGAGTGACCTTGGCGCCTTCACGGGCGGAAAACGTATGGCCATATCCCAGGGTCCAGCGGCCATCGGGCAAACGGGCGGCGGCTGTGCGCAGTCCTTCAAAACTCTTGATGAGTTCGACCCCCGCGCGGGAAACTTTTTGACGCGCTCTCATCCGTAATCCCAGTCCCTGAACCTGGCCCCCAGATCAACTCCATAAGGCCGAACACAACGGACGAAACCGCCCGATTGCCCCAAAACAAGACAGTTTTCGGGCCATGTGCTCTAATCTAGCAAACCACAGACCATTTAAGGTTTACAAGAGTATTATCGCCGCCAAGCCTAAGAAACTGAAAAAGCCGCAGAAATCCGTCACCAAAGTGACAAATATCGGCGATGCCCCGGCCGGATCGACCCCCATTTTGGCCGCGCCCATGGGGATCAGCGTACCGGCCAGCGCCGCCATGGTGAAGTTGATCAGGATGGCGCCAGCGATAACGGCGGCCAGCTTGATATCGTGCCAAAAGATCAGGGTCACGACCGCCAGCCCGATGGCCACGCAGGCCCCTACCAGCCAGCCGGAAACAATCTCGCGCCAGATGGTGCGCGTGGCATTGGCCGCCGTCAGTTCGCGGGCCGACAAGGCGCGCACAGAAACCGTCAGGGCCTGGGTGCCGAAATTGCCACCGATCGAGGCCACCACCGGCATCAGGCTGGCCAGCACGACCATCTTGACGATCTCTGTCTGGAAGGCATTAATGACCGTCACCGATGCGAAAGCGGTCAAAAGATTGATCAACAGCCACGGCAGGCGCGACTTGACCATGCCATAGACGCCGGTATCACGGCCTTCGATATCCGACACACCACCGAGGGCCAGGATATCTTCGCGGTTTTCCGCCTGAATGATGTTAACGATGTCATCGACCGTGATCTGCCCGACCAGCCGGCCGGAAGCATCGACCACCGGCGCCGAGATCAGGTGATATTTCTCAAAAATATAGGCGACCTCTTCCTGGTCCATGTCGACGGTGATCTCCGTCGTCGGGTCCATGAACTGCGACAGCGGCAGGTCGCGCTTGGTCCGCATCAGCACCGAAACCGGCACGGCCCCTACGGGCTTGTGGCTGGGGTCGATAACATAGATGTCGAAGAACAGCTCCGGCAGGTCAGCGCCGTTTTCACGCATATGGTCGATGGTGTGGCCCACCGTCCAGAAGCTGGGTGCCGCCATGACTTCGCGCTGCATCAACCGGCCGGCGGTTTCTTCCTCATAACCGAGCGAAGTGACGATAGCTGCGCGTTCGGATTCCGGCATGGCGGCCAGAACGGCCTTCTGCTGGTCTTCCTCAAGGTCTTCGAAAACAGCGGCGGCATCGTCAGAATCGAGTTCCTGCAAGACCTCGGCGATATCGGCCGTATGCATGCTCTCGATGACTTCCTCGCGGATGTCGTCGTCCAGTTCCGGCAGGATATCGGCCAGGGCGTCGGAAGGAATCCATGGGATGACCTCCTCGCGGTAATCCTCCGACAGGAAACCCAGCAGGTCGGCGATATCGGCGTAATGCAGGGCGTCGAGCAGTTCACGCAGGCGCAGGCCGTCGCCGCGATCGGCGGCATCGATAACCAGCGAGATATATTGCGGATTAAGGGCGTAATCGTCCTTGAGAGCGAAATCCTCGATCTGCTCAGGCGTGATCAGCCCGGCGTCGATATCCTCCCCCCTCTTTTGAGTATCAGAGTCACGGCGGTCTTTGCCGGCCTCCTTTAAGGGTGTCGCGGCGACAAGAATTTCATTATCGGGAATATCTGTTTTTTGAGGGGTTTCGGACTTCTGGCTCATCGCTCAGGCTCCCCTTTGGCTACGCGATCGCGCGCTCCTCAAAAATTGAACTCCGGATTGGTGCGGTCAAGAAGACTCGAACTTCCACGGGTTGCCCCACAGCGACCTCAACGCTGCGCGTCTACCAATTCCGCCATGACCGCACGCCATCCGGAGAGGCGGGCAGATAGCAACACTTGAGCGCTTTGGGAAGCCCTTAATCGCAAATTTGTTGCACTATCCCAAATTATTAGCGATGAGGCCTACGAGCCGATCGCCATAAAGTCATAGACATTGGCCTGGCGGGTCACCACGATCGAGATCTTTTCTTCGAAAATCTGGATTTCGCCACGCGCCACCGGGTGATTATTGGCCAGAATCCACACCTCGTCGTGCTCATGAGCATCAAGCGGAATCACCGCGCCACGTCCCATGCGCAAAAGCTGCGCCATCGGCAAAACCGAACGCCCGAGCAGAACCGAAATTTCGACGGGAACGGCGCCCACTTGGTTAGACACGAAAAAAAGCCCCTTAAACCCACACACCAGAGAGGGAGCCCCTATATTAGGGCCTTGCCTCTTAACAACTTATGACACATTGAAGCGACATGCTTTCCGAGACGTTAAACCCCGAAGAAAACGCCCCGCCTTTCACTAAAAAAGACGGCGCCCCGCCTGAATGGATCGTGGCCCCCTCGCCTGTCCCCTATCCGGAGGCACTGGCTTTTATGGAGGCGCGTGTCGCTGCTATCCATGCTGGTGAGGCCCGCGAAATGGTCTGGCTGGTCGAGCATCCGCCGCTCTATACCGCCGGCGTTTCGGCCAAAAAGGAAGACCTGATCGCGCCGGACCGTTTCGAGGTGTTTGATGCCGGTCGTGGCGGACAATATACCTATCACGGCCCTGGCCAGCGCGTCGTTTACGTCATGCTGGACCTGAACCAGCGCCGGAAGGATGTCCGCGCCTTTGTAGAGGCGCTGGAACAATGGATCATCGCCACGCTTTGGCGCTTCAATGTCGAGGGCCATATCCGCGACGGCCGTGTCGGCGTCTGGGTGGAACGGCGTGACAAGGGATATGAACCGCTGCTAGAGGACAAGATCGCAGCTATCGGCATCAAGCTGCGCCGCTGGGTCAGCTTCCACGGCATCAGCCTGAACGTCGAGCCCGACCTGTCGCACTTTGACGGCATCGTGCCCTGCGGCATTACCGAGCACGGCGTCACCTCCCTGCTTGATCTTGGCCTGCCGGTGACGATGGATGAAGTGGATTACGCGCTGAAATCGAGCTTCGAGGCGATTTTCGGCCCGGTGGAGGTCGTTTAGCCCTCGCGCGGCGTCAGGCGAAACAGGGTCCGGCCATAGCGGTTATCGCCGCGTTCGCCCGGCATGACGCACAGGTCTATGACCGCCCAGATCAGTATCAGTCCCGCCACGAAATCAAAAAAATCCTGCGGACGCGGCAGAACCATGACGAAGGCCAGCAGGATTACCGCCGCCCACCAACCGGAGCGCCCGCGATCATGCAAGCGTTTCGACAGCACGCAGGCCCCGCAATAGAGCAATATCGGATAGACCAGCCAGTTCAGGAATGACAGAGCCCCGGTCACCGCCGACTCATAAACGGCCAGGAACAACAGGAGCACGCCTGCCGCTATGATCGACGGCATCTGCCCGGCCCGGCCCGTGGACGAGAAAAACAGTTCGCTCCAGTCGATTTTCGGATTCATAAGCCTCTCCAGATGCAGTCTTCTGCCCTTATACCATGCCAAAGCGGGCGAAAAGCAAAAAGGCCTAACAATCTTCGGGGATCGCCAGACCAATATCCCGGCAAAGATCGATGATATCTCCCGGCAACGGGGCTTCGAGCGTGAATTCACCGCGTCCGTCCGGGTGCGGAAAGGTCAGGCGCAGGGCGTGCAACATCAAGCGTTTGACGCCAACACCGCCGAGCGACAGCGCGCCGCCATAGCGAATATCACCAGCAATCGGCGAGCCCATCTCAGCTAGATGAACGCGGATCTGGTGCATCCGGCCGGTGTGCGGCATACATCGCACCAGCGCCGCGTCTTCCGTGCGGCTCACAACCTCAAAAGCCGTTTCCGCGGCCTGCGCTTCCGGATGATCCGCTTCGCAAACCCGGCTGTAGGCTTCGCGGCCGATCTCTTCCCGGCACAACGGAAAGGTCATGACACCCGCATCCGGCAGGTTATGCGGATTACCGACCACCGCCAGATAGGTCTTGGCGAAGGCGCGGCGGATCATCGCCTTGCCGAGATAGGAAGTTGCCGGTTGGGTTTTCGCTACCAGCAATATACCCGACGTGTCGCGGTCGAGCCGGTGGATCAGCATGGGCCGCCGGCCGCTCGGCTTGACGAAGGTCCACATCATGTCGTCGAGATTATTGCCGCCGCCGCGTCCGCCTTGAGACGACAGACCGGAGGGCTTGTTGAAGCCCATGATATCGGCATCCTCATAGACGATCATCGACTTCACCCACGCCTGATCTACCTCAGGAATGACCTTGGGAGCCTTGCGCGGATTATCGCTCTTGCTTTTCTGCGGCGGACGCTCGCGACCGCTTGAAAGCGCCTGACGATGCTGGGGGGACTGTTTGGACATGAGGCTGACTAACGCCAAGGCCCCGTCGCGTCAAAGCTTTTCACAGATCAGAACACGCTTGCCTGATTGTCTTTCGAGGTGGGTTGTGCAAACCAGTAAAATAGTACGAAGACGCCAAAGATTGGTAAAAGTAAAAGCCACCATCCGCTTCGATTGATATCGTGTAACCGACGGACGGCGATAGACAGACTGGCGACCGCTAACCAAAGTAATATCACCATAGTAATTGCCATGACGATCAGCGGTCCTATCATATTCGGTGCCGCCGATATCTGTGATTGGCCAGCACCGCCGGCAGGTATGGTATATTCAACCGAAAGCGTTCCGATCGGCATTATAAGTGTAGGTACTGAGACAAGCGCAGCGAATATGGCGAATATCCCAAAATCCAACCGATTGGCACGACCGCGAAAATTGAATGTCCGCTTGATGCCGGAGACGACAGCACCAAATGGCGTTCGCGTATCGGACTCATGCCGGAAACGGTTCTGCTGCGTCGTCGGTTTACGAATGAACGGCAAGGCGACGAGAAACACGACGCCGGCCAGGAGAACAGGCAACAAAGCAAACAGGATCATCTTACGGTTTGGGTTTCTGCAGCAGAATAACCGCCAAGACGATAATACTCGGTACCGCGATAACACCCACAATTACGATCAAGTGCCAGATCGAAACTCCAGCCATATCAATTCCCCCTTAGTGGTTTCAAATTACCGCTTCTGTTTTTGATGCCTCAACTCACTGAGATATTCAAGCCGCTGTTTTGTCTTGCCTTCGTGGCCATCGCCCTTGGGATCGTAGAACTTCGGGCGCTTCATGCCGTCGGGGAAATAGTTCTGGCCTGAGAAGCCGTCCGGATCGTCCGGATCGTAGATGTAGCCGGCGCCATAGCCGATATCCTTCATCAGCTTGGTCGGCGCATTGAGGATCACTGCCGGCGGATCAAGATGGCCAGTTTCTTTCGCCGCTTTCTGCGCCGCCTTGAAGGCCGTGTAGACGCTGTTCGATTTGGGCGCCGCCGCCATATGCACTACGGCCTGCGCCAGGGCAAGTTCGCCTTCGGGTGAGCCCAGTACCTCATAGGTATCGCGCGCGGCATGGCACATCAGCAATGACATCGGGTCGGCATTGCCGATATCTTCCGAGGCCATGCGGATCATGCGGCGGGCGATAAACAGCGGATCATCGCCGCCATTGAGCATCCGCGCCAGCCAGTAAAGCGCCGCGTCCGGATCAGACCCCCGCACCGATTTATGCAGGGCGGAAATCAGATTGTAGTGCCCTTCCCGGTCCTTGTCGTGGTTCGGGCGGCGCTTTTGCAGATGCGCCAGCAGGCCCTCTGAATCGAGCGGCTCTTCGAAACCCATATGGACCAGAGATTCGATCAGGCTGAGAATATAGCGGCCATCGCCATCGCTCAGGAGCTTCAGCGTGTCATAGGCTTCCGGCGTCAGCGGTAGCTTTTGCCCGAGATGATCCTCAGCACGGGCGATCAGCTGATCGAGCGCCGCATCATCCAGCCGCTTGAGCACAAAGACCTGACAGCGGGACAGAAGTGCGCCATTCAGTTCAAACGAAGGATTTTCCGTGGTGGCCCCAATCAGCGTGACCACGCCGGCCTCGACATAGGGCAGGAAACTGTCCTGCTGGGCGCGATTGAAGCGATGAATTTCATCGACGAACAGCACTGTGCGCGCGCCTTGGGAATGGCGGAACTGCGCCTGTTCGAAGGCCTTCTTCAGATCGGCGACACCGGAAAAGACGGCGGAAATCTGCTGGAACTCATAACCGGCGGCCTCGGCCAGCAGGCGCGCGATCGTCGTCTTGCCGACGCCCGGCGGTCCCCACAGGATCAGGCTCGGCAGAAAGCCGCGCTCGATAACCCGGGCGATCGCGCCTTCCGCGCCCAGCACATGATCCTGGCCGACGACCTCCGACAGGTTTTTCGGACGCAGGCGATCGGCCAGCGGTTTTGCCGCCTCATCGACCTGCGGCATTCCCATGTTTTGGGCGTTACGGAGTTGGGGTTCAGATGTGCCAAACAGGTCGGCAACAGGGGCTTTGGACATGAAACAAACATAGAACATCCTGCCCCAAGTGGGAAGGAAAAATTAACCCCTGCGGGCGGCCAGTTCGCGCCGCAAGCTTTCGAGATGGGCCTGCGCAATTGGGGAAAGCGTGACATAAAGCGCCGGACCATGCACCGGTTCCCTGCCCGTTTCCGGCCAGGACTGATCCGGACCCGCACGTCGACCAGCTACCGGCGCAACCGGCTGTACGCGCTGGCGCCAATAGGCGCTCGCCGGTGTTTCCACCCGTCCTGCATCCGCTGTAAACCGCAACCTGATCTCCGGTGCGGCCATACGATTCGCCGCACCGGTAGAAGTTAACGCACGTTAACGCTTTTCGCCAATTATTTTCCCTTTACCGGCTTGTCTTCTCCACCATAGATCGGCTTCAGCAAATCCTTCGTGCCATCGAGCCGTTCGAGATGCGGATAGCGCAGTCCGTCATGATAGTCGAAAGTGATGGTGCGAAAATATTCGCCATCCTGTACCAGCATGACGATCTTGTCGGTATTGCCCGGCTTGTGGGCAGCGATGAGCGCATCCTTCAGGCGGCCGCCATCATAGGCGCGGTCATTGACGGCAATGACCTTCATGCCCGCCGTCAGACCGGCCTTGAAACCCTGGCTATCCCACAGGACATCACGCAAGGTGCCATCCCGGCTGATGGCAAGGCCCAGGCTGTAGCCGAAACCAACACCTCGCTTCGCCTCATTGCTCTTGATGAAATCCGACGGTGTGTCGTCATAAACCAGCTTGTAACCGGCGCGCGCCAAGCCATCGAGCGGCGCTCCCTTGCCGGTGCGATTGATGCGCTGATTGAGGAACGACGTCCAGTCATAGGCATAGACATCGTTCAGCGCCTTCACCACGTCTTCGAAGGTATAGGGTGCCGGCAGATACGAACCGTTATTCACGCCGAAGAAACCGCGGGCGAAATCATCTAGCGACTTCTTGCCACCAGTCTTTTCACGGATCAGGGTATCGGCATCGAGCCAGATCAACGCGCCCTCGGCATAATAGTCCTCGGCGCGCTGCCAGCTCGGCCACGATTTCGGACCGCGATTGGAGATGACCGGATCATAGGTCGTGTCCTGCAAGTCGCGCCACTGACGCGCCGGCAGCATGTCGTAACCCGCGGCCGTCACTGCCAGTTGCTGGAGGCGCTGGTCGAAATTGTAGAGACCGGCGCGGTTTTCCAGCACATCCGTCCAGTAGGTCGTGCCGCCTTCATAAACCCACAGAAGCTCATTACGCATCGGTTCTTCAAAAGTGGCGTTGAACTGTCCGGCCGGCCGGCGGAACTTGCCATCCCAGGAATGGATATATTCGTGAGCGATGATATTGCGGCCGAAGCCCTTCCCGGCCGTCGAAGCGAAATAGCCCGGCTCGATGCCGATTTCCGACGAGCGGTGGTGCTCAAGCCCGATGCCGCCCATCTCGTTCGATACCGCCACCAGCCAGTCATAATGATCATAATGCTGCCCGCCGAACAGCTTGTAGGCCTCCTGCACGACCTTGCGGTGGATCTTCAGCACATCGTCGGACAGTTCCAGTTCCTTCGGATCGTCGGCCACCAGGTCCATTGAGATCGGCACCTTGGCACCGGGGTCCATGTCGTAGCGCTTGAAATAGCGTCCGGCGATCAGCGGAGAATCGACGAAGTTGTCATAGGAGATCGGCTTGAAGGTCACCACGTCGCCGTCACGCTTTTCCGCTTCCAGCGCCGAGCCGTATTGCCAGCCCTGCGGCAGGGTGAGCGTGAGCTGGATGGGAATGCGGCGCGTATAATAGCCGGCCGGATAAAGGCTTTCGCCGAACCACTGAAGCGTCAGCATGTTGCGTGTATGGACGATGACGCCGTCGCGTTCCTGCAAGGGCGCCAGGTACTGGAAGTCCGCCATCACCTCGGTGACACCCTCGGGCACTTCGACATGGAAGGCGTGCAGGGCCACGTCGTCACGCCGCCATTTCAGTTCTTTTCCGCCCGCCGTGACATGCATGCCGGCGATCTTGGTCAGGTCGCTTTCACCGGGTGAATGGTGACCGGGTATCCACTTGGGCACCAGGAGCGTCAACGGCCCCGCCGCCTTCACCGGAATGACTTCATGGATCGCGATGATATGGCGATCGAGATCAGTGGTATCAACATGCAGCTGGATGATGCCGGGATAAGCGGCATCCTGCGGTGCCGGCAGCCCCGGCGTCTCCGCCGCGGGCATGGGCAAGTTCTGGGGCAAGTTCTGGGGCAAGACCTGCTGTGCATCGACCGAAGGGGCTGCCAAAGCCAAGACAAGCGCCAGACCGGATATCATATTCATTATACGCCTCCCATAAAGAAAGGCGGCACTATCAGCGGCAAACCCGTCCTTGTAAAGTGGTTGCAAAAGATCCGGCATATTAAGGGTCTGGTTACGCTATACCGACCACAATAAAACGGGGTCAAAAACATGGGCCCGCGTTCCAGCGTAAGTAATAGAGCCATGCGTAAAACCACACCACAACTCGCCGCCGCGACTTTCCTCTTCATGTCAGGCAACGCGTATCCGAATGATCAGCATATAGAAATGGCCCTGTGTGAAAGGCTGCCGGGTACCTTGCTGACCTTTGGCAGCCTTATTGAAAAGTTCGCGGGAGGCAATCCGCCGATCGAACTGGTGCCGCGCCTCGCTTTCCTGCGCCATATCCTTTCAGTCATTCCAACACAGAACCTTTTCCTCGTTGGCCGCTCTTCCGGTGCCCGTGCCATGACCCGACTGGCCGCTGATTTTACAGACCCAGCTACCGTCGCCGGTATTGTTTGCCTGGGCTATCCCTTCCGGCATCCGGAAATGGACCATGAGCCGGACAGGGTCGATCATTTGACGCGCCTGCGGGTCCCAACCCTGATCCTGCAAGGCGATGAGGATACTTACGGCAACCGTTTAACCGCGCCCACCTATCCGCTTTCAGACAGTACCCGGCTGGAATTTGTGCCTGGCACGCATGTTCTGACATTGCCACCAGAGGGCTGGGACGCGCTTGCGGATCGGATATGCGCCTTCGCCGCGAGCCATATGACGCCTGCACCGTCTCTTCAACGCGCAGGTTAAGCCTTAGCTGAAGGTGGCCGTGATCATCTGGCCATTGCGCATGATGCTGATCTGCCAGCGGCGTGCGCCGGCTTTTGTGGCGGCGTCGAGATCGGCGGTGGTGGCGATGGCCTTGCCATTAACTGACTTAACGATATCGCCAGGGCGCAGGCCAATGCCTGCCGCATAACTGCGCGAAGAATCAATCGAATAGACCATCACGCCCTTCGGCGAATCGAACGGATCGATACCGATTTCCTCGGCGACCGCCGGTGACAGGTTGACGACCTTGGCGCCCGAGAAGGGATTATTGCCAGCGATGGTACGCTCGTCGCGCGCCGGAGATGCCGAAGGCGCCTGCGCCTTGATCTTTACCGCAAAGGGCTTGCCACTGCGCACCCCCTGAACATTAGCTGTTTGCCCCAGTGACATCAGGTCAATGCGATAGCGCATGGAGGCCCCGTCATTAATCGGCTGGCCATCGATACTGAGGATAACATCGCCGGTTTTCAGACCCGCCTGATCAGCCGGGCCGCCGGCATAGATATCCGACACCAGCACGCCTTCGGGCCGATCCATGCCAAGCGACTTGGCGATATCGCTGGTCACCGTATCGCCCTTGGCGCCAAGCCATGGCCGCTGGAGGTGAGTGGCGCCGCCGGCGGCGCTATCGACCACACGGCGCACCAGCGCCGAAGGAATGGCGAAGCCGACGCCCGCCGAGGAGCCGGAACCGGAAACAATCATCGAGTTGATACCGATCAGGCGGCCGTTCATATCGACCAGCGCGCCACCAGAATTGCCGGGGTTAATGGCGGCGTCGGTCTGGATATAGGAACCGCCGCCTGGGCCAACCTCGGTACGGTTGAGCGCCGAAATGATGCCATTGGTCACGGTTTGCCCGATACCGAACGGATTGCCGATAGCCAGCACCAGATCGCCGACTTCGAGATTGCGGTCGTCGTCCATTTCGAGCGTCGGGAAACTTTCCTTGGAATCGATCTGCAACACGGCCAGGTCAGTGCGCTCGTCAGCCAACAAGAGCTTGGCGGGATATTCGCGGCGATCATTGAGCACCACCATGAAAGTGGTCGCGCCTGAGACGACGTGGTTATTGGTGACGACAATGCCGTCCTTGCGGACGATCACGCCGGAACCGAGCGACTGCTGCACCTGCTGACGCGGTACCGCCCCAAACATCTGCCAGAATGGATCGACCTGCTGGCGCACCATGCCGCGCGCATAGACATTCACCACGGCCGGCGCTACCGTCCGCACCACGGGGGCGAACGAGGTCTTCATGCCGACGACACTCTCCGGCACCTTCGACGGTTGCGTCAGGGTGTCGTTGAAACTGCCCGAGTATTTCTGCGCGTCCTGCGAATGCGAGGGGGAACAGGCCGCCATCAGGGCAGCGATGGAGAGGTAAACAGGTGCGCGCAGTTTCATTTAGTCATCCCCAATCAAGGTCCTGAGGCTCTAAATGTAAAAACTATTGCGGCGGTATCAAGGCTTTCCTTGGCGAGATTGCGCCATAATCTAGTGTTCGCCGCCATAGGCCTTTTCGACCTTCAGCGATTGCGTCACACCGGTCGCCAACCACAGGCACAGAAGCGTGCAGAAAGCCGCCACTAAAAAAGCCGCGCCACTGAAAGCCATTACCATACCGGGCCTGGTCACAACCGACAGGACATACCCGAAGATCAGTGGAGCGACGATATTGCCCATGGTGGTCAGGCTCATATTCGAGCCTTGAAGAGTTCCCTGCTCTTTCGGATCAACCTTGCTGCTCATCAGCGACTGGATATTGGGCATGGCCAGCCCTCCCAGACAGCCGATGGCGATAAAGGATACAAATATCTGCCAGGTAGGCGCCAGACCATAACCGATATAGGCGATCACCGAAGCAATAACGCCGACATACATGGCCTTGCGTTCGCCGATCCATTTGGTGATCACACCGGTCAAGCCCCCCTGAACGATGGCCGACAGGATGCCGACGACGGCCAGCATCAGGCCAACCTGGGTCGGCCCCCAGCCAAACTTGTAACCGGCGAACAGGACCATGGTCGTCGGGAAGACGCTCTGCCCGAACATCAGCAGGAAATACATCAGCGACAGACGCATCACCTGCGCCGAACGCGCCAGGAACCTGATGGCGCCAAGCGGATTGGCCGTATGAAAGCTGAACGGTTTGCGCTTTTCCTGCGGCAGGGATTCCGGCAGAACGAACAGGCCATAAAGGAAGTTGCACAGGCTCAGGGCCGCGGCGAAGAAAAACGGATAGTGATGATCGCCATTGAACTGGATCATTCCCCAGTGCAGACCACCACCAAGCACCCCGCCAAGGCTTGGCCCAACCACAAAACCGAAGCCGAAGGCCGCGCCCATCAGGCCATAGACCCCGGCGCGTTTTTCCGGTGCCGTAACATCGCTCATATAGGCATAGGCGGTCGAGATACTGGCCGAGGTCATGCCGGAAATGATCCGCCCGATCAGTAACCACCACAGGCCCGGCGCCAGCGCCATGAACAGGAAATCGACGCCGGTGCCGAAGTTCGAGGCCAGCACAACCGGCCGCCGCCCGATGGCGTCCGACAGGCCGCCCTGTATCGGCGTGAAAAGGAACTGCGCCAGTCCCCACGCCGCGCCAAAAATGCCGGTCCACAGCCCGGCCTCGGAAACCGAACCATTCAGAAAGCTCATGATCAGGCGCGGTAAAACCGGAATGATCACCCCGATCGACAACATATCAAGGAAGACCGTGACCAGAATAAAAGCAGCGGCCGCTTTGCGCGGTTGTACAGGCGTTTCCGACATCGGTTATCTTTCTTGTTTCATTAGGCTGTAGCCGAAATTCACATAGCTTTCCAGCCATGCCACGCGGTCAAGGCTGCAATGATGATCAATGCGGCACCTGCAACACGGCTGATAACAACGATCATGTGCGGGCGGGCTCTGAGCCACTGGCGACTGTGCCCTGCCGCCAGTCCGAACACGCCATAGATCGCGCCTTGCGTCACCGTGATAATCGCCGCCATCGCCAGGGCCTGCCCGGCCAGTGGTCCGTACTGTGGCTTGATGAACTGTGGATAGACCGCCAGCATGAAGAGATAGGCCTTCGGATTAAGCAGGCAGGTGACAATGCCCTGCCGAAAGGTAGCCCATGCCGAACGTGTCGGCGCCGCCTCAACGGGTCCCAGCGCAATATGCGACCGCATCAGCGACCAGCCGATCCAGGCGATATAGGCCGCACCGGCGATCAGCAAGCCATTGAACAACCATGGCAGGGCCTTGATCAACAGTCCGACACCGAGCGCTGCCCACAGACTGTGGAACCAGCCTCCGATCACAATCCCGCCGACTGCCGCCAATCCCGAACGCTTGCCGCCCGACAGGCCGCTGGCCATGACAAACGCCATATCCATGCCCGGCACAATGATGATGCCGAGCACGAGCGTCGAAAAAAGCAGCAGATTTTCCGCGTAAGACATAACGGCCCTTCCTGTGGGCCATCGCTCTAAAGAGACCTGTTGCCGGTTTCTGTCAGTAGAGGGCTGGCTTCAATGCGCGCAAACTACCGTCATTTGGTTCGCCCTTGATACCGAGCAGCTTTGTCTCCAGCGAATAGACATCGACATTATCGAAAGCCGGCAGCGTCACGCCCGAACGGATCGCCGGTCCGTTGGCGATGAACAGGGCCTGCATTTCCGGTGCGGCCGGGTCATAGCCGTGGCTGCCGCCTTGCGGCTTCGGCATCCAGTTGTCCGACGACGGCCCGACGATAAAACCACCGACATCGGCCAGGCAGGTAATTTCCGGTACGCGGCGATGATGGCCGTAATGGAACTGCGCCGGGATCTTCGCCTTGTGCCAGCATTGCATATAGTCGTGCTTCGTTTCGATCAGCGCTTTATCCACCTCGGCTTCATGTCCCGGTTTGGCATAAAGCCCTGCCACTTGCCCGCCGGTGACCAGATCGTAGCTGTCGGCCGGCAGGATATCCGCCAGGCGGATAAAACGCTCCGGCTTGTGCTTGGCCATGCCATGATCGGCCACGACGATGATATTGACCTTGCCGTACAGGCCGCGAGCCTTCAGGCCATCGACCAGTTGACCGATCGAAGCGTCGACTTCGCGCAGGGTCGCATCGACCTCCGGACTGCCTGGACCGAAATCATGTCCCTGGTGATCGACCTGCGAATAGTAGAGCGTGATAGCGCCGGGACGATCCGCTGCCGGCAGGTCTATCCAGTCCAGCACCTGCTTCACGCGCGCATCGTCCGGCATCTGTTCATTATAGGGCAGCCAGTAGGCCGGACGGACACCGTGATTGATCGCCTCGGAACCCGGCCAGAACAGGGTGGCCACCTTGACACCTTGCGCCTGCGCGGTCACCCACAACGGTTTGGCGTCGTCCCACCAGAACTCATCGGCCACGGCTTCCTTGTTCGACAGCTTGAAGGTGACATCCGGCTTTTGCGGATCGCGCATGGTATTGTTGACGATGCCGTGGTGATCCGGGCGCAGGCCGGTAACCAGTGTATAATGGTTGGGGAAGGTCAGGCTGGGAAATGACGGCCGCATGGCCGCCGTGGCGCCACTATCGGCGAGAGCCTGCAAATTGGGTGTGATGCCTTCCTTCAGATAGTCAGCGCGGAAGCCATCGATGGAAATGAGGATAAGTTTCGGTGCTAGCGCATCAGTCGTGGCGACGGCGGGTGGCAGTGTCTCCAGATGACTGCACGACGCCATTCCCAGAAAAGCCACGACGGCCAGTACACGCAAACCCGATTTCCACATGACGCACTCCAACGATAAGACAGGCCATCCTAGTCAGCGCCCATGACATAAAAAAGAAGCCCCCGGCCGGAACCGGGGGCTTCTTTAAATATAAGCACGTTATATCAGTCACTGGTACGAATACGGTCCAGCACAAGTGCGCAAAATACAGCCGACGCGTTATCGTCGGTAGCTTCAGATGGTGTCAGGTTCGTATCGCCGGACATGTCGAGCGTCTCTTCGGCGGGATCGGCGATGGCGAAATCGTCAAGCATGGTACCCTCCTTATACTGCGATGAAATGCAGACGCGGCACACAGGGCCTTGTCCACAACCTTCACGTTAACGGAGAATTACGCAAATGCGAAATAACAGTTCTCGCCGTTCAATCACACTTTCGTTAACCAAAGTCACCAAAGAATTAAAAAAGCCGCCGGATTTCTCCGGCGGCTTTTATTTGGCTATGAAGCCTTTTCTATTCTTCGTCGCCGGCGACTTCGAAGACCGGACCCGAATCCAGGCCCTTGGCAGCTTCGTCGCGATCAACGAATTCGATGATGGCCATGGCGGCATTATCGCCGTGGCGGAAGCCGGCCTTCATGATGCGGATATAGCCGCCTTCGCGGTCCTTGTAGCGCGGGCCAAGTACTTCGAACAGTTTGCCGACCTGGGCGACATCACGGACGCGCGAGATGGCGATACGGCGGTCGTGCAGAGTGCCCGACTTGGCCAGCGTCACCAGCTTTTCGACGAAGGGACGCAGTTCCTTGGCCTTCGGCAGGGTGGTGACGATTTGTTCGTGCTTGATGATGGAAGCAGCCATGTTGGCGAACATGGCGGTACGGTGTGCCGAAGTACGACCGAGTTTGCGGTGGCCTGAACCGTGACGCATGATAAATTCTCCAAAAGACCGGTGGCCACACGGGCAAAACCGATCTCCCAAAAGCGTGCCCGTGAACGAAGGCAAGTGACCGATCGGCCCCTGCCCGTCATGGACGTCTGCTTCTTTCGAAACAGAAATTACCGCGACAAGGTTTTGGTCTTTCGCGATAAGTCGGAACTGAAAAATCAGTTCCTAAAAATAGGAAGCCCGGATGATCGCTCATCCGGGCTCACTAAACTTATATCAGAAATTCTTATCTTTGACGCACTTTTTAATCCGAAAACCGGGTCGCCGGTGCGATGCGTCACACTTTTCAGAAAGTGCTTAGATTTGATCTTCGAATTTCTTGGCCAGGTCTTCAACGTTTTCCGGCGGCCAGTTCGGGATATCCATACCGAGCGAGAGGTTCATGGAAGCCAGAACTTCCTTGATCTCGTTCAGCGACTTGCGGCCGAAGTTCGGCGTGCGCAGCATTTCAGATTCCGTCTTCAGGATCAGATCGCCAATATAAACGATGTTGTCGTTCTTCAGGCAGTTCGCCGAACGGACGCTAAGTTCCAGTTCGTCGACCTTCTTGAGCAGGGCCGGGTTAAACGGCAGCTCAGGCTTGCCTTCTTCAACGACCGGCGCCTTCGGCTCTTCGAAGGTGATGAAGATTTGCAGCTGGTCTTGCAGAATGCGCGCCGCGAAAGCGACAGCGTCAACCGGCGTGACAGCGGCATTGGTTTCGACTTCGAGGATCAGCTTGTCGTAGTCGAGCGATTGACCCTGACGGGTCGGCTCGACCTTGTAAGCCACCTTTTTGACCGGTGAATAGAGGGCGTCGACGGCGATGAGGCCGATCGGCGCGTCTTCCGGACGCAGGCGGTCGGCGGGAACATAGCCCTTGCCGTTCTGGATGGTGAATTCCATACGCACGGAGGCGCCCTCGTCCAGCGTGCAGATCACGTGGTCGGGGTTCAGGACTTCGATATCGGCAGGCACATCAATCTGGCCGGCCGTTACCGGACCAGCGCCCGTGGCGCGCAGAACCATGCGCTTCGGACCTTCGGCGTGCATGCGCAGCGCCAGTTGCTTGATGTTCAGGATGATGT
>FSVH01000155.1_pt1 | contig 107568 bp, 84 predicted proteins | sample 1637631 | NCBI WGS metagenome assembly FSVH01 (sample SAMEA3914814, study PRJEB12502) | metagenome | biome: forest; material: soil | place: USA | collected 2011-09-16 | depth 0.1 m | reverse complement strand
TGGTGGGTGGGCACGGACTCGAACCGTGGACCCGCTGATTAAGAGTCAGCTGCTCTACCAACTGAGCTACACACCCGAACCAATTCTTCGGAACCAACCAGGCTTGGTGACCCCGGCGGTGAGGCGCGGAACATAGCCAATTATTTTGCCATGACAAGCGCTAAATCAGCTTTTTCCAAAGTTTTTGAACTTGGCCTTTGAAAGCAGCTTAAGCCACGCTCGGCCAGGCATCGCGCGCCTTGACACCGGCGTCAGCGAAATCGGTGAAAACACCATTCACGCCCATGTCGAACAGGTCGAAATACTCGGCCTGAGCATCGCCCTTGTAATACGGATCGAGCTGGTCATTGCGCATGGTCCAGGTATGGACTTGCAGGCCGCGCGCGTGGGCGTTGTCGATGATTTCCTTGTGGCGTACAGGCTTGCCTTTGGCGAAGCTGATCAGGTGGCGCTTCCACGGCGCCACGATATCGGCATAGGTGGCGATCTCGCTCAGGCCGGCCGGAGACAGCTGGTCGTGGTTGTCCCCTGCCCGGCCCGCAACCACCCAGTCATAGGGCTTGTCCGACGGGGCTTTCAGGATCATGGCGCCGGTATCCGGATCGGTGTCGGAACCGTCGATCAGGTGCATCAGGCGGATGGTGGTCTTGCCGCGCAGGTATTTCAGGTTTGCGGCCTCGAACGACTGGATGATGACCGGCGACGACGCCTTGTCCAGGTCCGCGCGTTTCAATGTATCGAGCAGCTTGTCTTCGATGGCCAGGCCGAGCGCCTGATGGAACGTCGAGTGCTTGATTTCCGGATAGATGCCGATGACGCGCCCGGTGTCGCGCGATTTCGCCTGCACCAGATCGATGACCTCCTGCAGAGTCTGGATCTGATAGAGACCATCATGGCTGTGATCGCGGTTGGCGAAGGCCTGTTTGGCGCGCAGGGTCTTGATTTCGGCCAGGGTGAAGTCGGAGGTGAAGAAATCGGTGGTATCGATGCCGTCCAGCTTGCGGGTGCGCTTGCGATCGGCGAATTCGGGATGGTTCACCACATCTGTGGTGACAGACAACAGCGGCTCGTGACGTACGATCAGATGACCGTCAGAGGTCGAGACCACATCGGGTTCGATGAAATCGGCGCCCATTTTTATGGCCAGTTCATAGCCGGGAATAGTGTGTTCGGGGAGATAACCCGGCGCGCCTCTGTGACCGACGATCAGCGGCTTCTTCGGCGTGGCGGCATAGGCGACGGTGGCGGCGGCCATGGTGGCAAGTCCTGCGCCGATAAGCCGGCGGCGATTGATATGCATCAGGGTAACTCCGCATAAAAAGAAAGGCCAGCCGTTGTGGTGAAACGGCTGGCCCAAGGGTGGGAAGGCGAAACTTAGAACGTTTTACGCACGTTCAGGAAGACCTGCCGGGGGGCGCCCGGCAGAATGGTCTGGTTCGAATTGGAGGCGTCGGAGTTGACGAAGCCGTTGGAACCGATGGTCGAGATGTACTTTTCGTCGGTCAGGTTGGTGACATTGAGCTGTATCGTCGTGCCGATATTTTCGAAGCGATAGCCGATGCTCAAATCAGAGATCGTGTTCGAAGGCACTTCACCGCCGATATTGGTGTAGGTGTAGTAGCGCGTGTCGGTGAAATTGACACCGAGCGAACCGAAGAGCGCGCCATTGTCATAGCCCAGTTCAGTCTTGAACAGGTTCTTCGGCGTGTTGACGACTTCCTTGTCCTCGGTCGGGGTGACCACCGGATTGCCGGCGCCATCAAACGAGTGGACGTCGTCCTCGTACTTCGAGTCGTTGTAGCTGTAGGAGGCGTAAAGCTTCCACTGCGGCGTGAAGCGATAGGTGCCGGCCAGTTCTACGCCCTGGCTGGTGACACCACCGACGTTCGACAGCACCGGGGCATTGCCCTGGATACCAGCGCCTTGGGTAACAGCCAGAATACGGTTGTCAAACTTGACATTGTAAAGCGCCGCGACACCGGAGAACTGCGGGAAGCGGAAGCGCAGGCCACCTTCGAGGGTCTTCGAGGATTCCGGCTTCAGGTTATCCTTGACGAAATCGACATTGGCCTGGCTGAGCGAGCTGAAAGGCCCGGCCGTGGCGGCGGAGACATAGGCATCCATGTTTTCGGCGTAGGAACCGAACACTTCATAGTTGCTGTTGATCTTGTAGACCGCGCCGACCTGCGGCAGGAAGGTATCTTCCGACTTCAGCTTGGCGTTCAGGGCACCAGCGGAGGTAACCAGGGCGCCAAGGCCCGTAATGACACCGTATTGCTGACCCGGCGTGTGGGTATTGTGGACCGAGTTCTCGACCGACAGCGACTTGAAGCCGAAGTTGACCTTCAAGGCCTGCGTCACCGACCAGATGTCCTGGACATAGAACTGCGTGGTCTTGGTGTTGAAGTCATAGGACCACTGGGTGAAGAACGGATCGCTCTGGAAGCCCAGGCTGTCGCGGTGCGGTGCAGCCAGGGATTCACCGTAGAAGCGTCGGGCTTGAGTGAAGTCGTTGTTTTCAAGCCAGAAACCAGCCGAGACCTGATGAGCGCCGAGATCAAGCGTACCGCCGCCAATGACACCGGTGCGGTTGATGTCGTATTCGGTGGTACGGATCGAAACATTGGCCGTGTCGGTGCTGGTCGGATCGTAGGAAGCCGAACCGGCGGCGGCCAGGATCAGGCTGCCCGGCGACGGCGTGTAGGGCGTGACCCACAGGCCCTGGCCTTCATTGGTGTGGTTATAGACCTGAAGGTTGAACTTGAAGGTATCCGACACCGGCATGGCGAGATTGATGCCGGAGATGGTGTCATCACGGACACCACCACCGTAATAGTAAGCGTCGTCAACCGTGGCTATCTTGCCGGGGAAAACCGGGGCGGTGCCGGTCAGCGCACCCGTCCAGTAATCCATGGAAACGTCATTGGCCAGCTTCCAGTTGGGCTGGAAGTTATCCCAGTCATAGCCCAGGCGGTCGATCATTTCGAACGACATATCCTGGTAGTCCTGTTCGCGGCGCTGGCTATGATTGACGAAAGCCGACAGCGAGCCTTCGCCGATCGGCAACACGGCCTTGGCGTCGATCTGCTGTTGCTTCTGCTCGCCGCCGCCCTTCCACTTGTCGGTCTTCATGTCGACAGCGGAAACGTAAGCGCGCAGGCCCCCGAGCGCGGAAATCGCGCCGGTTTCGAAGCGGCCGTAGATGCGGTGCATGGAGTCGGAACCAACCGTGCCGGCCAGTTCGCCGCCAAGGGTCTCGGACGGATCGCGCGACGTGAATTTCAGCGTGCCGCCCATGTTCGACGAGGTGGCCGAATCGAGCGAACCGGCACCCTGGGAGAGGTCGGCGCGGGAGATATCTTCGTTGATGATGGCGCGCGAGATGTGCAGGCCGTTATAGTTGCCGTAGGACATGTCGCCGAGCGTAATGCCGTCGAGCGTGAAGCCCATCTGGTTCTGGTTGAAACCGCGGACCGAGATACGGGCCGACCATTCGTAGGCACCGAACGGATCGGCCGACTGGAAGGACACACCCGGCAGCTTGTCGAGCACCTTCAGCGGGCTGGTGCCCGGCGCCAGCTTGGTGATGTCGTCGGCCTTGATCGACTGGGTCTGGCGGCTCTGGCCTTGACCGTAAACGATGACTTCGGTGACGTCTTCGGCAGCCGCTGGCGCGGCGGTGGCCTCGGCAACTGGTGCCGCGTCCTGGGCGTGAACCAGACCAGCGCTGAGGAGAGCGATGGCGGCCACGGATGTGAACAGTGCGATTTTCATGATTTATCCCCTATAGAACCCAAGTTGGTTCCATGGGAAAACCGCCGTAACCGGGCTTGATGACAGTTTGCCTACGCATTTTGGAAGCTATCATGTCGAACCTGAAACGGTTTGATGACGCCCTCCAAAAGATTGATTTCATGAAGAAAACAACTGTGCTTTCCGGGTTACAGATGCCATAATCCGGTAAAATGGGAGAGAAATTCAAGTGAAGCCTGAACTGCTGATCCTGGGAAACAGCGAAAGCCGCGTCGTGGTAGCCGATGGTTTTACCGGAATTTGCGACCAGATTCGCTTTTTGGCCAGCAGTCTGGCGCCCTACCCACCCCATACCGTCTATTATCCGGGTGTGCGTCGCGTCGTCACCCCAGTCGATACGGCAGCCTACACCTACATGCACAATCTTCTGGTCGAGGCCTCGCCCTATATCGGCGGCGCCTTCGATATCGGCCATTTCGATTGGATCGAGGGCAGTTTTTCCATGGTGACACGGCCACCGGAAACCCTGGGACCACGCCAGCGCGCGCCGCATATCGATACGGTCGAGCCGAAACACCTGGCCATCCTGCATTATCTCAGCGACACCCCCGACACCGGCACCGCCTTTTTCCGCCAGAGATCCACCGGTATCGAGCGGGTGACAGCGGAGAATTTCGACCCGTACGTCGCCGCCGCGCAGGCCGATAATCCGCAGGCCGCCGGCTATATCTGCGGCTCGGACCCATGGTTCGAGGAGATCGGCCGGGTCGAGGCCCGGCCGGACCGTCTGGTTATTTATGAGGGCTGCCTGCTGCATTCCGGCATCATTCCGCCGGACATGGTTCTCAGTGATGATCCGCTGACGGGGCGCCTCACCGCCAATATCTTCATCAAAGGGCGTTAAGGCAGCTTGATGATCTTGCTGAGCTTCGAGACGCCGCTTTCATTGAAGGCTTCGACCGCCACATAATAACCGACGCCGACATTGAGCGCGCGCAAGTCGAGCACATTGCCGTGCTGGCGCCCGCCGAATTCCTTGTCGTCATCCTCGGCAAACAGCTGATAGGTCAGGGTCAGGCGATCCGGCCAGATACCCCAGCGCACATTATAACCCACCGCGCCGGGCACCGCTTTCCATTCTATGCGGGCATTGCGCGGATCGGTATCGCGCTTCGCTACCACACCAGCCGGCTTTTCAGGCAGCTTGCCTTCGGCCGATCCAAAGACCCGCAGATCGGCAATAGCGAGGTTCGGTGCGCCAATATGGCCGTGGACATAGCGGATGTAACGCGCCTTCACCGGCTGTTTCAGCTCGAAATAGGCATTGGGCCGGTCGCGGCGTGGCGCCTCGGTTTCAGCCACCTTCTGCCAGGTCTGGCCATCGGCTGAGGCTTCCAGGGTGAATTCCGTATAGATGTCGGAACTGTCGGCAAAGAGGCCCGACTTGTAATCGGCATAGTTGACCTGGATAGCGCGTACCGTCTTTTCCGCACCGAGATCGACGGTCAGGGTCTGGCCCGGCTTATTGTCGGCTGCCAGCCAGAAGGTGCGCGGGTTCTCGTCGGTCGCGTTCCTGGCCTCGAAATTCTGCCCGGTGACCGGCTCATGCAACGAAGAAACAGTCACCGGCTTGCGATAGGACAACAGCATCCAGCCGGTGAACAGCTTTTCCGGATCGTCGATCTTCGATGTCGGCACATAGTGCGGGAAATCGCCGAAGCGCGCCGATACCATCATCTGGCCATCGTCGTAGAATTTCGCCGGCAACATGTCGATGCGGCGCTCGAAGGTCCAGTTATAGCCCAGCCATGGCGTGCCGGTATTCCAGTAATTGCCGTACTTATCCTTGAAGGTCGAACCGTGGCCGGCGCCGTTGACAAAGCCGCCGGGTTTGTAGGCGATCGGGTTGTAATCGGCGTAGGTAAAGGGCCCGAGCGGTTTGTCAGCGACATAGGTGCCATTGGCATAGACATTGTATTCCGTGCCCGGCGCGCCGTATTGCAGGTAATACTTGCCGTTCACCTTGGTCATCCACGCCCCTTCGGTATAGGGATTGATCGACGTGCCGTTGGGCAGTTTGCCGGAATGGTCCTGACCGAAGCGCTCCCAGCCGTGGTTCTTTGGATCGAGCCAGATGAAACGGTTCGGCTTGCCCTTATAGGCGAAGGGCTCCGGGGTCATCTCGATACCGTAGATCGGATAGACATTGGACGAGCCCCAGTACATGTACCACTTGCCGTCATTATCGATGAACAGGCCAGGGTCCCACGGACTGGGCTGGACCTGATCAGGCCCCAGATGGCTGTCGTCGGTCCCCTCACCGACCGCGGTCGGCACCGGCGGCGTGCGGCGCACCCAGAAATCGAGCTTGCCCGACGCCGGGTCATCGCTTTTCAACAGGGCCGTCTGGCGGGTGTGCGACTGCATGATGTAGAGGGTCTTGTCATCGGAGACGAGCGCCGGCGCCACGATGCTTTCGAATGGCCAGCGGCTGGGCGTGATGAAATTCCAGTGGATCAGGTCTTCCGAGCGCCAGTAGCCGTCAGCCAGGGTCTGGAAGAGATAATAGGCGCCATCATGCATCACCACCGCCGGATCGGCGCCGGTGCGGTAGGAAATCCCCTCGTTCTGCTGCTCGAAATTATAGCGGTAATCTATATCGACCGGATTGGCATAGGTCGTCTGTTCCGCATGAGCAGTCGTGGCCGTGGCCAGAAACGAAGCGGTAAGGATAAGGGTTTTCATGGTCAGGCCTTGAGGAGAGTCAGCTTTATCGGTGTGCCGGTCCCTGAAGACGGCGCGATCCAGATGTCAAAATCGCCGGGTTCGGCTTGCCATTTCAGGTCGAGCCCGATAAAGGCCAGGTCAGTGCGGGACAGTTCGAAGCTGACGGTCTGCGTCTCACCGGGTTTCAGATCGATGTGCCTGATCCCTTTCAGCGAACGTACCGGCTGGGTGACCGAGGCCACGCGATCGTGGATATAGAGCTGCGCCACCTCATGCACCGAACGCACACCGGTATTGCGCACCTCGACCGAGACCGTGACCTTGCCTGCCCACGGCAGCATCTCGGCGCTCAGTTGCGTGGCGCCATAGCTGACCCTAGCATAGCCCAGCCCATGGCCGAAGGGATAAAGCGGTGCAAACGGTGCATCCCGCCAGCGGGCGCGATAGCTGGAGTCGTCGCCGATCTGCGGACGGCCGGTCGTACGGTGATTGTAATAGAAGGGTTCCTGTCCGGATTTCAGCGGGAAGCTGCACGGCAATCGGCCTGACGGGCTATAATCACCGAACAAAAGATCGGCGATGCCATTGCCCGCCTCGGAACCGAGGAACCAGGTGCACAGGATGGCATCGGCGTCCCTCACCGCTCCTTCCAGCGCAATCGCCCGGCCATGACTGAGCAGGACAACGACCGATTTCCCTGTCGCTTTCACTGCCTCAGCAAGCGCCATTTGAGCGTCGGGCACGGTAATTTCGGTACGCGATTGCGCCTCGCCGGACATCTCCTGCCCCTCGCCAATGCACAGCACCACGACATCCGCCGCCTTCGCCGCTTTCACCGCCGCCTCGATGCCGCCGGCAATCGGCGCATCGATATCCGAGCCGCGCGTGACCGTCAGCCTGTCCCCGACCATGCCACGCATGGCCATCTCGACCGTTACACTATCTTTTGTGTCAGGGAAGACCACCCAATAGCCGTTAAGCTGGTTCTGGTCCGCCGCCAGTGGGCCGATCAGGGCGATCTTCTGACCAGCCTTTTTGAGCGGCAGCACGTCTCCGTCATTCTTCAGCAACACACAGGCTCGCCGCGCTGCTTCGCGCGCCAAAGCGATGGTTTCAGGCTTGCGCACATCATTTCGTTCGCGCGCCGCATCCATCGATTTATACGGATCATCGAACAGCCCGATAGCCTTCTTGATGCGCAGTACCCGCCGCACGGCCTCGTCCAGTGCCTTGACCGGCACTTCACCGGAACGCACCAGATCGGGCAGATATTTCATATAGATGCCCGACTGCATCGACATGTCGCAGCCGGCCAGGAGCGCTTTCTTCGCCGCGTCACGACCATCAGCGGCAAATCCATGGGCGATCAGTTCCTCTTCCGAGGTGAAATCGGAAACGACAAAGCCGCCAAAGCCCATTTCGCCCCGCAGGATATCGGTCAGCAGCTTGCGATTGCCGGTGGACGGCACCCCGCCGATATCATTGAAGGCGCTCATTACCGTCAGGGCGCCGGCGTCGATCCCCGCCTTGAAGGACGGCAGATGCGTCTGGCGCAGGGTCGGCTCAGTGATCTCGACCGTATTGTAATCCATGCCGGCTTCCACCGCGCCATAGGCGGCGAAGTGCTTGAGGCAGGCCAGCATCGAATCCTGTGCCTTGAGGTCCGGTCCCTGGAAGCCCTGCACGCGAGCAGCGGCGAACCGGCAGGCCAGCCAGGTATCCTCGCCTGCTGCTTCCGCCGCGCGGCCCCAGCGCTGGTCACGCACCACGTCGACCGCCGGTGAAAATGTCCAGTGTATGGCGGACGCCGTGGCCTCAATGGCCGCCGCCCGATTGGTCCGGCGGGAAAGCTCCGGATCGAAACTGGCGGCCTCGGCCATCGGGATCGGGAAAATGGTCTTCATGCCGTGGATAATGTCGCCCGCGAAAATCAGCGGAATACCGTGTGGCGATTTCTCCACCGCCACCTTTTGCAGTTCGCGGCTGAGCGCCACACCACGGCCGTTGAACAAGCCGGTGATCCTGCCCGCGGCGATATCGGCCAGCACCTGATCTTTCGACTGGCTGGCGATGGCCGGATTGAAGAAGGCGGCTTCGGTACGGACGGAGTCGCTGTAGAGGCTCAGTTGTCCGGCCTTTTCCTCCAGCGACATCTTCGCGATCAGACCTTCGATGAAGGCATCCTTCGACGCCGCGATTGCCGGCAGATACGCCGACGCCGCGCCCGCTACAGCAATCGTCGAGGCCGCTCCCTTAAAGAAGGTACGACGGGAAAAAAGCTGATACATATCAGTCATATCCGGAAATTTCAGAATAAAAAAGAGGGGAAAACCAAGGCCTTCCCCTCTCCGGTTTACACAACACGTTCTACGGCGCTTAGAACTTGTATTTCAGCCCGACCTGGAAGGTACGTGCCGGACCTTGAGTGGAATTTTCCTCAAGCGTGGCCGGGCTCCCCGAACCGGCGCCCCATGCGGAGTAGAGACGGTTGACGTGATCAAACAGGTTGTAGACCTGCGCATCTGCTGTGATCACATTGCCATTAGGCAGGGTGAAATCCTTGGCAATACGCATGTCGAGCTGTTGATAAGCCATCTTGTCCTCAGGGAAGTACACGCCACCCAGATTGACGATACAACAGGCCGCTTCCGGTGCACCAGCTGGGAACACAACGGAACCGAACGGCTGACCGGAAGCAAGAGTCAAGGTAGCTGAAATCGTGGTGTCCCACGGACCGCTGACAATGCCCGTACCGACGAAGCGTAGTTTGTCCACGCCCAGAGAGTGGTTGTAACCAAATGTGCTCTGGCTGGGACCAGTGAAATATTCGTCCGAACCCAGCTCCCCGCCGTTCGATACGGAATCGGCCAGGGTCAAGGCTGCGGTATAGCCATATTTTGAGGCTTTGGTGTAAGGTTTATCGACGGTTACAAACAAGGCGTTATAACGTGACTTGCCATCACTGGCGCCGATATTCAGCTTGCCTGAGAAGCCAGGGAGAATACCAGAAGCCGGGAAAGTATCTTCGGTCCAGCCATCGCCTTGGCTGGTATAGGTGCCGTCTGGCAGGCGATTGCCGCGCACATATTGGAAGACGTTATACGACATATTATGCTGAGCCGAGACCGAAAGGTTCATGGCGCCAATGCGTTTGCGGAAACCAATCGTCAGATTGTCTGAATAAGGCGTCTTAGTCTTATTGTTCAGCGCCCACACGGCACCGCCTATACCAAGCGCCTGAGCATCGGTACGCAAGGCATCAGGGTCTTTGTAGGCATCTTTCCAAGGCAGGTAGACGGCTGCGGTTGGGTCACTGAATGAAACGGTAAGCAACTTCTGATTGGTCTGAGTGACCGATTCAATTTGGCCCGACAGATACGTATCGCGGTCATAATAACGGCCCCAACCGCCGAAGAAGACCAGGCTACGATCTCCGTAAACGTCATAGGAAACCCCCAGACGCGGCGCAAAAGCTCCGGTAAAGGCGTCTCGGTTGCTACCGTTCGAAATGTAATCTTCGGCGTTAATGCCGGCCGCCTGCCAATTGGCATAGTTACGCAGAGCCGTAGCCACGGCATCCGGCGTGACGAACTTATTGTTCATCGCATTCGTTTCGTAATCCCAGCGCAGGCCAAGGTTATAAGTCCAATGATCGCCGACCGTCCAGGTATCCTGGATGAACAGACCAACCTGTGTATTGCTGCTGGTGAAAGTGGTCGGCGGCGTCAGGTTAATATCGGCCTTGTACGGGATGCTCGCCCCCGGATCTGTCGCGGTGCCCGTATAGTCCGCCGCGACATAGTAATAGGTGCCGTAGACATTATTACTTTCGTTGCGGGACAAATCACCGCTTGTCACCTTTATGCCGGTTTTTACGACATGCGATCCGTGCCAGTCGAAGGTGCTGAAAGTGACATTATCCTTGACTGTCCATAACTTCTGGCCGCTTTCCTGGCTGAAATTATTGCCGCCAAGAATGGCTTGATCACCGCCGCTGGTCGTCGTCGTCAAATAATATTCTGGCCCGGGATTCTGAACGGGCGTCTGAGTGGACGCGTCCTGATAGGCTATGCTGAATTCATTGAGGTAGTTATCCGCACGATGCGTCCACTCTGCCTGAATGTTCTTGGTTGTGCCGGTAACATTGCGTGCTCCAGTCTGAGCACGTACACCACCGAAATCGATCAGATTATCTTCATCGCGATTGAAGATACTGAAATCCACCTTGTCGGCGTCGGTGGCAAACCAGGTTAACTTACCAAAGAGCAAGGTCTGTTTGAAAGTGGTCGGAAAGCTGCCGTTGACCGCCGCGGCAATGGCAGACGGCGTCTCCGAATTCACATTAACTGCGATCGACGGACTTGTCTGATCAACAACCTCCGCAGCGGCATAAAAATGCAACACGTTCTTTATGATCGGTCCACCGATATCCGCGCCATACTGGTAGCGTTTATAGTCAGGTTTGGCATTGGCGCCCGTCGGGTTATTGGCGTGGCCGGGCCTATCGAAATATGGACGCCCCGTCATGTCCTTGTTCTGGAATTCGGTAAAGACATCACCGTGGAACTCAGTGCCCCCCGTCTTGGTGACAGCACTGATGATCGCCGATCCTGACTGATCAAATTCCGCCGGGAAATTCTGCGAAGACACCTTGAATTCCTGAACGGCCAGTTGCGGGAACGGATTACCCGGCGAAAAGGCCTGGCCGGCGACGCCGCCGTGGCTCGATTGGTTCTTGAAGCTCTGACCATCGATGAAGACGTTGACCTGATCGGGGCCAACGCCACCGGCCTGGAAGGTCTTATTGCCAGTCGATACAGAAACACCGGGCGCCAGTGCGGCAAAATTCAGGAAGTTGCGATCGTTTTGCGGCAGGTTTTCGATCTGCGCGGTCGATACCGAGGTGCCGATTTCCGCCGTGCGAACTTCCTTGCCGCGGCGACCGACAACCGTCACGACGGTCGTCGCTTCCGGTGCGGTCAGGTCAAGAATCGAGGTTTCGCCAACCGCCAAGGTGATATCTTCGGCGCTCGCATCCGAAGTGACGTGATAGGCAGATGGGCGCAGGCCAACGATGACATAGCTGCCATCGGCGCCGGCCTTGACCGTGACTTTCTGGCCCGTGTTGGTGTCCGTTGCCGTGACCTGACTGCCCGGTGCGGCATGGCCCTGCAAGGTGGCGGTATCGCCGGCGGCCATCGCACCCGTGCCAAGCGTGGCCGTAAGTGCGAATATGGACGCGCCCACAATCAGCCGGAATTTCGTTGAATGCTTCATTATTGTTCCTCCCACAAATTTGTGTGTCGTGCCTGAATGTCGAACAAAGATCCCGCCTTTGGCTTGAGACCCCGATCCGGTTTCGCTTTATGGTGGTCAGCCTGTTCGTTTGCTGCTTTCCCGAATGACCAGTTCCGGTGAAATGACTATGCTCTCGGCCGGTTCGCCGTCCGGGTCCGCCAGCGCATCGGCCAGCAGTTCCAGGCCACGGCGGCCCAGTTCGTAAACCCCCACCTTCAGTGTACTCAGGGCTGGTTGGGCAAATCGGGCGATCGGTACATCGTCGAAACCGACGATGGCGATATCATCCGGCACCGACAGGCCGCTTTCCTTGAGCGCAAACAGCGCCCCGACCGCCATCATGTCGTTGCCGACGAAAATACCATCGGGAAGCGGCGCACCGGCATCGGCAGCGGCCAGAATGTCCCTGGTGCAGCGGAAGCCGGTTTCCTCGGTGAAATCGCCCTCGCAGGTGACGGAATAGGTGATTTTTGCCTCATTGGCCGCCACGGCGGCCTCAAAACCACGCTTGCGTTCCTGGGCCTCGAAATTGCTTTCCGGGCCGCTGATATGGGCCAGGCGTGTGCAGCCCTGCGCCACCAGATGCTCGACCGCCAGCTTGCCACCGGCGAAATTATCGACCGTGATCGCGCCATAGCCCGACTGGCCGATCCGGCTGGCGATCGTCACCAATGGCAGGCTGACCGGCAGCACCGCACCGAGATCCTGCGAATCGACGAAGGGCGACATGACCAGCAGGCCATCGACCCGGCCCGACATGGCCAGAATCGCTGCTACCGCTTCCTTGACGTCTCCGTGCGAACCGGACACCAGCAGGTGCAGTCCCTTGGCCCGCGCCGCCACATCGACGCCGCGGATGATTTCAGAGAAGAACTCGCCGTAGATATCCGGCAGTAGCAGGCCGATCGTATTGGTCCGCGCCAGAGCCAGCGAGCGGGCGCCGCCGTGGGGGATATATTTCAGTTTGGCGGCGGCTTCGAGGACACGTGTACGCACACCTTCGGCGACATTATCGAGGCCATTGATGGCGCGCGATGCCGAGGCGATAGATACGTCCGCTTCCTTGGCTACGTCCGTTAGGGTGGCACGCCGCATCATCTCTCCTGTGTCTTTATCTGATGTCAGGAAAGTGCCGCAGGACGGGCCATCGGCCGCGTAAAATCACGCAGAAAATATGGCAGGACAGCGGCAACTATCCGTTCGCTTGCGTTTCCGTAAACGCTTACATTTGCCTTGTCAATCACTATGCAAGCGCTTACAGTCACTCTCGTGATCACAAATAAACCTTGGCGCGGCAGAAGGAAACAAAGATCAACACACTGAATTTTAATGCATTTTATTAGATAAAGTCGAAACCATTATCTGGTTCGAGTCGGTTTCTGATCCGCCCTCGCCCATTCACTCGATATCGATGTTCTAAAAGTGTTGCGCTGAGGTTACAAAACATTCACGAAACGCATTCGCTGTGGCCCTATCGGTGAATGCGCCTTTGCCCCCGCCGCACCATCCGGCGGGGTTCTTTTTATAATGCGGGCGCCTTGCAATAACGGGCGATATAGTCGTTATGACTGGGCATGGCGTTGACATTGCCATCGATCACCGTCTCGATATCGCGCAGATAGCTGACTATTTCGGCTTCGGGAATCATATCGACATTCGGATCGTAACCGGGCCGCATTCCCTGCCCCAGCAGCACCTGAACCCAGCTTTCCTCGCGGAACAGCTCAAATGCTCCTCGTTTGAACAATCGCGCCGATGACTGGAACAGGTCGAGCTTGCGCTGGAGCGAATCCGGCACCGGCATGTGTTTGAGATAGGCCCAGAAGGGCGTGTCCTCGCGCTCGGTCACCTTATAATGGGCGATGATGAAGTCGCGAATATCGCGGTATTCATCGTCGGTATAGGTGTTGTATTCGGTGATATCGGCAGCATTGAAACCTTGCCCAGGGAACAAGGACAATAACCGCAGGATGCCGGTCTGGATCAGGTGGATACTGGTCGATTCCAGCGGTTCCAGGAAACCGCCGGAAAGCCCGATGGCGACGCAGTTCTTTTCCCACGCCTTATGGCGCTTGCCCGGCCGGAATTTCACCAGACGCGGTTCGGCCAGGGCTGGCCCGCCCAGCGTAAACATCAGGGTGTCGACCGCCGTCTGATCGTCCGTATAACCGCTCGAATGGACATAGCCGTTGCCCGTACGATGCTGCAACGGGATGCGCCACTGCCAGCCGGCGTCACGTGTCGTGCAGGTGACATAGGGCGTAATCTGAGGCGGATTGGCCGACGGCACCGCATAGGCACGATCACACAACAGCCATTGGCTCCAGTCCTCATAGCCGACACCGAGCGCGTCACCGATCAGCAGGCCGCGCATGCCGGAGCAGTCGATAAACAGATCGCCACCAACTGTCTGTCCGTTTTGCAGAGTCACGGTGTCGATAAAGCCGTCTTCCGGCCGCAAATTCACCTGCGTGATCCGGCCTTCAATGCGCTTTACCCCTCGCCCTTCGCTCAAGGTGTGCAAATAACGGGCATAGAGCGAGGCGTCGAAATGATAGGCGTAATCAAGATCACCCATCGGCGGACCGCGCCTGGGATCAGGCGGTGCGAAACGTCCTTTGCGAGCGGCGGCGCAACAGATGGCGTAATGGTCGAAGTGCCTGACGCCGCCTTTTTCCCGCATCTTCAGCCAGAATTGATGCGTATGCAACCACAGCCGATCGACGCCGATCTTGCCGAAGCCGTGGATATAACTGTCATAACCGTCCCGCCAGCCGACAAACTCTATCCCCAGCTTGAAGGTGCCCTGAGTCGCTTTCAGGAACTCGGCCTCATTAAGCTCCAGCATCTCGTTGAAAACCTTGATCGCCGGGATCGTCGCTTCCCCTACGCCGATCGTGCCGATCTCCTCGGATTCGATCAGGGTGATGCCGTAGCGCCCCATCAGCAGCTTGGAGAGCAAGGCGGCTGTCATCCAGCCGGCCGTGCCGCCGCCAACGATGGTGATGGTTTTAATCGGCGGATTGGCCATGCCTTATGCTTTCAGCTCAAATGTTGCCGCCGTGCCGCCGGTGGAGGATGGCGCGATCCAGACATCGAACGCTCCGGCCTCCGCCGACGATTTCAGGTTCGGATGCACAAAGGCGAGATCGGCCGGCGTCAGGGTGAATTCGACTGTCGTGCTTTGCCCCGGATCGAGGTCGAGATGCTGGAAGCCTTTCAGCGCCCGGATCGGCTGAGTCATCGACGCCACCTTGTCGTGGATATAGAGCTGCGCCACCTCATGCACCTTGCGTGCGCCGGTATTGCTGACCGTGGCGGTCACCTTGATTGTTCCGTTCATTGGCAGAGTGGCTGCGCTGACCGCCGTGGCGCTGTAGGCCACGGTTGAATAGCTCAGACCATGACCGAAGGGATAAAGCGCGTCATTGGTCACTTCGCGGTAGCGCGCCTTGAAATTCTTGTCGTCGCTGATCTGCGGGCGGCCGGTGATGCGGTGATTGTAGTAGAACGGCTCCTGCCCGGACGCCTGCGGAAAGCTGACGGGCAGACGCCCCTGCGGCGCATAGTCGCCAAAGACGATATCGGCGATGGCATTGCCTTCTTCCGAACCAAGGAACCAGGTGGCCAGAATAGCCGGCGCCGCTTTCACTGCGCCGGTCAGGGCCATGGCGCGGCCATGCTTGAGCAGGACGACGACAGGCTTACCGGTGGCCGCGATGGCTTCGGCCAGTTCGAGTTGCGGTTCGGGGATCGAGATATCGACGCGCGACTGCGCTTCGCCCGACATATTCGCGGCCTCTCCAATGGCCAGCACGACGATATCCGCCGTCTTGGCTGCCTTCACGGCGGCCTCAATCCCGCCTTCAATCGACACCTCGACATCCGAGCCCTTCACAACCGTCAGGGCATCGCCCAGCACGGCGCGGAACCCCGCCTCCCAGGTGACGCAGCTTTCGATATCCGGGAAAACCGCCCACGGGCCGGGGCAATTCACCTTGTCATTGCCGAAGGGACCAATCAGGGCGATCTTTTTACCCGTTTTAGGCAACGGCAGCAGGTTGCCTTCGTTCTTCAAAAGCACACAGGATTTGCGTCCGGCTTCACGGGCCAAGGCCACGGTATCCGGCCGGCGGATATCGCTCCGCTCACGCTTGAGATCGAGCGAACGATAAGGATTGTCGAACGGGCCCAGCGCCTTTTTCACATAGAGTACGCGACGCACCGCCTCATCGAGCGTGGCCAGTTTGACCTTGCCCGAACGCACGAGGTCCGGCAGATATTTCATGTACAGACCCGACTGCATGCCCATGTCACAACCGGCATTGATCGACTTGGCCGTGGCGTCGGCACCATCAGCAGCAAAACCATGCAAAATAAGTTCCTCTTCAGAGGTGTAGTCCGAAACCACCAACCCCTTGAAGCCCCACTCTCCACGCAGGATATCAGTCAGCAGGTAGTGATTGCCAGTCGAGGGCACGCCGGCGATGTCGTTGAACGACGACATGGTGGTTAGCGCCCCGGCGTCGAAAGCGGCCTTGAACGGCGGCAGGTGCACTTCGCGCAGGGTGGTTTCGGGGATATCGGCGGTGTTGTATTCCATCCCACCCTGCACAGCGCCATAGGCGGCGAAATGTTTCGGACAGGCCACGACCGAGGTTTCCGATTTGAGATCATCCCCCTGGAAGCCCTTTACCCGTGCCTTGGCCAACTGAATACCGAGATAGGTATCCTCGCCCGCCCCCTCGGCGACGCGGCCCCAGCGCTGGTCGCGCGCCACATCGACCATCGGCGCAAAGGTCCAGTGCAAGCCCTTGGCGGTCGCTTCCAGCGCAGCGGCCCGCGCCGTGCGCATGGCCAGGTCTGAGTCCCAGCTCGCCGCCTCGCCTAACGGAATGGGAAAGGTCGTCTTGACGCCGTGAATGATGTCGCCGGCGAAGATCAGCGGGATCTTGTGCGGCGATTGCTCGATGGCCACCTGCTGCAATTCGCGGCCGCCGGCCACGCCGATGCCGTTGAACAGGCCGGTGATCTTGCCGCTGGCGATATCGGCCTTCACCTGCGCCTTGTTCTGCGCCTGAACCGGCGTCGGGTTGATCTGCGGTCCGTCAAAGCGCGTCGTATCGCCGTAGATCGATAATTGTCCGGCCTTTTCCTCGATGCTCAGGCTCTTGATAAGCTTTTCGATAAATGGATCGACGGCGGGCGTCACCTTAGCAAAACCGGGCGCGGCCACCGGCAACAGAGCGGCGGTTGCGACCGCGCCTTTCAGGAAAAACCGGCGGGAGGGAATGAAAGCGGTCATGAGCGTTACTCCTTTTTATGATCCAGGAACCAGGCGTAGAGGTCCGGATTGGCGTAGGTGGCGTCCCAGGCATTGTGATTGCCGCCGGGATAGATGGTGTATCTGACATCGATGCCGCAGGCCTTGGCGGCGCTGACCAGCATTTCCTCGTCACGAACAGGTTCAACGTCGTCGATCTCGCCGTGGAAGGCCCATATGTGATTGCCGGTCAGCTTGCAGGGGGTTTTCAGGTTCGAATAGCCCGACACCGGCGCGATGGCGGCGAAGCGTTTCGGCTGAACCATGCCCCAGTCCCACGAACCACCGCCGCCGAGCGACAGGCCGGTCAGATAGATACGCTTGCGGTCAGCCGGGATGCGTGATTCGGCGACATCCAGCCATTCCTTCAGTTTTTTCGGCTCCCATTCCTCGTCGCGCCACTGTTGCGGCGCCAGAATGATAAAGGGGAAGTCAGCGTGATCACGGGCATATTCCCACGGTCCCGGCCCCATGACACGGGTAACGTCGCTGCCCGCCTCGCCGGAGCCATGCAGGAAGACCAGCACCGGCACCTTGCCGCCCCAATGGCCAACATGGTAGCTGGCCGGCACATACTGCATGTACTGCACGGTCGAGCCATCGGTCAGCACGACCTTTTCCGCCGTTGCCCCCCTGGCCAGCATATCCGGCCGGATAGTGGCGCAGCCTGTCAGAAACAGAGCGGCCAAGGCAATAATAAAAGCTCTCATCCCTTCACACTGCCCGCAAGCAGCCCCCTTACATAATGTCTTTGTAGAGCCAGAAACAACACAATGACCGGCGCGATGGTGACCGTGGCACAGGCCATGACCATGCCGGAATCCTGGATATGTTCCTGCGACAGCGAAGCGATGGCCAGCGGCAGGGTATAGTTGTGATCATCGGACAGCACGATCAGCGGCCACAGGAAATCATTCCACGCCGTCAGAAATGTGAAGACACCCAGCGTGACAATGATCGGCGACAGGTTGGGCAGCACGATCCTGCGGAAAATCTGCCATTCCGAAGCGCCATCGACCCGCGCCGCCTGAAGCATCTCATCCGGCAAGCCCAGCGCATATTGCCGGACAAGGAAAATGCCAAATAGCGAGGTCATGAATGGCACTACCACACCGGCATAGGTATTGAGCAGGCCCAGGGTCTTGAGCTGGAAGAACAAAGGCAGCATGGTCAGTTGACCGGGAATGATCACCACCGCCAGCAGGAATTGGAACAGCTTCTGCCGCCCCTTGAAATCGAGCTTGGCGAAGGCGTAGCCGGCCGTCACATTAAACGCCAGCGACAGGACCGTGGCCAATGACGCCACCAGCAGACTGTTGAACAGAAACCGCCCCATGCGCTGCCGGGCGAACAGGTCGGCGTAGTTGGCCAAAGTCGGGTCATGCGGGAATAGGCGCGCCGGAAAAGCATTGGCCTCGGCTTCCGGCATGAAGGACATCGACACCATCCACAACAACGGAAAAACAGCTACCAATGACGCCACGATCAGTAGTCCACTGATCCAGACCGGCTGAAGCGTGATCTTCATGCGAACACCTCTTCAGATTTTGGCCGCAGAAACGACAGGCCCATCAGCACGGCAAAGAGGATAAAGGCCGTGGCCGAAGCATGGCCAAGGTTCCACCATTTAAAGCCGTCCTCATACATGAAATAGAGCAGCGACACGGTCGATTGCGCCGGCCCGCCCTGGGTCATGACATAGGGTTCGGCGAACAGCTGGAAATAACCGGCAATAGTCAGCAGGGCCACCATCCACAGGCTTGGGGCCACGCCCGGCAGGGTGACGTGGACGAAACGCTCCCACGATCCGGCGCCATCCACACGAGCGGCTTCATAGAGATCGTCCGGAATGCGTTGCAGGGCCGCCAGCAGGATCAGCATGTTATAGCCGAAATTTTTCCACACCGAGAACAGGATGATGGCCGGCATGGAGAAATGCGGATTGCCGAGCCAGTCGATGGGATGCAGTCCAATGACGATCAGGAACTGGTTAAGCCAGCCATATTGCGCATCTAACATATAGCGCCAGATGACCGCAGCGGCAGCCAAAGTCGCCACATAGGGCGCGAACAGCGCCGTGCGATAAAGCGCCTTCAGCCCCACACCCGGCACATTGAGCGCCATGGCCATGGCAAGCGACACCAGGATCGACAGGGGCGCGCCGACAAGGGCGAAATAACAGGTATTGCCGAACGCCTTCCAGAACAGCGGTGTTTGCAACAGGTCGATATAGTTGCCGAGCCAGATGAAACGCAGGTTCTTCAGGTCGGCCAGGGCATAGATGTCGAAGTCGGTGAAACTCATGATCAGCGCGCCCACCACAGGCATGAGGAAGAACACGCTGAGCACGATCATGGCCGGCGCCACGAAGACATGACCCGGCGAAACCTCCCGTATCAGGGCGCGCAAGGTCGTCATGCCACTCCCTTCAATTCCAGCATGGCGCGGCGCTTGGCCAGTATGGTCCAGGTGAATTCGTCCAGCCCCTTGAGCGCCGCGTCGAGCGTGGTGATCCCCCGCACCACGCGCTCCAGCGCCGCCACCATCTCATTGGCGATGCGTTCCCACTCCGGCACCTGTGGCGGCGGGCGTGTGCGATTGAGCTGATCGAAAAACGCACGTGAACGGCTATCCCGCATCAAACCGGTCATCGGCCAGGCCGACTGGTCCGCCGGCAGGTCCGAGGTCGTCTTATAGAAATCGGCCTGCCGGTGCGGATCACAGAGATATTCGATAAGGCGGAAGGCGTTATCCTTGGCCTTGGATGCCTTCGGAATACACAGCGACACCCCGCCGGCGGAAGATACCCCCGCCCCTTTTGGTCCCGGCAGAGGCGCGGTTCCCCATTGATCCTGCAAACCGGCTGGCAGGCGACGGGCGAATTCCGCGAGATTCCACGGCCCAGTGATGATGAAAGCGAAATCACCGCGCGCGAAGGATGAATAAACGTCGGTAACCTCGGAATGTGTGACACGATTGGCAAAACCGCGCTGGTAAAGCGAGGCGGCGTAGGCGAAGCTGTCACGTACACTTTTCTGCCGAAAACCACCCCGCGTATTACTGTCCGCCAGGATCGGCTCATCGGCTTGCAGACAGAAGGCCACCAGGGGTTCATATTCGGCGAACGGCATCAGCAGGCCATATTTACCATCACGCCGCGCCCCGGAAAGCGCCGCCAGTTGCGCATCCCAGCCCGCCCAGGTCTCGGCGGGAGTGGCGAAGCCGACCTTTTGCAGCAGATCCTTACGGTAAAAGAGCAGCCGCGTATCGACATACCACGGTACGCCCAGCACCTGACCATCGAGGGTGACCGACCGGCGCGCGCCATCGAAATAGCGGCCGAGATCGATCCGACTATGCATCAGGCGACCACTCAGCGCCTCCAGCGCCCCCAGAGCCGCGAATTCCGCCACCCAGGTATTGCCGAGCGCAATCACGTCCGGCAGGTTATCGGCGGCAAAGGCGGTCAAAAGTTTTTCATGGGCTGCCCCCCATGGCAAAGACTGCACACGCACCGGAATGGCTGGATTTTGCGTCTCGAAATTACCGGCAATCGCGTCCAGCGCTTCGCCTTCCACGCCCATGGCCCAAACCCGCAACGGCTCGCGCTTCTTGACGCAGGCCGTCGGCGCGACGGCCGCGCCCGAAAGCGCCAGCCCCGCCAATGCCTGCCCAAACCTGCGCCGGTCCGTGTTCATCAGGTCTTCAACCAGTTCCCCGCCTCGGCCACGGGCTGAAAGCCCGCCGCCAGAAATGCCCCCTTCACCAGCGGACCGGTAAGCGCGCTTCTGTTGAACATATCCCAGACAAAGCCGGAACGATAGTTCTCCAGTCCGATCAGGATCGGTCCCTGGTCTATGCCCAGATATTCGTTCGATACCCAGCCGGCCTTTTCGGTCTGCTTGCCGGTTTTGGTGGGCTGGTCCGCTGGGAAACTCGGATTGAAGGCATCCATGAAACCATACTGGCCGTAGAGATCATCGCCGTACCGCTCGCGCATGGCCCTGATCGCCGGTACGCAGATATCCGGCGCGAACATGACCGAACCCACGGCAGCGGTAGGCGCGATCGTACCGTCATCGAGCCCTTCCCGGTCTCCCGTCTGCGGACCACGCGCGCCATATTCCTGAAACTGCACCTGGCGGCCACCGACCTTCGCCTTGACGTAGGCCGGGCCGCGGCAGGCGGTCAGTCCCCAGATATCGGCGCCATAATCCTTGAAACCACCGGGGTTCCTGATGGCGTAATTACGCTGTGCGGCGGTGGCGCGCTGGGAGTTGATGAAATAATCTATGCCCTTGCCGCGCATGAAGGCATCGGCAATGCCACGATAATCATACCAGCCGTGACTATACTGGTGGCCGAACATCGGCGCGAAACCCAGGTGCGGCTCGCCGAAATTATCGCCCCAGGTGCCACTAATGGTGGCTGACCACGTCTCCCAGGCCTTTGCCGGCAACGGATGGGTCGGTGAGGCCATGCCGAGATGATAAACCATCATGCCTTCGTTGTAGCGATCCCAGCTGCGTTCGATCAGCCCCCTGGCGTCATGATCCTTCATGCCCTTTTCAGGATGCCAGCCCATACTGACCAGGCCGTTTTCGCGCGCCATGAAGCTCCAGTCGACCCGTCCGTAGATTTTCATCGCCAGGTCACGAATTTCACTCTCGATGGCGTTTTTACCGTCGAAGAAGGCCGCTGCCGTCAGCGCGCCGCAAAGGAACAGAGACGTGTCGATGCTCGATAGCTCGACCTGATTATAGCGCTGGCCGGTCTCCATACCCAGGAAGTGATAGAAGAAGCCCTTGTAGCCCATCATTCCGGTTTTGTCGGGTCCTTGCGGACCATTCCAGAAGGTACGCAGGGTCGTGCGCGTCCGCTCGGCGGCGTCGAACCGGCTGACATAGCCGCTTTTCGTGCCGATGCAGTAGGCGGTCAAGGCAAAGCCCACCGCCGCGATCGAGCAGAAATCCGGCCCCGGCCAGTTATCCGGCGCCAGTCCGGTTTTGGCATCGGTCGTTTCCCAGAAATAGGTAAAGGTCCGTCGATGCAGGTCGGCCAGTTGCGCGTCGAATACAACACCGCTCTCTACAGGTTGCGCCTTGCCGCAGCCTGCCAGAATCGCGCTTGTCAATGCGCTGGCCCCTGCTGCCAGCATCAGGTTGCGCCGGTTGAGATCGGTAGGCCGCACCATATATTTTCCCTGTATTTCAGCCGACTTTTCGACTGGTTACGCCATGCTTTACGAACGGCTGTAAACGCTTACAAAAATCTTGTCAACGACGATATAAGCGTTTACTGAGTTGGGAAAAGTGCCCGCGTAATCAAAGGAAATGGGGGATATGTCGCTGCGTTTTCCAAAGGGCTTCCTGTGGGGCTGCGCCACCGCCGCCTACCAGATCGAAGGCGCGCCGGCGGCCGATGGCAAGGGCCCCAGCATCTGGGACCGTTACGCCCACACGCCGGGCATGATGGCCAATGGCGATCATGGCGATGTCGCCTGCGATCACTACCACCGCTTCCGCGAAGATATAGCCCTGATGAAGCAACTGGGGATGCAGGCCTATCGTTTCAGCCTGTCGTGGGCGCGTATTGTGCCGCAAGGCACCGGCCCGGTGAATCCGGCTGGCCTCCGCTTCTATTCCGATCTGATCGACGAACTGCTCAGGCAGGGCATTGAGCCCATGGTCACTCTTTTCCACTGGGATCTGCCAGCGGCCCTTGATGACCGTGGCGGCTGGCTGAACCGAGACAGCGCCGACTGGTTCGCTGAATATGCCCGCGTCGTTTTTCAGGCCTTCGATGGTCGCGTCAAGAAATGGATCACGATCAATGAGCCGTGGGTGGTCAGCGACGGCGGCTATCTCAACGGCACGATCGCCCCTGGTCATCGTAACCGCTTCGAGGCGCCGATCGCCTCGCATAACCTGATGCGCGCCCACGGTGCGGCGGTGAAAACCTATCGCGAAACCGGCAAATATGTGATTGGCCTGGCGGTCAATATCGAACCCAAATACCCGGCCAGCCCGTCGGACGAAGACATTGCCGCCACGCGCCGCGCGACGGCCTATATGAACGAGCAATATCTCGATCCGGCGCCGCTGGGCCACTATCCGCCGGAATTGCGAGAGATTTTTGGCGCTGCCTGGCCAGATTGGCCAGAGGCCGATTTCAAACTGATCCGTCAGCCGGTCGATTTCCTCGGTATCAACTATTATACCCGCGCTGTCGTTCGCCACGATGACCATCGGTTCCTGAAAGCCGACACTGTAAAACAGGCCGAAGCCATCCATACCGAAACCAACTGGGAGGTCTTTCCACAAGGTTTCACAGATACGCTGTTGTGGGTCCGCCAGCGTTACGGCGGCATTCCGCTCTACATCACCGAAAACGGCGCGGCCTTCCCTGATCCGCCGCATGCCAAAGACGGACACGTTCACGATCCATTGCGTGTCGATTATCTGCAAAAACACCTGATGGCCATGCACGAGGCTATCCGGCTGGGCGTCGATGTCCGCGGCTATATGGTATGGTCTTTTATGGATAACCTCGAATGGTCGCTGGGCTATGCCAAGCGCTTCGGCATCGTCCATGTCAATTTCGAGACACAGGAACGTACGCCCAAGGACAGCGCCCTCTTCTATTCAGAGGTCATCGGCCGCAATGGCCTGGCTTAGCCGCGCACGAACGCCTGACCATCAGCATCGAACAGATAGGCGTCCTTCGCGGCGAAGCATAAACGCAGCGGGTCATCATGCCGGACGGGATGACTGGCGGGCAAAAGCACGCATATCGGCCGGCCCACGCCGGCCATCAGGCTGTAGACTGCCTGCGATCCTCCCAGCGTCTCGACGACATCGATCGTAACGGCAAATCCATTGCCGCCCTTGCCGATGCTTAAGCCGTCCGGCCGCACACCGAGCATCACCCGGTCGCCGATCTTCGCTCGTCCGGCATCGACCGCCGCCGCAACCACATCGCCGGACACCAGCTTCACCTTGATCGCGGTCTTCGTAATAGCCGCAACCTCTCCAGCCAGAAGATTCATGCGCGGCGAGCCGAGGAATGACGCCACGAAAAGATTACGCGGCGCGTTATAGACCTCCATCGGCGTGCCCACCTGCTCTATCACGCCGGCATTGAGCACCACCAGCCGCGACGCCAGGGTCATGGCCTCGACCTGATCGTGGGTGACATAGATCATTGTGGTTGCCAGTTCCCGGTGCAGACGAGCAAATTCGTGACGCATATGGACACGCAGGCCGGCGTCGAGATTGGACAAGGGTTCATCGAGCAGGAACAGGCGCGGCTGACGCACAATAGCCCGACCGATCGCCACGCGTTGTCTCTGCCCTCCGGAAAGTTCCTTCGGCCGCCGATCGAGCAGGTCTTCGATGCCGAGCAGTTTCGCCGCCCGTGCCACCCCCGCCAGTACCTCGCCCTCCGGCTTTTTCGCCATACGCAGGCCAAACGCCATGTTGTCGCGGACATTGAGGTGCGGATAAAGCGCATAGGACTGGAAGACCATGGCGACGCCGCGCTGAGCAGGTGAGGCCTCCAGAGCGCTTCGTCCTTCGATCAGCACATCGCCCTTCGTCGGTTGTTCGAGACCAGCGATAATGCGCAAAAGTGTGGATTTACCGCAGCCGGACGGCCCGACAATAACCAGGAATTCGCCGTCGGCGATGGCGAGATCGATCTCCTTCAGGGCGCTTTGCGACCCGAATGTCTTTTCCAGCCCTTTAAGCTCAACATCCGCCACTCTGTTCTTTACCCCGCCTTTTTACCGAGATTACGCGGTGCGCCACTTAATCACAAGCACATCACGCCATGTAAACGATGTAAATCAAACCGTTACCGGAACTTGCTGAACTGACTGCAAACGGCCTTGCCAAATTTATATTGCGGGCGCTAACATTTTATCGAATGGCCAAGACCGTCAATGTCCTCATTATCGATCCCGACGAAGCCCGTGCCGAACAGGTGGCGGAAGGGATTCGTGCGGACAATGGCGATCAGGAAACCCTGATCCGGCAGGCGCCGTCCTTTGAACTGCGCATGCTCCGCGATTTCGACCCTGACATGGTCATCATCGCCTGCGAAAGCCCTGACCGCGATATGCTGGAGGCCCTTCAGGTCGCCAATGAACAGGTGCCGCGCCCGGTCGTCATGTTCGTCGATCGCTCCGACGACAATGCCACCGCCAAGGCGCTGGAAGCGGGTGTGGCCGGCTATATTGTCGATGGCTATAACCCGAAGCGCATATCCTCGATCCTGACCGTGGCGGCGCAGCGCTTTGCCCTGACGCAAAACCTGCGCAAGGATCTCGACAAGGCCAAGGCTGATCTGGCGGCGCGCAAGACCATCGACCGCGCCAAGGGTGTGCTGATGGCGTCGCGCAACCTCTCCGAAGACGATGCCTACAAGGCCTTACGCAAACATGCCATGGATACGGGCCGACCGATCCACGCGGTGGCCGCCGACATTCTGGCCGTCAGCGACCTCCTCACTCCTCATAAAGACTGGCCCGGTGACAGCCAATGACCGATCTCAAAATCGCCTATAGCCCGCTGAATGATGCCGCCCTGATCCTGATCGCCGAAGCGCTGGGTTTCTATGACAGCGAGGGCCTGAACGTCACCCTGATCCGTGAGGCCAACTGGTCGAATATCCGCGATAAGCTGGCCTATGGCATGATCGACGCCGCCCATATCCTGGCGCCTATGCCCTTCGCGGCGGCATTGGGTCTGGGGCCTTCAATGGGGCGGATCATCGCGCCCATGGCGCTTGGCGCCAATGGCAATTCGGTTCTGGTTTCGGCCAAGCTCAAGGCCCGATTGGAGGACGGTGGGAAGCTCGATACATCGCTCATGGGCAGTGCACGGCTGCTGGCGCGAGAAGTCGAGCGCCGACGTCGTGAAGGCCTCGGCCGGCTGGTCTTCGCCGTGCCTTTCACCTGGTCGCCGCATCATTTCGTGCTGCGTCACTGGGCCGCGTCGGCCGGCCTGGATCCCGAACGACAGCTGCAATGGCTGGTGGTGCCCCCCTCCCGCATGGCCGATATGGTCAAGGATGGCGTGATCGACGGTTTTTGCTCCGGTTCACCGTGGCCACAAGCCGCGCAACTGAATGGTCACGGCGAGATTCTGTTTTCCGATCCGGATTACTGGACGCTCAAACCGGAAAAAGTATTGGGTGTCCGCGCCGCCTGGGCCGAAGCCAATCCCGAAGCGACCATAGCCCTCACGCGCGCTCTGTTGCGCGCCGGATTATGGGCCAGTGATCCGGCGCATCGGGAAGATCTGATCCGCATTCTGGCGCGCAAGGCTTCGGTCAATGCCCCCTGGAAGGCGATCGAAATGGCCCTGAGCGACAGCGGCCTGACATTTGATCCGCAAGTCGCCACCTTTCCGTGGATCAGCCATGCCAAGTGGTTCATGGGGCAGATGGTGCGCTGGGGTTTGCTGACGCCGGAACACGATTTCGACCAGTTGGCGCGCCATGTCTACCGCCCGGACCTATGGCGCGAGGCCGCCGCGCCCTTGGGGTTGAATTGTCCGCTGGCCGATGAAAAGACAGAAGGCGGCCAGACCGGTGACTGGGAAATTCCAGCATCGCCGCATAATATCGTCATGCCGCCGAACCAGTTGTTCGACGGTGGCGTTTTTCGTTGCGTTTGATTGTGTGGCTCTATGACGGGTGATGCGTCCCGTGCGGGTCATCCTCATTTCCGGCGCCCGAACCACTACCCAGGCCACCACCAAACCCACCGCCGCCAGAACCGCCACCCTGGCGTCCGCCGGAAGCCGATGGCCGCGCCGGTCCCTGCATGGGAATTGCCAGATCGGCTGGAACCGGATCGAGATCGAGCGCCTGCCGGATGAAATCACGCAGCGAAACGACCAGTTCATGCGTATGAACGGGTCGGCCACTCACCAGTTCGCGCGCCGCCCGTTCCGCCAGACGCACTTGCGGTTCGGTGCCCAACAGGATGATATCCGACAAGGCTGCTTCGACGGCATCACGGATGCGCCGCGTGCGATCCGAACCGGCGCTCAGGTCCGCCCCCTCGCCGGCATCACCGGGCTGGCGCAATTCGCGTCGGTGCGTCGGATCAACAGCCAGGTCACCGGTAAAGGAGCCGCCCAGTGTCTTGTAAGCGGCGATCAGAGTCCGCAATCGCTCATTGATCTGGCGGTTCAGGCGTTCGCGGCGCTGCTGGATCGTCACCATCATCACCAGTCGAATGCCGACGCCGATCAGCGTGACCAATGCCAGGCCGGTCAGGGTCGCCAACAGGTTCTGCCAGGAGCTGAAATCGATATTTCGCACAGATGTCTCCTCGCTAAATCGGCTTTCAAGCCAGGCAGGCCAGTATAAGGACTTCGAGCTCAATCGGCGCATCACGGAATAGTGATTTCAAATGAAACCACAACACATCACGACGCCGAAAACGCTCTGACCACATCCAGACCCTGCTCAAACCGACTTTCGTGACATTTCCGCCGCAGCCATCATTTTGCAACGCAATATAAACCCCCTTAGATTGACGTAACCTCGTTTCCAGACAATCCTTAGTCTGCGGTCAATGGCGACTGCACTATCGGTTCTTCCGCGCCAATGGCGGTTGCGGAAGCCATCTTACAGACAATGACGTCTCAGGACAGGCTTCCGCGCACATGCGCCGGCGGCTCATGACCTGGGACGTTTTTTTTCGCCTCCAGCCAGCGGACCACACAATGATCAGCAAGGACTTCCTCAAGTCGGGGCACACCCCCACCCTCTTTTCTTCGTTCCTGTACTTCGACATGAGCTTCATGGTCTGGGTGCTGCTGGGCGCACTCGGCGTCCAGATCGCCAGGACCCTCGGCCTGACACCCGCCGAAAAGGGCTTCATGGTCGCTGTGCCTATCCTGTCCGGCGCGGTGCTGCGCCTCGTCAACGGCTTTCTGGTCGATCGCATCGGTCCCAAGAAAACCGGCACATTGGCGCAACTGATCGTCATCGCCGGCCTGCTGGCCGCCTGGCTGCTGCACATCAATAACTATGGCGGCGTGCTGGCGCTGGGCTGCGTGCTCGGCATGGCCGGCGCGTCGTTCGCCGTCGCCCTGCCGCTGGCGTCGCGCTGGTATCCGCCGAAATATCAAGGGGTTGCGCTGGGCATCGCCGGCGCCGGCAATTCCGGTACGGTCTTCGCCTCGCTGTTTGCCCCAACGCTCGCCAAGATGTTTGGCTGGACTTCGGTGTTCGGGTTTGTCGCTATTCCGCTGATCATCACCTTCTGCATCTACCAGTTCCTCGCCAAGGATGCGCCGGAACAGCCGCCCGCCAAGACGGCGGCGCAATATCTCAACATCTTCAAATCGCCCGATGCCTGGTGGTTCATGTTCTTCTATGGCGTGACCTTTGGTGGCTTCGTCGGCCTGTCATCCTCGCTCAACATTTATTTCAACAGCGAATACGGTATCGACCCGATCCACGCCGGCTTCTTCACCGCCGCCTGCGTCTTCGCCGGCTCGCTGGTTCGTCCGGTTGGCGGCGCTCTGGCTGACCGCATCGGCGGCATCCGCACGCTCTCGGTCATGTACACGGTCGCGGCGCTGGCTCTGGTTATCCTCAGCTTCGGCATGCCGACCATCTGGACGGCCGTCGCCGTGCTGATCATCGGCATGGGCGCCATGGGCATGGGCAATGGCGCGGTCTTCCAATTGGTGCCGCAGCGTTTCCGTAACGAAATGGGCGTCATGACCGGCCTGGTCGGCATGTGTGGCGGCATCGGCGGCTTCTATCTCGCGGCGTCGCTCGGCCTCGCCAAGCAAGCCACCGGTTCTTACCAGATCGGCCTGCTCGGCTTCGCGGGACTGGCGCTGGTGGCGCTGGCCGGTCTGACCTATGTCAAGAAGCGCTGGCGCACGACCTGGCACGTCTTCGGTGCGGCGGATGCCAAGATTTAACTTCCGACTTCGCAATGCACAAATTCGAATAACCCCATTTTCGATGTTGACAACCGCCGGAAACGGCATAACCTTAAAGACCTGATCACAGTCGATCAATCACATTCGCGCTTCTGAAACCAATGGCGGTTTTTGCAGCGCATCATCAGGACAATGGAGTCCCGAACCCGCTACTCAGCAATGAGCGGCGTGGTTCGGGGCTCTTTTTTTTGCTCAAAGGGTTCGAGTATGACCAGTCAAAAAGAGCGGATCGTCGTCATAGGCGCCGGCATGGCCGGTGGCCGTATCGTCGAGGAAATCCTCAAGCGCGACGACCAGAGGTTCGATATTTCCATTATTGGCGCCGAATCTTGCGCCACCTATGACCGCATCCAGCTCTCGCCGGTGCTGGCCGGTGAGAAGACGTTCGACCAGATCGTCACCCACAGTCAGGAATGGTACGACGGCAATGGCGTAAAGACGCATTTCGGCTACTGGGTGCAGTCGATCGAGACCACCGCCAAGCATGTCGTGCTGCACGATGGCCAGACCATCGCCTATGACAAGCTGATCCTGGCCATGGGCTCCTATCCGATCCGCCTGCCCTTGCCCGGCTCGGACCTGCACGGCGTCGTCGCCTTCCGCGACCTGATGGATGTCGATGTGATGACGCAGGCGGCTGATAGAGGCGGTGAAGCCGTGGTGATCGGCGGCGGTCTGCTCGGTCTCGAAGCGGCCTACGGCTTGGCCAAGCGCGGCATGAAATCAACCGTCATCCACCTCGTAGATGTGCTGATGGAGCGCCAGCTCGATGAAGCCGCCGGCCGCTTGCTCGAAAAGGCACTGCTCGATCGCGGCGTCATTTCGGTGCTCAACGCCCAGTCCGAAGCCATTGTCGGTGAAACCCATGTCGAGGGCCTGAAGCTAAAGGACGGCCGTATCATCCCGGCCTCGCTGCTGGTCATGGCCGTCGGCATCCGCCCGCATGTCGAACCGGCCAAGTCCTCCGGTCTGGTGGTCGAGCGCGGCATTGTGGTCGATGACCAGATGCGCACCTCTGATCCGTCGATCTTCGCGGTTGGCGAATGCGCCCAGCACCGCGGTCAGTGCTATGGCCTCGTCGCCCCGATCTGGGAAATGTGCCGCACGCTGGCGGATGTGCTGACCGAAAAGAACCTCGACAGCGCTTACGCCGGGTCGCAAATGGCCACGCGCCTGAAGGTCTCCGGCGTCGATCTGTTCTCGGCCGGACAATTTGGCGGTGGCGAAGGTTGCGAGGACATCGTCTTCCGCGACCCCTCGCGCGGCGTCTACAAGCGCATCGTCATCAAGGACGACAAACTCGTCGGCACCGTCCTCTTCGGTGAAGCCAGCGATGGCGGCTGGTATTTCGACATGATCAAGAAGGGCGAAAACGTCGCCGATATCCGCGACACCCTGATCTTCGGGCAGGCCGTAACGAATGCCCTGGCCGGCCAGGACCCTTCTAGCGCCGTTGCAGCATGGCCCGACGACACCGAAGTGTGCGGCTGTAACGGCGTATCCAAGGGACAGCTTGTGGAAGCCATCTGTGGCGGGGCGGATAACCTCGACAAGGTACGCGGCTGCACCAAGGCGTCAGCCTCATGCGGTTCGTGTACCGGCATTGTCGAGAGCCTGCTGAAATGCACGCTAGGCGACGCTTTCAAGGCCCAGATCGGCCCGAAGCCGATGTGCAAATGCACCGAACATGGCCACCAACACGTGCGCAAGGCCATTATCGAGCTGGAACTGAAGACTCTGCCCGATGTGATGCAGGCGCTGAAATGGACGACGCCCGATGGCTGTTCGTCGTGCCGTCCGGCGCTAAACTACTATCTACTGTGCGCCTGGCCGCGCGAGTACAAGGACGATCCCCGCTCGCGCTTCGTCAATGAGCGCAACCACGCCAATATCCAGAAGGACGGCACCTACAGCGTGGTGCCGCGTATGTGGGGTGGGCTGACCTCGGCCAAGGAACTGCGCGCCATCGCCGATGTGGTCGACAAGTTCAATGTGCCGATGGTCAAGGTCACCGGCGGCCAGCGTCTCGATCTCTTTGGCATCAAGAAGCAGGACCTGCCCGCCGTCTGGGCTGATCTCAATGCCGCCGGCATGGTCTCCGGCCACGCCTATGCCAAGGCCCTGCGCACGGTGAAGACCTGCGTCGGTTCGGAATGGTGCCGCTTCGGCACGCAGGATTCGACGGGTCTCGGCGTCAAGCTCGAACAGGCGACCTGGGGCAGCTACATGCCGCACAAGTTCAAGATGGCCGTTTCGGGTTGCCCGCGCAATTGCGCGGAAGCCACCATCAAGGACTTCGGCGTTATCTGCGTCGACAGCGGCTATGAACTGCACGTCGGCGGCAATGCCGGCATCCATCTGCGCGGCACCGATCTGCTGACCAAAGTCGCCACCGAGGCAGAGTCGATCGAATGGTCGATGGCCTTCGTCCAGCTGTACCGTGAAGACGCCTGGTATCTGGAGCGCACCGCACCGTGGATTGAACGGGTGGGCCTTCAGTTCGTCAAGGACCGTCTTGCCGAACCGGAAATGCGCGTTGCCCTCGTCGCCCGCTTCCTTGAATCGCAAGAGGTCTATCAGGTCGATCCGTGGGCCGAACACGCGCCCCTCTCTACCCCAGCGAAAGTCTTCTCACCGCTCGCCGATCTGCGTGACGGCGTGGTCCAGCCGGAGCCTGCCGAATGAATGCCCCAGCGAACTTTAACGTGATCATCAACTGGACGGATGTCGGCGCGGCCATCGAAGTCGCACCGCAAAGCGCCCGCCGCGTCGAGACCGTCATGGGCGCCATCGCCGTCTTCCGCACAGTGACCGACGAATATTATGCCGTCTTCGACAAGTGCCCGCACAAGGGCGGCCCTTTGTCGGAAGGCATCGTCCACGGCCGCGCCATCGCCTGCCCCCTGCACAACTGGTCGATCTCACTGGAAAGCGGTGAAGCCCTCGGCGCCGATGCCGGCAAGGGCTGTACCCCCACCGTACCGCTGAGGATCGAGGATGGCCGCATCCTGTTGGGCCTGAATTTCTAACGGTCAGAATTTCTAAGGTAAATCATGTTCGAGTCCGCGCCTACCATCACGATGAAAACGACCTGCCCCTATTGCGGGGTCGGCTGTGGCGTGAAAGCGGACCTGACGGACAATCGCCGCATGACGGTCAAGGGCGACGAAGCCCACCCTGCGAACCAAGGCCGCCTGTGCTCGAAAGGCACGGCGCTCGGCAACACCTTCGGGCTCGAAGGCCGGCTGCTCCAGCCCAGAATGCGCAAGGATGGCCAGTTGGAGGCCGTTACCTGGGACGAAGCGCTCGATACGGTGGCGCACAAGTTCAACGCCATCATCAGCGAACACGGTCCCGATGCCGTGGCCTTTTACGTCTCCGGCCAGTTGCTTACCGAGGACTATTACGCCGTCAACAAGCTGGCCAAGGGCTATATCGGCACCGCCAATGTCGATACCAATTCGCGCCTGTGCATGTCGTCAGCGGTGGCGGCGCACAAGCAGGCCTTCGGCGCCGACCTCGTGCCCGGCACCTATGAAGACCTCGAACTGGCTGATTTGCTGGTCTTTTCCGGCCATAACGCCGCCTGGACCCATCCGGTGCTTTATCGGCGCATTGAAGCCAGACAGGGCCAGATGCGTGTCTGCATCGACCCCAAGCGCACCGATACCGCCAAGGCCGCCGACCTGCACCTGATGATCAAGCCGCAGACCGATGTGCGGCTGTGGAACGGCCTGTGCGCTCATCTGATCGCGCGCAATGCCGTCGATCACGACTTCATCGACCAGCATACGCAGGGCTATTCACGCTTGATGGCCGCTCTGTGCGAAGACGATCAGAGCCTCGACGCCATCGCGCTCGATTGCGGCATCTCGCCGGCGGACCTTAAAGTCTTCTACGATGCCTTCCTGCATACCGAAAAGACGGTCAGCCTGTTTTCCATGGGGTCGAACCAATCGGCGCAGGGCGTTCACAAGGGGCTGGCCCTGATCAATGCCCACCTGCTGTCCGGCAAGATCGGCAAGCCTGGCGCCGCGCCCTTCTCGATCACCGGCCAGCCCAATGCCATGGGCGGCCGTGAGGTCGGCGGACTGGCCAATATGCTGGCGGCCCACATGGATTTCGACGATGCCTCGAAGGCGCTGGTTCAGCGCTACTGGCAATCGCCGACCATAGCCCCGAAGCCCGGCCTTAAGGCCGTCGATATGTTCGAGGCGGTGCGTCTGGGCAAGGTGAAAGCCATCTGGATCATGGCCACCAATCCGATGGTTTCCATGCCGGATACCAACAAGATCCACGAGGCCCTGTCCAACTGCGAACTGGTCGTAGTCTCCGATGTTATCGCCCGCACCGATACGATGGATATGGCGCATATTCAGCTGCCTGCCGCCGCCTGGGGGGAAAAGGACGGCACCGTCACCAATTCCGAACGAGTGATCTCGCGCCAGCGCCGCATGACCGCCCTGCCCGGCGAGGCCCGTCCCGACTGGGCGATCATCGCCGAGGTGGCCCGCCGGATGAACAGTGCGTGGGACAAGGCTTTCGGCTGGAAAGGTCCGCACGAGATCTTCGCCGAACACGCCGGCCTGACTGCGTTTGAAAATACCGGCCAGCGTTTCCTAAATCTCGATGGCCTGACCGGCCTGACCCGTGAAATCTATGACGCCCTGACGCCGACCCGCTGGCCGGTGAGTAAAACCGGTTCGACAAACCGTCTGTTTGCCGATGGCCGTTTTGCCACGCCCAATGGCCGTGCGCACCTGATCGCCACGAAGGCCACTGGCCCGGCCAACCTGCCCACGCCGGAATTTCCGTTCAGCCTGAACAGCGCCCGTGTGCGCGATCACTGGCATACGATGACCCGCACGGCTCTGGCGCCGGAACTGAATCGCCACATTGCCGAGCCTCTGCTCGATATCCATCCGAAGGACGCCAAACGCCTTGGCATCAAGGATGGCCGCCTCGCCTGCATCACCACGGCCTATGGCGAGGCGATCCTGAAAGCCCGTGTCACCGACGATGTGCGCGAAGGCAATCTCAGCGTGCCGATGCACTGGACGCGCCAGTTCGCGCCGTTCGGTCGTGCGAATATACTGGTCAATCCGGCAGCCGATGCCATGTCAGGCCAACCGGAATTCAAGCACACGCCGGCGCGGGTGGCGGCCTATAATGAGGTCTGGCACGGCTTCATCATGGCTCCCCGCGATTTCGACGGCGAGTTGCCGGACTTTGGCGATGCGGTCTGGCGGCGCTCCAGCCATGCCTATGCCGATTGTTTCGAGATCGCCGGTCTCGCGCCAATGGATATCTCCGGCATCGAGATCACCCAGAGCCTTGACGATGTGAAAACCGGCCTGACCCGCCGAGTCCGTATCGAAGATGGCCGACTGACCCGCGTTATTTTCATCGCGCCGATCACCAAACGCCTGCCATCGCGCGACTGGCTGCTGGAGCGCTTCGGTGATCTGGTGCTCGATGCCAAAGACCGCGCCGCCCTGCTGATCGGCCGTGTGCCCGGCGTGCAGGACAAGGGCCGGATCATCTGCGCCTGCCGCAGCGTCGGCGAAAAAACTATCAACGCCGCGATTACCGATGGCGCCCTCACGGTCGAGGCCATTGGCGAGGCCACGACAGCTGGCACGGCCTGTGGCTCGTGCAAGGGTGAACTCAAGCAATGCCTGCTGAAACACGCAAAGGAGACAGCTCATGCCGCATAACGGTTTCGTATCCCTTGTCGGTGCAGGTCCCGGAGATGCCGATCATCTGACGCTCGGCGCGTTGAAGGCCCTGCAATCGGCGCAGGCCCTGCTTTATGACGCGCTGGTATCAGAGGATATTCTTGCCATGGCGCCGCAGAAGTGCGTGAAAATATGCGTCGGCAAGCGCGGAGATCGCCTCAGCGTCTCGCAGGACAAGACCAACGAACTGATGGTTCGTCTGGCCAAGAAAGGCCTGCATGTAGTGCGGTTAAAGGGCGGCGATCCGTCGGTTTTTGGCCGCGTCGAGGAAGAGCGCATCTACCTCGAAGATCATGCTATCAATCACAAGACTCTGCCGGGCGTTACAGCCGCGTCCGCCGCTGCCGCGCAATTCTCATTCCCCCTCACTCATCGTGGTGAGGCGCGCTCGGTCACCTTCCTGACCGGCCGTACGAAAGACGGCTCAATCGACCTTCGCGATGAGAGCATCAATGATCCAATGGTGAGCCTTGTCTTCTACATGTCGTCGCACAACGCCGCCCATATCGAGGCAAGTCTCTTGCGGGCCGGCCGCTCGCCACAGACCCCGGTTGTGATTATCGAAAACGCCGGCCGGCCTACGGCGTGTGCCCGTTCCGGCACGCTCAAGGAAATGGCCGCGCTGGTTTCACAGGCGGCCTTTGAAGGTCCGGTACTGATGGGGGTCGGCGTCGCTTGCGGCTATGCCCGACTGACAGTTCCCACTATGGCGCGACTTCAAGCGTAAGGCTGTATGACCAGTTGCGCGGATCGGCCTGATCGCCGTCCTGCCACTTGCGGTTCAGTTCGATGACATAGACACCCGGCGTATCGAAGGTCACCTGCGCTTTCCCGTCGGCGCCGGTCGTGCCGGTATAGGCATAACTGGCCTCACGGTACTGATCGCCGCCGCGCTCGATCTTGAAATCCGTCGCCGGCAGGGGTTTGCCGTCGAACATCACCGTAAAGTCGAACATGTCGCCGCTGAACAGACGGCTGGGATGGGTCACCGGCGTGACTTCCAGCCCCTTGCCTTCGAGCGGCGGCAAGCTGTCGGAAGGCTTCTTTAGCGAGATATAGCTGTCAGCACGGCTCATGCTCTTGACCGTAACGGTCTTTGCATCCGCTGGAATGGCCGGCTGTTGCGGTTGCGGCTGTCCGCCTTCACCACCCGGTGCCTTGCCACCGGGACCGCCAGGACCACGCACCGGACGCCACTTGCCATCGACCTCGACCATCTGCATCGAGCGCATTTCCACATTGCCGGTGGTCAGACGGAAGGTGCCGTCATGCGGCAGGACGGATTCAAACAGGGTGACTTCCTTGAACTGAGCACCCTTGGCGGCGGTCGCCACGCCCTTGTCATCGATGATCTGGAAGCTGTCCACCTTCAACGCCATTTCCGGCGTGAAGACGTTTTCCGAGGTCGCGGCTTCAGCCGTGACATAGGCTTCGGTCGGGGCGAAATTGAAGGGCAGGATAAAGCTGGTGCGCGCTTCGGCCGAGACCGCGGCGAACAGGCTAACCGCGGCAAGGCCGCACAGAACAGGTTTCAACATGACAAACTCCCGAATGAATATATGTGTTTAATAAAGATCGCGCCGGTATCGCCCCGACACCTTGGCGTCATCGACCCAGACCTGACCGAGCGCCGCCGCCAGGGCGTGCTCGACCGCAAGTCCCATGTCACGGCCGCCGCAGCAAAGAATCGCGCCGGTATCTCCCAGCCAGGCCGGGATATCCGCCATCCGCGAGGTCACGACCGCCTGGACATATTGACCGGCGCCGTCATCCGGCCGTGAAAACACCAGATCGAGACGCGCCAGTCGGCCATCGTCGTGCCAGTCTTTCATCTGGCTCGACAGAGTGCTGTCGCGTTGCGGATGGCGCTCGCCATAGATCAGCCAGACCGGCCGTTTTTGCGCCTTCGCCTGAAGAATATGTGCCCGCAGACCGGCCAGCCCCGAACCCGCACCGATCAGCAACAGAGGCCCGTCACCTTCGGGCATATGGAAACCCTTATGCGATTTCACGCGCAGCGGCAGGCTGTCTTTCACCTGTATGCCTTCGATCAGCAGGCCGGAACCATCGCCCCGCTCGCCGTTTCCCTTGCGAACTTCGCGCACAAAGAGATCAAGACGGCCTTCTTCCGGCAGGCTGGCGATCGAATAATCGCGCTTGTGGCCATGCGGCGTGATGATTTCGACGAGATCTCCCGCCTGCCAGTCTGTTGTCTGGCCGGTAAAGCTGAGATGATAGAGCGGATTGTCGCCCAGCGGATTGAGGCGCATGCGGCTGTCGAGCCGCCAGGGCAAACCGGTATCTGCGTGATCCGTTTCCTGACCGCCAAGCCTCGCCAGCAGGTCATGCCATTTTTTCAGAGCCGCCGGATCAAGATCATCGACCTCAATCACCGACGCCTCTGCCTCAGCACCGCAGGAAACCAGCCAGTTGAAGACACGATGACCGAACGCGCAGAACTGGTCGTATTTACGATCACCCAGCGCCAGAACACCGACCATCCGCCCCGTCAGATCGGGCGTTTCGCGCATCAGAGTCTTCTCGAAACGAAGAGCCTCGTCGGGCGCATCACCCTCGCCTGTGGTCGAGACCACGCAGAGGATACGTTTTGCCGCCTGTAACTGCACCACCGTCACCTTGTCAGTAGAAAGCGCCTGCGCATCGCGTCCACCTGCCTGTAACGAGGCTACGCTGTCGCGGGCAATGTCCTCCGCCTGTCCGGTCTGGGAAGCGTAAAGCACCAGATAGTCGCTGGTCACCCCCGATTGCCGGCGTCCCTTAAGCGCCGCCCATAGGCTTACCGCCGCGAAGCCCGTCATCCAGGCGCCGGCCCAGCACCAGCGCGCCGGATCATCCGTCAGGCTTTGCAGGACAGGCGTCACAGCCAGCCCTCCAGACGCGGGCTCAAGCATTCACGGTATCTCTCGCCATCGCGCAGCCAGATCAGGCAGGGAATATCGTGGCGGGCGGCAAAATCCATCGCCGCCATCTCGCCCATCACCATCAGCGCGGTGGCGAGTGCATCCGCCCGCCAGCATTCGGCATCGAATACTGTCACGCTGACAATGCCTGAGCGTGTCGGCGCCTGGGTTTGGCTGTCGATGATATGGGAATGCACCTGCCCGTTATGGGTAAACGAGCGCACTTTTTCGCCGGAAGTCGCCACCGCCATATCGCACAGGGCCGCCACGGTCGCGGTCTTGACCGGCGTCTCGATCTCGAGCCAGAACGGCAGGCCATCCGGCTGCACATTCCAGCCCTTCAGTTCACCGCCAATCTCGACCAGCGCCGAGCAAACCCCAGGTTCGGCCCTGAGCAGGTCCATCAGGCAATCGACGGCATAGCCCTTGGCGATGGCACACAGATCGATCCGCACGTCTTCCGGCTTGATCATGCCCTCCGCCTGCCAGGTCAGGCCGCGCCATCCCGGCCCTTTCCGCAGCATGGTCACATCAGGAAGTTCTTCCGGCACCGCCTTGGCGCCGAAGCCCCACAGTTCCACCGCCGACAGAACGGCCGGATCGAAGGCGCCATCGGTCAGTTCAGCCATATCCAGCGCATGACGCATCACGGTCAGCATCCGCGCCGGCAAGGTGACGCATGTGCCGGTCGGCGCCAGATTGAAGCGCGTCAGATCGGAATCGATCCGGTACGGACTCATCTCCTTGTCAATGCCGTCCAGCATCGCCTGTAGCCGCGCCTGCAACCCCATCAGGACCGCATCGGCGTCAGCGTAAAAGCTGAGCCGCCAGGTCGTGGCGAAGGCCGATCCGTTCAGATCATGGCGAACCGTTCCGACAGGCGCCCGCGGCTCCACGACGAGATCGGGGATCAGGACTCTTCGGTCAAGGGCAGGCTGCGGCAGGGTCATTTACGGCTTATAGGTAAGCTTGACCGTACCCAGTTCGGCGGTACCCTTTGCGCTGGCTGTCGCCGCCTTAACCGGGTTCCAGTTCAGAGGCAGCTTCACCTGATCGTGGCCACCCTGCTCGCGCGCCGCTTCAACGACAAAGCTGTAGGCGCCGGGCTTCAGGCTCTTGAAAGCGGTGGCATTGGTATCGAGCGCCAGCGTATTGCGGCCGGGGGCGCGCGTTACGCCACTGAAACCGTCGGTCGAGGCCAGGTCGCGGCCGCTCTTGCGCCACCATGAGCGCAGGTCCTTCAGCCATTTGGCGCCACGATTTTCCGGCTTCTTGACGTCGTACCACAGGAAGGCATTGGCGATGTGGTTGCCGCCAGCATCCTCGATCCAGCCCGCGACATAGGGCTTGTGATATTCTGCGACCTTCTGCGTCGGGATTTCGATATCGAGCACCACCTGACCGGCATGTGCGGTGGAAACGGTCAGGCCGGTAGCCGCAACAGCGGCGAAGGCAAGGAATTTGGCAGACATGTAAAACCTCAGGCGTGAACAAACAGCAGGAAAAGAATGAAAGGCAGGACAAGTCCCAGTGTGACCAGCGGCCAGGTGACGCGGCGGCCTCGGGAATAGAGCCACAACAGCCCAAGGCCGGTGACCGAGAAGACGACGCAGGCTATGGCGATCAGGTCGATGAACATCGACCATACGGGCCCGGAATGACGCCCCTTGTGCAGGTCATTGAGCACCGCGATCAGGCCGCGATCGGTGCGTTCATAGGTGGCGTGACCGTCGATACGGCTAATCTCAAGTGTGGAATCGACGCCCGGCGCCGACAGGGTCAGATAGATACCGTCCTCGTCGGCATCGACCGTCGCATCGCGCACATCTACACCCGTCGAGGTCCGGATGGCCCTGGTCTGCACCGGCGTTAGCGGCACATTGGCCGTGACCGCCGCCAGACCGGTCAGGGTCGCAGCCGGCACCTGCCGCTCGATCCTGGTTACTTTTGGCTGAGCTTCGATCTGGGCGGCATGATTGAGCGTAAATCCGGTCACTGAAAACAGCACCAGCCCCATCAGCGATATGGCCGAACTGATCCAGTGCCACTGACGCAACTGATTACGCCAGAAGCCGGATTTTACCGATGGAGAGCTGGACATGGAGATCGAAAAACCGCGCGAACTTTGATAATCATTCGCATTAACAACAATTGCCCGACGTGACAAGCGCGCGGCGCATAAAAAATGAGAGTGGCCCATCAGAACCACTCTCATCAAAAGGCCTCGGAGGAACGAGAGGCTTATTTTTTGGCCTTGCCCTTGCCTTGGCTCTGGGGTACGAAGCGGATCGCCTCGCCGCCGCCGGGGGCCAGTTTCAGGGTCAGGGTATCGGCCGAGGTCACGGCCTGCGTTTCGATAACGATATCAAAACGCGCCTCCCCCTTGAGATCGGCATTGGGACCGTCACGGTAGATTTCCGCCGTATAGGTCACGCCCGGAGTCAGGAAGGCCAGCGGCGCGGACAATGTACGAGCGTTCTCATCGGTGATTGAGCCGAGGAACCAGTTGTCAGAATGCCGGTCCTTGCGCGCGAAGGTAACGTAATCGCCAATCTCACCGTTCAGCACCCGGCTTTCGGACCAGTCGACCGCCACATCCTTGATGAACTGGAAGGCCTTCGGATATTTGACATAGTTCTCCGGCAGGTCGGCCGCCATCTGGATTGGCGAATAAAGCACGACATAGAGCGCCAGTTGCTTGGCCTGGGTCGAGAACAGGTCTTTTTTATTGCCTTCGAGGCTCAAAACGCCGGGCGTATAGTCCATCGGACCGGACAGCATCCGCGTGAAAGAGAGATTGACATCGTGCTCCGGCGGATTGATCGGATTGCCCCAAGCATTATATTCCTGCCCCCTCGCCCCTTCGCGCGATACCCAATTGGGATAGGTGCGGCGCAGGCCGGTATCCTTCACCGGCTCGTGGGTATCGATGGCGACATGATATTTCGCCGCCGTGACGACGTTTTTCAGATAGTGCTCAACGGCCTCCTGGCTGTCGGTATTGCCATAGAAGATCGATCCGTCCGGCGCCCGCATCTGTGCGGCGCCAAATTCATGGACATAGCCGGTCTTGACGCTGTCGATGCCGAGGCTTTCATCCAGCTTGAAGGCGTCCGCCATCTGGTCTTCGTAATGGGCAATATTGCCGCCGGTTTCGTGATGACCGATCAGGTGGACGCCCTTCTTCAAACCGTAGGCCGAAAGCGCCTTGATATCGAAATCGGGATAGGCCTCGGTAAAGCTGAAATCCTTGCCGTCGCCATACCAGGTGCCGTCCCAGCCCTTGTTCCAGCCCTCGACCAGCACCCCCCGGAAACCGTTTTTCGCGGCAAAATCCATGTATTTCTTGGTATTCTCGGTCGTGGCCCCATGCTTCGGACCGGACGCCCAGGTCGACTTTTCGAGGTGCATCTCCCACCAGATACCGACATATTTATAGGGCTTTACCCACGAGACATCGCCAAGCTTATTCGGCTCGTTGAGGTTCAGCTCGATATTCGAGGTCAAGAGCGCCGGCGCATTATCGGTGATGATCATCGTCCGCCATGGCGTGGTGAACGGCGCCTGCCGCACCGCCGCTGAGCCGATGGCAGACGGCGCCAGTTGCGTGCGCAGACGCTGGCCGTCAACCCGACGTATCCACATAGCCGGATAATCGACCAGGGCCGCTTCATGGAAAGCGATATAGGTGCCATCGGACGTCTTGATGGTCATCGGCGTCTGGGCCTGACTGACCTCGTCCAGCGGCGTCTGCTTGTAGAGATATTCGAGATTGGAAAGCTCACCACCGAGCGCCCACAGTGCCGTCGCCTTATCCACCACGGCAAACTCGGTCAGTTCCTCGCTGATCTTCACCTCATGCAGTTGCGCCTGATCGGGGAACTCGTAACGGAAACCGACACCATCGTCGAAGACGCGAAACACCACTGTCATCCGGCGGTTATCATAGGCGGTCTGAACCAGATCGACACGAACCTCATTATAATGGTCGCGCACGAACTGGCGTTCGCCCCACGGCTGCTCCCAGGTATCGTCATGGGTAGCCGACGCCGTGCCGCCAAGCGTGAATTTACCATCGAGTTTCGGGGCATTGGTCAGCACAAATCCCAGCCGCGACGGCGAGATGACTTCAATCCCCTTGCGCTTGACCTCATAGGCGGCGCGCCCCTCGGCATCGATCGACACATCGACCTGCAACTGGCCATCGGGTGATTGCACCGAGGCTACGATCGAACTGGCCGGCGCCGCAATCCCCACGCCGTCAGCAAAAGCCGGGGTATAAGCCGTCGCCATAGCCAGAAGGCAGACGGAGGCGAGACACGCATTGATTTTGAGCCCCATGAGTTCCTGTTCCCGAGTTACGGGGACGGACACGCCGCCCCTCTTATTTTATCCACCTCACCTTTAAATGAGGATCGTCATATCTAAAACCCTTAAAAGCAAAATGCATACGTATTCAGTTCAGCGGCATTTGCTTTGTGAAACGAAAGGCTTAGTGCCGTTTCGGATACTTAATGTCTTTTGAGATTCAGGCCTCCGCACGATTCCCGGATGACCAGTTTTGTCGGCATTCGCGTCACATGCACTGGTTCGTTTTCGATCAGGCAGCTCAGGCCGTCGATCAGCGCCCTGGCCGCGGCCTCGGTATCCTGCCGCACCGTACTGAGCGATGGCGACAGCGACGAACAGACCCACAGGTCATCGAAGCCCATCACCGACACGTCTTCCGGCACCCGCACCTTGCGCTTAATCAGTTCCTGCATGGCGCCCATGGCCAGCAGGTCCGTAGCCGCAAAAACGGCATCGAAGGGAATGCCATCATCGAGCATGGTATCGATCGCGGCGACGCCCTCCTCACGCTCCAGAAAGACATCGGCATGCAAAGCCTCTTCGATCGGCAGCCCGGCGTCCTTAAGAGCGCGGCAATAGCCTTCGTAGCGCTCCTTGAATTCCGGGTGTTCAATGGACGACTTGCCGAGATAGGCGATGCGTGTCCGCCCCAGCCCGATCAGGTGCTGGACGGCCGCATAGGCGCCGCCCTCATTATCCGAGCCTATGCACAACTTGGCGCAATCTGGCCGATCGACACCCCATACCACCCACGGATCGCCGACCTCATTGAGGTATTCGAACTTGTGCGTATAGGACTGGTAGTCCTTGCAACCGAGGAAAATGATGCCGTCGGCACGGCGCGAAAAACCGTAATCCGTCCCCCAATCATCACTCTGCTGTTGCAGCGAGATCAGCACGTCATAGCCTTTCTGGCCGGCATATTTGAGGATCGAGCCGATCAGCGGCAGGAAGAACGGATTGATCGGATTATCGCTCTTGTCGAGATCCTCCGAGATCAGCACGGCCAGGGTGTGGATCTTCTTGGAGCGCAGCTTGCGGGCGTTGGAATCGACCTTGTAGTTCATGGTCTTGGCGGCATCCATTACCCGCCGGCGTGTTTCGTCATTGACCAGCGGCGACTGCGACAGCGCCCGCGAAACCGTGGTTTGCGACACGCCGATCATGGCGGCGATATCCAGGGAGGTAGGTCGCTTTACAGCCATTGATGACTCCGCAAACCGATAATTTTTCTGATCCGTTTACCCTGCATTACTTTTATTCCCCGATCGTTTTCGCCAATCTTATCCTATTTACAAAAGAGTTCCAGATAGGAGTCATGTGAATTCATAGACTGGACCTGCTCACGGATATGGCTCAGCATCCGCTTGAGATAGCCCATCAGGTCGGCGTCTGATGTGGCTTCCACCAGCGGTTCGTAACTCTCCGGCGTCAGGCCATGGCCGGTCAGTACGGCTTCCCAGCTATCAAGCGGAAAGGCCTCGTCGTCATACATCGGCACCATGCCGCGCGCTCGAAAAGCCTCCAGTTTACGCTTGAGCGTATCGGGCAATACCGCTTCCGGCGGACGCCAATAAGCGCCGGCGTGTCCGCACAACACCGCATGGGCGATCTGGAAATCACGGGTCCGCTCAAAACCCTGCTGCATCAAACGATTATATTCGGCCCGCTCGATCGCAGCGTCATCGACCTGCGGAAACAGGGCCAGCAGATGCACCAGCCCGCTCTGGATCGCATGCAGGCCCGGACTGTCGATGGGATCGAACACGCAGGCCGCTTCGCCGATGGCCACGCAGTTTTTCGTCCAGGCCTGAATCTGACGGCCCGGATTGAGTTCGCTTACCACCGCATCGCCCAGCTTCAGGCCCGATGTCCGCGCCGCGTGCAAGGCGTCATTATCGCTCATAAGCCGGCTGTCATAAACCTGGACCAGGCGTGTCCGGTCCTGAGTGGCATATAGCCCCTGCCATCCATGCCCGAACGCCTCGATCCGGGCATAGGGCGGCACGCTGGCATAGGGCGCGCCGGCTGCCGCCAGCACCCGATCGCCCCGGAACCAGCCTTGCCACGTCTCGAACCCAACATCGAGCGCGCGCATAAGTTGGGCCTCAGCACCGCTGGCATCGATGAACAAATCACCCGTCACGCGCTCACCACCTGCCAGTAGAGCTGTGATATTGCCGTCCGTGTCCTGTTCCACGGCAGCACTACGCACCGGCGTCACCCTGACGCCGCTTTTCAAAGCCTTCGCCCGCAGATAACTGACATAGGCGGCCGCCGGCAAATGGTAGCCATAATCTGTTCGTGCAAAGCTGCCGGTCGTACTGTCCGGCACGATAAAGCGCCCCACCTTGGCGCCCGCCGCTGTCAGGGAAAAATCCTCCAGCGCCACGGTCAGTCCCTTTTGCCGCGCCCGCGTGAAGTGCTGGAAGAAGGGCAGCCGGTCGATCGCCACGCCATAACTGCCGTAAGCATGAAAAAACGGCGCCGGGCCAAATCCCGTAAAGCTCTGACCGAGCGAGTAACTGCCGCCGGTCGCCTTGAGCAGGTCATGCTCATCGATACGCATCTGGCTGTGAAAGGCCTCAAGCGCCGGCAGGGTCGGGTAGATATCCTGCACCTGCAACAGGCTGGGGAGTTCGAGCACCTCGACGATCAGCCCTGTCGGCCCCAGCGCCGTTTGCAGCGCGTTGGCGCTCAGCCAGGCGGCAGCGTCACAGCCATAGATGACGACCTTACTAATCATTGCGCCAACTCCCGCTCAGTCGAACAGTAGAGATCAACCGTCGCGGCATGATCCGGCATGACGGCGACAGCATTAGCGACGCGTTCGCGCAATTCCGCCAGTTTTTCCACCACCAGATCAAGCGGCGCGGCCTCGGCCATCCAGTCATGCCCCTGCGCCGCAAGCCCTTGCCCGTTAAAGACGGATATCCAACTCGGCGGCGAAAACAGGCCGTCCTTGTAGGCCTGGACATAGCCGCGTCGGCGAAACAGGTCGATACTGGCTTTCAGGCTATCAGGCACATCCATGGCGCGGGTATAATCCCAGAGGGCCTCCCCCTCACGGACATTGGCGTGATAATGCAGGATCAGGAAATCACGGACCCGCGCATATTCAAGATCAATTGCACGATTGAATTCACAACGCAGCCGGTCATCGACAGGTCCAGCCGAAAGCAATTTCAGCACCTGCGTGATTGCGATCTGAACCAGATAGATGCTGGTCGATTCCAGCGGTTCGAGGAAACCGCTTGCCAGACCGATGGCCACACAGTTCCGATTCCATGACTCACGCCGCCGTCCGGCCTTGAAGCGCAACAGTTTCGGATCGGCCAGAGCCGGACCATCGAGATGGGCCAGCAGGGTTTCCATCGCGCGATCCTCGCTGATAAACGCGCTGGAAAAGACGTAGCCATTGCCGGTTCGATGCTGCAACGGAATGCGCCACTGCCAGCCGGCCTCGCGGGCGGTCGATCGCGTATAGGGCGTGAAATTCGATGACCGCTTGCATGGCACGGCCCAGGCGCGGTCGCACGGCAACCAGTCGGTCCAGTCTTCCCAGCCGACCTTCAGCGCCTTGTCGATAAGCAAGCCCACAAAACCCGAACAATCGATAAACAGATCGCCTTCGACGATTTCGCCGGATTGCAAGGTCAGGCTGACTATATCGCCGCGTTCCGCCTCAAGCTGGACATCGACCACTCTCCCCTCAGTTCGCTGCACACCTCGCCCGGTGGCGAAATCGCGCATGAAACGGGCATAAAGCGAGGCGTCGAAATGATAGGCATAGGCGTAGTGTGAACGCACGCTGACCGGGTCCTCGGTGGGGAAATCGAATTTATGCGCCCGCGCCGCCGCGATGGCGATGCAGTAGTCTTCCAGCGCCCCAACCTCGATCCCGGCTTCCCTGCCCCGCCGCCAGTAATGATGAAAGCCGATACCCGCCCAATCCTGTCCGAAGGCACCGAACGGATGAATATATGAACCCGACGCGCCCCAGCCACGGAATTCAATACCCAGCTTGAAGGTCGCCTGCGTGTCGCGCATGAAGGCGGCTTCATTAATGCCGAGACGGTCGTTGAAGTCCTTGATATGCGGCAGGGTCGCCTCCCCCACCCCGACCGTGCCGATCTCGTCGGATTCGATCAGCCGCACACTGTAGCCCGGTATCCGCAAAAGCTGGCTGAAGGCGGCCGCGCACATCCAGCCGGACGTGCCACCTCCCAGAATAACAATCCTGCGCACCTGTTTCCCCATTCTGACCGCATCGTCTTGCAGCGATGTCGTCAGGCAATTATTGCATGATAGACATAATATAAACAAGTCGGCACCGGAAAAATCCCCGGAATTTGCACAAATGCCACAACCACAGCATTTTCCGGTTGGGCACAGCCCCATCCTGGCCTAGGGATAGGCCCGCTTTCGGAGGCCCATTCGCATGACCCGTGACATCGAACCTTTCCATGCCATCGCCATCAGCCGGCTGGCCCACGCGCTCAAGGCCGAGGGCCGTTCGATCATCCATATGGAATTCGGCCAGCCCTCCACCGGTGCGCCGGCGGCCGCTATCGCCACGGCGCATCAGGTGCTCGACAGTGACGGCCTCGGTTACTGGGAAAGCCCGGCGCTGAAAGCACGGCTGGCACGGCATTATCTCGATACCTATGGCGTAGCGGTCAAGCCGGAGCAATTCATCCTGACCTGCGGCGCCTCGCCCGCCCTGCTGCTGGCGCTGATTTCCAGTTTCGAACCGGGCGCCCGCATCGCCATGGCGCGGCCGGGCTATGTCGCCTATCGCAATACCGTCAAGGCCTTGCGCCAGATACCGGTCGAAATCCCGTGCGACGCCTCGGTACGCTTCCAATTGACCGCCCAGGCTTTGAAGGCTATCGAACCGGCGCCGGATGGCCTCATCATCGCCAGTCCGGCCAATCCAACCGGCACGATCATCGATGCCGGCGAGCTTGAGGCCATCGCCGCAGTATGCCGGGAACGTGGTATCCGCATCATTTCTGACGAAATCTACCATGGCCTGAGCTATGTCGAACCGGCACATTCCATGCTGGAATTCGCACCTGAGGCCCTGGTCGTCAGCAGCTTCTCGAAATATTTCAGCATGGTCGGCTGGCGGCTCGGCTGGCTTCTGGTACCGCCTGGTCATCTGGAAAAAGCCCGCGCCTATGTCGGCAACCTGTTCCTGACCGCGCCGTCCCTCAGCCAGCACGCCGGTCTGGTGGCGCTCGATTGCCATGACGAATTGCAAGGCCATGTCGCGGCCTATGCCCGTAATCGCCAGTTGCTGCTCGATGCCCTGCCGCGCCTCGGCCTGACCTCGATCGCCCCGCCCGATGGTGCCTTCTATATCTATGCCGATATTGGCCACCTGACCGACAACAGCCTGCAATTCTGTCAGGACCTGCTGCGCGATACCGGCGTCGCCACCGCACCGGGCCTCGACTTCGATCCAGTCGAAGGCCACCGCTTCATTCGCTTCAGCTTCGCCGTCGCCACCCGCGAAGTGGAAGACGCCATAGAACGGCTTGCCACCTGGTTCGCGCGCTTTTAACCCGCCCGCGCCGCAAGGCGTGACAGATATTCGTGATGCGGCGGCAGGGCCGTCAGTTGCCGCTGCACCTGATTACGCATTTCCCCCAGGCGCTGGCGCAGCTCCGCTTCGGACAGGTTATCGGCCGCCGGATGACGGCTTTTCGCCTCGATGCCCTGCCCGGTCAGCACAGCGAACCAGCTTGTTTCCGAGAAAGGCTCGGTGATCTGGACATAGCATTGCCCGGTCTCGCGATAGAGTTCTATACGTTCGCGCAGGCTGTCCGGGATGTCCATATACTTGACGTACTTCCAGAACGCGGTGTCTTCCCGATCGGTGACGCAGTAGTGGGCGATGATGATATCGCGCGCATTATGGTGCATGGCCAATATATCGCGATTAAACCGGTCAATCGCCGTCTGCTGAAAGCCATCGCGCGGAAACAAGCCCAGCAGCTTGATGATCGCCATATGAGTCAGGTGGATGGAGGTCGATTCAAGGGGTTCTAGAAAGCCTGCCGACAAGCCTATCGCCACCACATTCCGGTCCCACATCTTCTTGCGGTGACCCGTCGTGAATTTGAGAATTTTCGGCTCACATTGCGCCGGCCCTTCCAGCCGTGACATCAGCTTTTCCGTCGCTTCGTCATCGGAGATATAGCGGCTGCTGAAAACATAGCCGTTACCCGTCCGGTGCTGAAGCGGAATACGCCACTGCCAGCCGGCCTCGCGTGCCGTGGAAACCGTATAGGGCGCGATCGGTCCGGGTGTTTTTTCACACGGCACCGCCACGGCGCTGTCGCACGGCAGCCAGTGCGACCAGTCCTCGTAACCGGCTTTCAGCGTGCCTTCGATCAGCAGTCCCCTGAAACCGGAGCAATCAATGAACAGTGTGTCGCCGGTCTGCTCACCGCCGAGCATTTGACCATCCGCCAGGGTAACCGAGGTAACAAACCCGCTTTCCGGGTCCTGCGCCACGGTCACAACCTTGCCTTCAACCCGATTAACACCCCGCGCCTCGGCATAGGTGCGCAAATAAGCGGCATAAAGCAGGGCATCGAACTGATAGGCATAACCCACTATCTTGCGATCCGGCGTCATCGGCCCGAAGCGTTCGGTCCGCGCCGCCATCGCCTCCAGATTATAGGTGTCGAAATTGCCGTTGCCGGTCAGTTCTTTCAGACGCAGCCAGAAGTGCGAAAAGCCGATGCCGTCATAGGCGCGCCCATACTCACCAAAAGGATGGAAGTAGCTGCGGTCCTTGCCGCCCCAGCCATCGAACCGGATACCGAGCTTGAAGGTGCCTTCGGTACTGCGGATGAAATCGGCCTCATCAAGACCCAGCATGGCGTTATACGCCTGGATAGGCGGAAAGGTCGCCTCTCCCACACCGACCGTGCCGATTTCGGCCGATTCGATAAGGGTAATGGATAGATTCCGCGTGGTCATGATTCGTGAGATGGCGGCAGCTGTCATCCAGCCCGCCGCGCCGCCACCCACAATGACCACGCGAGATACGCGTGCATCGTGCATTATTCAATTTTCCCCGGATGCGGCTATGGCTGGCTTGACGCAAACCACTCACCGCAGGGTCAAAGAATTACACGCCTGCACAAAAGCGCAAGTTAAAAAAACAACGATATCTGAAAGCGGCAACCTTGCACCGCAAAAGCCTGTACCGGATCAATCCGCCTGTAAGGCGATCTTGCGGGCAGGCCTGGCGCGCGGTGTTTTTGCCGGTGCCGTGGCCACGTCCGCCTCAAATCCGAAGTCCGGCTGATAGAGACGCAGCCGCGCCAGGATGGCGCTGTGAGCCGCACCGGTAATGTGCTTTTGCATGACAGTCAATTTGACCGCCCGCGCCATGATCACCGCGCCGGACATATCGGCCAGCAGGGCGGCGGCCTGGTTCATCGCCTCATCGAGCGAAAAATCCATCAGCCGGAACTGATCGGCGATCAGCTTTTGCAGGGTGGTGACACCGACCTCGAACCGCTTGCGCGCCTCGGGCTCCAGCCGCGCCACATCGCCGGCCGTCGCCGGAATGGCGCAGCCCTGCCCCGGCTTGTTATAATGGGCAGGCGACAGATAATAGCTGATATAGGCCGACAGCGCCGCCTGCGGCTCCAGACCGCGCGTCTTGATCTGGAAACGCTCGCAGGTCCGTTCGAACATCACGTCGATGGCCTGGGCGATCAGATCATCTTTCGAGGCGAAATGGGCATAGAAACCACCGTGGGTCAGGCCCTGCCGCTTCATCAGGGTGGCGACACTCAGGCCGTGCGGGCCTTCCTCACGCAGCATGATGGCTGCCTCGGTCAGCAACCGCAGACGGGTCCGTTCCTTGTGTTCGTTATCGTAACGCATATGCGGTATCCGCCGGGAGGTCTCTAAACGCCTTGTATCGCAGGGTCGCGTTTTTTATTCCCGGCGTCAAGATCACGGCGGAATGAATTCGAATACATGACACTTATCATGCAAAGGAAGCCTTATCCAAAAGCTAGCGTTCCAGTTTGGCCGCGAGGATGACCGAGGTCGTGGTGCGCTCCACCCCGTCGAGCAAACCGATGCGATTGATCAGTTCATTCATCTCGATGCTGTCCGGCGCCTCGACCAGCACGATGATATCGTACTCGCCGCTGATCGCGTAGATGGATGCGATCTCCGGGATATCCGCCAGACTGATTTCCACCTCCTGGCACAGGCGCGGCAGAGTCTTGATCATGACATGCGCGCGCAGGCGGGATTTGGAGTAGGCCTGCCCCAGTCGGACCGTATAACCGTCGATAATGCCTTCGTTTTCAAGCCGTTCCAGACGAGCGTAGACCTGGGTGCGCGGAATATCGAGCATGGTCGCCAGTTGCGACACTGGCAGGCGGGAATTTTCACGCAACGAGGCCATCAGCTTGCGGTCAGTGGCATCGAGTTCAGGAGCAGGCTTGCGGGTGGTCATCTATTTCAGCTTTTCGTCGCCATAAATCGCCGTTCGGATAACGGGGGAATCGGAAGATACCGCCCCACGATACATGCCCACGTCGTTGATGGCAAAGGCCGGGGTGCCGGAAGCGTCCATGGCGATCAGGCCACCATCGCCGCCGATCGAACCGATCGACATGATGGTGTCATAGGCGGCGGCTTCGATACCCTGATGGTTCCAGCGCACACGGTCGCAGACCTGGCGGCCGGCGGAATCGCGGATGAAATATTCGCCTGTGCCCGTCGCCGAGACGGCGCAATCGCCATCGCGCGCATAGGTACCGGCGCCAATCAGCGGGCTGTCGCCTATGCGGCCCCATTGCTTGCCGGTCAGGCCGCCGGTCGAGGTCGCCGCCGCCAGATGGCCATCGGAATCGAGCGCCACCGCGCCGACCGTGCCGTACATGTGGGTGGGATTGATCATCGCTGTGTTGTCTTTTTTCCAGTCCTTAAGCATCTGCTCGCGTTCCGGCGTGTGGAAATAGCTTGGGTCTTCCTGTTCCAGCCCCTGCGCCTTCGAGAAGGCATCCGCGCCCTCGCCGGCCAGCAACACATGGCGCGTCTTGTTCATCACGGCGCGCGCCGCCATGATCGGGTGTTTCGTGCGCGTCAGCGCCGCCACGGCCCCGGCCTTCATCGTGCCGCCGTCCATGATGGCCGCGTCGAGATAGACGTTGCCATCCGCCGCGATGGCTGCGCCCTTGCCGGCGTTGAACAGCGGATTGTCTTCCAGCGGCTTGAGCGTGGCTTCGACGGCATCGAGCGACGAGCCCCCCTTGTCGAGCACCGCCTGACCGGCTGCCAGAGCCGCATTCAGTCCGGCGCGATAGGCGGCATCGGTTTCCGGCGTCAGGTCACCGCGATCAATTACGCCCGCGCCACCGTGAATGGCCAGCGACCAGTGGTTCTGCTTGGTCAGTACGCCATCCGTCACATCGTAGGTGCGCGTGAAGGCCGGCTGGCCGACTTCCAGTGTCTTTATATTGAAGGTGCTGATCTTGCCGATGCCGGTGACGCTGACATTGCGGATATTGAGCGGCTTGCCTGGCGCCAGGTCATGGACCTCGCCGCCCTGCACCAGCCAGGCGTGGCCGTCGAGATTGGAATAGACCTTTGCCGTGCCGTCAGCCTCGACCGTCATGGCCGCTTCCTGGTCGACTCCCAGCCCAACAAGTGGATGGGCGTAGCGTTTGCCATCGGCGTCACGCAGCGATTCGGCCTTGACCACAAAAGCCATCAGCCGCCCCAGACGGTCGCGGACATCGAAATGGCTGTCGGTGACGATATTGCTCAGTTGTGCCGAATGCAGGAAATCACCCTCGATGGTGTTGGCTGGCCCCATCGGATCGGCCATGGCCTCTGGCGACGTGATGCTGCCACCATCCATGGAGCCATAGAGCCACGATCCCTGCACAGCCAGTCCGGCTGAGGTGCCGCCGATCGGCTTGCCGGCGGCCACGTGGGCGTCAAGCGCCTCATTCAGCGGTGTACCGCGCCACATGCGCACATAGTTGGATTGATCTCCGCCGGCCAGGAAGATACCGTCGGCGTGCTTCACCGCGTCGAGCAGCTTCGCATCGTAGGACGCCTTGCGGTCGGTAAACAGGAAGGTGCGGACCGAAGTAACGCCCTTGACCTTATTATAGAACTCGTCCTGCGATTCCGTCGTGCCCGAAGCGCGCAGCACGACAATATGGCCGTGGCCGGCATGGGCGGTAAACCAGCGGAAGGCGTCATAAGCCCACTCACCGCCGCCGCTCAGCAGAAAACCACCGTTTACCGGATCGGTCGTCGGCTTCGCTTCATCGCCGATGACAAAGGTTTTGTAGCCCGGTCCACTCGTCCATGTCTTCGCCTCTGCGATGTTACCCATATTTAACGTGACGCAGGCTAAACCTAAGGCAAGAATCAGACTTAGTTTTGTCCGGGGCATGGCAGGCTCCATATTATTAGTGCGCAAATGCAACATATGGACACAACTGTGATCGCAAATTGACCTTATGGCAACAATTTGATTGCATGGAATGACATATTGATGTCACTTTTCGTCAAGTTTCCGCAAAAATAGTGCAACTTGAAACTATATTTGCAAATTTGTCCCATTTGCACCCGCGAACAGCGTTACGTAAAATCAGGAGCTGCCCATGCTTAAAACCAGGCCTTATATGACTCTCGGCCGTCTCTGCAAGCTGACACTGCTTGCCGGATGTAGCCTCTACGGCCTTCATGGCGTGGCCAGTGCACAGGATACCGCGGCGGCCCCGGTAGCCGATGAGCCGCAGACTGTCGTCGTTCTCGGCTCGCGCATCCCCCGCACTCAGAAAGAAGGCCCGGCACCTGTCACCGTGATCAATGCCGACCAAATCCGTGCCGGCGGTTATGCCAGCGTGCCGGACGTGCTGAAGACCATCACCGCCAACAGCGGCGACACCCAGTCGCAGCAGAATAACAACGCCGCCGACTTTTCTCCCGGCGCTCAACAAGTGGATTTGCGCGGCCTCGGCCCCAATCACACGCTCGTCATGGTCAATGGCCGTCGCGTCGCCGATTATCCGATGCCGTTCAACGGTTCGTCGAACTTCACCGACATCTCCAACATCCCGCTTGGCATGATCGACCAGATCGAAGTGCTGTCCGGTTCGGCCTCGGCCATCTACGGTTCCGATGCGCTGGCCGGTGTCGTCAATTTCAAGCTCAAGGAGCGCTACGACGGTAATACGCTGGATTACCGCTACGGCTTCACCGAACAAGGCGGCGGCGCCTCGCACCGCCTCGGCGGCTCGACCGGCTTCAATGCCGGCAAGCTCCACGGCGTCTTCGGCGGCGAAATCCTGTGGCAGGACCCAATTTACGGCTATCAGCGCAAGGCGCAGGATTCGACGCTCGATGCGCCGGATGCAGCCAACCAGACGGCGGTCACCAACTGGCAACGTCTTGATGTTGACGCCTATTACGCCAATGACGCCACCGAAGCCCAGTGCGCCCTGACCACCGGCACCAATGGCGGCACCACTCACCTGGCCACCGATCCTTATTACGGTGACGGCGGGGATATCAAGGGCAACTATTGCGGCAGCGAAAGCGCCATCGGCTACAAGACCCTGCAATCGAAGCGTACCGCCGCCAATTTCGTCGGTTCCTTCACCTATGATATGAACGACCGCACCCACTTCTTCACCGACATCCAGTTCGGCATCCAGAAGCTGGAACTGCTGAAGCGCACCACGTCGTGGAGCTATGAAGACGAAACCGGCGACGACACCGGCAGCTTCTACAACAGCTTCGAGGATATCGGCGACAACTGGTATCGTATCTTCACGCCGGAAGAAATGGGCGGCCTCGACAAGGCGATGCGCCACGTCGATTCGACCACCCTCACCGTGACGCCAGGCGTCCGTGGCACCCTGGGCGCCGACGACAAGTGGCACTACGAAGTGGCTGCCAATCTCAGCCTCTACGATTCCAAGGTCAGCTTCCCGCTTATCAATTTCCGCAAGGCCAACGACCTTTTCCTCGGTGAACAGCAAGGCGTCGACGACGGTACTGGCCTGCCGATCTTCAATGCCGATCCGACGCGTTTCTATACACCGCTGACACCGTCCGAATATGACTCGATCGCCGAAACCAGTGTCTACAAGCCGAAAAGCTCGGTGACCAACCTCTCCGCCCAGATCGAAACCACCAACCTGTTCTCCATGCCCGCCGGTCCGGTTGGTTTCGCGGCGCTTGTCGAACTCGGCCGCCAGGATTACGACCTCGGCACCGACCCGAAGGCCACTACTCCCTACTATTTCAGCTGGATCGACTCGCCGGGCAAGGGCCACCGCACCCACTGGGCGACCGGCGCCGAATTCAGCATCCCGTTGTTGACCACCGTGCAGGCCAGCGTCGCCGGCCGTTACGATCACTTCGATTACGCCGGTCATGATGTCGGCCAGGGTACCTATAATCTCGGCCTCGAATATCGTCCGCTGAAAACCCTGCTGCTCCGCGCCGCCTATGGCACGGGCTTCCGCGCGCCCGATCTCAACTACGTCTACAAGGGCGCCGGCTTTGTCGAAGGCGGCAGCCCCGACTACTACCAGTGCCTGAGCGACGATCCGACCAGCGATATCAGCGATTGTGAAGACGACAGCCGCTTCCAGGTCCAGACCAGCGGCAGCAAGGAGCTGAAGCCGGAAACCAGCAAGTCGCTGAACGCTGGCTTTGTCTGGTCACCGTCGCGCATGTTCGATGTTTCGGCCGACTACTTCAAGATCGATATGGCCGGCGAAGTGGAAGACCTCGAAGTCGATCCCATCCTGCGTGATGAAGCGGAATGTCGCCTCGGCACCCAGGATGTCAATTCGCCGACCTGCGAAGACGCCATCGCCCGCGTCATCCGCAACCCGCTCAATGGCAATATCCGCACGGTGATCATCAACCCGATCAACGTGGCCAAGGAATCGACCTCCGGTATCGATCTGTCGGCACACCTGCGCTTCAAGACACCGATCGGCCAGCTTGGCTTCTCCGGCGGCTATACCCACGTCTATGACCACACCTACACGCGCTACGCCGGGGACGACGCCATCAGCAAGCTGGCGGTCGATTCCGACTATTATATCCCGCGCGACAAGGGCACGTTCAGCGTCAACCTGAAGACCGGCGCCTGGAAGTTCAACATCGACGGCAACTATCTCGGCCGCCTGCCCAACTATGACGAAGATGCCTGGCTGAAGACCTACACCACCTATAATGGCTCGGTGCAGTACGATCTGAATGAGAAGGTGACCATCTCCCTGGCCATCGACAACCTGTTCGACACCCAGCCGCCGCACGATTCGACCTGGGTCAGCTACCCCTACTATAACAACAGCTGGTATGACGCGCTCGGCCGTTCGGGCTTCCTGCAAGTCACCTACAAGTTCCAGTAAAATCTGAATATCATGACTTCGGGCCGGAGATTCTTCTCCGGCCTTTTTTATTGACTCAGCGCCAATAAATCACGACTCTCAGATCAAAAGGGACAAGGGGAACAACATGAAAAAGCTGCTGCTGGCACTGGCGATTTTGTGCTGCGGACCCGGCGCCCACGCACAAACCCAGGATCAGAAAGAGGTTGAAAGCCGCTGGTCCGACTCGGTGGTCGTGATTGTCCATGCCTCGCCGGCCGTCATTGCCCATGCGCGCTGTCCGGCCATGTGGAAACTCTCGAAAGGCGGCGCAAACATATGGGTGTTGCCAACCCTGCTGGACGGTCCCCGTTATGGACATTGGGATTCGAGCTGTTTCAAAAAGCGCCTGAAACAGGCCGACGCGCTGTTCATTCAGGACAAGGCCGAGTCTCTGCCCGCAGAATATTCGCATCTTCCACCGGGTACGACGCTGAAGGATGCGGTCTCCGATGCGACCTACCGCAGATTCGTTGAGACAGCGCGGCGCGTGCATGACAACCCGGCCCTTTACGACCGGCTTGACCCGGTGTGGGCAGCCTATCCGCTGGTCAGCCATGCTTATAATTTGAAGCATATTGTTCCGGGCGGCAATTATCCGGACGACCTGGCTGATCTCGCGCGGGAGGCCAGGGTGCGGGTTTACGCCCTGCGCCGGCAGGATATGGACCTCGGCCGACGTAATATTCGCAGCCAGGTCGAGGTGGATCGGCGGGAGGCATGTCTGAACGCGAACCTCGACCGCGTGGACTATACACTGAACGTTTTGCCGGGGCTGCTCGCAGCCTGGCAGAGCTCCGATATCGCGACGGTGCTTCGCGACTATCCCCGCGAAGACGACAGGTGCTCGCCCAGAGGGGAGACGTTTTTCACCGTGTATGGAAAGCTTAACATCGACAACTGGATGAAGGCGCTGACAGGCGCCCTCGACGATGGCGGCGACTCCGTGGCGGCCATTCCGTTGCCGTGGCTGTTATATAAGGATGGCGTGCTCGACAAGATGAGGGCATCCGGCGTAACCGTGACGCCACCAGAAGGCCTTGAAGACAAAGCGCCCTAGAAGGAACACTTGATCTCTTCCGACGCCAGTTCCTCCGGTGTGCTCTCCCGGCCTATCACCGCATTGCGGTATGGAAAACACCCGAATTTCACTATGATCGCATGATGCTTTTGCATGGAATCGAGCGCATTGGCTTCCCCCAGCGCTTCGAAAAGGACCAGCCCGCGATCCTGCACCGTCAGGTCTTCGGCGTGCATGAAGGGCATGTACAGAAACTGCCGCTCCACTACGCTCAAATCACGGTCGAAGCTGCGGTCGACGGCGCGACGCGAGACATCGAACGCCAGATGATCGGTGGCAAAGGCCTTCGCCGTATTACGGAACATATTGCGGGGAAACTGATCGAGCACGATGATCAGCGCCACAGCGGATTTCGGCGCGTTCGCCCAATCCAACATGCCGCCGGCCGCCTGAGCATACAGATCGCCGAAACGCGCGCGGATGGCGTCATCGAAAGCCGGGGTCGAAGCGAACCACTTCGGCTGATTATCCGGCGCGAACCAGAAATCGAGTACCTCATCAGACGTCATTTGAAGGCCTCCTTTTTATAGACCGTCTTGTTTATAGACCATCTGGCCACCAACCATGGTCAGCAACACTTGCGTGCCGCCGATCTCTTCCGGTTTGATCTGGAACAGGTTGCGGTCCAGCACGATCAGATCGGCGAACTTGCCGGTTTCCAGCGAGCCGGTGTCCTTGTCCTGCCGCAGGCTGTAGGCGGCATTGAGCGTGATCGCCCGCACCACCTGCGCCACCGTCAGGCCCGGATCAATGCCAAGACGATCGGGGTAGCTCACGGCGTCTTCACCGATCGCCTTGCGCGTTACACCGATCTGCAAAGCCAGCCATTCATCGAGCGCGTCCACTGGCCAGTCCGAGCCATAGACGATACGCGCGCCATAAATTTCCAGCAGGCCCGCTGGTTCCATCAGCGCAGAGCGCACCGGTCCCAGCGCCGGCTCCGACTGCATGATATCGACCGATGGCCGCTCCCACTGGAATGACAGGACCGGCAAGGCATTCACCTCGGCATACCGCTTGTAATCCGCTGGATCGACGATCTCGTCATGGGCGATCGCCGGACGGATATCGTCCGCCGGGTGGACTTTCCGCATAGCCTCGACCGCGTTCAGTCCCATCCGCACCGAGCCGTCACCATCGGCGTGCATGTGCGGATTCAGCCCCGCCGTGGCCAGTTTGGTAAGGGTCTCATCGAGCTGATCTTGCGAGAAATAGGGCTTCGGACCGTAACTATGCCCCGGCTTGCCGTTGTCGAAATAGGGCTCAACCATCACCGCCGAAAAGGCCGGCGCCGAATAGACGCCATCGAGGAACAGCTTGGCGGTATCCACCTTCATGATGGGTTTGGCGTCATCCGGCTTCTGCTCGAATTCGGCCTTCTCCTTCAGCACCTCGGCAATAGCTTTGTCGGCATCATAATCCGCCGGGGAATCGATCAGCACCGCGAAATGCGCCCGCGCCGTCAGTCCGCCTTCTTTTGAAATGGTGCGGTAGGCGGTCATGGTCTCGATATCGGTATAGGCATCGAGAAATGAGGTGATCCCCTGCTCGCGCATGGCTTTCAGCGCCAGTTGCGTCGCCTGGTAATTCTTTTCGACCGAGGGCGGCGGCACCAGCTTGTCGACCAAATCCTGCGCCGCATCCTGCAAAAGCCCGGTCGGCTCGCCGGCGGCATCGCGCACAATCACGCCGTCCTTGGGCTGGGGCGTATCACGGGTGATACCGGCCAGTTGCAAACCGCGGGTATTGGTCAGGTTGGAATGGCCAAACGACGAATGTACCTTGATCGGCCGGGTGGTCTTGACACCATCCAGCGCCGCGCGGGTCGGGGACGTGCCCGCTGGCTTCGCGCCCTGCTCGAACCAGTTGATCACCTGCAACCAGTCGTCGGGACCGGCTTCCTTGTCCTCATCGACGCATTTCTGAATGCGCGCCTGAAATTCCGCAATGGTCAGGCTCTCATAGTTGAGATTGCAATTGAGCATTCGCAGGCCGCCCGATTGCGGGTGCATATGGCCGTCGATCAGGCCCGGCATGAGCATCCGGCCTTTCAGGTCGATGACCTGTGTCTTGCGGCCGGTAAAAGCCTTCGCGCCGACATCGTCGCCGACATAGACGATCCGGCCACCCTTTACCGCCAGCGCCTGGGCCACGCTGTCGGTCGCATCGACCGTATAGACATAGCCATTGCGGAAGACCGTATCGGCCACCGGTGTTTTCGCCTGCACGCCAAAGGCTACAAATGCTAGCCCCAAAAGCAAAACTCTCCTCATCGGCAAACATCCCCTGTCGTTTTTTGGCGCATAGATGACTATATAGACCGCACGCGTCCCGGCAAAGGAAATCAAATGGATTCGGTCATCTCGATCAAACAACTCGACAAGACCTATAAGAGCGGCCACCGGGCGCTGAAATCCATCGATCTTGATATCCGGCGCGGCGAGATATTCGCCCTTTTAGGCCCTAATGGCGCCGGGAAAACCACCCTGATCGGCGTGGTGTGCGGGCTGGTGAAACTGACCGGCGGCACGGTCATCGCCGACGGGCACGACATCACGAAGGACTATCGCCAGGCTCGCGCCAAGATCGGCCTGGTGCCGCAGGAACTGGCGACCGACATGTTCGAGACGGTCTGGTCTACCGTCAGCTTTTCGCGTGGCCTGTTCGGACTGGCGCCCAATCCGGCCCATATCGAGAAGGTGCTGAAAGACCTCTCCCTGTGGGACAAGAAGGACAACAAGATCGCCACGCTCTCCGGCGGTATGAAGCGCCGGGTGCTGATCGCCAAGGCGCTGTCGCACGAACCGAAAATCCTGTTCCTCGATGAGCCGACCGCCGGGGTCGATGTCGAGTTGCGCCGCGACATGTGGAAGATGATCGGCCGCCTGCGTGAACAGGGGGTCACCATCATCCTGACCACCCACTATATCGAGGAAGCCGAGGAGATGGCCGATCGCATCGGCGTCATCAACAAAGGCGAAATCATTCTGGTCGAGGAAAAGCACGACCTGATGAAAAAGCTGGGCCAGACCCGCGTCAGTATCGGCCTGAAATCGAAACTCGATGCCCCGCCGGATATCCCGCAAAAACTCGACCTGTCCGACGATGGCGAGACCCTGACCTTTACCCTGACCGGTGAAGGCGATGCCGAGGATGCCAGCGTCGCCGATGTGCTGAAAGCCCTGATGGACCGGCGGATCGATTTCAAGTCGGTCAGTACCAAACGCTCGTCACTCGAAGATATCTTTGTCGATCTGGTGGAGAAAAAGACATGAATTTGAATCTCCACGCCGTCCGCGCCATCTATTTCTTCGAACTGCACCGCACCTGGCGCACCCTGTTCCAGAGCATCGCCGCGCCGGTCATCTCGACTTCGCTCTATTTCATCGTCTTCGGTTCGGCCATCGGCAGCAAGATGACCCTGGTCGATGGCGTCAGTTATGGCGCCTTTATCGTGCCGGGCCTGACCCTGCTGAGCATTCTGACCGAGAGCACTTCCAATGCCTCGTTCGGCATTTATCTGCCGCGCTTCACCGGCACGATCTATGAGCTGCTGTCAGCGCCTGTGTCGGTCGTCGAGGCGCTGCTGGGCTATGTCGGGGCGGCCGCTACCAAGTCGGTGATCCTCGGCACCATCATCCTGATTACGGCGCGTCTGTTCGTACCCTATGACATCGTTCATCCGATCTGGGCGGGTGTATTCCTGGTCATGATCGCCCTGACCTTCTCGCTGTTCGGCTTTATTCTGGGCGTCTGGGCCGATGGCTTCGAAAAACTCCAGGTAGTCCCTCTGTTGATCATCACGCCCCTGACCTTCCTGGGCGGCACCTTCTATTCCATCAAGATGCTGCCGGAACTCTGGCAAAAGGTCACACTGTTCAACCCGATTGTCTATCTGATCAATGGTTTCCGCTGGACCTTCTATGGCAAGGCCGATGTCAATGTGCTGGTCAGTTTCGGCATGACCCTGGTGTTCATGACCGTCTGTGTCGCCCTCATCGCCTGGATATTCAAGACTGGCTATCGCCTGAGAAGCTAAATATCGACGCCAAAAAAGGTCCGGCCGGATCTGGGACCAGCAGATCCGGCGCGGAGTTGATGTGCGCGCCCGGAAGAGGGGAGAAACAGTGCGCACCAGAGATACGGCGCGATCTCAGGGGATAATCGCGGCGCCCTTTGAAACTATCCATCATAAGTTGCATTTCAGTTAATGTGCTGAAAATTGCTATCGCAAAAATTGTATTCCTCTAGTGTCAAACTGGCTGGCTTGGTAAATCAAAGCGCGGCCAGCCTATAGGCAGAGCAGATCGAATAGGGCATAAGACTCGAAATCTCGATCAAAACAACGACATGTGCGAGCCTTAATGACTGCCGACCCGAACATGCCCGCCGCATCAATCTCCCAAAAAGTCAGGGGCTCTTTACGTTCCTGGGCCTACAGTCTGTGGAACGCCGATGACAAGACCCTGCGCTGGGTGCTCGGCCTGCTGGTCATTATTCTGGCTTGCTTCAATTTCGTCCGTGATCTGGATAATCCCGCCCACGCCTTCTGGGATGAATCCTACTACCTGACCACCACCCAGCGTTATGACGAGGGCAAGGCGCAATACGCCTCGCACCCGCCGCTCGGTTTCATGTTCATGGATGCCGGCGTCAAGACCGGCAAGGCGTTCGGCATCAACAAAAAAGTCGATACCCATTTTCTCGGCGATGTGAAGAAGATCGATTCCCGCGTCGTGCCGAAAGGCTACGATTTCACGCCAATCCGTATGCCTTCGGCCCTGTTCGCGGTGATCAGCGCCCTGCTCTTCTACCTGATCATCCTGCGGCTCAATGGCGAGGCCTTCGAGGCCTTCGTCTTCGCGCTGCTGTTCGTTTTTGAGAACGCCTATATCGTCCATTTCCGCGCCGCCCACCTCGATTCCTACCAGTTCACCTTTACGCTCGGCTCCATCCTGGTCTGGCTTTACACCTTTGGCCGCGAACCGAAACGCCCGCTCCTGACCTATGCCGCCTTCGGCCTGCTGTGCGGCCTGTCGTTCATGGTCAAGGTCAATTCACTGGTTATGCTGGCACTGGGCGCCCTCAGCCTTGGCCGCGCCCTGTGGATGGATCGTTCGCGCCTGAACTGGCTGCGGCAATTCTGGCGTGGCACTTCGATCGCCGGCGCTTTTCTGGCGGTCGTGACCCTGATCTTCACCCTTCACGTCATCTTCAATCCGAACGCCCCCGACCTGACCACCAAGGCCGGCAAACGCGACAGCGGCGCCATGGGCCAGGTCTACAAGGACTATCTCGCCCACAAACGCGACCTGTCGCCCGCCGTCGTATGGGACGCCACGGCCGGCTACTACAAATACATGAAGTATGATTTCACCGGCGAAGTGAAAACCGAACCCAATGGCTCACAACCGGTCCTGTGGCCCTTCATGGCCAAGGCGATCACCTATCGCTGGGATTTCGACGGCAAGAAAACCGCCTACACCCATATGGTCGGCAATCCGGTCAACTGGGGTTTAGGTCTCGTCGGGATCGTTGCCGCGACCGTGCTGATCTCGCGCCGGCGTTTCGACCGGACGGAAACCGAATTTGCTCAGGATTATGACCGCCTCGAAGCGCTGTTCGCCATGTTCATGATCTTCTGGGTATTTCACATCTATCTTGGCATCCATCGGGTGATGTACATCTATCATTACTTCATCGGACTGGCCCTAAGCTACCTGCTGGCGGCCCTGTGTTTCCGTATCGTGGCGCGACAGATCCCCTTGGTGGCCAAGCACCGGTTCAGTATCCTGTGCGGATTGAGCGTCCTGATCGCGTGCAGTTATCTGTTTTACGCCCCCCTGACCTATCATCAATACATGACCAAGGGGCAGTGCAATCTGCGTAACATTCCGGTGACTCTGGTGGTCTGCCAGCCGGCGAAAAAGAAAAAGCCGGTGCCCCTGCCGGCCACAACCGTGGCCACTACAGCCAGCCTTAACAAAAGTTAATCCGCTGGATTTCGCTTTCTTCGAACACAATCCTGCGGCAGTGTCGCTTTCGACATTTTAGTTGGCGCGCATCTTAATCCAAAAAGTGCGGACACTTTTTGGGACGCGCTTACCCGGAGCGACACCTATGCTGATGAAGACATCCTTGCTGACCGCTTTTGCTGTCGCAGCCCTGACCACCACGGCCCTGACGCCACTCCATGGCTATGCCGAGGCCCCGGTGGCTATGGCTGCCATTGGCCAGCCGGTCGACATCAGTAAAGGGCTGGATTTCGCCCAGAACCATTCCGACATCAAGGCTGATCCGGCGGTGCGCTTCGGCAAGCTGCCGAACGGCATGACATATATCATCCTGAAAAACGCCACGCCGCCGGGCACTGCCTCGATCCGTCTGCGCTTCAATGGCGGTTCGCTGATGGAAGACGATACGCAGCAAGGCCTCGCCCACTTCCTCGAACACATGGCCTTCAATGGCTCGAAAAATGTGCCCGAAGGCGAGATGGTCAAGATTCTCGAACGTCACGGCTTGGCCTTCGGCGCCGATACCAACGCCCACACCGGTTTCAGCGAGACCGTCTATGAACTCGACCTGCCCAAGGTGGCCGACGACGATCTCGATACCGGCCTGTTCCTGATGCGCGAAACCGCCGGTAACCTGCTGCTGGCCGACAGCGCCATCGACAGCGAACGCGGCGTTATCCTCGGTGAGGAACGCGCCAGCGACAGCCCCAGCCGTCACGCCTATATGAAGTGGTCCACCGCGGCCTTCGGTGGCCAGAAATACCCCGTCCGCCTGCCGATCGGCCTGACGGATATCATCAAGAATGCCAAACGCGGCCGTTTTGTCGACTATTACAACAGCTTCTATCGTCCGGAACAGGCAACGCTTGTCGTCGTAGGTGATTTCGATCCGGGCACCATGGAAGCCCGCATCAAGGCAAAGTTCTCCGACTGGCAGAAGCCCACAGCCCCGATCCGCGTCACCGATTTCGGCGCCTACAAGCCGAAGGGCGTGACTTCCGAAGCCTACACCGAAAAAGGCCTACGCACCGAACTGACCCTGACCTGGTCGCAACCGGTCACCGAAGTCTACCAGAACGAAGCCAAGGAAACCGCCGATTTCCTCGATGGCCTGCGCACGCAGATACTGAACGAACGCCTGGAACGCCAGGCCAAGCTGGCAGATACGCCTTTCGCTGCCGCCTCGATCGCCCATGACGATGTCGATCATACGGCGACCGTCACCCAGCTTTCAGTCACGCCCAAGCCCGGCCGCGAAAAGGATGCCTTCATCTCCGCATATACCACTGTGCGCCAGTTTGCTGAATTCGGCGCCGATCAGGCCGAACTCGATCGCACCCTGAGCGACACCGCCACCTATTTCAAGCAGGCCCTGCAAGGCGCCAATACCCGTAACAGCCGCGACCTGTCGGAAGCTCTGGTCGGCACCGTGGCGGATGGCGAGGTCTTCACCTCGCCGCAGCAGGACTGGGATTACTTCCAGAAGCTGAAACCGTCGGTTACGCTCGCTGCGCTCAATGCCGGCATCAAACCCCTGTTCGCCGGTGACGGCCCGTTGTTGTGGCACGAAGGCCCGACGCTCGGCGATTTCGACCAGAAGGCCTTCCTCGACACCTATACGACTGTCCAGTTCGCCAAGGTTGCTGCCTCGGAAGCGCGCGTCAACAAGCCCTGGCCCTATACCGATTTCGGCACACCGGCCAAGCTGGTCAAGCGTGAGGAGATCAAGGATCTCGGCCTGACGCAGTTGACATACGCCAATGGTGTGCGCGCCACCATCAAGACGACCAATTTCAAGGATGACGAGATCGGCATCACCGTCCGCTTCGCCGGCGGCCTGAGTTCGCTGTCACCCGCCTCGAAACCACCAGTTTTCGCCGCCTCAATTTCCGACCTTCAGGAAGGCGGCCTCGGCAAGTTGACGGCCTCCGAACTCAAGGACAGCCTGACCGGCAAGATCTACAGTGTCGGCCTCGGCATCGGTGAAGACGCCACCACGCTTTCCGGCGGCACCAATCCGAGCGATTTCGCCACGCAGATGGAGGTCCTGATGGCCTTCACCACCGACGCCGCCTACAGCCCCGACGCTTTCGCGCGCCTGAAATCGCTGGTGCCGGACTATTACGCCTCGCTTTCCTCGACGCCCGGCGGTGTCTTCCAGATGAGCGGCGCCGCGGCCCTGCGCGACAATGATCCGCGCTTCACCATGCCGAGCCAGACCGACCTGCTGGCCACCACCAATGACCAGGTCAAGGCGCTCGTCGATCACCAGCTCAAGACTGGCCCGGTCGAAATCACCATTGTGGGTGACATCTCCGAAGCGGAGGCCGAGGCTGAAATCACCAAGACCTTCGCCACCCTGGGCAAACGCGCCGACAAGCCGGTCATTCCGGCCGACGCCCTGTCGATTCACTTCCCGACGAAGAACCTCAATCAGGTTTTCGAACATCAGGGCCGCGCCGATCAGGACCTGAGCTATATCGCCTGGCCGGGCACCGACTTCGCCTCCGATACCCAGCGCGCCCGCGCCCTGACCGTACTCTCCGAAGTGCTGTCCCTGCGCCTGACTGATATCGTGCGCGAACAGAAGGGCCTGAGCTACAGCCCCTATGCCAGCAACTACTATTCGCAGACCTTCCCCGGCTATGGCTATCTCAGCGCCGTCGCCCAGGTGAAGCCGGAGGATGATCAGGCCTATTATGACGCGGTGGCCGGCATTGTCGCCGATCTGAAGACCAAGCCGATCAGTGACGACGAACTGCTGCGCGCGCAAAAGCCTTTGCTCGACCGCATGGATACCGACCTGAAGACCAATACTTACTGGGCCGCCTCCCTGCCCGGCTCGACCACGGACGCGAAGAAGCTCGACTATATCCGCACCCGCCGCGACCAGTACAAGGCCGTGACCGTAGCTGATATCCAGAAGCTGGCGAATGAATATCTCGACATGAAAAAGGCGATGCGCATCCAGATCAAGCCGGCCGCAGCGGAGGCAACAAAGCCCTAAACGAGGCGTATAGGCCCCGGATAATCAGCGACCTGACGGTCGGAGGTCAGCAATAGGATGCCTTCGACCGTCGCCTGCGCCACCAGCAGGCGATCGAACGGGTCCTTGTGCAGCCAAGGCAAACCAGCGACCGCGACAGCATGGTCACTCTGGATCAGCAGTTCCTGATAGCCATTGTCCAGCATACCACGGCGTATCATATGCGGATCTACCGTAAAATCGGCGTACCCGCGGCTTTTCTTGATGGCAATTTCCCAAATACTGGCAACACTGAAAATCAATTCATGCTCAGGATCGGTCAGTAACACTTCTGTATCCGAAGACAATTTTTTCGGTTCGGTGGCAGCCCATAATAGCAGATGCGTATCCAGCAGCAGCTTCATTCATCACCATAAAACATAGCCGCGATCTCATCTTCATAAAGGCGGTCGAAATTATCAGGGACGGTGAACTGTCCCTCCAGAAAACCCAACCGCTTTGGCACCTTCACCGCCGGCTCGTTAATCGGCACGACCTTGACCATGGCACGCCCTGCCTTGGCTATGATAAACGGCTCTCCGTTTGCTGCTTCCTCAACAAGCCGCGACAGATGCGTCTTGGCTTCATGGATATTTACGGCCTTCATGACAACCTCATTAAACTAAGTTTAGTTAGTCTAGTTTAAAAACATCTTGAAAGCAAACAAAAACCCCGCCGGATGAACCGGCGGGGTTTTCAGTTATGTGCACTTTTTTATAATTTATTGGACGAAGCCGCCGACGCCGCCATCGAAGCTCATCACCGTCATGCCACTGCTGCTGCGCGCCGAGGCAACCTGGCGTTGCTTTGAAATGGTTTCGGTACGGGTCAGGGTCAGGATCTTGATGCCGACGCCAAAGCGACGCAGCAGCGAGCGTTCGTTACACTGGCGCTGCGCGATCTGCGCCTTGCAGGTCAGTTGGCCGTTCTCGAACCACAGGGCCTCATTTTTGGCGCAGGTGGCGTTCTTGCCGCCATCGAAATTGATATGCGAGCCGTCATAATCCGAATAGGTCCATTGCATATGCGTACCGGCGATGCAGCGATAGACTTCGCCACGATAGCTACCGGCGATGTCTCGTCCCGAAAAGACCTGCGAAGCTGGGTGCGGCACACCGGTATCATCGATGCAGCTTGCTTGAATAATAGTCTGCCTCGTGAAGGATTTCTGCTCGCTATAGGATTCGTAAGCCGCTTCTTCACCACCGACCACATTCAGTCCACCCGCCGCCTGCGGATAACCCGGTGTCATCGACCAGTTGCTGTAGCCGCCGCCATAATAATTGACCGAACCGGATGCCCCGGCGCCTGCACCGGCATTGGCCTTTACATTGACGTTGACATTGACGTTGGTGCCACCGCCGCCACAGCTCGTGCAGGGGGTATGTGGTGGGCGCGGGTTATTCGGCACTGTGGGCGGGGCTGGCGGCGCACAACCGGTATTGCAGGCCATGGCCCCGCCGGCAAAGGCCAGCATACCGGCGCCCAGCAGAGCGGTGAAAAAATTCTTCAGGGTTGCGCGCATCGAAACTTTCCTCATGGCTTTTCGCCCTCATGGCTATTCTGGCCAGGTATCAGCAAGAACCATACCGCGACAAACTTGCCTTTTGATTAAGCCATGCACCGAAAAAGTACGGAAAAGCACAATTCCGGCAGCGATCTTGCCTCTTACGGGAACAAAGGAGATCGCCGTGCCCCATTCCAGTACAGTTTCGTTCCTGAGTTACTGGCGCGGTCTTCAGACCGAACCGGAGAAAGCCCCCTTGCGGGAACATTTTGATCCGGCGCGTCTCAAGACCCTGATACCGCAAATGATGATGATCTCGACCACGGATCACAGCCATCGTTTTCGCCTGTCGGGTGGTTTTTTACGCGCCCTGCACGGTTATGAACTGAAAGATACATCCTTTCCGGCACTTTTTCGTCAGCCCTTTGTCAATCCGGTGACCACCGCCCTGATGCTGGGCCGCCGTCATGAGCAGCCGGTTATCCTGTCTCTTTCAGCCCCATGGCAGACATCCCATCCTGAAATGTCACCGGAAGAAGCCGCCCTGTTCCAGAATGAGACGGTTCGTTTTGAAATCTGCCTGTGTCCCATGGTGAACCCTTACGGCAAGGTGGATCGTCTGGTCGGCATTTACCAGACCTTGAGCGCCATGCCACAAAATCCGGATGGCACACTGGGCCGCTATACACTCGTGGCCTCCAGGTTGTACGAGCCGGATCAAAATATTCGGGCGGCACATCTGCATCTGGTTACCTCCGAGGGGCGGCGCATCGCCTGACCCCTTGCTTCCTTACTTATTCGGCGCAAGACTGACCGCCCAATTATATGGAGGCCTCCTGAATGTCCAAAAACGACAAGTCCGATAAGAAAGACGCTGCCGAAGATCGTCTCGAACAGCTTCAGATCGCGCTGGTCGATGCGCAGATATGGTCGCAAAAGGAAAACAAGCGCCTGTGCGTCGTTTTCGAGGGCCGTGACGCCGCCGGTAAGGACGGCGCCATCAAGCGGATCACCGAATGCCTGTCCATCCGCCAGACGCGGGTGATCGCCCTGCCCAAACCGACCGATCGCGAACAGGGCGAATGGTGGTTCCAGCGCTACGCCAGTGAATTGCCGACCGCCGGCGAATGGGTGCTGTTCAATCGTTCATGGTATAATCGCGCCGGCGTCGAAAAGGTCATGGGCTTTTCAACGCCCTTGCAGCAGGAAGCCTTCATCCGCGATGTTCCGGATTTCGAAGGGCTTCTTGTCCGCTCCGATATCACCCTGATCAAGCTGTGGCTCGACATCTCGCGCGATGAACAAAAGAAACGCCTCGATGAGCGTCGCAGCGATCCGCGCAAGCGTCTGAAAGTCAGTTCGCTCGACGCCGTGGCGCAGGATCGCTGGAGCGATTATTCGGCAGCGCGCGATGAAATGCTGAGACGATCGCACAGCGAAGATACGCCCTGGTTTTGCGTCATGACGGACAGCAAGACAAAAGCCCGTGAAAACATCATCCGCTATCTGTTAAAAGCCATAGACTGCCCGGAATATTCCGTGGATGTGCCCGAACCGGATACAGACGTCATTTTCTCTTATGATGAAGTCATTACCGGCAAAAAGAGCCTGTATAAATAGGTCCGCCAGCACAAGAACAAGTCGGGAACATGGAATCGTATTGTAATTCCTGAGCAAATTCTTGAAAAATAAATGGTTAAAGTAACCGTTTATTGACTCTGATTTGGGAGGCTGGCGGCCGTTACTGACGGCAAAAGGGCCGTCAGTCTGGACAAAAGGTTCAGGGCCTATGATACCCCCCGTGACGCGAAGCGCACATGATGCAGACCACCCAAAAGCGCCGCCTGCGCCCGTAAAGCGGGCCAGCCTGAAGGAATGCGGCACCTGCAACCTGTGCTGCAAGGTCTACGATATCCCCGACCTCGAAAAGAAATCCGGCCATACCTGCGTCAATGTCCGGCCCGAAGGCGGCTGCGGCGTCTGGGGCCTGCATCCGCAAATCTGCCAGGAATTCAAGTGCCTGTGGCTGAAGCATGACGACATGAACGGCGTCTGGCGACCCGATCACGCCGGCTTCGTCCTGCGTCTCGAACCCAACGGCACCACCCTGGCCGTCGATGTCGATCCCGACCGGCCGCATGACTGGCGCCGTCCGCACTATTATGACCAGCTCAAGCTCTGGTCCGAAGTCATGCCGAAGAACGAAGGCCTGGTGCTGGTCTACGTGCCCGAAGGCCTCTATGTCATCACCCCTATGGAAGACCTGTTCCTGAAGGCCCCCAAGCGTGGAGATATCCTCGAAACCGGCATGGAAGAAAGCCTGTTCGGCCTGCGTCCGTTTGCCCGTGTCATCCCGGCGGCACAGGTGCGCAAGGATCGTTCGCAATTGCTGAAACGCCGGGCCTGAACCGCCGTAAAATCCCCTCGACAATTCCAACGGGGCGGTTCATCAACGGCACATGACGACACATGCTCCCGCGCCCCTGCCCGACGCCGCCAGACTCAACTGGGTTGACCGTTATGCGCCCCGTTCGCTGCAACCCTGGCTGAAACTGGGCCGGCTGGATCGCCCGATCGGTATCTGGCTGCTGTTCCTGCCCGGCGCCATGGGACTGGCCTTCGCCATTGCCCACCCGTTTTTCGTCAACAGCCTGGATGGCACCGCCCGTGTCATGCCGCCGCAGGAGGTCCTGCGTTACCACTTCCCCTGGATCAAGCTGCTGCTGTTCGCCATCGGCTCGGTGCTGATGCGCGCCGCCGGCTGCGCCTTCAATGATTTCGTCGACCGCGATTTCGATGCCAGGGTCGAGCGCACGCGCGGCCGCCCGATTCCTTCCGGCCAGATCAGTCCGAAACAGGCGCTGGCCTTCGCCGCCGGCTGCTGCCTGGTCAGCTTCCTGATCCTGACGCAGTTGGGCTGGCTGACCATTGCTCTGGGCGCGGGCTCATTGCTGCTGGTCGCCGCCTATCCCTTCATGAAGCGGATTACCTGGTGGCCACAGGCCTGGCTTGGCCTGACCTTCAACTGGGGCTTCCTGATGGGATTTGCCACCGTTACCGGCACCCTGACCTTGCCGGCCGTGCTCTTCTATGCCGGCCTGATCTTCTGGACCCTCGGTTACGACACTATCTACGCCTTACAGGATATCGAGGACGACGCCATGATCGGCGTCAAGTCGAGCGCCCGCGCCCTCGGCAGGCACACGGTCACCGGCGTCAGCCTGTTCTATGGCGCGGCGTCGGTACTGACAGGCGTGGCCGCCTATCTCGCCGGGCTGCCACCACTCTTTTTCGTTGGACTTTTGCTGGTAACCACGCATCTCTTTATGCAACTCGTTCGCCTGCGGCCGGATTCGTCCGGTGAACGCTGGGACGCCGCCCTGGCGCTCAAACTGTTCAAGTCCAACCGCACGTCCGGGCTGTTATGGTTCTTCAGTCTGCTGGCGGTGCATTTTACCGGCTTTCTCAACACTTAGGGGATGTGATGCGGATACCGACACATAAACGTTTCATCGGGCTGTTCCTGGGCACCCTGGTTGCGGCTTCTGCCTGCCATAAAACGCCGAAAGACAGCCAGCCGGTCACCGCAACAACGCCGGCAGCACCTGTGCCCCTGACCATTGCCAATGCCAATCCCGACGCGCAGGTCAATCTCACCCTGCCCGAGCCGATCAGGCTCTACCCCGAACTGCATGCCCGCCTGTTTGGTGAAGCCCAGACCACCCTCACCGCCTTCATGGATCAGGCACACAAGGATCGCGCCCAAAATAGCGCCGATGGCATCGAGGAACCCCCTTATTATCACAGCATCGTCTGGAAGATCGCCGCCCAGACGCCGCGTCTCGTCTCGGTCTTTTCCGAAGAGGACGACTATCAGGGCGGCGCGCATCCCAATCACACCATTCAGACCTTGCTGTGGGACAAGACTGCGAAAGCCGAGATCGCCACGAAGCGCCTGTTCAGGGACGGCGCCGATTTCAGGACCATCGACACCTATCTCTGCCATCAGATCGAGGCTGAGCGCTCAAAACGTGCCGGTGAGCCGGTTTCGCAGTCGGGTTCCGGTTTCGGCTGCCCGAAATTCGCCGAGAGTCGGCTGGTCCTGATTCCGGCCGCAGCGGGTGGCAAGGCCGGCGCCATCGATGCCCTTTACGCACCCTATGATGTCGGTCCCTACGCCGAGGGCCCCTATGAAATCCGGGTGCCGCAGGTAATGCTGGGCGATGTCCTGGCACCGGAATTCGCCGATCAGTTCGGCGGCGAAGCGGTCAAGGCGCAGGCCCTGAGCGATCCGGACGCCGAGTGAGCGATCCGCCAAGCTGTACCCGGCAAGCCTTTATCCGGGCGCATACCCGCCCCCTGCCTGTCTCTTCTCTCCCTTCGATCCGTCTGTATCAGGCCGATGAGGTCACGCCCCTGTGGCTGATGACCGAAGCGGACCTGGCGACGCAGCGTCTGGCCCCGCCTTTCTGGGCTTTTGCGTGGTCGGGCGGACAGGCGCTGGCGCGTTATATTCTGGAACATCCGGATATCGTGCAGGGCAAGCGGGTGCTCGATATCGCCTGCGGTTCCGGGCTGGTCGGTATTGCGGCCATGCAGGCCGGGGCGCAAGGTGTGCTGTGCAACGACATAGATCCATATGCCGTGACCGCCGTGGCGCTGAACGCCGGACTGAATGGTGTGGAACTGGCCTTCAGCGGTGAAGACCTGCTGGCCGGACCGGTTCCCAATGTCGATGTCATTCTGGCGGGTGATATCTGCTACGAAAAACCGATGACTGATGCCATGCTGACATATTTTCGCCGCGCCGCGCCCCACAAGATAGAGGTCTATATCGGCGATCCGCATCGGACCTACTTTCCGAAAACCGGCCTGCTTCGGTTGGCGGATTACGATATCCTGACCAATGCCGATATCGAGGAGGCCGCGGTCAAGCCGGCCAGCGTCTGGAAACTGGAAAACTGATTTTTAATTGTCGCGCTTTCCAAAAAGTGCGTCACACTTTTTGGAAAGCGCTTATGCCGACACACCACAAGATTGATTATATCGAGTTTCCCGGCGGCGATCTGGGACCGCTCAAGGACTTTTATACCAAGGCCTTCGATTGGAATTTCATCGATTACGGCCCGACCTATGCGGCGCTGGCGGATGCGGGTATCGATGGCGGATTTCAGGCCGACGTGGCGGAGGCTTCCGCAAAGCCGCTGGTCGTCCTATATAGTGAAGATATCGATGCTTCCCTCGCCGTTGTGAAGGCACAAGAGGCAGTCATCACCCGATCGATCTTCGATTTCCCCGGCGGCCGGCGGTTTCATTTTACCGATCCGTCCGGTAATGAACTGGCCGTGTGGTCCGATAAGTAGAGGTAATGTGAACAGGTTCGGCTGGCTTTCCCTGATGGCGTTTGTGGCGGCACTGGCGCAACCCGCCACGGCAGCGCTTGCCCCGCCGAAACCGCCGACGCCGAAGGAACAGCTCAAGACCCTGACCGACAAGGCCGACAGTGGCGACGCCCAGGCGCAGTATGATCTGGCCCAGGTCTATTTCGATGGTCTGCTCGAACAGAAGGCCGATGAAAAAGCCGGCGTGTCATGGATTACCAAATCAGCCGAAGCCGGTAATGCCACCGCGCAATACGATCTCGCCCAGGCCTATCGCCTCGGTCACGGCGTCAGGCCGGATGCGGCTCAGGCACTCGGCTGGTACGAAAAAGCCGCCGATCAGGGCCGCGACGAGGCCCGGTTGTTCGTCTGTGACGCCTATACGCAAAACCCTGACGTCAAGCCCGACTGGTCCCCAAACTGGCCAAAAGCCCTGCCCTACTGCAAAACGGCCGCCGAAAAAGGCGCGGCTGGTGCACAATATGCCATGGGCATGGCCTATGCCGAAGGCCGGGGCGTCACACCCGATACCGCAGTGGCTGTCACCGATCTGAAAAAGGCTGCCGACCAGGGCCATGCCGCCGCCCTGACCGAACTGGGACAGATGTACATGATCGGCGATCTGGTGTCGCAGGACTATACGGAATCGCTAAACCTGTTTAAAAAGGCGGCGCGACGCGGCGATCGTCGGGCCGTTCAACTGCTGGCTTACCAATACGAGAGCGGCCTGGGCACGCCGGCGGATACAGCCCGCGCGGCGCGGCTTTATGGCATACTGGCGCGCAACGACAGCGATATTGCCGCGAAGGACTGGCTCAAAGCCCACCCCGATGCGCCGGAAGACGCCCTGTTGACCCTCGACAAAATTCCGCGCGACATCATGTTCTTCGCCACAGAGACCAATGATCCGCGTTTCCAGACCATGGATATCCACGGCTATTACGACCAGTTGAGCGTCTCCGCCTATCCGGTCGACGCCCAGAATGACCACGTCTCCGGCCGGGCCTCGGCGGAATGCCGCTTCACCGCTTCCGGCGATTTCGATGACTGCGTGCTGACAGAAGAAGACCCGAAGGATTACGGCTTCGGCGCCTCGCTCATGCGCATCATGGATCGCCTCGGCACGTCGGGCAACAAGACCGACTGGGCCAAACAGTTCGATGGCAAATCCCTGCGCCTCTCCATGCGCTGGAAGCCGGAATAGCTACTTGAAGTCCGGTCTGAATGGCCCCGGCTGATAGCCGAAATCCCGCGTGGCCGGGCTGTGATCGAACCACAGGTCGGTATTCATACGCAGCACCATGTGGATATTGCGCTTGAGCTTTTTCGGCCGGACCAGGTTCAGGGCGAAAAAGCCGATCCGCCACAGAATTTCCGGCAGGGCGATGATCACCGGCGCACGGCCCAGCGTCTCGAATATCCGCCGCACCATGGCGGCATAGGTCAGGTCCTCACCGCCACTGAGATTATAGGCCTTGTTGAAACTGGCCCGCGCCGTCAGGGCCTGCATCGCCGCCGTGGCCAGGTCGCGGGCATGGACCGGCTGGCGCAGGCCCGATGCCATGCCGCAAACCGGAAAGAAACCGAGCTTGCGGATCAGATCGGCGATGCGCGTCACATTCTGGTCCTCGCCTTCCTCATAGATCAGGGTCGGGCGCAGGATCGTGAAGGCCACGCCACGCGCCTCGCAGAATGCGGTCAGGGTATCTTCGCCGACGGCGAGTTTCGCCACCACATCGCGTTCGGCCGCTTCTCCGGAAGCGCCTTTGGTCAGACGGCTGGTCGAGGAAAAGACGATGATGCGCTTCATGCCGAGCCCCGCCAGACGCTCCAGCAGGACATCGGTGATCAGCCAGATCGGCGCGCAGACAATGACCGCACCAAAGGTACGATCGGGCTGGAAATCATATGGACGTTCGGTATCGAGAATCACGCCCTGTCCGGCCACGGGCTGACGCGAACTGTAGCGCACGGAGTCTTCCGGCCAGCCAGCAGCCCGGATCGCTTCGGGCATCCGCCGTCCGATAAGCGAGCGTGCACCGATGACCAGCAAACCTTTTTTGTCCGTTATCACACGATGTCTCCAGCGAATCCCGCTACCTTGGCTGACTTGTCATCGGTTTTCAATGGCACAGGCCATGTTGCGACCTCTGGTCCCATTGCCTTGCCTGGCATTCCGGCCTATGTCGCAGATACACGAACATGTGTCGTGACCCATTAAAATAACAAGGACAAGCGTCCGCCCGAGCCTCTGCGAGAAGGCCAGCGTCGCTTGAGCGGAAAATATGGCAGCGTACAAATCCCTCCGTGATTTTATCGACAAATTGGAAGCCGCCGGCGAACTGGTGCGGGTGAAAACGCCCGTCTCTACCCATCTCGAAATGACCGAGATCCAGACCCGTCTGCTGGCCGAAAAAGGGCCGGCGGTGCTGTTCGAGAACGTCACCCTGGAAGACGGCACACCTTCGCCCATGCCGGTTCTGGTCAATCTCTTCGGCAATGTGAAGCGCGTCGCCATGGGCGTGACCCTCGATGGCAAGGAACGCACCGAAGCGGCTGATTTGCGCGAGGTTGGCGAGTTGCTGGCCTTCCTGCGCCAGCCGGAGCCGCCGCGCGGCCTGAAGGACGCCTTCGACATGCTGCCGCTGATGCAGACCGTGCTTTCGATGCGACCGAAAACGGTGAAAACCGCGCCGGTTCAGGAGGTTGTCCTGACCGGTGAAGATATAGATTTAACCAAATTGCCGATCCAGGGCTGCTGGCCGGGCGAACCGGCGCCGCTGATCACCTGGCCACTGATCGTCACCAAGGGCCCTTCGGATACGCGCGAGGATGATTATAATCTCGGCATCTACCGGATGCAGGTCCTGTCAAAAAACACCACCATCATGCGCTGGCTGGCCCATCGTGGCGGTGCACAGCACCATCGTCGCTGGAAAGCAGAAGGCAAGCGGGAACCTTTACCCGCCGCCGCCGTGCTCGGTGCCGATCCGGGCCTGATTCTGGCCGCCGTCACGCCTGTGCCGGATACCCTGTCGGAATACCAGTTCGCCGGGCTTTTGCGTGGCCAAAAGGCCGAGCTGGTGCCGGCCAAAACCGTACCCCTGCTGGTGCCGGCCCATGCCGAGATCGTGCTGGAAGGCCATGTCCTGCTCGATGACTATGCCGATGAAGGCCCTTATGGCGACCACACCGGCTATTACAATTCCGTCGAAAAGTTCCCGATCTTCAGGATCAGCGCCATCACCATGCGCAAGAAGCCGATCTATCTTTCGACCTTCACTGGCAGGCCGCCCGATGAGCCGAGCGTACTCGGTGAAGCCTTAAATGAAGTCTTTATCCCGTTGATCCAGCAGCAGTTTCCGGAAATCGTCGATTTCTGGCTGCCACCAGAAGGCTGCTCCTATCGCATCGCCGTCATTTCGATGAAGAAAGCCTATCCCGGTCACGCCAAGCGCGTGATGATGGGCGCGTGGTCCTATCTGCGCCAGTTCATGTACACCAAGTGGATCATCGTGGTGGATGACGACATCAATGCCCGCGACTGGAAGGACGTCATGTGGGCGCTCTCCACGCGGATGGACCCGGCACGCGACATCACCGTCGTGGAAAACACGCCCATCGATTATCTCGATTTCGCCTCGCCGGAATCGGGCCTCGGCAGCAAGATCGGACTGGACGCCACCAATAAATGGGCACCTGAAACCCATCGCGAATGGGGTGAAAAGCTTTATATGGACCAGGAGGTCATCGATCGCGTGTCGGAAAAATGGGCCGAAATGGGCCTGCCTGGCAGCGGAAAGTCGATCTGGAAATAGATCAGGCTTCGAGCGGCAGCCCGGCGTCACGCCACGCCTTCATACCGCCATCGAACGCGGCAGCATGGACGAAACCCAGCTGTCGCAGGGTGGCCGCTGCAAGAGTCGAAATATGACCGAATTCACAGACCGTCAGAATACGCTGTGTCGGGTCAGGCAGTTCCTGATTGACCCGCAGTTCCAGCTGCCCGCGCGGCAAATGGCGGGCGCCCGGTATATGGCCAGCTGCGAAGGCGTCCTTTTCACGGACATCTAGCAGGGTGAGCCCCAACTCGCCGCTGGTGACCCGTTGCTGCAAATCAACCATTGACATGAATGAGACGGCAGCCCCCGCTTCATTCAGCAATTGCGCCACCGTCTTGCCGCCGCTCATATTGGTGCGCAGGGCCTCGGTCAGGTGGGTTGGCGCCGCCAGGTTGAGCTGGTTCATCATCTCAACGAACTCGCCCCGGTCGTGCTTTTGCAGGCGCGGATTACTCACGATCTCCTCGCCGATGGTGGAGTGACTACGGCCCTTATAGTCATGCGCCGGATAGACCAGGGTTTCCGGCGGCAGCTTCAGCAGGATATTGAACAGGCTGTTATACAGCGCCTCCGGATCACCGGTCGGCAGGTCGGTGCGGCCCGTGCCGCCGATCAGCAGGGTGTCGCCGGTAAAGACGCGACCCTCGACCAGAAGGCACATGGAATCACGTGTGTGGCCAGGCGTATGCAGGGCCTGGATACGCAGGTTGCCGACACGCAGGATTTCGCCGTCGGCAAGCCGGAAGCCGGCAAAAGGCGCCGGGCTGAATTTGTGCATGACCACCGGCACATTCAACTGCGTACCGAGATCGCGGCTGGCGGAGAAATGATCCGCATGAGTATGGGTATCGATGACATAGCGGATACGCAGGCCTTCCCGCGCCGCCAGACCGAGATAATGATCGATCTGCGCCTGCGCCGGATCGATCATCACCGCCGCGTGGCTTTCCGGACAACCGACGATATAGGACTGGCAACCGCCCGTAGCTATCTGCTCGAAAATCATTACCGCCCCGTTTGATCCAAAAAATCGTAGCGGAGCCTCATCCGAAGGGGCATGTTTGTCAAGACAGGGTTGAAATGCCTTAAACGTCCTCTACATCACAATTGATCGATTTTGCCCGATAGTGAATTATTTTGATTTCTTGTGACGGAATTATGGCGCTACGATGTTTAACGAGAAATGTTAAACCGAGGGAACCCCATGCCACATTCACGCCGCCACCACCGCAAAGCCTTTCCGCTTATGGTCTCGACCGCCTTGTTAGCCCTGACGGCAGGGCTCGTGGCCACCGCCGCCTCTGCCGAAATTCCCGCCCGCCATGTGGAGAAACTCGATCGCGGCACGGTCGCCATCCAGGCGGAAGGCGGTATTTTGGTAACCTGGCGGATGCTGGCCGATGATCCAGACGGCACGGCCTTCAATCTCTATCGCGATGGCAAGAAAATAAACGCGAAACCGATCAGCAAGGTCAGTAACTTCCTCGACATGACGGGCACGGCCAGTTCAACCTATACCGTCTCGACCGTTACGGGCGGCAAGGAAACCAAAGACACGCTGGCGCCCGCCAAGGTCTGGGCCAACGGCTACCTGTCCATCCCGCTCGACAAGCCGGCGGACGGCGTAACACCGGACGGCAAGCCCTACAGCTATACCGCCAACGACGCCAGTGTCGGCGATCTCGACGGTGACGGCCGTTATGAAATCATCCTGAAATGGGACCCGACCAATTCGCACGACAACAGCCAGGGCGGTTATACCGGCCCGGTTTTCTTCGATGCCTATACTCTTGACGGCAAGAAGCTGTGGCGCATCAATATGGGGCCGAATATCCGCGCCGGCGCTCACTATTCCCAGTTCCAGGTGGCCGACTATGACGGCGACGGCAAGGCCGAAATGATCGTCAAGACCGCCGATGGCACGATCGACGGCCAGGGCAAGGTCATCGGCGATCCGAAAGCCAACTGGGTCAGCGATGGTGGCCAGACCGAGGTGCACGACCGCACCGGTTCGGTCCAGACCCCGGACGGCAAGCTGATGGCCCAGCTTCAGGGCCGCATCCTCAGTGGACCGGAATATTTAAGTGTCTTCAATGGCCAGACCGGCGCCGTCATGGATACCGTGCCCTACTGGCCGCCGCGTGCCCCCGAAGGGATGCCCGACACGCTGGAGACGATGAAGGCCGTCTGGAACGATGCCTATGGCAACCGCTCGGAACGCTATATCGCCGGCACCGCCTGGCTCGACGGCATACATCCTTCTGCGGTGATGATCCGCGGCTATTACGACCGCACCACCGAAGCCGCCTATGACTTCCATGACGGCAAGTTATCCCTGCGCTGGACCTTCGATTCCAAGGCGGCAGGTGTACCGGAAGGCTACAGCGGCCAGGGCAACCACCAAGTCAGCATTGCCGATGTCGATGGCGATGGCCGCGACGAAGTCATCAACGGTTCGATGGCGCTCGATGACAATGGCAAGCCCCTGTGGACAGCCAAGCTGTTCCACGGCGACGCCATGCATGTCGGCGATCTCGATCCCTCGCGCCCCGGACTGGAAAAGTTCGGCGTCCACGAGGAGATGAAGAACAACGGCAATATCGGCTCGGCCCTGCTCGATGCCCGTACCGGCGAAATTTTGTGGGAAAAGCATGCCGAAAAGGATACCGGCCGCGGCCTCTCGGCCGATATCGATCCGCGCTATCTCGGCGATGAAGTGTGGGGCAGCAATTCGCCGCAACTTTTCAACATCAAGGGCGAGGCCATCGCCGAACACGGTCCGCGCCAGACCAATTTCGCCATCTGGTGGGACGGTGACCTGCTGCGCGAACTGCTGGACGGCCACACGATCTCGAAATGGGACTGGACAACCTCAACGACCAAGCCCCTGCTCGTCGCCGAAGGCATGATGTCGAACAACGGCACCAAATCGACCCCTGCCCTGTCGGCGGATATTCTCGGCGACTGGCGCGAAGAGGTTGTCTGGCGCAGCGCCGACAATACGGAGCTGCGTATCTATTCGACGCCAATCCCCACGACTTACGGCTTCGTTACCCTGATGCAGGACCCGCAGTACCGCGCCTCGATCACCTGGCAGAACACGGCCTATAACCAGCCGCCGCATACCGACTTCTATCTCGGTGAAGGCATGTCGACGCCGAAGCGGCCGAAAGTCGTGGTCGTCGCGCCGCAGAAATAGCAGCCTTACCCGACCTTGAGGGCGGCGTGACTGCGCGCCGTCTCGGTTCGCAGATAGGGCAGAACCTGTTCGGCCAGCATCGGCCGGCTGAACAGGTATCCCTGGATATAGCGAGCGCGGATCTGTGCCAGCTTGTTCATCTCGGCCTGGGTTTCGACCCCCTCGATGACGCAATCGAGATTAAGATTGCGGCACAGATCGATGATTGTCTTGATGATTTTCAGCGCCGAACCATGTTGCAGAAGCTGCACGACAAAGCTGCGATCAATCTTGATTTTATCGACCGGCAGCCGGTGGATATAGCTGAAGCTGGAATAGCCGGACCCGAAATCATCGATGGCAATGCGGCAGCCCATGGCCTTCAATCGGGCCAGAGCCTCGCACGCCTGCTCGAAATCGGTCAACATGGCGGTTTCAGTAATTTCAAACTCGATCCGGCGCGGATCGATGCCTGAGCTGCGCACCGCATTGCAGATATTGGTGATCGAAATGCCGGAACGCAGGTCGCGCGCCGACAGGTTGAACGACACCTTGGTATCTTCCGGCCACTCACGTACCTGCTTCAGCGCTTTTTCGAGCAAAAGCAGGGTGATTTGCGTGATCAGGCCCGAGCGCTCCGCCGCCTTGATGAAGATATCAGGCCGTACGCTGCCAAGCTTGCGGCTGTTCCAGCGCGCCAGAGCCTCGAAGCTGATCGTGCGATTTTCGATCACATCGACCTGTGGCTGGAACATGATCGACAGCTCGGCGTCGAGATCGCTGGTGCGCAGGGTCTGGTCGACTTGGCTGAAATCGCGCATTTCGGTTTCATGCTTTTCGGTGAAGACCACCGGCGCGCCGCGCAGGTTCTGTTTGGCGAAATAGAGCGCGTAATCGGCACGTTCCAGCAATTGCGAGGGGGTGAACTGGTCGGAAGCACAGCGCACGAAACCGACGCTGCCCGAAATATTGGCCGTTACGCCCCCAAGGAAATAGGTGTCGCGCAAGGCGTCGCAAAGCTGCATCCCGAAGGTATCGAGATCGGCTGAATCGATATCGCCATAGAGGATGATGGCGAATTCATCGCCCCCCATCCGCGCGGCGAAGGCCCGCTCGCCACAGACCGTCCGCAGGCGATTGCCGACTTCGATCAGCAAGGTATCGCCGACGCTGTGACCGTAAATATCGTTGATCGGCTTGAACCCATCGAGATCGATCAGGGCGAGATGAAATATCTTCTTTCCGACGGTTACCCCCGCAAGGGCGGCATCCATAACCCGGAAAAAACTGCGTCGGTTGGGCAGGCCGGTCAGCACGTCACTATCGGCCATGGACTGCGCTTCAACCCGCAGGCCTTCCGCCGTCACGCGCGCCTGAACGGCACGCAGAAGCGTCTGACGCACGACGGTCGCAATAAGGATCGCCATCGGCACCATCAGCAGAATCATGCCAACATTATCCACCGACACCGCCTGGCTATGGGTAAAGGCGAAGACGGCGACCGCCGTCAGAGACGCGACCACGGAAGGAATCACCACACGCAGGCTGATGCCGGTCAGGGCATAGATCAGGGTCAGGAAAATAAAATAAACCAGACGCTTATTGTCATAATGCAGGAACTGAAAAGCGACCGGATTGGCGAACAGCAGCAGGTTGACCGTCAGGCTGGCGATATTGAGCTGATAAACACGACGGACGGATTTCAGATAGACAAAATGAGCGAACAAGGCCGCCACCATGGTCAGCCCCGACAAGGTCGTCATGATCAGGAGCGCATGACCCGTTTCGGTCCAGAGGCGATTGAAGGTCACAAGCGTATAATAGATGCCGATAATCAGGCAGAAGCTCGAAACGATAGGCTTCATCGCCGACACTTCTTCGGCTTCGCTCAGGCTCAGCACAGCCGGATTGTCCGCGCCCCTGTCTGTCTGGCGCCCGATCGTCAGGGCGGCAGAAATCGACTTAATCCAACGCAACATTCCGGCCCAGTCCTGCTTCAAAACACACCAGGCATGCCTGATCGCAGGAAATCATAATAGCCACACCTAAAAAAAGCGCTAACCTGCGGTAACCAAATGCTGAAAAACACCGATTTCTTCGGGAATATTGGCGTTGACTTTACGCGCTTTTTAATCGGTAGCGCGGTTCAACGAAGCCAAATCACTTCACCCAAATCGCTTTAAATTGTCACAAACGAGACTTGCTTTCGTGTCCACGGCAGGCCTATAGAATTTCCATGTTGCAAACGCGAAACGCCCCCCAGGCCGCCTCGGCGGACGCCCAGTTCGAACGCCTCGAAAATATCCTGGCTGCCGCCCGCCGGGCTGGCGCCGACGCCTGTGAAGCCGTCTTCGCTGAAAGCCGGTCGCTGTCGGTCGGTGTGCGCAAGGGTGCAGTCGAAACCGTCGAACGCGACGAGAACAGCGATCTGGGACTGCGCGTCTTCGTCGGCCAAAAACAGGCCGTGGTGTCCGTTTCCGAATTTTCAAAGCCGACCCTCGATCGCCTGGTCGAGCGCGCCGTCGCCATGGCACAACTGGCGCCGGATGACGCCTATGCCGGGCTGGCCGATCCCGCCCGGCTTTACAGAGACACGACAGCGGATCTGCAACTGTTCGATGACACCCACCTCAGTGCCGAAAGCCTGCAACAACGCGCGCTCGATATCGAGGCCGCCGGCCTGAGCCTTGGAAATGAGGCGCTGCAAAGCGATGCCGCCAGCGCCGGCTATGTCCAGAATATGTGGTCGATGCTGACCTCAGACGGCTTCCGCGGCAGCCACAAGACCAGCCTCTTTTTCCAGTCGGGGCGTTATATTGCCACCGATGCCTATGGCAATATGGAACGCGACGGCGAAGGCCGCAGCGTGCGCTTCGCGTCCGACCTGCCGGATGTGGCCGAGACCGGCCGCATCGCCGCCGAACGCGCGCTTGCCGCCCTGGGGGGCCGCAAGATCGACACGCAGAAATCGACGGTCATTTTCGACAAGCGTATCGCCAAGTCATTGATCGGCCAGTTCATCGGCGCCATTTCCGGCACCATGATCGCGCGGGGCTCCAGCTTCCTGAAGAACAAGCTGGGCCAGCAATTGTTTGATCCATCCGTGCAGATCATCGACAATCCGCTGCGGGTGCGTGGCCTCGGCTCGTGCCTGTTCGACGATGAAGGCGTGGCCGTCAGCGAACGCCACATTATCCGCGACGGTGTGCTGGATGGCTGGCTCCTCAACAGCTCCGCCGCGAAACAGCTTGGCATGACGACCACCGGCCATGCCTCACGCAGCCTGGCCAATGCGCCGGGCGTCTCAACACATAATGTCACGTTCAGTGCCGGTTCGCAGTCGGTCGAGGCCCTGATGGCTGCGGCCGGCCAGGGCGTGATCGTGACCTCGATGTTTGGCCCCAGCGTCAATAACGACACCGGCGACTGGTCCGCCGGCGCCTCCGGCTTCTGGTTCGAGAATGGCGTCATCGCTTATCCGGTCAATGAAATCACCGTGGCCGGCAACCTGATCGATATGTATGCCCGCCTTGTTCCGGCCAGTGACCTCGAAATCAAGGGCACGTTCGATACGCCGAGCCTGCTCATCGAAGCCCTGAGCATCGGGGGCAAATAATGCGCGACGATCACGCGACAGACCTTGAGCTGATCGTCGACAAGGTTCGCCGCGCCGGTGCGCTTGCCCAGCACCTCAAGGCCAATGGCCTGATTACCCGTTACAAGTCAGATGGCTCCATTGTCACCAATGCCGATACCGAGGTCAATCTGTGGCTGAAGGAAGCCCTGCTCGCCGCCCGCCCCGATTATGGCTGGCAGAGCGAGGAAGAGGCCGATAACGCCGAGCGCCTGACGTCTTTGCGCACCTTCGTGCTCGACCCGATCGACGGCACTATGGGCCTGTCCAAAGGCAGCCCCTACTGGACCATCGCACTCGCCGTCATCGAGGCCAACCAGCCGATCGCCGCCGTCGTTTATGCGCCCGATGCCAACGAAATGTATTCGGCCGCTTTTGGCGAGGGCGCGTGGCTGAATGGCGCCCGCATCCATGCCAGCCAGCGCACGCAACTGGAAGACGCCGAGGCGCTGGGTGATTCCCGCCTGTTCGGCAAGGACATCTGGCCCGAACCCTGGCCCCGGATGAGTATTCACTCACGCCCCTCCGTCGCTTATCGCATGGTTTGCGTCGCCGCCGGCAAAGCCGATTTCACCATGGCCCTGACGCCGAAACGCGACTGGGACGTGGCCGCCGCCACACTGATCGCCCAGGAAGCCGGCGCCATCGTTTCCGATCACTTAGGCAATCCTTATGGATTCAATGCTATAGACAGCCTTAAACCCAGCCTGATCTGCGCGGGCGCACCGCTTTTCAATGAAATCATCCGGCGGTGTGCTCACCTGGAGCACCTTTAGGAAAAGTGGTCACCACTTTTTTCGTTAAAAAGTGCGACTAAGCGAAGATTTAAACCTTATAATATCAAAGAGTAAGAGCATGAGCGATAAACAACTCCTCCATATCGTCATTGGCGGCGAACTGACCGACCTGACGGGCACCACTTTCAAGGATCTGAAGAAGATCGAGTTCGTCGGCGCCTATGCCAATAACGCCGAAGCGGTCTCCGCCTGGCGCACCAAGGCGCAATCAACCGTTGATAACGCCCTGATGCGTTACTTCGTGATCCATGCCCACAAGCTGATCGATCCGTCGACCGACGACCACAGCCACTAAGCAGGCTGTATTGGAGTTTGCTCAAAACAGCCTGCCAACGTGCGACTGCACGCCGCCGCTGTTGCGGCGAGCCTGCGCGGCCTCTGAGCGCATAATAGAAAAAGCCGCCGGTTGGTTCGGCGGCTTTTTCTATTCCCGTTTCAGCAGTTTGTCGGTCAGCAGGGTGCCCCACCAACTGGCCTTGAAGGTGGCTTTCAGTTTGTCCGGATCGTAGTCCGGCCCTTGCGTCCAGTCCCAGAAGCTGATGCCCTGTGGCTCGATATCGCGCAGGTAGACCTCGAACACGTAGTCAAGCACGCCGGTGTGGCCCGCCTTCATATGCAGGGTACGCAGGCCCAGTTCACGCGCCGAATCGCGGATCGAATGACCGAGATGAAAGTGGCGATAGAGCACACTCATCATGCCGGCGCGATCGGCGCCCGACTTACAGTGCAGCAGCGCCGGATACTCGATACGGTCGAATAACGCCTTCGCCTCGCGAAATTCGGCGGCGGTCGGCAGGCTGCGCGAGGTCAGGCCGAAATTTTCCAGCGTGAGCCCCAGTTTTTCGCAGGCATATTTTTCGAGATAGTAGAACGAGCCCTTGCCGCCACGCAGATTGATGACCGTCCTGACGCCCTGCTTTTTCCACCAGGCAAGCTGAAAGGGCCAGGGCTGATTGGTTCGCACCATATCCGGCCCGATCCAGTGGGCATTGGTGAAGCCGATTCGCAAGTACGCGTGATCCGCCCACAGATAATGCATGTAGGTGGTGAACAGCCCCCATTTGGTATCCGTCGGAAACGGTTTGTTATGCGATTTTTTGGGGAGCAGCTTCAAGGTTACCTCAATTGTGGATTCGCCTCGCAATTAACACATAAAAGCGCGACAGGCTTTCAGAATTCGAGCATAAACCTATATAATCGCTCACAAAGCCTTTTCCAGATCGCCCAAACCGCTCATGACCAACACGCCCATCACTGATGCGACTGAAATGCGCACGTCCGCGCTGATCGCTCGTGTGTGGTCACAGTATCTGGCGCCGCAAAGGGGGCTGCTCGCCTTCGCTATCGCCTGCGCTGTCCTGGTGGCGCTGACCACGACGGTCGTGGTCGGCTGGCTCGATCCCGCCATCAACCTTTTGTTCCACGTCAGCAACGCCAATGACCGGATTACCTCGCACCTGCCAGAGTGGATCACGGCGCATTCCCTGATTTCCGTACCGGCGGTGATCATCGTCTTCGGTCTGTTGCGCTTTGCCGGCCAGCGTGGCCTGACGACGACGCTTAATCGTGTCGGCAACCAACTCGTAGGCCGTATTCAGGAGCAACTGTTCTCCCGGCTGGTCCGCGCCGATCTCGGTCATCTGCAAAAAGCCCATTCCGGCCAGTACTTATCGTCCGTTCTTTATGATGCGGATCAGGTGCGCGACGCCGCCTCGACCGGGCTGGTGCAATATATCCAGGCGCTTTTGCTGGTCATCGGCAATCTGGCCTTCATGTTCTGGACCGACTGGTCGATGACCCTGGTCGTGCTTCTGGCCGGACCGATCATCGGCGCGGTCATGAGCACCTATCTCAAGGCCACTCGCAAGGCAGCGCAAGGAGCGATGGCGGAGACATCCTCCCTCTCCACCGCCGTCATGGAAAGTCTCGATGGCGTCAAGATCGTCAAGATCGCCAATCAGGAAGCCGCCGAGGAAGCCCGCGTCGGTGAGGTCATCAATCGCCGGCAGCGTTTCCTGATCAAGGGCGCCAATGCCCGCTCGATGGCCGCCCCGGCGACTGAAGTCCTGACTGCCTTCCTGTTAGCCGGATTACTGGCCTTCGCCGGCTGGCGCGCCCAGGCCGGACACCTGACCGTCGCTGGTCTGTTCGCCTATGTCGCCGCGCTCGGCACCGCCAGCCAGGCCTTGCGTCAACTGGCCGGTCTGCAAGGCACTTTCACCCAAGGCATGACCGCCGCCCGCCGCCTGTTTGCCGCACTGGATATCGAACCGGAGATCACTGAAACCGCCGATGCAAAGCCGCTTGGTCGCGATTTCAAAATCATCACCTTCGACCATGCCGGTTTTGCCTATGGCGAGGCGCCGGTGTTGAAAGGCGTTTCCTTTACGGCCAAAGCCGGTGAAAGTATCGCCCTGGTCGGGCCGTCCGGTTCGGGAAAATCAACATTGCTTAATTTGCTACCGCGCTTCTTCGACCTGACCAGTGGCGATATCCGTTTCGATGATCAGAGCCATCGCGATATCGCCATTTCTTCCCTGCGCAGCCGCATCGCGCTGGTGACTCAGGACCCGTTTCTGTTTGATGACACCATCCGCACCAATATCGCCTATGGCAATACCGGCGCCACATCGCAGCAAATCGAACAGGCTGCGAAGGATGCCGCCGCCGATGACTTTATCCGCGCCCTGCCACAGGGCTATGACACGCGGGTCGGCGAAGCCGGCTCGCGGCTTTCCGGCGGGCAGAAACAGCGTATCGCCATTGCCCGTGCCTTCCTGAAGGACGCGCCGCTGCTGCTGCTCGATGAGGCCACCTCGGCGCTCGACACCCAGTCCGAGATCAAGGTGCAGGAAGCACTCGAACGCCTGATGGCCGGTCGCACAACCTTTATTATCGCCCACCGCCTGTCCACCATCCGCCATGCCGATCAGATACTGGTGCTGGATGACGGCGAGATCGTCGAACGCGGCACGCACGACCAATTGATCAAGGCCGGCGGACTCTATGCCAGTCTCGCCGCCACGCAATTTGGCCAGCCGGTTCTGGAGGTGGCCCAGTGAGCGACATTCTCCAGTCTCCTTTCATGCAGGACCTGATCGCCAATACCCTCGTCGGTTATCTGAAATTCTGTTACCGAACAACGCGTTGGACCATAGAAGGTCAGGCGCCGGTTGAAGCGATATGGGATGGCAAGGGGCCGGTCGTGCTGATGTTCTGGCATGGACGCCTGCATCTCGGCCACGCCTCCTGGCCGCGCGATCGCGGGCAACCGGTCTGCGTGCTGGCCTCGATGTCGAAAAGCGGCGAGGTCAGCATGAAGATCAATACGCGCTTCGGCTATCATTCCATACGCGGTTCTTCAGCCAAGAAATCCGACCCGACCAAGCAGAAGGGCGGCGCCCAGGCCTTCCGCGAACTAATCCGTTGGATACGCGGCGACAAGGAGACCGGCGGGCGCTGCGTCGCCATGACCCCGGACGGCCCCCGTGGCCCGGCGCGTGTCATGACCGAAGGCTCGCTCAAGCTGTCGCAGATGAGCGATGCTCCCCTGGTGGTGCTGGGGCAGTCCACCAAGAACTATCTCGAATTTAACACCTGGGACCGGATGCGCATCCCCCTGCCCTTTTCGCGCGGCGCCATGGTCTGGGGCACGCTCCCCGCCATTCCGGCCGATACGGATGAAACGCAAATGGAAGTCCTGCGCCTCCGGGCCGAACAGGCCCTGACCGGTGTCACCGATCGCGCCGATGAAATACTGGGCTTAACTACGCGGGTTACCCGATGAGCGTCTCCCTGTCCCTTTATCAACGATTGATGGGCGCAGCACATTTTATCGCGCCCGGCCTGCTGGAAAGACGTGTCAAACGCGGCAAGGAAGACGCCGTGCGTTACCGCGAACGCCTCGGCCAGACGGAGACCCCGCGTCCGGAAGGCCCGCTTGTCTGGTTCCATGGTGTCAGCGTCGGTGAAAGCGTCTCGGCCCTACCGGTCATCGTCGCCATGGCCACCGAGCGCCCGGATCTCAACATCCTGATCACCACCGCCACCACCACCTCGGCCGATATCCTGGCCAAGCGCCTGCCCAAAGGCGTCATTCACCAGTTTGCGCCGGTCGATACGCCGCAGGCGGTCACGGCTTTTCTCGATCACTGGCAACCCGATCTCGCCGTCTTCATCGAGAGCGACATCTGGCCGATCCAGTTGCGGGCGCTTGTCGCGCGTCAGGTGCCACATGCCCTCCTTAGTGCCCGCATCACCGAGAAAACCTACAAAGGCTGGCAACGTTTCAAAGGCGCTATACGGCCTTTGCTCGCCGGCTACAGCCTGATCATGGCGCAGGACAAGGCCAGCGAAGACCGCCTGACCGCCATGGGCGTCACTGTCGGGCCTCGCGCCAACCTGAAAACCATCGGCGAGCCCCTGCCTGTTGATCCGGCAGTTCTTTCCAGCCTGAAAAAGCTGATCGGCAAGCAGTTCGTCTATTTCGCCGCCAGTACCCATTATGGTGAGGACAGCCTGATCGCCAAGACACTGGAACCGGCGCTCTGGGGGGGCGATTTGCTGATCCTGGCTCCGCGCCACCCGATCCGCGCCGGCGATATCCGCCTCGATCTCGAATCGCTCGGCCTGAAAGTCGCGCAACGGTCGAAAAACGAACCGGTTACCAGCCAGACCCATGTCTATCTGGCCGATACCCTGGGCGAACTGGGCCTGTTCTTCTCGGTGGCCGGCATCATCATCATGGGCGGCAGCTTCCTTGAAGATATCGGCGGTCATAATCCGCTGGAGCCCGCACGGCTGGGCAAGTGCGTCATCACCGGCCCGGACATCAGCAACTGGTCGGGCATCTACGCCGACCTGCTCGATGCCGACGCCGCCTTCCGCGTCAAGGGAACCAGCGAACTGGGTTTCCTGCTCAGCCAATTTCGCCAGCATCCGGAGGTCGTAAAAAAGGCTGATAAAAAGGCGCTGGAGGTCAGCCACAAGGAAGCCAATACGTTGGATGTCGTCTGGTCGGCGCTGGTTCCCCTGCTGCCGAAAAAAGCCGCGAAGAAAGCCTCGAAAAAGAACAATGGCGATTAAGACGCCCGAATGGTGGTACAAGAAAAATGCCGCCGGCGCGCCATGGTGGCGGCCGGTCCTGTGGCCGCTGTCGCTGATCTGGCGGGCGATCAATGCCATCAAAGCCGCCAATGCCCGCCCCTATCGTTCGTCCCTGTTCGTGATCAGCATCGGCAATCTAACGCTTGGCGGTTCCGGCAAGACGCCGATCGCCGACGCCCTGCTAGATCTGCTGGCGACCGAAGCCGCCGGCCTGTCACGCGGCCATGGCGGCTCGCTCAGCGGGCCAGTCAATGTTGATCCACACAGCCACACAGCCGCTGAAGTCGGCGACGAGCCGCTGATGCTGGCGCAGGACCACCCCTTTGTCATCGCCCGCGACCGCGCTGCCGGCTTGCGCCTGATCGAAAAGCGACGCAAGAAGCCCAGGCCGACCATAGCTGTGGTTGACGACGCCCACCAAAATCTCGCTATCGTCAAGGATCTGCATATCCTGGTGGTCGATGGCGATACGCGCAACGGGGCCTGGCCTTTCGGTGACGGCGGGGTCTGTCCCTATGGGCCGATGCGCGAACCCTTCGCCCAAGGCCTGAAACGCGCCGATATCTGCGTGTTATGGATGCCGGATGATGACGCCGTGGCGGACGAATATCTGATCAGCCTCCTGGGCGACAAGCCGGTCTTCATTGCCCGTCTTCAGGTGCATGCGCCTGCCATTCCTGCACCGGTCTATGGCTTTGCCGGTATCGCCAAGCCGTGGAAGTTCGAGGCCACCCTGCGCAATGAAGGCTATGACCTGACTGGTTTTGCAGGTTTTCCCGATCATGCCGCCCTGTCCGAATCCGAACTGGAAGCCCTGGCCGCAAAGGCCGGGGCTTCCGATGCGCGCCTGATCACCACGCAGAAGGACTGGATCAAGCTGGACGCCAACTGGCGCGAACGCATTGCCTGCCTGCCGATCAGCGCCAAATTCGATGACGAAGCCGGCCTGCTGGAACTGATCCGCGCACGCCAAGGATAACGCGGTTCACCACCCGGCTTGCCATGCGTCCGGAATTGCGCTTAGAATGACGCAAATAATAAAATGAAATGCCAAACCTAGAATTTGGTCGGAGGAGATAGAGTGTTCAGGAAGCTGGCAGGCACAGGCCTAGCTCGACCTTGCGGCGAGACTGATGGTCTTGTCTGTAATTTCAGGCGCCCCTTTACCTTGAATATGAAATCCACGCCTGTCCGTTCAGCGGTCAAGCCACGGCTCGATTCCCGTCTGCAAACCCTTATCCGACATCAAGGAATAGCCTCCATGCACCTGACACAGACGCCCTGGGCCAAAGCCCTACTGCTGACCGCCACAGTTCTGACAGCCGCCGCCTTTCCGGCGATAAGCTTCGCGCAAATCCCGACCTCGACGGCCGTAGGCCCCGATGCCCAGCACAATGTGTCCGGCAGTCGCGAATCCCAGGTCGTCGAGGATCAGATTCGCAGCTTCAACAACCTGGTCGGCACGTGGCCAAAATATACCGAAATTTCGGCGGAAGCCCAGGTCGCCGCCATGGGGCCCGGCATCAATATTATCGGCGGCTACGATCCTTACTGGACTGGTGAGAAGACAACCTTCACCGATGCCGATATCAAACGCGTCAAGGAAGCCGGCTTCAAGACCATCCGTGTGCCTCTGTTCACCTTCAAGCACATTGCCGATACGCAAGGGCATCTTGATCCGAAATGGCTTGACCGCCTCGACCATATCATCGACCTGGCCGTCAAGAACAAGTTGACCGTCATTCTCGATGAACATGATTTCGAAGATTGCGCCAAAGATGTTGATGCCTGCGCCATCCTGCTGCCCAACATTTGGTACGATCTGTCGGAGCGCTACAAGGGCGCCCCCAGTTCGGTGGTCTTTGAACTGCTGAATGAACCGAACGGCAATGTCGACGCCAAGATCTGGAATACCTGGATACCTGACCTGATCAGCATCGTTCGCGAAACCAACCCGACGCGCAATATCATCATCGGTCCTGTGATGTGGAACAGCGCCGATCAATTGTCGACTCTGGAATTGCCGGCCACCGATCGTCACCTGATCGCCACCTTCCACTATTATACGCCGATGGAATTCACCCATCAGGGCGCCAGCTGGGCCGGGCCGGACCTCGAAAAACTGCGCGGTGTCCACTGGACCGGCACAGCTGAGCAGCAGGCGGCAATCAACACTACTTTCGACAAGGTCACCGCCTGGTCGAAGGCCAATAATCGTCCGATTTTCCTCGGAGAATACGGCACTTACGGCAAGTTCAACGACCAGATCGATGACCGTGCAGCCTGGACCCGCGCCGTTTCAAAAGCGGCGGACGATCGTGGCTTCGCCCGCGCCTACTGGTATTATCAGGATGGCGGCGGTTTCGGGGTCTGGGATGCCGAAAAGGGTGTGTGGGTCAAACCCCTGCTGAAAGCCCTCCTGCCGAACAGTCCCGCCGCTCAGTAGACAACGATAAGGACGCCCTCGCAGGCGTCCTTTTTGCTTTCTGCGCCTATACAAGCCTCGCGTCGCTGTTTATGACGTGCGCTTTATATTTGAGGATGCTGCCCGTGGTTGCCAAAGCAAAACGATCGATGGAAGACATCGCCAAGGTGGATGGCGTCGCGTATCGCTGGCACATTCATCGCGAACCGCAATGGGCGTCGGTGGATGGCGCCAAGGGCTTGTGCCTTTCGGTACAGCATGATGAAAATCCGCAGAAAATATTGCTGCTGGAATATCCGTTCCCCAAGCCTAGCCGCCATGCCCAGCGTCCCAAGATTGACAAGCGCGATGTCGCCGTACAGATCGGCAAGGCCATTGCCGACGGCTGGGAACCGGAATCACGCGGCAAGCCCTTTACCTACATGATTGAGGGCTAGAGTGCTCTCCACCCTATGTCCGTTCGGTAAAACCCGCCCGGCCAGTCGATCTGATTGATCGCCTCATAGGCCTTGTCGCGGGCGTCCTGCAAGGTTTTGCCACGGGCGCATACGTTCAGCACACGACCACCTGCCGCGCGCAAATTGCCTTCCGTATCACGGCTGGTGCCGGCGTGGAAAACAGTGACATCCTTGCCAAAATCCTGTTCGGCGCCACGGATGATCGAACCGGTCAGCGGACTGTCAGGATAACCCTTGGCGGCATAGACCACGCAGACTGCCGGGTCGTCATGCCATTCCGGCGCCGGCAGGTTTTTCAGGCCGCCTTTTGCCGCCGCCAGCAGGTAGGGCACGATATCGCTTTTCAGGCGCAGCATCAGCACCTGACATTCCGGGTCACCGAAGCGGGCATTGTATTCGACCAGACGCGGCTTGCCGTCCTCGACCATCAGACCGGCATAGAGCACACCCTTGTAGGGATTCCCCTCGGCCTTCATGCCCGCCATGGTCGGGTTGAGCACCTCATCCTGCGTAATTTGCAGAAGCTCAGGCGTCACGATCGGCGCCGGCGAATAGGTGCCCATACCGCCGGTATTCGGGCCGGTGTCGCCATCGAAGGCGCGCTTGTGATCCTGCGCCCAGCCGAAAAGCAGGGCGGTTTCACCATCGCACAGGGCGAAGATCGAAGCCTCCTCGCCGGTCATGAACTCCTCGATGACGATATTCGAGCTGGCCGGTCCGTAGCGTCCGCCCAGCATGGCCTCGACCTCGGCCACGGCGTCCTGATAATCGGGCGAGATGGCGACGCCCTTGCCCGCAGCCAGACCATCGGCCTTGATGACATAGGGCGGGCTGTAGGTTTTCAGGAACGCGCGCGCCTCAGCCACATTATCGAAGGTCTCGGAAGCTGCCGTCGGGATATTGTGGCGTTTGCAGAAATCCTTGGTGAAAGCCTTGGAGGATTCGAGTTGCGCCGCTTTTTTAAACGGTCCGAAACATGGGATATTGGCGGCGGCGAGCGCATCGGCAAGCCCTTCCGCCAGCGCGCTTTCCGGCCCCACAACCACCAGGTCGGCCCTGATCTCGCGCGCCAGCCCGACAAGTCCGGCCACGTCCGTCGCCTTGATATCGCGGCACTCTGTTCCTTTGGCGCCCAGAGCGGCCATGCCGGGATTGCCTGGCGCGATGACCAGCTTGTCACATAAGGGTGACTGGGCGATTTTCCAAGCGAGGGCGTGTTCGCGGCCGCCCGAACCGATCAGCAGAATGTTCATGCGTTTCGCTTCCCTCACCCGGCGGTTCGGGTCAAGCAAAAACTGGCATTCTGATTAGCCTGCCAGTCGATACGGCGTCACCGTGCCTTCAAGACAGGCATGGAGCGTGTTGAAAAACTGCGGCATGTCGATCGGCTTGGTCAGGACATGATTGAAACCATGGCCGCGCGTATCGTCGGACAGCTTGGTCTGGGCGGCGGCGCTCAGGGCCACGATCGCCGTTTTGCTGTTGAGGCCACCGTGTTCACGCAGGCAGCGTGTGGCGGCAATGCCATCAAGCACCGGCATCTGAATGTCCATGAAGATCAGATCGAACTTGATCGTCTCGCAGATTTCCAGCGCTTCCTCGCCATTGCAGACCTCATGGATTTCCAAACCCGAATCCGTCATCAACAAGCGGATCAGTTCACGGTTGATCGGATGGTCGTCGACGATCAACACCTTGCGGTCTTCGAGGAAAACCGGCTTGAGATCGTTCGCCGTCATGACCGGCAGCGGGGCTGTGGCAACGGTTACGGGCATTTCGAACCAGAAGCAGGCCCCTTCCCCCGGCACCGACTCGACGCCGATCTCGCCCTGCATCAGGCGCACGATCTCTGAACAGATCGACAGACCCAGGCCCGAACCGCCATATTTGCGATTGATACTGTTGTCGATCTGGTTGAAGCGGGTGAAAAGCGCCGGTTGCTGATCCAGCGGGATGCCCGGACCATTATCCCGGACCTCGACGCGCAGACGGCCCGTCCTGTCAACCGCCGCCGACAGGGTCACCGTGCCGTTTGGCGTGAATTTACAGGCATTGCCGACCAGATTATACAGCACCTGGCGGATACGGACATCATCGAGCATCAGCCAGTCAGGCGTTTGCGGATCATAATCGCAGCGAATGTCTATATTACGCGTCTGCCCCAGGACGGCGAACTGATCAACGATATCCGAGGCCAGCCCGCGCAGGTCGGTCGGTTGCGGATTGAGCCGGACCTGTCCCGCCTCCAGCTTGGAGAAATCGAGGATATCGGTGATCAGGCTGAGCAGGGCTTCGCTGGCCTTGTTGATGCGGCCGATATAATGGCGGGCATCCTTGGGCATTTCCGATACACCATTCAGCAAGGTGGCGTACCCCAGAATGGTCGTCAGCGGCGTACGGATTTCGTGGCTCATATTGGAAAGGAAATCCGATTTGGCCAGTTGGTGCGCTTCGGCGTTTTCCTTGGCCGCGCGCAGGGTATCCTCAAGGTGCGCCTGTTCGGTGACATCCTGCAATATGCCGAAGATGAATTCCGGCCGGCCGTCCTCGCCAAATTCGACACCGCCCTTGGAATAGACGATCCGCTCCTCACCATCGGCGCGGATCAGGCGCTGCTCAAAAGTGAAATCTTCGCCGGTGGTCATGGCCTCGCGCACGCAACGCTCAACTTCAGCCCGGTCGTCCGGATGGAACAACTGGATAGTTGTATCGAGCTGAGGCTGGAAACTGTCGCGGGCCAGTCCGTGAATGGCATAGACGCCGCGCGACCAGAAGCAGTCAGCGGTGCGGGCGCTGATATGCCAGTAACCGACGCCGGCCACCTCTTCCATCAGTTCGAGCTTGCGTTGCGTTTCCTCAAGTTTGCGGATGACGGTCTTTTTCGCCACCCCGCTTTTACGCAGGCTCAACATGTCCGAAACACTATCCGCCAGCTTTTGCAGACGCCCCGCCTGCACCGCATCGAAGTCATCGCGCGTCTTCACATCGATAATGCAGAACGTGCCGATCAAAGCGCCTTCATAATGCAGGGGCGCGCCGGCATAAAAACGGACATGTGGCTCGGACATGACGAACGGATTGCCGGCAAAGCGCGGATCGACCGTGGCGTCCGGCACAATCATCAGGCCACCGGAACGCAGGGTATGCTCGCAGAAGGAAATTTCAGCCGGGATCGATTTCAAAGCCAACCCGTGCGTGGCGACGAAACTGTGGCGTTCGCCATCCACCAGTGAAATCATGGCAATCGACGCGTCAAAGATATCCGCCGCCAACGCGGTCAGATGATCGAAGCCCGATTCAGGATCGGCCTCGAAAACATCAGCCTGATGGAAGGCAGTGTGGCGGCTGCTCTTGTCCGGTCTTGGCAATAGGGGGCGCATTGAACTCTGACCCGCGGGTTTTGTAAGACTCACCCTAAGTTGAGCCCCTGAAGAAAACCTAAACATTTGTGGATAAAAATCGATTAGGACCGCAAAACCGGGGCCAAAACTGGGGCATGGGCAAAAATTGCGCTAAAGTGCCGCCATGGCCAATGATCTGCTCGCCCCCGAATCAACAAACGCTGCCGCCTATTCGGTTTCCGAACTGGCCGGCGCGCTCAAGCGCACGCTGGAAACCACCTACGATCATGTCCGGCTGCGCGGTGAAATCTCCAAGGTCACGCGCCACGCATCGGGTCACGTCTACCTGACCATCAAGGATGACAAGGCAGCGATCGATGGCGTCATCTGGAAGGGCAATGTCAGCCGCCTGCAAGCCCAGCCGGAACACGGCCTGGAAGTCATTGTCACCGGCAAGATCACTACCTTCCCCGCCTCGTCGAAATACCAGATCGTTATCGAAGCCATGGAGGTGGCGGGCGTCGGCGCCCTGCTGGCGCAACTCGATCGCCTGAAAAAGAAGCTCCATGGCGAAGGCCTGTTCGATCCGGCCCGCAAGAAACTCCTGCCCTATGCGCCGCGCACCATTGGCGTCATCACCTCGCCGACCGGCGCCGTTATCCGCGACATCCTGCACCGCATCCGCGAGCGCTGGCCGTGCCGCGTCATCGTCTGGCCCGTCGTGGTGCAGGGCGATACGGCGGCGGCACAGGTGATCAATGCCCTGCGCGGCTTCCACACTGATCCGGCCATTCCGCGCCCCGACGTGATTATCGTGGCGCGCGGCGGTGGTTCCGTCGAAGACCTGTGGGCCTTCAACAGCGAGGACCTGGCCCGCGCCGTTGCCGCCAGCACCATTCCCATCATCTCGGCGGTCGGTCACGAGACCGACACCACCCTGATCGACTATGTCAGCGACCGCCGCGCCCCGACCCCCACAGGCGCTGCGGAAATGGCAACGCCTGTGCTTGGCGAACTGCGCGCCTTCACCGCCGATCTCGAACGTCGCCGCCAGGGCACTATGGCGCGGATGCTGGAAACCCGCCGGGAGCGCGTCGCCCTATTGGCGCGTACCCTGCCCAAGCCGCTCGACCTGATCAACACCGCCCAGCAACGCCTCGATTACGTGGCGCACCGTCTTGGTGGCGGCCTGCTGCAAAATCTCAACCTGCACCAGACCAGTTTCGCCCGCCTGTCCGGTCGTTTTACGCCCGTCCTGCTGGAGCGCGAAGTGCAGTTGAAGCACACGCATCTGGGGCAGTTGGCTGGGCGCATCGATCTGGCCGTCCAACGGCGCGTTACGCTCGCCGTCACTCATGCCCGCTTGCCCGATCTGACCAGGCGTATGGATGAGGCCCTGAGCCGCACGGTCAAACGCAGCGGCGAAAGACTCCCTGAACTATCGAAACGCCTGGGAGAAGCCTTTACCCGCAATCTGAAACAGAGCCGAGAACGCCTTCAAAGGCTTGAACAATTACGCCTCAGCCTCAACCCCGACCGACCGCTCGATCTCGGCTTCGCGCGCGTCAATCGGCCCGATGGCGCTCTGGTCAAATCACCTGCCGGCGTCAATACCGGCGAAGCGCTCGTCCTGACCTTCAAAGGCGATCAGAAACTGGACGTCATCACTGGCGAAGGCGGAACCCCGCCCGCGCCAAAACCGGCCTCAAAGCCTGCCGCCACCAAACTCCGACCGTCCGGATCCGATCAGGGCAGTCTGTTTTAGCGCTTCGGCTTTGCCGGAAATGCCCCCTGAAGCGCACCAATCAGCCCCTGCTCCCACATCGCCGGATCATGCCCGGAATAGATTGTCAGGTAATGACAGGTTAGCCCTGCCTGACGTGCCTGTTTGCAAAAGGCTGAGGTCTGTTTGTTAAAATAGTCATAAGCTCCGGCACCTAAATACAGGGTCTGACCTTGCGCCGAGGCAAAACCATAGTCTTGCTTCGGGCTGCCAGCGACCGCGAATGCGCTGACCTGATCGAACAGTTCGTGGTGCGTCACACCAAACGACAAAGCCCACGCACCACCGCTAGAAAAACCATAGGTCATTCTGTCAACCGCCTTAAGGCTGGCATGGAAACGCTTTTCGGCTAACGGCATGACTTCATTGAGAACAAAAGCTTCATGCCGGCTATAGGCTTGGAGATCGAAATGTGCATTCGGTACATATTCATTATTACGCGCTTCACCGCCGTTATCCATGCCAACCAGCAGAACCGGCCGGATAAGACCATCAATTATGAGTTTCTCGACGATCGGCGCAAAGGCATCAACCGAGTTATCCGCCATATAGATAACCGGATACCCATCCTCAGGTGGTGGCGACGGCGGCGTATAGATGGTGATGTTGCGCTTTTGCCCCAGGTTCCGGCTGTCGATCTCTATGGTTTCTGTTCGCCCTTTAAGCGTTTCCACCCCGGCCGCTGCCGGAGCCTTGGGACCGTGATAATCTAGGTTTTCGACCGCCCTCATATCAATCAGTAAAGACAGATTCAGTACCGCCTCATCAATGTAAGGCAGATTGTATTGCAGCCCCCAAAGTCCCTGAGGTGTCCCCGCCAATGGCTGCATACGGTCCTGAAACGTGCAGCAAAGGTCAGGCGCCAGGTCTCCGTTTCCCCGCGCGGCAATACGCAGGGTGGTGCCGTCAATCCAATAAGCCAGGTTCTTTCCGGTCAGATGCGCTGCGGCGGACTTTGCGTCAAAATCAACCATTGCAAAACATCCGGCATCCATGGCCGATGTGGCCTCGCATAGAGGCAAGACACGTGATATTTTTTGAGGTTGCGCGTTTGCTGCCGTAAAAGGCGCAGCGCCAAACAAGGCCGATAAAATCAGCACCCAAAAGCGTAGGTTCATCTTCCCACCTCCCTTACCTGTATACCATCAGCCAAATACAGCTTATTTTTGACAGTCCCCGCCTTGATCAGGTGGCGCCCCCGGCCTATGTTGACAGCATGAATATGCACACGCCCTCTCCTCTGCCCGGCCAGGCCGTCATCCATTACAGCGATGGCGACTATACCGTCATGCGTCCCGGCAAGTTTGTCATCTGTGCCGTTTCCGGCAAGCAGATCCCGCTCGAAGCGCTGAAATACTGGAACCCGCGCACCCAGGAAGCCTATGCCGGTCCTGAGGAGGCCACCCAAGCTTGGAAAAGCCTGAAACTTTAAGCCGCCGCTCTCTTCTGACTCTCGGTACGGGCGCCCTGATCGGCGGTCTCGTCCGGCCCGCCCATGCGCAGGTGCCCGATCCGTTCGATCTCAAGGGCCGGTTTATCCAGAGCGGTTATTGCGTCGGCCGCTCGACGCCTGGCGCTGAACTATGGGTGGATGGCGTCCGCCAGAGTGTTGCCTCGTCCGAAGGCTGGTTTTATGTCGGCTTCGATCGCGACTCACCCGCCAGTTGCCACATTGAATTACGGACTCCAGCCGGTACTCAGGCAACCACGGTCACTATAGCCCCCCAGACCTACGATACTCAGCGAGTCGACGGCCTGCCGCCGGAAACCGTGACGCCGGAAGCCCCGGAAACGCTTGAACGCATCAAGCGCGATGCCGCCCTCAAAGCCATCGCCTTTGCCAGCCGCGACATGGATGACAGCTTCAAAAGCGGCTTTATCTGGCCGCTGAAACACTTTGTTGTTTCAGGACATTTCGGCAATCAGCGCATCCTCAACGGCATCCCCAAAAGCCCGCACTACGGGTTCGATATGGCCACTCCGATTGGCACGCCGATCTATGCGCCACAGGGTGGGCTGGTGATACTGGCCGAACCCGACCTCTTTTACGAAGGCGGCCTGACCTTCATCGATCACGGACAGGGCGTGATCTCGATGTATCTCCATCAGTCACGCGTACTGGTAAATAAGGGAGACCGCGTCATTCAGGGCCAGTTGATCGGGCTGGTTGGCGACCGCGGGCGCGCCACCGGACCGCACCTGTGCTGGCGGCTGAAATGGGGCGATCGCCACATGGACCCGAGTTTGATGGTTCCGGCCTGACGGTGGCCTGATCTTCCCTGCCGTCACCCAATTACCACAGGCATAATATTCGGTTGAAAAGGTTTGAATATCCGGCGTAACAGGCCTATGCGTTTTTTATAACAACACTATAAAACGCTTTTCAATTTCATCCCTTTATCCGAACCCATGGCCGATTACAGTAGTCTGAAAATTCTGCTGATTGAAGACAATCAGCATATGCGCTCCATCGTCACCGCCATTCTGAAGGGTTCGGGCATTCGCAATGTCCGCGAGGCTCGCGATGGGGCCGAAGGGCTGGATATGCTGCGCCAGTATCCCGCCGATATCGCCTTGGTCGATTTCAACATGGACCCGATCGATGGCGTCGAATTCACCAAGCTGCTGCGCAATTCGTCGGATTCGTCTAATCCTTACCTGCCTATCGTCATGATCACCGGCCATTCCGAACGCTCGCGGGTGATTCAGGCGCGTGACGCCGGGGTCAACGAATTTATCGTCAAGCCGCTGACCGCCCGCGCCCTGCTGGGGCGGCTCGATTCCGTCATCATGCGTCCGCGTCCATTTATCCGCTGCAAAACCTATTTTGGACCGGACCGCCGCCGTTCTGGCGATCAGAATTACGCCGGCCCATATCGCCGCAATACGGACGGTGTATATTAACCGTTGCGCACGGTTGAAACTTGTCACACAATTTGCCCATAAAATATTTTTCACAGGGCAAATATCATGCGTCGCTTTTTCATGGGCTGTATTGCAACCGCTCTGCTCGTCACACCGGCCATGGCCGCTGACCTGCCGCATATGGCGGAAAAGAATGGCCGCCATGCCCTGATCGTCGATGGCGCTCCCTTTTTGATGCTGGGCGCTCAGGCCAATAATTCCAGCAACTATCCGGCCCAGATGCCAATGGTCTGGCCGGCCATAGAGGCCATCGGCGCCAACACGCTGGAAATGCCGGTCGCCTGGGAGCAGATCGAACCGACGGAAAGCCAGTTCGACTTTGCCTGGGTCGACACCCTGCTCGAACAGGCGCGCACCCACGACAAACGACTGGTGCTGCTGTGGTTTGCGACGTGGAAGAACGGCAGCCCCGGCTATACGCCCGAATGGGTCAAGACCAACGAAAAGCATTTTCCGCGCGTCGTCACCAAAACCGGTGACCGGGTAAATTCCCTGTCACCCCTTTCCACCGAAACACAAAAGGCTGACGCCAGGGCTTTCGCCGCTTTCATGGACCATTTGAAAGCCGCCGATCCGCAGCATACAGTCATCATGGTGCAGGTCGAAAACGAACCGGGCACCTGGGGCAGCGTGCGCGACTATTCGCCAATGGCTCAGAAGGCTTTCGCCGGACAGGTGCCGCCGGCCCTCCTCAAGGCGCTAAAGCTGAAAGCCGGCACATGGTCGCAGGTCTTCGGTGCCGATGCCGACGAAGTCTTCCATGCCTGGTCGGTGGCACATTTCATCGATGGTGTGGCTGCGGCCGGCAAGGCGGAGCTTGACCTGCCGATGTACGTCAATGTCGCCCTCCGCGACCCGATTGCCCCAAAAGGAGCCGACACCTACGAATCCGGTGGCGCCACCGATAATGTCATCGACGTCTGGAAGGCCGCCGCACCGCATATCGATGTCATCGCTCCGGATATCTATCAGAACGATTCCCAACATTATCAGAAGGTTCTGCAATATTACGACCGGCCCGATAACGCCCTGTTCGTGCCGGAAACCGGCCGCAGTTTCTCCACCGCGCGTTATCTGTTTTCGCTGCTGGGGCGTGGCGGCATCGGCTTTTCACCCTTCGGTGTCGATTTTACCGGCGAGGCCAATGACCCGGCGCAAATTCCCGCCGATGCGGCGCAGAAACTGGAACCGTTCGCCGTCAATTACCGGCTGATCGCCCCGATGGCGCGTGAATGGGCAAAGCTTGCTTTCGAAGGCCAGGTCTGGGGTTCCAGCGAGACCGAGCCCAATGCCGCCGGCGAACGCGCGTCCGAAACGCTCGATCTCGGCCGCTGGACCGGCACCATCCATTATGACAAGGGCACGTTCGGCATGTCGGACTGGACATGGATGAAACCGCGCCCGGTCAATCCGCTTGGCCCGGAAGGCGGCGTGATCGTCGCTCGTCTGGGTCCGGACGAATATCTCCTGACCGGCCGCATGGCACGCATCGATTTCACCCCAAAGCCCGAAACCGGCAAGCACATGCAATTTGTACGCATCGAGGAAGGCCAGTATGTTGATGGTAAATGGGTTCTGCATCACGTGTGGAACGGCGACCAGATGGATTACGGCCTCAATTTCACCACCGTGCCCCGCCTTCTGAAGGTGAAACTGGCGACCTACTGAGATTAACTTTAATCTTCTGTTAGTAAATATTAACGCCCTCTAGGCGAGTGAATTGAATCATTCCATAGTCAGGCTGCGATTCTATGTGCCGCATCCTGCGAAATGGGACCATCAATGGGCAAATTCACCCCGGCTATCCTTGTTCTGACCTATATATTGGTGGGCCTGAGCCTCGCTGCCATGGTGTGGAACGGCGGCTCCGATTTCGGCACGGCACTGGCGGTTCTCGCCGGTACGCTGGGCGTCTGCCTCGCCTTTCACGCCTATGCCTCGCAGCAACTGGCCGAGCGCCGCATCCTTCGCGATGTCGAGAATGTCCGTGACGCCCACCGCCTGATGGTCGACGCCATCGATTCGACCCAAAAGGACATGCTTGAACTGGCCGACCGCGTGCAAAACCAGCGCACGTCGCGCTCCGAGGAACTGACTTCGGAAGTGAAGATGCTGGAAGACCTGGTGATGAAGCTTGGCGAGAGCATCGAGGACCGGCTCAACGAATGGCAGTCAACGCCCGCTACGGTCGTGCCCCTGCGTGGCACACCGGCAATGAACCATAAGGAAGCGCAGGCCCTGGCCCTGATCGAAACGATCCGCGAAGCCCTGATCGCCAACCGCGTCGATCTCTATCTTCAGCCGGTCGTCTCCCTGCCCCAGCGCAAAACCATTTTCTACGAATCTTTCTCGCGCCTGCGTGATGCCACCGGCCGCGTGCTGATGCCGGCCGAGTATCTGACCGTGGCGGATGCCGAAGGTCTCGTCCCCTCCATCGATAACCTGCTGCTGTTCCGTTGCGTGCAGATTGTTCGCCGCCTGGCCAAGCAAGACCGCCGCATCGGCATCTTCTGTAATATCTCGCTGACTTCCCTGCGCGATGAGACCTTCTTCCCGCAGTTTCTCGAATTCCTCAATGAAAACCGCGACCTCGCCGGTTCGCTGATCTTCGAACTGGGCCAGGACGCCTTCGCCACCCGTGGCTCGGTCGAGGCGCGCAACATGGCGAAACTGGCCGATCTCGGCTTCCGCTTCTCGCTCGACAAGGTGGTCAGCATCGATTTCGACCTGCAGGACCTGCATCGTTCCGATGTGCGCTACGTCAAGATCGGCGCCAACCTGCTGCTGGAGCAACTGCTTGAAGTCGAAGGCAAGCCGGCGATGAAGTTCCTCAAGGACATTCATGCCGGCGACTATGCCGGTCTGCTGGCGCGCTACGGCATCGAGGTCATCGCCGAGAAGGTCGAAAGCGAGAAGCAGGTCGTCGATATTCTTGATATCGAGATCGGCTATGCGCAGGGCCACCTGTTCGGCGAACCGCGCGCCATCAAGGAACAGGTGCTGGCTGAAACCGATCCGCCCGCCGGCTTTATCAAGTCGACCCTACCGCAACAGGGCCGCCGTAGGGCCTAATTTGACACACTTTCCGGCGGACCGAGATAGGACGGTTTCAGGCCGCCGGTATCGAGTACCAGCCGCTCCAGCACCACATTGCCGTCGATGCGGAACACCTTGATCGTGTGATTGCCCGCCTTGAGGCCCTTGAATGGCGCTTTCAGGATCAGGATATTGTCCTTGACCGCCTCGTTCCATTTCGGTGTATCCGGCTTGAGATCAAAGCTCAGGGTCTGCACTGGCCGATCGTCGATAGAGACAGCGATACGCAAACCGCCCTTCCCCTGTGTGTCGAGCGTCGGCGCGAGATAGAGACTAAGCGTGGTATCGGCGGTTTTGAGCGTGCGGATATCATATTCCAGCCGCACGGAATTGTCCGTGGTTGGTGCGGCCGTCTGCGGCAGGGAAATAACCGACGACAGGGTGCGCCCCAGATCGGGGATCACCTGCCATTGTACGCCCTGCGCTCTGGTCTTGCGGCTGAAATGTTCGGCTTCGATAGCGATCCCACCTTCACTTTCCACATATGTTGCAGCTGGCGGCAACGGTACATGCAAATAAATGCGGTCAGTCTTATAGGCGCCATGCGCCGGTTTGCCTTTTACCATTACACGCATCAGTTTGGGCAATATCTGGGTTTCGGGTTGCTGCCAGTTGTCATAGCCGATATGGGTCTGGTCCATCATATGGTTCCATTTGCCATCAGCCAGACCATTATATTGCGCGGCCAGATCTTTGTCCTTTTGGAACCGTTTTTCCACAATATCGGCCAGAAGGTTAGCGCGCGGGCTGTTTTCACTGGCAGCAAGGTGATTGAGAGCCGTGTTGTAATACAGGCTGTAGAGATTGGCGCTGGCGGCAGCCGGATAGCCGGCCAACTGGAAAAAAGCGTCTCTGGCATTGGCCGGCAGAGCCTCAGCGAGTGTTTTTGTCTGGCTTGCCAGCAGCGCATAATCAGCCTCCATGAATGACAGGCTGCCGATATCGAAAGCGTCCGCGTCGATCAGTTCCGGCTTCTTACGCGCATTATACTGGCTATACCGCGTCAGTACTTCGCCGATCTCCACTGCGTGCTCCGGGCCAAACTGCTGTCCGGCCCATTTCGCCGGATAAGCCTGCAAAGCTTCTGATGTCATCGCTTCCGGGTTCCACGCCATATCCATATAGAAGGACAGCGGAAACTCCATCGGCTTGATATCGCCGACATTGACAATCCACAGACGATCGGCACCGCTTGCGTACGCCAGATCCATCTGCTGCCAGGTCTTTTCGATCTGGTTGGTGTTCAGCCATTTGTAATTGCGCGGTCCGCCGACATAATCGAAGTGATAATAGACGCCATATCCCCCGGCCCGTTTCGGCGCGGTCAGATTCGGCAGGCGTCTGATTTGACCCCAGTTGTCATCGGAAAACAGCAGGGTCACATCGTCCGGCACGGTCATGCCGTGGTCGTAATAGTCCTGAACTTCCTTATACAGCGCCCAGACTTGCGGTGTCTCGCGGGCCGGCTTACCCGTGACATCGGCGATGATCTTGCGCTGATCCGTCACAATGCCTTCAAGCAACTGCGTAGCCGTGCCTTCGCTCATCGGCTCGTCGCCATCACCGCGCATGCCCACCGTCACGACGTTTTCAAAACCGCCGGCCTTCATCCGTTCGATGCCGCCTCGCCAGAAGGTGCGCAGCTTGCCGGCATTGGTCGTGTAATCCCACTTGCCGCCGGTGACGCCGCCATCGAGGTGCCGGTGCCATTCATCCTGTGCCCGCGTCATCGGCTCATGGTGCGAGGTGCCCATGATGATGCCGTAACCGGCCGCCGTCTGCTGGTTCAGCGGATCGTCATCCGAGAACGCCTTGCCCCACATGGCCGGCCACAGGTAATTACCCTTGAGGCGCAATTCCAGTTCGAAGACGTGGCCATAGAGATCATGGTTGATGCCGCCGAACTTTTCCCGTGCCCAACCGCCAAAGGACGGCTCTTCATCATTGATGAAAAAGCCGCGATATTTCACCTTCGGCGCGTCAATCCGCGAACCTGCCGTAATGTAAAGATCCGTCTTTTTCACCACCGGCACATCGGCCCACCAGTACCACGGCGACACGCCCATCTTCGCCGAGATATCATAGGTGCCGTAAATCGTTCCGCGCGGATCGGCGCCCAGAATTACCAGTGCCTGACCGCCTTCCGGCCGTCTGACCACACTCTGTGAATAGGCTTCCCATTGTCCCGCCACAGATGTTTCGTCCACTGGCAGCGGTGAATGGCCCAGTTCGGCGATCACCACCACATCGCCGGTCACGCCCTTGAGGTCGTGAACAATGGCGGGCCTGACGCCGGAGACTCTCTCCAGATCGGCGGCGAAATCCTCGGCCACGCGCTGCACAGGTCTGGCCGCCTTCGTGTCCACATAGACCTTTGCAGGCTTACCGTCCCTGATCAGCGCGAAACCGTCTGCCGTTGCACGGTCGCAGACCATTACCTGCCCTTCGCAGGCCAGCGCCTTTACCGGAAACACCGCCAGAATGACCGCCAGGCCTATAATCTGTCTCATGATCCCATCACTGTCCTGATAAAGCCTCTCAACCGCGCGCGTACCGCCGGCACCAGCCTGCCGAAACCATGGCGTCCGCTTTCAGGCAGGTGCGCCACCGCTGCCACCGTATCACCGAAAACATAGCGTTCCATGATGTGCTTCCAGATATGTTTCTGGTCTGCCGGCAGATCACGCAGGGCCAGAATTGCGGTATAAAGCGCGATATTGGGTGGAATCCAGTCGGTGCCGGCTTCGTTCCACCAGTAATTGACCAGGGCGTTGAATCCGGTCTGCGACTGGACATTATGCCACCAGCCATAAGGGATATAGAGGGCATCGCCCGCTTCGAGATCGGCATATTGCGCCTGTTCCAACGCTTTGGCGAACAAGGGATAGCGGTCGAGATCAGGGTTTTCCAGCGACACCATACTGACCGGCACACCGCCCGGCGCGAAATCGAATGGCCCCGGATAAAGGTTATCGATCTGATCCGGCGGAAATAGCGTAAAGCGCCGTTTCCCCGCCACCGCGCAGGCGATATTGTGCGCCGGATCGAAATGGGTCCGGGTACGCACGCGATTGCCCAGCCACAGGCGAGGACCGGTCGAAGCCGCCAATACCGATAGCGGATGATCCGCCTCAAAACCGGGCATGTAATCCGCCAGAATCAGCGACTGCGCATAGATGGTGACGAAATCCTCACGGCTTTCGTTTTCCAGCAGGCGGTCAAGCAGAACGGGGACCGTCGTCTGGTCGACCATGAAATTGTAGCCGGTCACATCATCGTTATAGAAGAAGCTCCCTTTGTGAACCGGCGGCAGAACACTGATATTCGCTTGTTTGCCGGTATCAAGATGCTTGAACATAAACGCCACGGCGTCATTTGACGTTTGTGCCGCGCGCACAACGGGCCAGTCGCTGACCAGCCCCTTCATGATCACCGGCTGCCGCGCCGGCAGGATTTCCGCCTCAAAACGAGTCCGATCAACGCCTGTGACGACCCTGATCGGCTGCATCACGCCAGAGCCGCGGCCACGGCGGCCAGGGTATAGGGCGACATGGCGGCATAGGCCGTGCTGTTGGGATGGACGCCATCAGCGCTGAATTCCGACCGCATGGCGCCGCTGTCCAGAGCCAGGGCCGGCCAGTAATCGACAAAGGTATAGTTTTGCGTCGAGCAGACCGACTTGATCCATTCATTCAGCGCCTTGATCTTCTCGACCGGATTGCCGACTTCCGGCCGCCACGGAAAGTGATCCGCCGGCGGTACACTGGCCATGATCACCTTGATACCGTAGACACTGGCCAGATTGGCCATGGCCTGGAGGTTGTTGGTGGTCGCCACCGGATCATACGGGTCCTGATTCTGGGCAATATCATTGGTTCCGGCCATGATATGCACGGCCTTTGGACGCAGGGCCACGACATCGGCCATGAAGCGCACGAGCATCTGGGCGCTCACCTGACCGCCGATGCCGCGCCCCACAAGACCGTTATCGGCATAAAAACCACCCGATTGCCCCGGCCAGCCATCGGTGATCGAATCGCCCATCATGACGACCTTGCGCGCGGTATCCGGCAGCTTGGCCACATCGGCATTAGCCAGGTGGTAACGGCGCAGTTGCGGCCAGTCGGTGCCGGCCGGCTGAACCGTCAGCGTCGCCGGATCATTATAATCCTGCAATGCGGCCTGAACGCCTTGCGCCTCCGCCGTATCCTGGCCCTTGTTCTGCGCACTCGCCGCCGAAGCGACACTCAACATCGCCCCGCCCGCCAGCGCCCCGGTCAAGAGATGGCGCCGCTTGATATCCGTCATGATTAGCCCCTGATTTACGCCACGGTCAGCGTGGCGACTTTCAGGTCTACACTATTGGGTCCGACGGAGATCGTAAAGGTGCCGGGCTCAACAACGCGCTGCATATCCATATTATAGAATTGCAG
>FSVH01000071.1_pt1 | contig 108687 bp, 96 predicted proteins | sample 1637631 | NCBI WGS metagenome assembly FSVH01 (sample SAMEA3914814, study PRJEB12502) | metagenome | biome: forest; material: soil | place: USA | collected 2011-09-16 | depth 0.1 m | reverse complement strand
TCGCATGGTTCATTTTTAATCTTGCATAAGTCAAATTAAAAAGGCAAACAAAAAGACATGAAAACGCAACATTAAATTTCGTTTTCTTTCTTTTTAAAATAATGAGAGCCGAAACATGACCAGACGCCTTCTGCTTTTGAGCCTTTTTGCTACGGCCTCCCTTCTCGCGACAAACGCCTGCGCCGCGCCGACCTATTCCGTGGCCGATTTTACCAGGGTCAAAAAGTTCGACTCACATGTGCACGTCAATGTCACCGATCCGGCCTTTGTCGATCAGGCCCGTGCGGATGGTTTCGAGCTTCTCAGCATCAATGTCGATTATCCGGAGTTCCCGGCTCTTGCCGATCAGGCCGCCGTCTCTCATCATTTCCACGCCGCCGATCCGGCGCATTTCCACTACGCCACGGCCTTCACCATGAAGGGTTTCACAGAAGCCGGCTGGACCGAAAAGACCAATGCCTGGCTCGATTCCGAATTCAAACAGGGCGCGGTAGCGGTCAAGATCTGGAAGAATGTCGGCCTGATCGAGCGTGATACGGACGGCAAGCTGATCTTCATCGACGATCCGCGCTTCGACCCGGTGATCGCGCATATCATCGCCGCCGGCAAGGTCATCATCAACCATCAGGGCGAGCCGAAAAACTGCTGGCTGCCGATGGACGAAATGACGACCGATAATGACCGCTCCTACTTCAAGGAGCACCCGGAATATTATATGTACCTGCATCCGGAAATGCCAAGCTACGAAGCGCTGATGGCGACGCGTGATCGCTTTGTGGCGCGTCATCCGGACCTGAAATTCGTCGGCGCTCACTTTGCCAGCCTGGAATGGAGCGTCGATGCGGCGGCGAAGTTTCTCGATGCCTATCCCAATGCCAATATCGAACTGGCGGCGCGCATGACCCAGATCCAGTACCAGTCGGTGCAGGATTACGACAAGGTGCGGAACTTCTTCATCAAGTACCAGGACCGTATCATGTACGGTACCGACCTGACGCTCAATCCGGGCGATGACCCGGCCGTCTTCAAGGGCGAAGCGCACGCTTACTGGCTGTCGGACTGGACCTATCTGGCGACCGGCGAAACGCAACACATCAAGGATATTGCCGCCGATCCGAAAGGACTGGCCCTGCCGAAAGCCGTCATCGACAAGATCTACTACACCAATGCCGAACGTGAATATTCACACCCCAACTAGGCCAGGTGCAGCTTGAAACCGAGGCGGTCGGCGGCCTCTTGTATAAAGTCCGGCGCATCGGCATCGGTGATCAGGGCGTCGATCTCGCTGATATCGATGATCCGGTGCAGGCAGACCTTGCCGAATTTCGATGAATCGGTAATGGCGATCACCTGACGCGCCGTTTCGACCATCTTGCGGTTCAGTTGCGCTTCCGGTTCATGATGCGTGGTGATGCCGCGTTCGACATCGAAGCCATCAACGCCCAGAAACAGCTTGTCGAGCAGCAGTTCATCGAGCGCCGCCACGGTCTGTGCACCGTAAAAGGCCATGTTCTTGCGGCGCAATTCGCCACCCAGCATAACGATCTTTATCTTTCGTTTCTGCGCCAGGGCTGACAGCACCTCGAAATCATTGGTGACCACGGTGACATCTTCGTCATCCGGCAGAAAGCGGGCGATTTGCAGCGCCGTGGTGCCCGAATCCAGCATGATCGAATCACCCGGCTGCACCATGGAAGCGGCAAGGCGACCGATGCGTTCCTTCTCTTCCGGATGGCTGGTGCGCTTGGCTTCGATGGGTGGTTCGGCATTGACCGTCACCACTTCGGAGGAAATGGCGCCGCCATAGGCCCGCGTGGCGATGCCGTGCTCTTCGAGGTAATGCAGGTCCTTGCGGATGGTCTGCATCGACACCCCGAACTGCTCGGACAAGGCCACGACCTGCACGCTGCCACGCGACTTGAGCATGGCGGTGATCTCGCGGCGGCGTTCCGAAGTATCGCGTGTCAGTTTTACCGAGCCTTCGGCCATTTCGTTTCGAATTCCATAAATTTCGTTTCAAGATGCCGCTTATCCCTCAAATATAGGGAAAGTTCAACCTCGACGGCACATTTCAGGTTGGCGAAACGGGGCAGCACGGCCGAATCTGTGTCAAATTTGCTTCTTTTTTGTTGCGATTGACATATAAAACGAAAGATAATGTAGACACGCAAACAAAAGCGTACATAAATCGCAACATAAGGGAACGAGCGTGAGTGTTGCGCGCCACAATATATGGAGACTATCAGATGCCGACCATTCAGATGAAACGCAAATGGCTTGCTTCGAGCGCCGCGCTGATAGCCCTGGTGGCCGGTGCTCATGTTGGCGCTCAGGAGACCACTACGTCCACGCCCGCCGCGAACCCCGTAGCCGCTGAGCCGGCTCAGGAAATCATCGTCGTCGGCGTGCGCGGTTCGCTGATGCGCTCCATGGATGCCAAGCGTCGCGCCAGCACTATTGTTGATGCTATTTCCGCTGAAGAACTGGGCAAGTTCCCCGACCGCAATGTCGCCGACGCCCTCGGCAATATTCCCGGCGTTACCGTGGCACGCGGCCGTGGCGCCGAAGGCCAGACGGTCACCATCCGCGGTCTGGGCGAGGAATTCTCAACCACCACGCTGAACGGCCGTATCCTGCCGTCGGATTCGACCAGCCGCGCCTTCGCCTTCGATGTCCTGCCATCGGAAATGATCTCCGGCGCCGAGGTCATGAAAGCGGTCCAGGCCTCGCAAATTGAAGGCTCGATCGGCGGCGGCATCGACCTGCGATCCGCCCGTCCGTTCGATAAGAAGGGCTTGCAGATGTCCGGTTCGATCGAAGGCGATTATGGCGACCTCAGCGGGAAGACCGGCTACAAGGCGACCGGCGTCTTCTCCAATACGTTCGCCAACAACACCATGGGTCTGTTGCTGTCGCTGTCCTATTCGGAACGCCACATCCGCACCGACAACCTCAGCGAATATACTCCGGCCGTCGTCACCGAAGAAGATGACGGCGTCGATTATAACAAGGACGGCACCATCGGCGGCGACACGCAATATATTCGCCCTGATTATTACAGCGTTGGCACCGTGCTCGGTGACCGCAAGCGCCTCGGTGTTTCCGGCGCCTTCCAGTACAAACCCTCCGACACCCTGACCCTGACGCTGGACGCGCTCTATAGCTATTACGACACCTCGACGATCAATTACGTGCAGTCGAACTTCCTGGCGCCGCGTGACGATATAAATTCCCCGCTGAAATGGGACCCGGATTCGATCCAGATCGACAGCAACAATGTCATCACCAATTTCAGCATGCATGACCACGTCGCCGAGGTGCTGACCAACGAAGAACCGCGCAAGGTCAAGACCTATCAGGTCGGCGCCCATGCCGACTGGCAGCTCACGGATCGCCTCAATATCGATCTCGACGCCTATATGTCCGAGGCTCGCCGCGATGACGCCGGCAAGAGCCGCTTCGTGGTGGCCGGTATTCTCGGCGCCGACACCACTTTCGCCACACGTGACGGCGGCCTGCCCGATCTCGACATCACCCTGCCCGGCGGCCGTACGATAGATGAAGCGACAGACGATGACTACAGCGCCCACTATATCGGTATTCAGGGCGATAACCTGCGCGATCAAATCAAGGGCTTCAAGGCCGACGGCAAATATGATTTCGATAACGTCTTTGGCGGTCACCTGACTTCGGTGCAGTTCGGGGTCAACTATACCGATCGCCGCAAGAGCGACGAAACCTATGACAATGCCTACACCACCTCATGCAGCTATTGCGGCTACCCCTTCACCTTCGGCGATATCGGCGCGCAGGTGATCCGCCAACTGCCGGTCAAGGATCTGCTGGACGGCGTGGCCGGCAATTTCCCGCGCAGTTTCGCCGCTTTCGACATTGATACCTACCTGGCCGCCCTGCCTAAAGCCGACAATAACCCGAATATACTCGACCCCAATACCGGCGAACCCTATCCGGCGGGCTATTCCACCCAGGTGATTGAAAAGGACCTGCCGCTGTCCTTCGAAGTTTCCGAAAAAACGACCGCCGCCTATGTCCAGGCCAATTTCTCAGGCAACAAATGGCGCGGCGATATCGGCGTCCGCCTGATCTCGACCGAAGTCAAATCACAGGGCGCCTCGATCGAAATCCTCAGCATCACCAAGCTGCCGGGCAATACTGCCGATTATGATATTGAAGTCTCCGATCCGACCCCGGTCGAAGGTGGCGGCAAGTACACCAAGGCCCTGCCCTCGATCAATTTCGCCTATGATTTCACCGATACCATCCGCCTGCGCCTGGCGGCGGCTGAAGTCATCGCGCGGCCTTCGTTTGATCAGCTTTCCCCCGCGTCTGACGCCTCCAGCGCGTCTTCGGGCACCTTCATCATCTACAATGCCGGCAATCCGAACCTGCAACCGACCACCGCCGACCAGTACGACGCCTCCCTCGAATGGTATCCCAACCGCAACTCATCCTTCTCGTTCGCGGTCTTTACCAAGAATATCGAGAACTTCGTCACCACGGTTAATGAAGAGCAGGAAATCGCCGGCCAGGACTTTACCGTCGTCAGTGTGACGAACGGCGACTCGGCAACCGTTACCGGCGCTGAGCTGGCCGGCCAATATCTCTTCGATAACGGCTTCGGCTTGCAGGCCAACGCCACCTGGAACCACTCGGAAGCCCATCTTGGCGATGTGACCGGCGAACTCGATGGCGCCATTCCGTTCTCCTACAACCTCAAGGCTTTTTACGAAAAGCACGGCTGGAGCGCACAGGTCTCCTACGCTTATGCGTCGAAGTTCACCTCGCGGATTTCCGGCACCATCCCAGGTTTTCCCGAAAAGGAACTGGCCTATGAAGAACTCTCCGCCGGTTTCGGCTACGAGATCCGGCCGAACATCAAGCTGTTCGTCGAAGGCTCCAACCTGCTCAATGAAGTGACCCAGCGCTATTCGGCCTATACCAATGTGCCGGCCTTCTATGAAACCTCCGGCCGATCGGTCTTCTTCGGTATCCGCGCGCGGATGTAAACCGGACCGAGTATGATAAAAGCCCGTCCGGCACATCCGGGCGGGCTTTTTTGTGCTCTGGCCGGTTGCAAAGTGCCGTGTTCCCCGGCATGGCTCTGCGGGTCAAAAGAGGAGTTTTCACATGACCATCAAAAGACTTGAGCCCGGCAAGCGCATGAGCCAGGCCGTCATCCATAACGGCATCGCCTATCTCGCTGGTCAGGTCGGCGCCCCCGGTATGTCGCTCACTGAGCAGACCACCGCCGTGCTGGCACAGATCGATGCCCTGCTGGCCGAGGCCGGCACGGACAAATCGCGCCTGCTCACCGCCACTATCTGGCTGGCCGATATGGCCGATTTCGCCGCCATGAATGCCGTCTGGGATACTTGGGTCGATCCGGCAAATCCGCCGGCCCGCGCCACCGGCGAAGTCAAGCTGGCCACGCCGGAATATCGGGTCGAGATCATCGTGACGGCAGCCCTGAACTAAACAAACTGAAAGCGCGCGGCGGCTTGCCGCGTGCTTTTTACTTACACGCTGTTGATGACCGACAGCGCAAGGGGGATGCCTATTTTTATGCCGGACGGACTATGCTGGCGCCTCCCAGCAGGAGACCCGTCATGTCAGAACATAATGTGCCCGCCCGGCACATCCCCTTGACCAGACACGCACCGTTTCAACCGCCATTTCATCCAAACGCTCTGGAACCGGAAAGCGATCACCCTGGAATATGGGACTGGACGCCGCGCGAAAGTGCTATCTGGCGGGCCGCTCAGGCGCGAAACGCACCGCTTCAGGCCAGACGCCCTTCGGGTGGGCGGGAAGACGTTCCCGAAACCCAGCCCGATACCAATGACCTGTTGAATATGGCCCTGACGGTCATCGCCGGCCTGAGCATCGGCGTGGTCGTCACTACCATGCTGCGGCTGATCCTGCCCCGCGATTAAGCCGGATAATCTAGGCTGGATTTTGCGCCAGGGTAATGGCGACATTGTAGAGAAAATCGCCGTTTTCATGCATCCGCTTATCGGCCAGGCGCAGGGCCTCGGCGATCCGTTCTGGCGGTGCGGGATGACGTTCGTCCTTCAGCCAGCGCTCAACCGAGCTTTCCGACACGCCAGTGGCTTCGGAAATCTGCCGGGCCAGCGAGCCGCGCGGATCGGTGCGCCACGCCAGGTCGGCGATGCGGGCGAATTCGAGCGGGGTCAGCAGTGATTTGCGCGAGGCGCGGGCGGGTTGTGTCGGTTCGGTCATGTCAAAATCTCTTGGGGGCACGCGTTACGTTCTGATTATATCAGAAATATGTGCCAATGGTTTCACCATGCACCACTTTCGGGGCTTCGGTAAAGAAGGGACCGGCAAGCGCACGCCATTGCTGGAAATTATCGCTGTTGCGGAAGGTGACCATGTGGTGGTCAACCGTTTCCCACAGGACGCGCAAGTTATAGAGGCCCGGTGTCTCGATCACCTTTTCCAGCGACATGCCGTGGCACCCTTCAGCACTTTTGAAATGTGGCGCCGCAGCGGCCACGGCCGCTTCGAAATCGGTCGCTTTTGCGGGATCGATGGTCAGGGTGGCGATTTCGGTGATCATGTCGAATTCCTTGGCATTGGCATTACGCGCTTGCGGGCCTCTATGTCATGACATGCCCATTATCTCAAGTCGTGATCTCTTGCCGCGATCTATGGCCGCGATCTATGGTCGCCTTATCACGGCCTTATATAGCCGGAGAACGATCGCCAGCGTGACTTTATCCGCCATCGCCTACACTGGGAGGCTGAACAGGAGGAACCCATGGCCGATTTTGACCTCAAGACCGATCAGAATGCTGGTGCGCTACAGCGCAACAGCGGTGACGGCACGCATCCGGCAAGCGTCGCGCGCGGCAGCGGACAAAGCGATCCTTTTCCACCCGAAGGCACGGACGAAAAAATCATTTCGCCAGTTAATACGGGCGAGGACGCCATCAGCGAGGACGACGGCCTGAAAGCGACGAAAGCCGCGTTATCCTACAAGGATGGAACCGTAGCGACGGCCGGATTGATCGACATCGTCACCACCTTCGTGTCGTCATTCCTGACCGGTTTTTTCCGCACCACACCGACGCGAACCTGCCTGCGTAATGACAAAAAGATGCGGGACAATCTCGATGAAGGACAGATCGATTCCATGATCGACGACAGCTTTCCTGCCAGCGACCCACCCAGCAGCTATTGATTCCAGCAAACGAAAAGCGGCCCCAGAAACAGGGGCCGTTTTTTGATAGGTTTTCGGTTTCAGACAATAAAAAACCAGAGAGGTGAATGGGTTGACATGTGTCAAACGCTTCGTCTCTCTGGCTTTTTTATTGTCATTGAGTGTTCCTCGTTGACGTTTTTAGTGTCGCAAATCCGCCGTAAGGAAAAAAGTAGAAAGACATCCCGCTTTATCAGAAATCCATAAGGATCATGGCGCGTAAGCGCCCTTGTGCCCGAAGGCGATGCCCGCCGCTTCAAAGGCTGCCTTTATCCGCCGGTTGAATTCACGCCCCACTTTCCAGCGGGCATTGGGGGTCGTTGTCAGGCGGGCTTTCAGCACAAAGCCGAAATCGGCCAGACTATCCACCCCCAGGATTTCAATCGGTTCACGGATCATCGCTCCATAATCCGGGTCGGCCTGCATGATGGCGCCGGTCTGGCGGATAATTTCAGCCGCGCGGTCGGCGTTGGTCGTCAGGGCCAGCGGCAGGTCGAAGACATAGCGTGCGAAGGTCTTGGTCTGGTTATGAATGATCTGCGCCTCGCCATAGGGAAAGACGTGCAAGGTGCCGTCGGCATCGCGCAAACTGATATAGCGCAAAGTCATGTTTTCGACCTGGCCCGTGCTGCCGGCAATGGTGACGGTATCCCCCACCGCCACCACATCCTCGATCAGCAGGAAGAAACCCGTAAAGAAGTCCTTCACCAGGGTTTGGGCGCCAAACCCGACGGCGATCCCGACCACGCCCGCCCCGGCCAGCAAGGGCGCGATTTCGACGCCTAACTGGCTGAGAAAGGTCATGATGCCGACGACAAGGATCGCCGCCTGAAGCGTACGGCGCACGATCGGCCCCAAGGTGTCGATCTGGGCGCTGCGACGTAAATCCAGCCCCTTCCGCGCCTTCAATCGCGTCAGCGAATAACCGATGAACAGGCCGGCGGTCTCGAACGCCACGGCAGTAACCGCCAGCACGATGAACAGGGCCAGAAGGGTATGAGATAACTGACTGGCGAAGCCGGCCGACATCCACGCGAAAATATCGACGCCCCACACAGCACCGATCATCACAATGGCGACGAAGATAAACACCAGGGTGATGATTCCGCGGGTGACGCGCATCGCCTTCTGAACGGTCTCGCGACCCATTTCATCCGCATGGCCCGGCAAACGGGCGACCGCATAAGAGAGCCCCACACCTATTCCCCAAATCGCCAGCCAGCAGATGATAACAATGGCTGCGGTGATAGCCGCATTGAGCGCTGCGGCCTGCGGACTAAGCCCCAGCAGATGGTTGCCCAGGACCTGGAGACCGGTGATCAGGCGTTCACTCAGAGTCAGGTCTGGCGTATGAGAAACGGGCGTTGCGATCATGAAACCTCGCTGTTGAGTTTGACACGCCTGAGCGCCGCCTCGGCCCCCTCGCGCCCTGTTACGTTGAATCGGCGCCCTTCCATCTGGTTATAAGCGGTGAAGAAGTGGACGATTTCATCGATATGGTGCGGATGAATATCGTCGATGTCGCGCATTTCCGCCGGGTTGTAGTCGGTTTCTATAACGCTCAGCAGCCGGTCGTTGCGGATGGTTTCGCCGCCTTCGGTTTGTTCGGCGTTGAGAACGCCGATCAGCCGGACCGTCGCCACCGTCCCCAGAACAAGCGGATCGTCACCCAGAATCAACACGTCGAGCTGGTCGCCGTCATCGGCGCGTGTCCCCGGAATAAAGCCGAAATTACCCGGAAAAATGGCACCGGCGGGCAAAAGCTTCGACAGACGGAACAGGCCGGTTTCCGCGTCGTATTTATACTTGGCGCGGCTGCCGCGCGGTGTGTCGATCACGGTATGAATACGCCCGGACGGGTCAATGGCCGGGAGCGCGGTATAGTCAGGCATGGTCGCTCTCCGCTATGCTGAACGCCTAAACATGCGGTTGCGATTGTAAATTTAAAAAGGGAGCGGGCGTCATCAATCATAAAGATAGCGTAAGATGCCCGTCCATCCGATGGGCCGGTCGCGGCATGAAATTCTTACGACTCACACAGGGTTACATGGCGTTTTTTGATGACCTGTGCGGGTAGATTGGCGTTTCAGATTACGAGGTGCCATCATGGACTATATCGACGCTCCCACGACCGAAATGCCTGCCGCGCCGAGCAGGGACACCCTGAATATGAAGGCCGAACGCCTGCTCATCAACTACCGCAATCTGCCGAAAACCAGCCTTGCCCTGGCCGGTCTGGCCGGTGTCGGCGTACTGGCTATTCTGGGCGGCCTGTGGGTGGGGAAAAACCGGCTTTTCCCGCATCACGACGTCACCGAAATCGAAGGCTGAACTCGAAGATTTAATTCAAAACAGGGCCAGTATTAGGATCGCCCGATTGTTGCTTCCGGTCCTGTGCTTTTGATGATGTGTTGCGGGCCGATCAGTTTCCCCATCACCTTGATGGCCGGATCATGAAATTCCACGCCCTTGTCGCTGGCGCACAGGTCTTCCAGAACCCATGGCCGGATATTCAGTTCGAACAGGTCGATCACGCTTTTCAGAACACAGGCCTCGGTGGCGATACCGGCGATAAAGACTTCACGCACCCCCCAGGTTTTCAGGCGCACCAGCAAAGGTTCGGTCACACAACTATAGATCGGCCGGCTGATAACCACCGCATCTTCGCGCGGTTGCAGCGCCAGTTCGGTTTCCGGGCTTTTCGGCACCATCCGATCATAGCCGAGAATCTTGCGGAAAGGTGACGGATCGGGATTATAAAACTTGGTGAAGATGACGTGATCGAACTCATACTGAAGATTTTCCAGCGGTGTTATCACATGCTGCGAATGCGGCGTGACGAAGCCCTCCTGCACATCGACGATCAGCAACACCTGCGGTAATTCTTCCGACATCTTCCCTCCAAAGGCGAACCTACCCTGTCCGCTTATAAGGATTCGAAGTAATAGTGGTTCAGTATTTTTAGTCTACTGTGATATTTTTGCGGATTTTTTCGCGTACGTGGGGTGCGCCGTCAGGCGCTTTTCGTTTACCAGGTTAAGCAAAGCCGCCGCCGCACGGGCATCGGCCAGCGCCCGGTGATGATTTACCAGCTCGATATCGAACTCCCGGCACAGATTCGCCAGTCCATAAGAGGCATAACCGGGGTAATATTTACGCATGGACGCCACCGTGCACAACTTCGGATGGCGAAAGCGGCGCTCCAGCCGGCGGAACTCGCTGGCAATGAAACCATGGTCGAAACCGGCATTGTGCGCCACGAAGATTGCCCCTTCCATAAAAACCGCGAAATCATCGGCGATTTCGGCGAAGGTCGGGGCCTCACGCACCATGTCATTGCTGATACCGGTCAGTTGGGTGATGAAATGCGGAATGCGCTTTTCCGGATTGATCAGGGACGACCACTCGCCGATGATTTCGCCGTGCCGAATCTTCACCGCGCCAATTTCCGTCACCCGGTCATTGGGCGGCCGGCCGCCGGTGGTTTCGACATCGACCACGACATATGTCTGATCCGGATCGGTGCGATAGGTCACGCGGCAAATATCGGCTTCGAAGCCGACGCTGCGCAGCAAATTCAGCCGCGCCAACTGATGGCGGCGCACACAATCGCCTTCGCCTTTGATCTCGACAAAGCGCACCCGATCTTCGCGTATCAGCACCAGATCGGGGAAGCCGTCGCGTAGGCTGTAAAAATCTTCAGCCATTTTTTGCAGCAGATCGGCCATGGCCTGCCGCGGGGCAGCGGCTACGAAAGACCCGACCAACGCTTCCAGCCCCTCGAACCAGTAAAACAGGCCATTCGGTTCGCCCTGTCTTTGCCGGATCGTTTCGCGCAGCATTTCCGGTCCGTCGCCAGCTCGTATGGCGTCGAGTTTGCCGGCGATTTCTGCCCTGAACCGGCTATGGAAGGTTTTGTCTTTCAGGCTTTGCGGGCGATAGTCGAATTCCGATCCGAACCCGGCAGCATTCCCGAACAATTCATCCCAGAAGATCAGCCCGAACAGGACCGGCCACAGACCGTTTTCGCTGTGATGCGTCGTCCAGCCCTGTTTGGCATAAGCCTGCATGGCGGCATATTCGGCATCACCGCGATAGAGTTCATCAACCTCGATCGTCTCCGCCGAGCGTAGCAGATTGGTGAATATGCCGATGCGCTGCTGGCCGAACTTGCGGGCGTAAAAATCACTGGCGAAGATATATTCCTCGTCGTGCGCCGGGCTTTGCAGCATGGCTTCCAGCCGCGCCTTGGCCTCCTCCGCCGCGCCGATATTGTACAGCAGCCGCACGCTGCGTTCATGACTCTCGAAGGCGCCGGAACGGGCATAGACAGCCAAAGCCCCCGCTGTGTCCTGCTGCTTTTCGAACGCCTGACCGACCTGATGCAACAGGGTATCGCGCAGGCCAATCGCCGGTTCTGCCTGCGGCACTGGCCACTGATCGAACGTTTCGGCCAGGGTACGAAAATCGGCCCCGCCTTTCAGTGCCCGCAGATGCCGGGTATAGAAATAACCCGCCCGCGCCTCTTCCAGCGACTCGAAACGCGCCTGATAGCTGTCGCGCGCCTTCACCGACACGACGCCCAGATCGCGCAGGGCAAAGCTGGTCATGTTGTCGCTGAGCTTGCCGAAATAGAGATAGAGCAGGAAGCCCAGCGTTTCTTTGTGTTCCGGTATGAAATGATCGGACCGCAGGAAACCGGCGGAAAAGCGCTCATAGGGCAGGTGGTCGTGCAGGAAAGCGACCAGTCTTGGTTTGCTCCACCCGGACTTCACCTCAAGCCGATGTCCCTTCGCCAGATCGATCAGGTCGGGCTTCGGGCGATCTTCCAGGCAGGCATGATAATCATCCATTTCGATCTCGCGGATGAAGCCCTGCGCGCGTAACTGATCAAGCCCGCCCCACAGGTCGCCGATTTCCTGATAGGCCAGATCACGCGGCGAAAAAACCGCCTTCTTGCGGTTGCTCATGCGGATATAAAGGCACTGCGCCCACTCATCTAGCGCCTCGAAACGCGCGATAAAGGCCTGCTCTTTCGCACCCAGCATCGCACCGTAAACCGACGTGATGAAGCCGATCATCTCGCGGAAATGATCGCGGTAATAGAGCGGCGGCAGGGTGATGAATTCGCGGGCCATGAACATCGTTCTATATATGTTCCCAGACCCGGGCGCAAGCATGGAGACCAAACACGCCAATTGTATTCGATTACAATCCGTGCTTATCTGCCAGCGATCACGGCGCAGACCGTGCATTTACAGGCTGGAAGATATCCTCATGAATTTTATGCCCTCACGCCGTCACCTGTTGCTAGGCACCGGCGCCCTCGGCTTTGCCAGCCTTGCCGGCTGCAAACCCGCACCTGTCTCATCCCCTGAGGCAAAGGCCAAAACCGTGCTGGAAACCTGGCCCGTCGGCGTCCAGCTCTACACGGTCAACGCCGAGCTGCAAAAGGACATTCCCGGCACGCTTAAGGCCGTCAAAGCCGCCGGTTACGATGTGGTAGAGACCGCCGGCACCCAAGGCAAGACCGCCGCTGAATACAAGTCGCTGATCGAAGCAGCGGGCCTGAAAATTCGCAGCGCCCATTCGAACATGCCCAAGCTGATTGACAATCTCGACAAGGAAATTGCCGAGGCTTTGGCGCTTGGCGCCGAATGGCTGGTCTGTTCCTCGCCGAAGACGCCCGCACCACTGCCGGCGGGTGTCGATTGGATCGTCGGCATGATCCACGCCATGACCGCGGATGCCTGGAAAATGAACGCCGAACACCTGGCAGCCATTGCCCCGGCGATCAATAAAGCCGGACTGAAACTTGCCTGGCATAACCATCCAATGGAATTCACAGGTCTCGGTAACGGCCAGACCGGTTACGATATCCTGATGGCGGCGGCTCCGGCTGATCAGTTGCGCGCCGAGCTTGATCTCGGCTGGGTGGCCGTAGCCGGTGCCGATCCGGTGGCGATGATGAAGAAATACGCCGATCGGCTCGACCTGCTGCACGTCAAGGACATGATCAAGGATGCCGCGCAACCCGCTGGTTTCCGCTCGACCGAGATCGGCAAGGGCATGATCGACTGGAAACCGGTCTTCGCCGCCGCGCAGGAACTGGGTGTGAAGAATTACTTCATCGAACAGGAGCCGCCTTACCTGAAGCCGGTCATCGAATCCCTGACCGAGAGCCGCACCTATATAGCGGGGCTTTAGTTACCGCCGGTAAGTCAGGTTCAGCGTGACCATGCGGCTGGTGTCGAAATTGACTGTGCCGTCATTGCTGCGCTGAATCTGGATCGCCGTATCGAAAGTATTATCGACGCGCAAACCGAGGCTCACCTGCCGTGTGAATGGGTAGTCGAGCGCGAGATTGACCTTGCTGTAGGCCTTGAGCGGCAGGGCATTGAGATCGTCCTCAAAGCTCTGCCCTTCAAACAGCCAGTCGGCGCGCCAGCCGATCTTTGCCAGCCGGCCCTCCGCCCCGAGCGAAGCGCTGTATTCCGGCGCCTGCGCCGGCCGCTTATCATTAACCGTCGCGTCCGCCTTGCCGACACGGGCATGGGTGGCGGTTACGGCCGCATTCAGGATCAGGGCCTGGCTGACCGTATATTCTACCTGCGCCTCCACCCCGTAAGCGCGAATCTCACCCACATTCTGCCGCTGGCGATAGGCTCCGCCTGCCGGAATAAAACCCGCTATCGGGAAGGTGGCGGGCCCTATGCCGAGGGTAACATTGGTGATCGGATCGCTGACGATATTCGAGAAGATATCGGCGTCGAGATGCAGGCGCTGCCCCGTCCGCCGCCAGCCGATTTCCGCCCCTGTCAGGGTTTCCGGCTTGAGGTCGGCATTGGCTTCGGTGACATCATTGCCGACACGGAACGGCCGATAAAGCTCATTCAGGCTGGGCGGCCGGAAGCCACTGTAGATCGCCGCGCGTAATGCACTTTCGGGTGTAACCTGATAGGCCACACCCAGCCGGCCTGAGCCAACGGTCTGCTGCTTTGACGGCAAATCGAGATCGAGCGCCGGCAGGCCGGTGGTCAGGTCGCGTTCAAAACGACGCGCGTCCGAGGTCTTCCAGTCATCGATACGCGCCGCGCCGGTGAGGGTCCAGCGCGCGAATGTGCGCGTGCCCTGCGCATAGATGCCCGCCAGTGTATTCTCGCCACCGGAAACGCGATAGCGCGTCGCTGCCCCCGACATATAGCGATAATATTCGCGCGACTCTCCCTCTCCGGTACGAGCGTCGATGCCGATCTCCCATTCGGAATTGGGGGTCTGGCGGCGCAGGGCCGCATTAAACCCGTCACCGGTGGCCGGCGTCTTGACCTGATCATTAGCGAGCGCGGTATCCGTGCGTCCCGGCAGGACCGACACCGAGCGGTTGGCGAGATCGCTGTCCTTGTGCCAGATTTGCAGGCGATAGCCGAGCGTTTCATCCGTCGGCTGGCGTGTCCAGGCCAGGCTGATCTGATTGCCTTTTGAGCGCGCCGTCGCCCCCTTGAGGCCGGTCTCGCGGATGCTGTCATAACCACCGGCCAGCAGGGCCAACTCGCCCTCGGCGACTGTCCACTGGCCGTTGATCAGCAGGCTGCGATCACGGCCATGGGTCGCCACGTCCGCGGCGCCACGCTGGCTTCCCCGCACGGGCACATCGCCTTCCAGCGTCTGGTCAGTGAGATTGACACCAATATGCTGGCCCATGGCGAAACCGGCCTGAAGGCCGCCGCCGCCATGATCATCAACGCTGGCCTCGACATAGGGCCGAAGCGCTTCGGGAGGCGTCAGGGACAGATCGACCACGCCGGTCAACGCGCCCGCGCCATAGGCGCCGCCACCCGCCCCACGCACCACATGTGCACTGGCCAGCCCCTGCGAAGGTATACCCGCCCAGATCACCCAGCCGCCGAAAGGATCGTTTTGCGGAATGCCGTCCAGCGTCACCAGGGCACGACCGGCCCCCGAAGGGGCGATAGCGCGCAGGGACATGCCCTGAACGGTCGGATTGGCGGTCAGGCTGGAAGACCGGCGGAACAGCGCCGCCTGCGCCGATTGTTTCAGGGCCTGGTCAAGCGATGCCGCGCGCGCAATCTCGTCAGCGGTCAGGTCTACCCGACTGAAGACGGCATCTCCACTATAGGCGGGAAAACGTTGAGCCCGAACGATGATCTCGGTTGGAGGCTCCGCATAAGCGGATACCGCCGTCAATGCCAACAGGCTCACACTCAGAAACCGAACAGCCACAATCCATCTCCGCAAAAGCACCGGTTACCTTTTGCGGGAATAAAACAAGAAATCCAACCTAAATCCGACCTATACCCGCTGTAAGGCGGCCTTGCTGATCAGGTGACTGAAGGCGCTGGCCGGCATGGCCTTGCCGAACAGATAGCCCTGCATGGTATGGACGCCCGCCGCCTTCAGGTGGCTGTGCTGGCTGACGGTCTCTATGCCTTCCGCTGTGACCTGCATGCCGAAGGCGCGGCCGATACCGGTGACCGCCTGGATGATCGCCAGCGCCTCCAGCGCGGCGCGCGGTTCGCCATCGAGCGCCATGACAAACTCGCGGTCGATCTTGATCTTGTCGAACGGGAAACGGTGCAGAGCCGTCAGCGAGGAGTAGCCGACGCCGAAATCATCGAGCGCCAGCTTGATGCCGAGGCTGCGCAGATCGTTGAACAGTTGCCGCACGCGATCCGGATCGCCGAGGACGGCGGTTTCGGTCACCTCCAGAACCAGGCGCTTCGGATCGAAACCGGTCTCGTCCAGCAGCATACGTACACCGGCCACGAAGCCCGGCTTGTCGAGTTCGATCGGCGACATATTGATCGCCACCGGAATATCCCAATTGGCGGCTGTTTCGAGCACACGGCGGCGGGCGAAGATGCCCAGGCGCGTGATCAGGCCGGAGCGTTCCGCCACCGGAATGAACACCGCCGGACCGATAGGCGCACGGTCGCCGCGATGCCAGCGCATCAGGGCCTCGGCGCTGACCACCTCGGTGCCGGTGCGATCATAGATCGGCTGGTATTCCATCTCAAAGGCGCCTGCGGCGATATCGGCCTCGATCTCGCGAATCAGCGCCGCTTCCGGATCGTCCTTTACCAGCGCCGGCGCGACCTTTTTCTTTTTGCTCTTCGGCGCGACCTTTTGAGCGTCCGGGGCCGGCTCTTCATCGACGATCTGAGCCAGGCCGGCGATGGTGCGGTCCACCCATACGGCGGCCATGGCGATCTCGTCGGCGGCGATGGCGCGGTGCTCGACGCGGATGGCGCGTTCGATGCCTCCGGCTGCGCCGGCGACCGTTTTGGCGCCAATATTCAGGCTCATCGATTTCAGCGCATGAGCGGCCCGCGCCAGGCGATCCTCGTCACCCTCGGCATGGGCGGCCTGCATGGTGGTGGCCGCTTCCGGCGCGTGACTGCGATAAAGCCCGACAACCCGCCGGACGAAATCGCCACGGCCATTGTGCAACCCCTCGACCAGCGAACCGACCACAGTCTTGTCGAACAGGTCACCGTCGGTTTCAGGCAAGACCGGTGCGGGCGCATCCGCCACGTCAGCCGCGCGCGGCAGGGCGGCGGCGCGCAGATCTTCCGGCAGGTGTGCGCGCAGAATGGCCGCCATATCGTGCAGGGTGAAGGGCTTGTGCAGCACATCATCCATGCCGGCTTCCTTCCACGCCTGCGCCGCATGACCGACGACATGGGCAGTCAACGCGACGATAGGCAGGTGCGTCTCCACCTCTTGCATCCGCCCCAGTTCTTCCCGTCTCCAATGACGCGTCGCCTCAAAACCGTCCATGACCGGCATGGAACCATCCATCAGCACCAGATCGAAAGCGTGCGCCTGCATCTTTTCCAGTGCGTCGGCGCCATCGACCGCCACGGCGGCGGAAATACCAAAACGGGCCAATGCCTCGATGGCGACTTCGCGATTGACCTCGCCGTCATCGACCACCAGCACCCGCGCCTGCGGATAGGCAGCATCGACGCCTTCGGGATCGGCATCGGCGTCGTACAGCACGAAGTCACCACCATCACGCAGGCGCTCGATCAATGTGTCGATATCGCGGTGGCGCAACGGGCGCGACAATATGGCAGCGGCGCGGCCATCACGGACCCATTGTTCGGCGTCCTGATCTTCCGGATATGCCAGCAGGACCAGAATTTCCGGCCTCACACCGGCATCGAGATGTTCGCGGGTAGTCGCGTCCGCCAGAACCAGCCGCGGCTTGTCCGGCCCGAAGCGGACATTCGCCTCTTTAAGACGCTCGGCAAGAACTTCGCCCTCGACCTCGCCACGAATAAAATAATTGACGACTGGACGTACCAGATCGTGGATCACCGGCGGCGCGCACAGAGGAGAATAGTTCTGCGCCGGCATCCGAACATGGAACTGCGTGCCTTTTCCCTGTTCACTGGTGACGGCGATGGCGCCCCCCATGGCCTCGACCAGCCGCTTGGAAATGCTCAGGCCAAGCCCCGTGCCGCCGAAACGCCGCGTCGTCGTCTGGTCTTCCTGGGTGAAGGCGGTGAAGATGGCGCCCAGCTTGTCACGCGCGATGCCGATACCGGTATCCCGGACGACCAGCCGCCAGAAGCCGGGCTTCTTGTCCGGTTCGATCGAGACCAGCACATGGCCTTTTTCAGTGAATTTCAGCGCATTGGATACGAGATTGGATACCACCTGCCCCAATCGGACCGGATCGGCTGGCACGAGACGCGGCGCCTCCGGATGGGCCGTGGCCAGCAGTTCGAGGCCCTTTTCACGCGCCTTGGCCTGAAACAGGGCCAAGGTGTCATCGACGCAATCGAGGATATCGACCTCGCAGATCTCGACCTCCAGCTTGCCTGCCTCGATCTTGGAAAAATCGAGAATATCGTTGATCACTGCCAGCAGCGACCGGCCGGAGCGGGCAATGGTGCGGGCATGACGCTTGGCACGGGCCGGCAGGCTTTCAGCCGCCAGCAGTTCGGCCATGACCATGACGCCATTCATCGGCGTGCGAATCTCGTGGCTCATGGTGGCGAGGAAATCGGACTTGGCGGCGTTGGCGGCCTGGGCTTCGTCGCGCGCTTTCACATAGTCGGCCGTGCGGTCCTCGACCTCCTGCTCCAGCCCCAGCAGATGCGCTTCCAGCTTCCTGTCGCGCACCCGGATAGCATCGATCATGGTGTTGAAACCAGTCACCAATGCGCCCACCTCATCACGGCTTTTCGTCTCGACGCGGCGGGTGAAATCGCCTTGCTGCGTGATCGCCTCGATGGAACCGGTCAGCTCGGTCAGGGGCTTGATCATCGCCTTTTGCAGGCCGCGCGCGATCCACAGTGCCAGCCCCAGGGCAATCGCCGCCAGGGCAAAAATACCCGCCAGCGCCTGCAACAGGGTGCGGGCGAAATCTTCGGATTTATGCACCACGACCACCTGCCCGATCTGGTGGCCCTGATTCATGACCGGCGCATGTATCTGTATGGTGCGGGTGGAGACCAGCGCCATTACATCGGGGTGACGACTTTCGGCATCGAGCGTGACGTCGCTTTTCAGGCGCGCACCCGCCCCCATCTCGGCCAGCGGCGTACCGTCGTGCGCCTCGACGCGGGCATAGGTGATACCGGGGGTGCGGGTTACGGCGCGCAGCGCGGTATAGGCGCGGCTGCTGTCACCGGCGGCAACGGCATCCTCGGCGCTGGAGGCCAGCACATCGGCGGCAGTCTTCATCACCGACCAGCGGGCTTCCGCCTGGCGTGTGGTTTCGCGCACCACGAATAAACCGGCAACCGGCAGGGTTGAAAACAGGACCGATCCAACAACGAGCCAGGTCAGCCGTCTTGATATAGAAATTCTGACCTCTGTTCTTTGCCCTGTATTCACCATCGCCCTACAACCCGACATCTATACACATAACAAGTCTTGGCCAATTACTCAACCTAAGCGGTAATTCTTTGGTTGTATCGCCGTAAACCAAGCCTAATAAGCAAATCTTAAAATCCTGCTGATAGTTTTTTATATTCAGGAAGAGACCATGGGCCGGGCAAAATTTTATAAATATCTAAGCCGTGTCTGGCGGAATGCCGGCGGCAATGTCAGCCTGATCGCGGCTTTCGCGGCCATTCCCGTTGTGCTGGCCGTAACCGGCGTCCTCGAAATCACCGATATGTCCAACGCCCGCGGCCGCTTGCAGGAAGCCGCTGATGCCGGCGCGCTGGCCGGCGCAGGGCAGCTCGCCATCGCCACGGTCGGATCGGCCCAGGTTTCGCAAGCGGCCACCACCGTCGCTCTGCAATCGCTGGAAACCAGTGGATCGGGCGGCAATACCACCGACGCCAGCTTCAGCGCCAGCGTCGATACAAAGGCCAGCACCGTGACCGTGATCGGCGAAGCAGAACACAAGCCGCTGATCGGCTTCATGGGTTTCGGCAACCAGGATCTGACCGTCACCGCCACTGCCGAAAATGTCCAGCGCGTGCCGCTGTGCATCCTGCAAACCGATAAAAGCGGAGGCATCAAGGTCGAAGGCACGGCGCGCATCCGGGCGACTGGCTGCGCCATTCATGCCAATGCCGATATCAAAGTCGCCAGCGGTGCGCTGATCCAGGCTGAAGCCGCGCAGGCCGTCGGCACCGTGTCCGGACCGGTTGAGCCCGCCGGCCATGCCGGTGCGCTGCCCATCGACGATCCATTCGCCAAGATGGATCTCGGCAGCAAGAAGCTGTGCAATCTGCTGGAAGGCAACCTGCTGCCGATCCAGCTTGGCTCCGGCACGATGAGCCTGCCGCCCGGTCTGCACTGCCTGCCGGTCACCGTCATCGGCAATGGCACGTTATTTTTGCAGCCCGGCGATCATTACTTCCTCGCCCCGCTGATCATGACCGACAATTCGACCCTGCGCGGCGACGATGTCTCGCTCATCTTCGGCATCGGCAATGTCTTCAACTTCTCGAAGAACGCCAATGTCCGCCTGACAGCGCGCAAGAGCGGCCCCATGGCTGGCTTCCTGATCGCCACTTCGCGTGACAATTTCGGCACCTTCAGCATCGCCTCGGGCAATGTCAGCCAGTTGCTCGGCACCATCTATATCCCCAATGCCAACCTGGTGGTCGATACACCGGGCAATGTGGCGCAGGATTCCGCCTGGAGCGTCATCGTCGCCAAGACCATGACCCTGAAGCAGAATCCGGTGCTGACCATCAACAACAACTATACCGGTTCGGGTGTGCCCGTACCTGAGGGGGTGGGACCGATGAAGTCCGCACCGAAGTTATCCCATTGAGCCATTTTGTCGAATTCGAGACCGCGCGCGTCCTGGTGGCCGATGACGATCCCATCCTGCGCGAATTCGCCACCGTCCATCTGGCGACACCGACGGTCGAGGTCGAGGTGGCCGAGGACGGTCTGGTGGCGCTCGAACGCCTCAACCACGGCGGCATCGATATCGCCCTCATCGATCTCGACATGCCCCGCATGGATGGTTTCGAACTGATCGAGCGCATCCGCTGGGACGAGCAACTGAAGCACCTGCCAATCGTGGTGGTGACCGGCCGCGAAGACATGATGGCCGTCGATCGCGCCTTTGCCCTAGGCGCCACCTCCTTCGTCGTCAAGCCGCTGAACTGGCGCCTGCTGTCGCACCAGCTGGCCTATGTGCTGCGCAATGCTCGCGCTGCGGGCCGTGTACGCGGGCAGCTCGAAGCCCTGCAAAAAGTCAATGACCTGAAGGACCGCATCCTGCGCCTGTCGCGCCAGAAGATCACCGGCCCGCTCAACGATATCCTCGAAGCCGCCCAGGCCATCGAAACGCACAACGCCCTGCCGCAGATCAGCGAGAGCCTGCACCGCATCGCCGCGGCGTCGATCACCCTGACGGGCGTCCATGCCGATATGGCCGAGGCGGAAAAGCTGACGCCTAAATAATTGCCAGCTTACCCTCAGGCGGATAGTCTGGTGTCATGCTCAATCCGAAATCGCCCCTGTCAGACCTGTTGAATGCCGATATGCGGCCGGGTGTGGTCGAATGGATCGGCGTTCGACCCGTACGCCGCAGCGCGATGATGGTCGTGGACAGCGTGAGGCTGGATACGCAGGTCGGCGTGACCGGCGACCACTATAGCAATCCCAAACGCGGCACGCGCCATGTCACGCTCATCCAGTGCGAAGATATCCAAGCCATCGCCAGCTATCTCGACCAGCCAGTGACGCCCGAACAGCTCCGGCGCAACATCGTCATTCGCGGGCTGAACCTGCTGGCCCTGAAGGACAAGCGATTTCACCTTGGCGAAGCACTGCTCGAAATGACCGGCGAGTGCCATCCCTGTTCGCGCATGGAAGAAACCTTCGGCACCGGCGGTTATAACGCCGTCCGAAGCCACGGAGGCATTACGGCACGCGTTTTGCAGGGCGGAACCGTCCGGCTGGGCGACCGGCTGACAGTGGCTTGACGATTTCCGGTTACCGGCGCAATCATCTGTTTTCGGAGGGGCGCAGGGTGACCGGAACAGGCGCAAACAAGACCGGCCTTTGGGGCATCGCCCTCTATGCCGCCGCGATGACCTTCAGCATCCGTTGGCTGGCCACAGGCGCCGCCACCGGTCCGGTGGCCCTGCCGATATGGATCGCCGCCGCCGTCCTGTTCCTCGTCCCGCTCGTCACCGCCACCCTGGAACTGTCCGCGCGTTTTCCGGAAGAGGGCGCCATCTACGCCTGGACGCGCGAAACGCAAGGCCCCTTCGCCGGCTTCCTGTGCGGCTGGCTCTACTGGGCCTGCAACCTGCCCTATTTCGCCAGCCTGCTGTTCTTCATCGTCAACCTGTTCGGCCGGGCGCTGATCGCCACCGGCTGGGGTGCACCGCTGGGCCTCATCTTCGCTCAGCCGCTGGGTGCCTTCGCCGCGACCAGCTTGCTGGTCATTCTTGTGGCGCTGATGCACGCGCGCGGCTTCGGCGTCGGCAAATGGCTGCCGCTAATCGGCGCCGTCATGTCGATCTCGTTGCTCATCTTCCTCATTGCCACCGGCTTTTATCTGAGCGGACGCGACGGATCGGCCACCGATTTCGCCGCCGCCAGCTATCTGCCGCCGCTCAATGGCAACGGCGCCATCCTGTGGTCGAGCATGTTGTTCGCCTATGCCGGCGTCGAGGGCGTGGCCCTGATGCGCAACGAGGTCAAGGGCGGCGTGAAAACCGTGGTCAAGGCCCTGCTCCTGCTCGGCGGCCTGCAAACCCTGGGCTATGCCGTAGGCACCGCCGCCATGCTGATGATCGTGCCGCAGGGCGAAGCCTCGCGGCTGGGCGGTCTGCCGGAAGCCGTCGGCGTCGCATTCGGCAAACTGCATATGGCGGCGGCGCAACCTGTCTTTTTGCTGGTCATCGGCCTGTCCCTGCTGGGCGGTCTGAGCGCCTGGTTCGGGGCGGCAGCGCGCCTGCCTTTTGCGGTCGGCGTCGACCGGATGCTGCCGGCAGCCATAGGCCGGCTCGATCCCAGGACCGGCGCACCGGTGACCGCCATCTGGATACAGGCGGCGCTGACCATCGCCGTTCTGGCCTTGAGTGCGCTCGGATCGAGTGTCGCCGGCGCCTATGATTTCGTCGTCGCCATGGGGGTGATCACCTTCATGATCCCCTATCTGTGGATGTTCGCGGCCTACCTCATCGTGCAGAAACGCGAAGCCAGCCGACTGGATTTCCGCACCCCCGGCGGCAAGCCATGGGCGCTGGTCCTGGCGCTGCTGGGGATCGCCATGGTATTGAGCGCCATCTTCGGCAGCCTGGTGCCCAGCCCTGAAGAGCCGCACCCGTTGATCGCCTTGCTGAAACTGCTGGGCGCGTCGGCGGTGATGATCGTCGTCGGCGCGGTCATTTACGGCCTGCATCTGCTGCGCACAAAAGGACAGAACTGATGGACACGACCGACACGTCCGCGAAGGCACCGGCACCGGTCACCGCACCGGCCAAATGGTATGTCGATCCGGTATACTGGCCGCTCGAACGCATGGCGGTTTTCGCCGGCCACTGGCAGTTCCTGACGCATGAAAGTGCCCTGCCGGATGCCCGTGACTGGTACGCCGATATGCTGGCCGGCTATCCGGTGGTCGTCGTGCGCGGCGATGACGGCGAATTGCGCGCCTTCCACAATGTCTGCCGCCACCGTGCCGGACCGCTGACGCGCACGGATTCCGGCACCTGCGACGGCTACCTCACCTGCCAGTACCATGGCTGGCGCTATACCCTGGATGGCCGCCTGCGCGCCGCCCGCGACTTCGGCGCGGCGTCGGATTTCGATCCGCGCGATTTCAGCCTGTTTCCCGTCAGCCTGCATATCTGGCGCGGACTGATCTTTGCTGGCATTGGCGACAACCTGCCCGATCTGTCCGCGCAGATGGCGCCTTTGGACACGCGGCTAAAGGACACCGACTGGTCCGGTCTGAAGGTCGGTCTGCGGCGGACGCACCTGCTGGACTGCAACTGGAAAACCTATGTCGAGAACTATCTTGAAGGTTACCACGTGCCCTCCATGCACCCTTCGCTTGATGCCGAGATTATCTCTGAAGCATATACGGTGACGGTCGATGGCCATGTGGTGATGCATGATGCCCCGCCGAAATCGCCGGAAGCGGTCTATGACGGCCTGTGGGGCTGGGTATGGCCCAATATCGGCATCAATGTCTATAATCGCGGCCTGATGATCGAGCGCATGTCGCCGGTCGGGCATAAACAGACACAGCTCGATTACTTTTACCTGACGCCCGATGGCGAACCCGTGCCGGACGCCACCCTCGCCATGTCGGATCAGGTGACGGCCGAGGACAAATGGATCGCTGAAAAGGTGCAGCAAAATCTCGATGCCGGCGTCTACGCCACCGGCCGTCTCTCACCGAAGCACGAGACGGCCGTCGCGGCGTTTCAGCAATGGGTCGCCGTGTTTATTGGCTGACCTTATTCGTGCCTGAGCGCCTTGCCCGGCTCGGTGCTGGCCGCACCGAAGGCCACGCCCGCCACGGTCACCAGGGCGATCAGCAGGGCCGCCGCCGAGGCTGCCGGGAATATCCACAGCGGCACGGCGATAGCGTCATCGAACTGCCCCAGCCAGCGCTGCAAGGCCAGCCAGCCCAAAGGCCAGGCGACCAGGCTGGCAATGGCGACCGGGCGCAGGAACTGCACAAGCAGCAACCCGACAACCTGCCCCGCGGAAGCGCCCAGTACCTTGCGCACGCCGATCTCGCGCACACGCCGTCCGGTATTGAAAGCCGCCATGCCGTAGAGGCCGATACAGCCGATCAGGGCGGCAATCCCGGCGCCGATGGTGAACAGATGAGTCCGGTCACGTTCGGGCTTGTAATATTTGTCGAGATTATCGGCGGCGCTAGTCACGTCGAACGGCACATCGGGCGCAATCTGACGCCACAACTTACGCAACTGTTCACGCATCTTTGGCTCGGTCATCCCCTGGTAGCGCACCATGCCGACCACGGCGTAAGACGCATGAATATCGAACAGATAGAGCTTGGCCGGTATCGGTGTGTTCGGGTTATAGAAGCGCATGTCTTCCACGACACCGATAATCCGGACCTGATGGTCGTTAAACTTGGCTGTCTGGTTCAGGGCGGCCTGCGGTGAGGCAAAGCCTATATCGCGAGCAGCGCGGCGGCTGATGACCACGCTGTAGACGCGCGCCTTATCATCCCCCTGACCGTTCCACATCTGGTCTTCACCCCGTTGCGGATCGAAAGTGCGGCCGACCAGTATTTTCGTGCCGAGCAACTGGAAATAATCGGCACCGACGATCGAGTAGTTCACGGTCGGCGACAGAGTCGCGCTGTCGACCTGGCCGGGGCGGACGATATTTGAATTGTTGACCGAGCTTTGATCGCCGGGAATGGCATTGGCGATAGCGGCGTGGCTGACGCCCGGCAGGGTACGCGCGGCGGCGATGAAGGCATCGCGCTGCGGTTGGGTCACAGCATTGTCACGCACCGAATTGACGATCATCAGGTTGCCACGCTGGAAACCGATGTCAGCATTCTGGATATGCTGGATTTGCAATATGAAACCCACCATCAGGATGAAGGCCACGACGACGGCGGCGAACTGCACCATGGCCAGACCGGCGCGCAGAATACCGGCCATGCGACCACCACCCGGCGTGCGGCTCGACGCCAGGACCTGTGCTGGCTTGAACGCCGACAGGACAAAGGCGGGATAGAGCGCCGCGATAATACCCGTCAGAAGGACAACACCCAGCAGGCTCAATAGCCACACTACATCCGTGCGGTAATCAAGTTTGAGGGACAGCCCGCCGGCACTGTTGATCAGCGGCAGGCTCAATTCCACCAGCGACAGCCCGACGAGGAAGGCCAGCAAAAGAGTCAACGCGGCCTCGATGAGGAATTGCAGGCGCAGGGTTGCCGGCGGCGCTCCCAGAGTCTTTCGCACGGCCACTTCGCGTGCTCGTAATCCGGCACGCGCCGTCGCCAGATTGACGTAATTGATCAGGGCAAGCACCAGCGCGACAATGCCGACCACGCCCAGCGAAATAATGGCCGCCTTCAGCTTCGGGTCGAGCAGATGGGCGTCAGTCAGGGGGACGAGCACGAGTTCCAGGACCTTGTGCGGCGTGGTATCCGGACCGAAGGACTGGCCGACCTGACGATCGGTGAAGGCCGGAAACTGCGCCGCGAAGGCATTGGCTTCCGCCGGGGTTTTGAACTTGAGATAGGCCTCCAACTGCCCGGAACCCCAATGATGCCAGGTATTGGTCTCCATCGCCGTGCGCTGCGGTGTTATCAGACGCAGCATATCGTACTTCTGATCCGTGTTCTTCGGCAGATCGGCGATCACGGCGCTGACTGTATAGGTCTTCAGGCCTTCCTCGTCGTTCAAGGTCATGGTGCGCCCGATGGCATTGGTGACACCAAAATATTTGCGGGCAATGCCGGCACTGATGACGACGCGCGACGGATCGCCCAGCGCCGTCGCCGCATCACCGTAAAGCATGGGTACGCGGAAGAAGGTCAGGAAATTGCCATCGACCAGCTCGATCTGTTCGTTATAGACCTCCGCCCCCTTGTGCACGATCACGCTATTATCCCATTTACGCGTGCTGTCGATCTGCGGCCAGGCTGTCTTGAATTCCTCCGTAAGGCCGCCCATGGCGCTCAGGTAGATGTCCTCGGTCATGCCTGGGAAATGATAGCGTGTGCCCATTTCATAGATATGCGGCCGCTCCACACTCCAGCTCTCGTAGCTGGTTTCGAAACGATAAAAGAGACTAAGCGCGATGAAGACGGCGATGCCGAAGCTCAGCCCCAGCAGATTAAGCAGGGCATAGAGCGGATGGCGGATAAACGAGCGAAAAAAAGCGGTGAAGGCGGAACGCAGCATTACAGAACCCTTACAGAACTTGGGCCACGGAGGCGACCAACTGGCCGTCGAGGATATCGACCTGGCGGGTGGCCTGATCGGCATGGCTCTGCGAGTGGGTCACCATGATGATGGTGGCCCCGTTTTTGTTCAGGGTCTTGAGGATTTCCATCACCTGCGCGCCGTTTTCAGTATCGAGATTGCCGGTCGGCTCATCCGCCAGGATCAGGTCGGGCGAGCCGACAATGGCGCGGGCGATGGCGGCGCGTTGCTGCTGGCCGCCGGAAAGCTGGTGCGGGAAATGGCGCGCGCGATGGGCGATCCCTACCTTATCCATGGCGCCTTCGATAAGCTGGCGGCGCGAGCCTTTAAGGCCGCTGCGATACAGCAGGCCCAGTTCGATATTTTCATAGATGGTCAGGTCATCGACCAGATTGAAGCTCTGGAAAATAAAGCCGAGGTGTCTGGCGCGGTGTTTCGCCAGGTTCTTCTCGCTCATCTTTGCCAGATCGGCATCGTCAAACAGATATGCGCCGGAAGTCGGGCGATCGATGGTGCCGAGGATATTCAGCAGGGTCGATTTCCCGCAACCCGAAGGCCCCATGATGGCGACGAATTCCCCGCGTTTGATATGCAGCGAGATATTATGCAGGGCCGTGGTCTCGACCTCGTCCGAGCGATAGAGGCGGGTGATATCCTGAAGTTCGATGAGGTTGGTCATTTTGCACTCTTGGTCAGACGCAGGTGTTGGGCTTTGGTGAGATTCTGGGTGCCGCCGATGACGACATGTTCGCCGGGTTTGAGGCCGGAAAGGATTTCAACATATTCCGGATTGCGGCGGCCGACGGTGATAGCGCGGCGACTGGACTTGTCACCACCACCGTTAAGCACAAAGATCGAGTTGCCGCCGCTGTCATTCAGCCATGAGCCGGAAGGCGCCAGCAGCGCTGTTTCGGTGGCACCGAGCGACAGGCGGACATCGACAGTTTCGCCGCGCTTGAGGTCGGCCGGCATCTGGTCGAATTCCAGTTCGACGGTGATCCGGCCATTATTGACCTGCGGAAAAACCTTGCTGATATGAACAGCGGCATCCTTGCCGTGAATATTGGCCGTGGCCTTGAGACCAACCGACAGGCGCGACAGGTAGAATTCATCGACTTCAGCCTTGAGTTTATAGGTGCCTTCGGAATCGACTTCGCCGAGCGGATCGCCCATCTTGACCGCCTGACCGGGCTTCAGGTCGAAGTCGGTCAGGCGCCCTTCCATCGGCGCCGTGAGATTGAGGGCGTTGAGCCCTTTGCGGACCTCTTCACGACTCTGGCGCAGGTCATTAGCGCTGGCGAGGATTTGCTGGCGCTGACTGACATAGAACTGCGATTGCTGCGCCTGCTGACTCTTCAGGGCGGCAAAGCGCTGTTTCTGGTAGGCGACTTCATCGATATAGGTCTGGACGGCCGCATCATTGTAGACGCCATGCTCGCGCAGCATCTGGCGTTTCGACAGTTCTTCCTCGGCCCTGTGCAAGGCATAGGCGACATCGGCCACGGCCTGTTCGCTCGTCTGTTGCTGCGTTTGCAGATTCATCAGCTGGTTATTGGTGTCGCTGAGGCGGGCGGAGATATCGGCCTCGCGTGAAGAGACTTGAAGAGTCAGGTCCGGATTGCCCAGCATGGCCAGCGGCTGGCCGGGCGTGACCATGATGCCATCCGATGCCGTAACACTGATGACACGGCCATTGGTTTCAGCGGTGATATAGGTGATGTCCAGCGGCTCGACGGCGGCACGCAGCGCGACATAATCCTGGAAGGCGGCGCGGGTGACCTCGCCGGTATCCAGCGTATCTGCGACCACCGTCACCGTATTGGCCGGCGGCATCAGAACGAAGGCACCCAGGGTCAGGGCGGCAATGACCGCGGCAGCCGCACCGATCTGGAACGGGCGGCGGCGCCACCATGGCTTGGCAAGGACACGATCGGTGCGGGCGGAATTCAGAGGTCTATCAGGCATGGTAAGAAGCTAACACAGGTTTCGCAATAGACATAAACCACTCTTTTTATTTGACTTTCCATCGATTTGACGCGCATATTGCCAGTATCATCCGCCGCAAAGTGTCCGTTTTCGAACATGCTTGAGTCCCCGTTGACCGCCCTCTTCCTCGATGACGACGCCGATATTCTCGATGCGGCGGAGCTGGTTTTGCTGCGGCATGGCTTTACCCTGATCAAGGCCCAGACGCCCGAAGAGGCCCGTGAAAAGCTGACGGCCACGCCGGTTGATATCCTGCTGCTCGATCTCAACTACCGGCGCGGCGATACATCCGGGGAGGCCGGGCTTAAATTCCTGGCCGAACAGATGACCCTGACCCCCGCCCTGCCGGTCGTGGTCGTAACCGGCCATTCCGGCATGAATATCGCCATCCAGGCTATGCGGATGGGCGCACAGGATTTCGTCGTCAAGCCCTGGCATAACGACCGTTTCATCGCCTCAATCAGATCCGCGCTTGAAGCCCCGCGCGTCGTCGCGTCACCGTCAGCACCGCAGGATCTCAACCTGGAGCGATCGGAAAAGGAATTGATAAAAGAAGCGCTGAACCGTCACCATTTCAATATTTCACAAGCCGCCAAAGACCTTGGCGTGACGCGCGCGGCGCTTTATCGGCGAATGGAAAAACATGGCCTTTAAGCGCGTCATACCGCCTGTCGTGTGGCCCCTGACGGCGCAACTCGGCGTCTTCATCCTGGGAGCGTTTGGCTGGCTGGCCCTGACAAGGGGCCTCTATGCCAGCGCCCTGGTTTGCGGACTTGGTGCGATCACCCTCGCCTGGCTCGGCCTCAGCCACAGCGCCTTCGTGCTCGGTCGCGACCTGCTCAAACGTACCCAACCCGGCGCCACCTTCACCTCCGAATTGAGCCGCCGGCGCTTGCAGGTGTTGCTCGACCAGACACCGTCCCCCCTGCTGCTGCAACCGGATAACGGCCAGCTGATCGCCGTAAATCGCGCGGCGCGAAACCTGTTCGATGTCTCCTATGCGCTGCCGGTTTCAGCGCGAAAGGCATTGCTCGATGATGTGTCCGACCCGGCAGGCGCTGCCATGCTGGGGCTGGCAACCATGGGATCGCAAATTAAATGGAAAGGCCAGACCTACGCCGTTCATCTCGCCGAAATGGAGGAAGTCAATCACCTGTCGCACCTCGCCGTACTGACCGACATTTCGGCCGATGTGCGCGCCGCCGAAGCCAGCGCCTTGCGCGATCTGCTGAAGGTGCTGAACCACGAGCTGATGAATGCCCTGACACCGGTCGCTTCGATGAGCAAGAGCGCCCTCGATCTGCTGGGCGACGATACACCGGAATCGCGCGCCGCCGCAATGAAGGCGCTGGAACGCGTAGTGGCGCGCACCGAGGGCCTGACCGATTTCATCAACGCCTACCGCGCCCTGACACGCCTGCCCTCGCCCGTCATCCGGCCCTGCGGGCTGAAACTGTGGCTGGAGGTACTGACAGAAAGCTTTGCGGCGCAATGGGGCGAGAAGGGCGTTCGCTTCGATACCGACATCATCGAAGACGATCTGTTTCTGATGATGGACGAGGACCAGATGTGGCTCGGCGTTTCCAATCTTTTGAATAACGGCGCACAGGCTGCATTGGAAATGGCGGCTCTGGAAAAGCCTGATCCGTGTGTCCGGCTGCGATTGAAACGCGATTATGACGCCATGGTGTTCGAAATCGAGGACTCAGGTAAGGGCATTCCGACTGAGAACGCCGATCAGGTGTTCATGCCGTTTTATTCCACCAAGGCGACCGGCACCGGTGTGGGGCTCAGCCTGACGAAGCAGATTGTCACCGGCCATGGCAGCGCGCTTGTACTTGTGCCGCCGCAGGAACATCGCCCTGATCCGCTGGGCGGCGCCTGCTTTCGCTTTCAGATCAAGGTGGGCTGAGTTCAGCTCTTCGCCTTGGCTATTTCGCCCAGCACCGCTTCCAGGGTTTCAAGATAGAGCGGCTTGACCAGATGGTGATCAAAACCGGCTTCCCTTGTCATGCGCCGATGCTCGGCCTCGCCCCAACCGGTCTGGGCGATAAAGACCGCGCCGGCGGTATCGGACCGTGATTTCAGTTCCTTGCACAGATCGTAACCGTTCATGCCCGGCAGGCCGATATCGATCATGAAGACATCCGGCTTGTATTCCGGATAGGCAGCGATGGCCTCCTTGCCATTGGCCGCCAGCCTGTAGTCATAACCGATCATCTCGACCAACCAGCCTGTAGTCTGCGCCAACGCCTCGTTATCCTCGACGATCATGATACGCATGGGCCCATTCCTGTCATTTGACTTACCTGGTCCGTCAGCCATGTTGGGGTTCTCCGGCTTTCGCTGCGGTGAGACGGATATCCGCCAACAATTGTGTCAGCAGGTCAAGACTCACCGGCTTGGTGATATGATGATCGAATCCGGCCGCAAACGCCTTCTGGCGATCGCTTTCCTGTCCCCATCCGGTTTGGGCGATCACGGTTTTGTTTTTCATTTCAGGCATTTGCCGGAGCTGGCGACAGACTTCATAGCCGTCCATGCCAGGCATGCCGATATCGAGCAGCACGACATCGGGATTCAGGTCCTGGGCGATCTCCAGCGCCCGCACGCCCTCGTGAGCGACCGTCCCTTTGTGCCCCATGAGATCGAGCATCCACAGGCTGGTCTGGGCGGAATCGACATTGTCGTCCACAATCAGCACCTTCATGGGTGCCGCCGTTTTTGCCTGTGCCTTTTGCAGGGCTTCGCCAAGGGCTTCGCCCTGCTCGTCGATCAATGGCAAGCTGATCGTAAAGGTGCTGCCCTTGCCGGGGCCATCGCTGACGGCCCGGCTTGTGCCGCCATGCATTTCGACCAGCTTGCTGACGAGTGCAAGTCCGATACCAAGCCCCCCCTGGGAGCGATCGAGATGGCGGTCGGCCTGGGCAAAGAGATCAAATACCCGCGGCAGCATGTCGGCTTCGATGCCGACCCCATTATCGGCTACCTCGATATCGGCATGGCCGTTCTGTTCGCGGACCGTCAGGCGGATTTCGCCGCCGGCAGGCGTATATTTGGCGGCATTATTGAGCAGGTTCGAGACCACCTGCGCCAGACGGGTCAGGTCGCCATCCACCCATAAAGGCGCTTCGGGAATATCAAGAACCAGCCTGTGTTCATTACCTTCAATCAGCGGGCGCGAGGTTTCCAGCGCCGAATTCACCGCTGCCTGAAGACTCATCCGTACCCTGCGCAGGTCGATCCGTCCGCGGGAAACGCGCGACACATCCAGCAGGTCATCGATCAGCCGCACCATATGGGTGAGTTGGCGGTCCATCATGCCACGTACGTCTTCGGCGCGCGGCCCTTCCGGCGCCATGCGCAGGATTTGCAGACCGTTACGGATCGGCGCCAGCGGATTGCGCAGTTCGTGCGCCAGGGTGGCGAGAAATTCATCCTTGCGGCTGTCGGCCTCTTTCAGCGCCTGGGCATTATCGCGGCTTTCCTTGAGCAACCGCAGGTTTTCCTCGGCAAAGGCTCTCAGATTGTCGCGTTGCACCGCCAGTTGCCGGCGCTGGAGATAAAGCTCGGAAAAGACAGCGACCTTGGAGCGCAGTATATCGGCTTCCAGCGGCTTTTCGAGAAAATCGACCGCCCCCGCTTCATAGCCACGGAACCGCCGCGTCCGGTCGGTTGAGCCCGCCGTCAGGAAGATGATCGGGATATGCCGCGTGCGTTCGGAGCCGCGCATCGTCTCGGCCAGTTCGAAGCCATCCATTTCCGGCATCTGGACATCGAGCAGGGCCAGCGCCACTTCCCGTCGCAACAGGATTTCCAGCGCCTCGGTGCCGGAGCGCGCCTTGATGAATTCCAGCCCGTCACGACGCAGGACCGCTTCAAGCGACAGCAGGTTTTCCGGCAAGTCGTCAACAATCAGAATCGGCACGGACCGGATAGAGGCGGACGTCATGGCGCCACCGCCTTGCTCAGCTTTTCAGCGATCTGTTCAAGCGAAAGGGATTCAGCCTGCGGACAAAGCTGTAGTGCGGCTTCCGGCATGGCCCTGGCATAGGAGAGATCCGGACGCTGGACCAGCGCCATTCCACCCGCGTCCATCACGGCCTTCAGGCCCGCCGCGCCATCAGGATTGGCGCCGGTCAGGATAATGCCTATCAGGCCATCGCCGTAGACATCGGCCGCCGTCTCGAACAGCACATCGACCGACGGCCGCGAAAACAGCACCGGTTCCTCGGAAGAAAGCGACAGGCGATGATCGGCTTCGATCAGCAGGTGATAGTCCGGCGGAGCGAAATAGACGTGCCCCGGCAGGATGTCTTCCTTATCCTCGGCCTCTCGCACGGTCAGCGCGCATTTCTCATCGAACAGTTCGGCCACCACGCTGTCACGATCCGGCGGCAGGTGGATGACGATCATGATCGGCAGGGGATAATCCGCCGGCAGGGTGGGCAGGATGGCGGACAGCGCCTTGAGACCACCGGCCGACACCCCGATAACCACGGCCTGGGGATCGCTCTCCCTGAGGGATGGATGGCTTTTTGCGGCGTTTTTTTTCAGAAGGTCTGGACTCATGTCATATCCCGCTTCTGATAGATGCGTTCATTGTGCTCAAAATCGCTGAAGGCATCAGCGCTGGAAGAAAAGCGCAGCGTCTCCTTCGAGCCCAGGCCCAGAAAGCCCTTTCGCGCCAGTGAGCCCTTGAACAGGGTAATGGCCCGGTCCTGGAGGTCACGGTCGAAATAGATCAGCACATTGCGGCAGGATACCAGTTGCGTTTCGGCAAAGACCGCATCCGTGGCCAGGCTGTGATCGGAAAAGACAACATTTTTGCGCAGGGTTTTATCGAACGAGGCCGCGCCATAGGCAGCGGTGTAATAGTCCGACAGCGAGCCCTTGCCACCGGACAGACGGTGGTTTTCGGTGAACAGTTTGATACGGTCGAGACTGTAAACACCGGCTTCGGCCTTTTTCAGCGCATCGTGATTGATGTCCGTGGCGTAGAACATGGTGCGGTCGAACAGACCTTCCTCACGAAAGAGAATAGCGAAGGAATACAGTTCCTCGCCCGTGCTGCACCCGGCGATCCATACCTTGAGTGATGGATATGTCTTCAGATGCGGCACAACCTTTTCTCGGATCGCCTTGAAATAATGCGGATCACGGAACAGTTCGGAAACCTGGACCGTCAGGTAGGGCAGCATGGCGGTCATCATGCCGGGATCGTGCAGGATCATGTCCTGCAAGGCGGAAAAGGTATGGCAGTGAAAATGATCGCGCGCCTGAATCAGGCGGCGCTTGACCGAAGCCATGGCATAACCGCGAAAGTCATAGTGATACTTGCGGAAGATCGCCTCCAGCAACAGCCGGATTTCAATATCTTCCGTTTTCACGGGCCCGGCAGCGGTCACGTCTGTTATCTCGGCATCCATACCCGCACCAGTGAAATGAGCTTTTCGACATCGAGCGGCTTGGCCATGTAATCATTGGCGCCGGCGTCAAGACAGCGCTCCTGATCATCCTTCATCGCCTTGGCAGTCAGCATGATGACCGGCAGCTTGGCCCAGTCCTTGCGCTTGCGTATCTCACGCGTTGCGGTCAGGCCGTCCATTTCCGGCATCATCACATCCATCAGCACAAGATCGATGGCGCTTTCGTTATTATCCTTCGGGCTTTTCTTGTCATTCGTCTTTTCCAGCAGGTCGAGCGCCTCGCGGCCGTTGCGGGCAATCGAGACGATGGCGCCCAGCGGCTCGAAGATATTGGTGACTGCGTAGACATTGCGTACATCGTCCTCGACGATCAGTATCCGGCGGCCTTCCAGCATGGCGTCACGGTTCTTGGCTTTTTTCAGCAGGGTCTGCTGTTCCGGCGACAGTTCGGAAACCACCTGATGGAGGAACAGGGTTACCTCGTCGAGCAGACGCTCCGGCGACTTCGCGCCCTTGATGATGATTGAGGACGAATAGCGACGCAACTTCTGTTCGTCATCATAGCTGAGATCGCGGCCGGTATAGACGATGACCGGCGGGAAAGCGTAAGCGTCTTCCTGCGACAGGGTTTCCAGCAGCGAATAGCCGGTGGCGTCCGGCAGGGTGAGGTCGAGCACCATGCAATCGAAGGTCTGGGTCTTGAGCATTTCGAGACATTCCGCCGCCGTGCCGACCGCCACGGTTTCCGTGTCGGTCGATTTCAGCAGGCGCGAAACGCTGTCGCGCTGAACCTCATCATCTTCGACGATCAGTACCCGGCGCATCTGCTGGCTGAGGCGGTTTTCCAGCGATTTGAACGCATCGACCAGTTCGTCGCGCTTGACCGGTTTCAGCATGTAGCCGACGGCACCGAGCGACAGCGCCGTATGCTGGTAATCGCTGCCGGAAACGACATGGACCGGAATGTGACGCGTACGGTTGTCACGTTTCAGGCGGTCCAGCACCGACAGGCCGGAATGGTCGGGCAGGCCGATATCCAGCACCACGGCGGAAGGCGTATATTGCTGAACCATTTCCAGCGCTTCTTCGGCCGAGGTCGCGACCAGGCAGAGGAAATCCTGATCATGCGCCAGTTCGTAGAGAATATTGGCGAAGGCGACGTCATCCTCGACCACCAGAATAGTCCGGCGCTTCGGATCAAGACGGTCGCGGTCATCCTGCACACGGCCAGGCCGCAGGGGCTTTTTCAGCGCCTTGCCGGTAGCCTTTGGGGTGACGGTTTCCGACAAGGCGTAGATTTCGCCTTCCGGGGCACCGGTCAGGAACGGGGTGATCAGGCCTGTGGTGACATGACCCGGATCGTAGGCGAGCGGCAGGGTCAGGGCGAAGGTCGACCCCTTGCCCGGCGTACTTTTCAAGGCGATGGCGCCGCCAAGCAGGCGGCTCAGTTCGCGGGAAATAGACAGGCCGAGGCCCGTACCGCCGTATTTACGGCTAATGGTGCCATCGGCCTGACGGAAAGCTTCGAAAATCGCTGCTTGATGGTCGCCTGAAATACCGATGCCGGTATCGGTAACCGCCATGACAACACGGCCATCGGCATCTTTTGAAAGGCTCAGTTCGACCGAACCGGTTTCGGTAAACTTGAAGGCGTTCGACAGCAGGTTTTTCAAAATCTGCTCCAGGCGCTGCCGGTCTGTTTCGATGGTTTCCGGCAGATCCTTGGCGATCTTCGTTTTGAAGGTCAGCCCTTTCTGCACCGCGACCTGATCGAATGTCCGCTGCATATCCTTGACCAGCCGGATGAGCGACAGGCTTTCGGCGCGGATTTCCATCTGTCCCGCTTCAATCTTCGACAGATCCAGAATATCGTTGATCAGGGCCAGCAGGTCATTGCCGGAGGACTGGATGGTCTGGGCGAACTTGACCTGTTCTTCGGTCAGGTTGCCTTCGGGGTTATCGCCCAGCAGCTTGGCCAGGATCAGTGAGGAATTGAGCGGCGTGCGCAGTTCGTGCGACATGTTGGCCAGGAAGTCGGATTTGTAGCGGCTGGCCTGTTCGAGTTCACGCGCCTTGAGTTCCACATCGCGCGCGGTGCGGCTGAGGTCGTCCTTCTGACGTTCCAGGGCAGCGGCCTGTTCTTCAAGCTGCGAATTGGTCTGTTCCAGCTCCGCCTGCTGCTGCTCAAGACGGGCGTGAGACTCCTTCAGCGCACGGCTCTGCTCCTCAAGCTCCTCGTTATTGACGCGCAGCTCTTCGCCTTGGCTTTGCAATTCCTCAGACTGGCGCTGAGTTTCTTCAAGCAGGTTTTGCAGGTTGGCGCGATAATTGGCCGTTTGCACAGCGACGCAGATCGATTCGGATACACGGTTCATCAGATCGCGTGTCAGGTCCGATAACGGCGAGAGAAAGCCAAGCTCGATGACGGCGTCAATAGTCCGCTCCGATTTGGCCGGCGAAATCAGCAGATGACGCGGCCGCCACTGGCCGAGCGCGGCGCCGATCGACAGATGGCTGTCGGCAATATCATGCAGGACGATCGGCTTGGCTTCGCTGACCGCCTGACCGAGCAGACCGTCCTTCCGCGTGAAAGTGGCCGGCACGGCATTCTGCTCCGGCACGCCCAGTGTCGCCGTGCGGCGATAGGTTCCATCCGTCAGGGCGTAAAAGGCGCCGGCATTGGCATGGGTGTATTCCGACAGAAAGGCCAGGATGCTGTTGCCGAGCTGATCAAGCCTTTGTTCGCCCATCATGGCGGCAGAGAGGCCAACCTGACCGGCCTGGAGCCACTCTTCCCGGCGGCGCGCGGCAGAGGCACGGCTGATCATGACGGTAATGGCAATCGACAACAGAACGCCGATCAGCGCGGTGATCGCCACACTGACGACAGCCGTATCATAGGCGGCGTCCATCTCGGCGACCCGCTGCTGGCGCAAGTCTCTTTCGGTATTCTGCATCAACGTCACCTGTGCGCGGATGGCGTCCATGTCCTCCTTGCCGCGATTGGTCGCCACGCGCGCCATGGCGGCCTGCACCCCGTCGCTGCGACGTATTTCGATGGTGGTGCCCAACTCCTGGAGTTTGGCGGCGATATGCGATTTCAAGGGCGCGATACGGCGCTGCTGATCGGGGTTCTCCCTCGTGAGCTGCTCGATGCGCAGCACCTGCTCTTCGATGCTGGTCAGGGCATCCGTATAGGGCTCAAGATAGCTTTCCTGCCCGGTGATGATGAAGCCGCGCTGGCCGGTTTCCGCATCCTTCATGGTGGAAAGAACATTGTTCAGACCAAGCAGGACTTCATGGGTATGGGCCACCTGTTCACTGTCGCGATTCAGGGTCTGGATGTTGATATAGGACACGATACCACTGATGATGAAGAATACCGCAACCAGCGACAAGCCAAGCGACACGCTCAGATCCATGCGTAGCTGGCGATTCGGCCGCGCGGTTTTATTTTTGTTCATTCGTCTTCCATGCCCCCATGCGGCCAGAATGGACTTCTGGCCGTTCGTTCCATTGAAAATCCTATGGGCCGTTGCGTAAGCATCCAATAAGGAGCGGGTTACGCCTTATAAAAAAACCATAAGGATAGTTATAATTCAGGTGTTTACGATGGAAAATCCAGCCTTTGCCAACCCCTGGCCATGACGCTACACTGGAGCGTATTTCGATCTGATTGAATCAGACCGGTGCTTTATTTGTTTGCTTTTGCGCGCTTTTTAATTCGAAAAGTGCGTCACATTTTTCGAAAAGCGCTCCAGCGTATCATGACACCGAAGCTTGTACTCCTGGCCGGCGGCAAAGGCAAACGCATGGGGGGCGACAAACCCTTTGCACCGTTTGGCCGGTCTACCCTGATCGAAACCCTGATAGCCCGCCTTAAACCGCAGGTGCGCGAAATCTTCATCAACGCCGGCGCAAAAAACTCACCGCTGGTATTACCCTTATCATGTCTTGATGCCCCCCTGATATTCGATGACCCGGCTTTCGTCGACATGGGCCCCCTCAGCGGTGTTCTGAGCGCGCTTGAAATGGCCCTGGTGGCACAGGACGCGGCCGTCATCACCGCGCCGTGCGACATGCCGGTCCTGCCGGACGATATGGTGGCGCGGCTGGTGGCAACACCGCCGGCGGACGTGGTCTATTTCAAAGGCGAACGCGATTATCCGCTATGCGCACTATGGCGGGTTTCGGTGGCGTCTTCCCTCCGCGCCGCCCTGCAACAGGCTGATGGCGGCCTGGCGGTGATGCGCTTTCTGTCAACGCAAAATGTGCGCACAATTCCTGTCGGTGACGATACGGCCTTTGTGAATATCAACCACCCGTCTCCTTAGCCCCCAGTCAGGGACATGGTTCGCGACGGGGCATGGCTGTGTCGCGGACTTGCCAGACCGACCCCGGCAATGAAGAAATCATGCGCTTCCGGTTTATGTGCCAAGGCATTGGCCAGCGCTTTCCGGAGGCCGGCATCGGTCGTATCTTCACGCAGAGGCGCGCGCAGATCGACATGATCATCCTGTCCCAGACACATATAGAGCTGTCCGGTGCAGGTGATGCGGACGCGATTGCAGGTGTCGCAGAAATTATGGCTGAGCGGCGTGATCAGGCCCAGTTTGCCGCCCGTTTCTTCCACGCGATAATAGCGTGCCGGCCCGCCGGTCGTGTCGCTGACACCCTCGATCCGCCAGAAACTGCGCAGGTCGCTCAGTACCTCTTTCAGCGAAACGAACTGCGCTTCGCGGCCGGAAATTTCATCGCCCAGCGGCATGGTTTCGATCAATGACACATCGATATCGCGCGCATGAGCAAAGCGGATGATGTCCGGAATTTCGGCGCGGTTGTCCTGCGCCAGGGCGACAACATTGAGCTTGATGCGGATGCCTTCGGCCTGCGCCGCCTCAATACCTGCCAGCACCTTGTTAAGGTCACCCCCGCGTGTGATGCGGTAGTAGACATCGGGTTTCAGACTATCGCAAGACACATTGATACGTTGGATCCCTGCCGCTGCCAGAACCGGCGCAGCACCGGCCAGCAGGGTGCCATTCGTCGTGAGGGTCAGTTCCTTCAGGCGGCCATTGTGTACCTGTTCGCCAAGGCGCGTAATGAAATCAAGCACACCCTTGCGCACTAGCGGTTCGCCGCCGGTAATGCGCAGACGCTCCACGCCGCTGTCAATCAGAAACAGGCTCAGGCGTTCCATTTCCTCGAAACTGAGCAGGTCCTTGCGCGGCAGGAAGGCCTGATGCTCGCTCATACAATAGGTGCAGCGCAGGTCGCAGCGGTCCGTCACCGACAGCCGCACATAGCTGAGGCGACGCCCGAAACCATCGATAAGAGGGGCACGCAGGGACATCTACCGAATGTAATCCTGCACTTGCGAAATAACAAGCTGATCCCGGCTTAAAGCGACAAACTCAACTGTTCGGTCGCCTTTTCTTCCTTCTCACCCAGTGATGACATCGACACGCCAAGCAACCGAATGCCCTTCACCACCGGGAAAACGCCTTCCAGCAACGCCCGCACATATCCCGTCAGTTCGGCCTTGTCCGCCACCGGCGTGAGGCCGGACCGGCTGCGGGTGATGATTCTGAAATCGGAAAACTTGACCTTGAGTGTGACCGTCCGCCCCTTGATGTCGTTGGTCTCGACATAGCGCCACACCTTGTCGATCAGCGGTTCGAGGAAACCCCAGGCGGTATCGAAATCGGTGGTGTCGGTGAAGAAGGTGTTCTCGGCGCCAATCGATTTGCGTTCCCGGTCCGGCCTGATCTGGCGGTAATCGATGCCGCGCGAAATGCCATAATAATAACGGCCGGACACACCAAAATGCTGCTCCAGGAAATCGATTGTCTGGTTGCGGATATCCTCGCCGGTATAAAGCCCCAGCCGGTTCATCTTGGCAGCTGTCGCCGGACCGATGCCGTGGAACTTCTTCACCGGCAGAGAGGCGGCGAACACCGGCCCCATGGCGGGCTTGATAACGAACAAACCATCGGGCTTGTTCTGGTCCGAAGCCAGCTTGGCGAGGAACTTGTTATAGGAAACGCCTGCCGAAGCGGTCAGTTGCGTCGCCTCCCATATACGGGCGCGGATTTCCTCGGCGATCTGGGTGGCGGAGGCGATGCCCTTCAGGTTTTCCGTCACATCAAGATAGGCTTCATCGAGCGACAGCGGTTCGACCAGCGGCGTATAATCCTCGAAAATATCGCGGATCTGGCGCGACACCTGTTTATAGACCTCGAAGCGGTGGCGCACGAAGATCAGGTCCGGACACTTGCGCTTCGCCGTGATCGACGGCATGGCCGAATGGACGCCGTACTTGCGCGCTTCGTATGAGGCCGCCGCCACCACGCCGCGTTCCGATCCACCGCCCACCGCCACCGGCTTGCCACGCAGGTCCGGATTATCGCGTTGTTCTACCGACGCGAAAAAAGCATCCATATCGATATGGATGATCTTTCTTTGCGGAGATGGATGTTCATCGTCCATAATCATTGACTCTTGCCACAACAAGAACATAAAGTGAACATGTAAAATGCTGTCAAAAGCCAAAAAACAGGTTGCGCGCTTATAGCATAGTTTGGCACCACATCGGTCGAGACGTGTCAGCAGGGAGAAAAGACCATGACCATCTATGTCGGTATTGGCGGCTGGACCTATGAGGATTGGCGCGGCCCCTTTTATCCCGAAGGCCTGACACAGAAACGCGAGCTGGAATATGCCTCCTCCAAACTGACCTCGATCGAGATCAACGGCACCTATTACGGCGCGCAAAAACCGTCCTCTTTCCAGAAATGGCGCGCCGAAACGCCCGACAATTTCGTTTTTTCGGTCAAGGGCACGCGTTACGCCACTAATCGCAAGAACCTGGCGGAATCAAAAGACTCAGTCGAGCGTTTTCTAAATTCCGGTATTTCCGAACTGAAGGAGAAATTGGGCCCGATCAACTGGCAGTTCATGGCGACGAAAAAGTTCGATCCGGCCGATTTCGAAAACTTCTTCAAGCTGCTGCCGCCGGAAGTCGACGGTGTGAAACTGCGCCATGCCGTCGAAGTGCGCCACCCGACTTTCCAGTGCGCGGAGTTCGTCGATCTGGCGCGGCACTACGGCGTGGCCATCATCACCGGCGCCGATTCGGACTTTCCCGTCATCGCCGACCTGACCGCCGATTTCGCCTATGTCCGTGCCATGGGCACCACCGAAACCGAGGCAAAAGGCTACAGCGAGCAGGCGCTCGATGAATGGGCCTATCGCGCCCGCACCCTTTCCGAAGGCCAGGTGCCCGGCGATCTGGCGACCTATGGCGGCAAGCAGCCGGTAAAGCCGCACGATGTCTATCTCTATGTTATCAGCGGCTACAAGACGTTGAATCCCGCCGCCGCCATGGCCCTGATCGAAAGACTTTAATTTTTGCTTTTACGCGCTTTTTAATCCAAAAAGTGCGTCACACTTTTTGGAAAGCGCTTGAAATGACCAAAACCGTATGGGGCGTACTGAGCACCGCGAAGATCGGCGTCACCAAGGTAATCCCGGCCCTGATGCAGAGCGATATGATCCGCGTCAAAGGCATCGCTTCGCGCGATGGTGCGGCGGCACGAGAAGCCGCCGGCAAACTGGGGCTCGCAACCGCATACGAATCCTATGAAGACCTGCTGGCCGATCCGGAAATCGAGGTCATCTACAATCCTCTGCCCAACCATCTGCATGTGCCGATGACCCTGGCCGCCGCCCGTGCCGGCAAGCATGTGCTGTGTGAAAAACCAATGGCGCTCAATGCCCGCGAGATCGATCAACTGGCGGAAGTGGCGCATCAGGTGCATATCATGGAAGCCTTTATGGTGCGTCACAGCCTGCAATGGCTGGAAGCCCGCCGGCTGATCCGCGAAGGCGCGATCGGCGCGCCAAAAATCATCCAGTCGTGGTTCAGCTATAACAACACCGACCCGCATAATATCCGTAACAAGGTCGAATGGGGTGGGGGCGGCCTGATGGATATCGGCTGCTATCCGATCGTCGCCGGGCGTTTCTTCTTCGAGGCCGAACCGGTGCGTGTCATGGCTCTGATCAGCCGCGATGCGACTTTCGGCACCGACACCATCACTTCCGGCCTGCTCGATTTCGGTCCAGATTCTAGTGGTATGGGCCGCCAGTTGACCTTCGCCGTTTCGACCGCGCTGACGCCCGGTCAGGCCGTCACCGTCATGGGCGACAAGGCCCGCCTGAGCCTGTCGATTCCGTTTAATCAGCCGCCCGACGCTCCGCAGGTCATTACGGTCGATGACGGCCAGAGTTTCAATGGCGCAACGGCCGTAACGCATACCCTGCAACCCTCGAACCAGTATCGTCTGATGGGGGAGGCCTTCTGCCGCGCCATCACCGGCGAAGCGCCCCTGCCCTATGGTATCGAGGACGCCCGTATTAACATGCGCATCATCGACGCCCTGTTCCGTTCGGAGGCTTCCGGCCAATGGGAAGCCCTTGACGCGTAAGCATTAAACCGAACACCATCGTTTTTTTACGACGGATATTTCATGTCTGTTGCGTGGAATGGACATGTCCACACCCGGACCTCCTAAATAACGGCAAAAAATGCATGTGGTATAAAAACAAGCGGTTCCTGACCATTGTCGGCGTCATCGCCGCTTTGCTGATCGTTCTCGCGCTGTGGCTGGTGTTCTTCAACAAGCCCAAGCGCCCCGAACTGGTGACGCAGCCCGCGACCATCGGCAATGTCGAGAAAACCGTGCTGGCTTCGGGTACGCTGGAGCCGTTCGAGCAGGTCAATGTCGGGGCTCAGGTTTCTGGTCAGGTCACCAAGCTCGCCGTCGAACTGGGGGACGAAGTCAAGGCCGGCGACCTGATCGCCGACATCGACTCACAGAAGCAGAAGAACGATCTAGCCACCAGCCAGGCGGCGCTGAACAACCAGAAGGCTCAGCGCGCCTCGGCCCAGGCGTCGCTGGCGGAAGCCCAGAGCAATTTCACCCGTCAGCAGACGCTTTATCAGGCGGATGCCGGATCTAAGGCCGATTATGAAAGCGCCGTCCAGCAGCTCAAGGCCGCACAGGCGAGCTTAGATGCCGCCAATTCCCAGATCGACCAGGCGACGATCTCGGTCAATACCGCCAATGTCAATCTCGGCTATACCCGCATCGTGGCGCCGATGAACGGCACGGTCATCGCCATCATCACCAAGCAGGGCCAGACGGTCAATGCCAACCAGTCGGCGCCAACCATCGTCGTCCTCGGCCAGCTCGACAAGATGACGGTGAAGGCGGAAATTTCCGAAGCCGACGTCATCCACATCAAGCCCGGCCAGAAGGTCTATTTCACTACGCTGGGCGATCCGGACAAGAAGTATTACGCCACTCTACGCAGCGTCGAGCCGGCCCCGACCGATTTCACCGGCGAGACCACAACGACCAATACCACTTCGGCCATCTACTATTATGGCCTGTTCGATGTCGATAATCCGGACGGCACCTTGCGGCCCTCCATGACCGCCCAAGTCTATATCATCCAGGAAAGCGCCAGCAATGTCCTGACCATCCCCTCGGCAGCGCTTGGCCGCAAGGGCAAGGATGGCAGCTATACCGTTCGGGTCGTCGGCAAGGACAAGAACAAGCCCCAGCCGGTGAAGGTAAAAATCGGTATCAACGATGGCACCAATGTGCAGGTCCTGAGCGGCTTGACCGCCGGCCAGCAGGTGGTGATCGCCCAGGCTTCGGCCTCCGGGTCATCGGCTTCATCCGGTGGCAACCGTGGCGGCAATCGCAGCGCCGGCGGACTTGGCGGCGGCGGGGCACGTCCTCCCCGTGGTATGTAATGGAAGGCATGTAAATGACCACGCCTCCCGCCCTGGAAATATCCAAGCTGCGCCGTGACTTCCCCGCCGGCGAAGGTACGATCACCGTGCTGCATGACATCGACCTGACCGTCCAGCCCGGCGAGATGCTGGCCATTGTCGGCCAGTCGGGCTCCGGCAAATCGACCCTGATGAACATCCTCGGCTGCCTCGACCGGCCGACGTCCGGCACCTACAAGGTCGGCGGTCGAGCCACCTCGGAACTCGATCCGAACGAGCTGGCCGAACTGCGCCGCGAGCATTTCGGCTTCATCTTCCAGCGCTATCACCTGCTGGGTGACCTGACGGCGCTCGGCAATGTCGAGGTGCCGGCCATCTATTCCGGCACCCCACCGGAACAACGAAAAGTCCGCGCCACAGATCTGCTCGGTCGTCTGGGCCTGGCCGAACGTACGAGCCACCGCCCCGGACAGCTTTCCGGCGGCCAGCAGCAGCGCGTCTCAATTGCCCGCGCCCTGATGAATGGCGGCGAGATCGTGCTGGCCGATGAGCCGACCGGCGCGCTCGATACCGCTTCCGGCGAAGAGGTCATGCGCATCCTGAAAGGGCTGCACAAGGACGGTCATACGATCATCATCGTCACCCACGACATGGAGGTGGCCGAGCACTGCGAACGCGTCATCGAAATTCGTGATGGCCGCATCATCAACGACCGCAAGGGCGAAAGCCGCGGTGTAGCCGAGGATCAGGGCCTGCCGCCGGTGGCCACTACCACGCAGGGCGGCTTGCAGGCGACGATCGACAGTTTCAACGAGGCCTTCCGCATGGCGGTGCTGGCGATGAACGCCCACCGGATGCGCACTTTCCTGACCATGCTCGGCATCATTATCGGCATCGCCTCGGTGGTCTGTGTCGTGGCGCTCGGTGAAGGCTCGCGCCAGCAGGTTCTGGCCCAGATCGCCTCCATCGGCACCAATACCCTGCAAATCAATCCCGGCAGCGGATTCGGCGATCTGCGGTCCGGCCGGGTGCGCACCCTGGTGGTGGCCGATGCGACCGCGCTGGCCAAACAGCCCTATGCCGACAGCGTGACGCCCCTGGTGCAGACCAATGTGGTCATGCGGTCCGGTTCCATCGCCGCCAATGCCACCGTCATGGGCGTCGGCGATCAATATGACCGGGTGCGCGGCCTGACCATGGCGCAGGGCCGCTGGCTGACGCCGGAGGATGTCACTGGCCTGAGCCAGGACGTGGTCATCGACGATAATACCTACAATACCCTTTATCCGAACGGCGACGGCAACCCCCTCGGCCAGGTCATCCTGCTGGGCGATGTGCCGGCACGGATCGTTGGCCTGACCAACAAATCGAGCGGCGTCGGCGGCGGCAGCCAGGATGCACTTAATATTTACATGGCCTATACGGCGGTCAATTCGCGGATGCTCGGCACCAGCGTACTGCGCAGCATAACTGTGCGGGTGAAGGACGACACCGAATCCTCAGTGGCCCAGTCCGGCGTGACCCAGCTCCTGACCCAGCGCCACGGCAAGGTCGATTTCACCATCCTCAATACCGATGAAATCCGCCAGACCATCACCGCCACCACTAATACCCTGACCATCCTGATATCGGCCATCGCCATCATCTCGCTGATCGTCGGCGGCATCGGGGTAATGAATATCATGCTGGTCTCGGTCACCGAACGGACCAGCGAGATCGGTGTGCGCATGGCCGTTGGCGCCCGCACGCGCGACATCATGCAGCAATTCCTCATCGAGGCCGTTCTGGTCTGCCTGATCGGCGGGGTGCTCGGCATTATCGTCGCGCTCGGCTTCGGCCTGATCTTCGGTCTGTTCAGCAGCGATTTCAAGCTGGTCTATTCGTCGGCCTCGATCCTTTCGGCCTTCCTGTGCTCGACCCTGATCGGCGTCATCTTCGGCTTCCTGCCGGCGCGCAACGCCGCCCGCCTTGACCCTGTAACCGCCTTGGCGAGGGACTGATGAAATATTTCGCAAAAACCGGAATGCTTATGGGCATGCTTCTGCTCTCGGCCTGTGCTTCCACGCCCTACGACACACCGCAGGTGCCCACACCGGCACAATTCGTCCATGCCGGCCCCGGAACGGAAGCGGCTGCCGGCGCCGTAGACTGGTGGACGGCCTTCAGCGATCCGGCACTGAACACGCTGGTCACCGATGTACTGGCGCGCAATAACGATCTCGCCGCCGCTGCCCTGCGCGTGCAGCAAGCGCAGCTCCAGGCCGGCCTGACACGGCTCGATCAATTCCCCTCGGCCAACGGCGGCTTGAGCGCCAGTACCTCCGACAGCACACGCTTTTCGGCGAACCTCGGCGTCTCCTATGAGGTCGATCTGTGGGGCCGCCTGGCTGCTAATACGCGCGCCGCCAACTGGGAGGCGCAGGCCACGGAAGAGGACCGTCAGGCAGCACAACTGGCGCTGATCGGCACCACCGCCGAACTCTACTGGCGCATCGCCTACACGCATCAACAGATCGCGGTGGGCGAACAAAACCTCGACTACGCCATCAAGGTCCGCGATCTCGTCACCATCCAGCACAATGCCGGGGCGGTCTCCGGGGTCGAAGTGGCCGAGGCCGATCAGAGCGTCAATTCGCAGCGCGCCAGCCTGTCTGACCTGCAACAGCAACTGGTCGAATACCGCTCGGCGGTAACTGTACTGCTGGGCGGCAATCCCTGGCCGGAAGCGAGCGAACCGCAAAGCCTGCCGGATATTCCCCTGCCCGAGGTCCGCGCCGGTGTGCCCACTGAACTGCTGGCCCGCCGACCCGATCTGCGCGCCGCCGAACTGCGGCTGCGCGAAACCCTGGCCGATGTCGATATCGCCAAAACGGCCTTCTATCCCGGTCTCAGCCTGACAGCTTCCGGCGGCGCATCGTCATCGGAACTGGGATCGCTGTTCAAAAACCCGACCGGCTCGATCGGTGCGGCCCTCAGCCTGCCCTTCCTCGATTTCCCGCGCCTCAGTCGCAATGTGAAAATCTCGCAGAAGAGCTACGACATCGCCGTGCTGAACTTCAAGACGACCCTGTTACAGGCCCTGGCCGATACCGACAATGCGCTCTCCAGCCGCACGCAACTGGCCCAGCAGGGCGAGTCACAAGCCGCCAGTCTGGAAGCGGCGCGCAAGGCCGAAGCCCTTTACGCCATTCGTTACCGCACCGGCTCGGTGGCCCTGCGCGTCTGGCTCGATGCGCAACAATCCCTGCGGTCGTCGCAACTGAGCTACAACAATAACCGCCTGTCGCAACTGATCAACCAGTCGACGCTTTACCAGGCGTTGGGCGGGGGTATCTGACACATCAAAACGCCGCCGGCGCGTAGGCACCGGCGACGGTATCAGGTGTCGTCGGCCTTAAGACTTGATAAAGGCCAGCAGGTCCGGATTGATCACATCGGCATGGGTGGTGCACATGCCGTGCGGATAGCCTTCATAGATTTTCAGCGTGCCGTGTTTCACCAGCTTGATGGCTTCGAGCGCGGCCGCCTTATACGGCACGATTTGGTCGTCATCGCCGTGCAGGATCAGCACCGGCACATCGATGGCTTTCAGGTCACCACTGAGATCGGTTTCCGAGAAGGCCTTGATGCCTTCGTAATGGGCCTTGGCGCTGCCCATCATGCCCTGACGCCACCAGTTGTCGATCACCCCGTCAATCGGTTTCACGCCATCGCGGTTGAAGCCATAGAAGGGGATCGGCAGGTCCTTGTAGAACTGGGCGCGATTGAAGCCGGTCTGCTCGCGCAGGCCGTCGAAGACCGTGACCGGCAAACCGAGCGGGAAGGCCTCAGTCTTCAGCATGATCGGCGTGACGGCGCTGATCAGTACGGCTTTCGACACCCGGCCATTGCCGCCGAACTTCGCCACATAACGGGCCACTTCACCGCCACCGGTCGAGTGACCGATATGGATGGCGTTCTTCAGGTCGAGATGTTCAACGACCGCATGGGCGTCAGCGGCGTAATGATCCATATCATGGCCTTCGCTGACCTGCGAAGACCGGCCATGGCCGCGACGATCATGCGCCACAACGCGAAAGCCCTGGTTGACGAAATACATCATCTGCGTATCCCAGTCGTCGGACGACAGGGGCCAGCCGTGGTGGAAGACGAGGGTCTGAGCCTCCTTCGGGCCCCAATCCTTGAAATAGATCTGGGTGCCGTCCTTAGTGGTGACAAAATGGCTGCCGGTCATTTGATAGGCTCCTTTGGCGGGTTTTGAGGCTGTTTTTACAGGATCACTGCGATACCGAGCGCGTGGGTTCGCGCGCGGCAATCTGCCACCTTAATTCACCACTTAACAGGTAAAATTTGTGCGGATGCGTTATTCGCTTCAAGACTTCATATTGCGTTGCAATATTTTTTAGTTGCATATTTTTACGCAGACGAAGCGTCGAAAATCGGGCTATGCTGCGGCATGTCTTCTGCCGATATCTCTCTCCAGATCAATCCCGCCGCCCGCGTACAACTTCGCCATTACGGCGAAGACCTGAATCCGCTCATCGTCATCGATGACTTGCTGCTCAATCCGGACGACCTGATTGAATATGCCGCCGCCGGCCGGTTTTCCACGCCGGAAGTGACCTATTATCCCGGCCTCAACGCCGCCCTGCCGGCGGTCTATCTGAATACCATCCTGCCGGTGCTGCGGCCGAGCCTGGCGCGCGCTTTCGACCTCGGCCAGACGCCGTTGACCACCCGCGCCTTCTTCGCCCTGTCGACAAAACGGGCTGAGGACATGGTGCCGCTGCAAAAGATTCCGCATTACGACCTGCCCGATCCGCGCTGCCTGGCCATGGTCCATTATCTGGCGCGTGACCAGGCGGGTGGCACCGGCTTTTTCCGTCATACGCCCAGCGGCTTCGAATCCATCGATCTGGCCCGCCGCGAATCCTACATGCAGCAGGTCGAGCGCGAACTGGAGGCGCTGGGTGACCGCCTGACCGACTATACCGGCCCGGATACGCCCAATTATGATCTGCTGGAAATCGTCGAGCCCAAATTCAACCGACTGGTGATTTATCGCAGCAACGTCCTGCACTGTGCCCTGTTCGACGGCGCCCGCCTGACCGACGATCCGCGCACCGGCCGACTGACGGCCAACAGCTTCTTCATGCCTGTCCGATCTGCGTAAATACCAGGCGATACACGCAAGTGTGACGGCTCGCTTATTGCGCCGCACCTTGAACCATACTGAATCTTTACAGGCGAACCGCCACTGTCGGATCACAGAGCGAGGTAATATCAGCCTTGCCGCCTTCATTAAATCGGCGTCCCACAAAAGGTTTTCTCAGACGGTTTATCTGTCACTTTCTGCCGGGCGCCCGTCACCCTTTTAAGAGTCCATCTTGCGGGCTTTTAAGGGGCCACCCTGCGGGAGAGCGGATATGCTACAGGCCAACAGTTTCGAAATTGCCCACGACGTCGAAGCCCATGACATCGTAGCGGAGACGGAAGGCCTGCCCCACAGTGTCGCGACCACGCTGAGCCATATTCCCGCGGAAGTCGTCCTGACAAAAGCGGCGATCATCGGCAATTTCCCGCCACGTCAGTGCGGCCTGGCCACCTTCACTCGCGATATGTACGCCTGCCTCGCCAAAGCCCTGCCGAACGCCGACTGGGACGTCATTGCCATGAATGATCCGGGCGCCAGCTATGACTACCCCCTCGAAGTCACCCACCAGATTCCGCAGAACGACATCGCCGCCTATCGCGATCTGGCCCGGACGCTCAATGCCGACGGTACGCAGGTCCTGTTCGTGCAGCATGAATTCGGCATCTATGGCGGTCCGTCTGGCGCTCATCTGATCGAGTGCCTTGAGCGCGTCGACTTCCCCATCGTCACCACCCTGCACACCATTCTGGAAACGCCGAACGACGAACAGCGGCGGGTCATGCAGTCATTGATCCGGCTGTCCTCGACCCTCGTCACCATGGCGCAAAAAGGCGCGGACATCCTGCAACGGGTCTATGGCGTCAAGCCGGAACAGATCAGCGTCGTGCCGCATGGCGCGCCGTCGCGTCCTTTGCGCAATACCGCCGAATTCAAGCCCCACCTGCACCTGGCCGGCAAGAAAACCCTGACCACTTTCGGCCTCCTGTCGCCCAACAAGGGGATCGAGACGGTCATCGCCGCCCTGCCGGAAATTCGCGAAACTTGCCCGGATGTCGTCTACCTCGTCATCGGCGCCACCCATCCGCATCTGGTGAAGCACGAAGGCGAGAAATACCGCGACAGCCTGAAGGCCATGGCGCGCGACCTCGGCGTCGAGGATAATATCCGCTTCATCAACCGCTTCATAAACGACAATGACCTGATCGATATCCTCCAAGCGACGGATGTCTATGTCACGCCCTACCTGACCGAAACCCAGATCACTTCCGGCACCCTGGCCTATGCTCTGGCACTTGGCCGGCCGACTGTATCGACCCCCTACTGGCACGCCGTCGAAGCCCTGGCCGGCGGGGTCGGCATCCTGTGCGATTTCCATGACACCAAGGCCTTTGCTGAGGCAATCTCGCGCCTGCTGGCCTCCGACAAGGTTCGCGCCGACATGTCGATGCGCGCCTATATGGCGGCTCAGCCCTCGCGCTGGTCTGCGGTGGCGAACGCCTATGTCGCCCGCGCTGTTGAGGATGTCGCCCATCACGAAAGCCCGAAAGCGCGCGCCACTGCCCTCCCCGCCCCGCCCTCATGGGCGGCGATCGGACGCATGAGCGATGACTGCGGCATCTTCCAGCATGGCAAGTACCGACTGCCGGATCGCCAGCATGGCTATTGCACCGACGATAATGCCCGCGCCCTGTCACTGGTGGCCCGGCAATCGCGGCTGGCGCCCCTCACCCCGGACCAGATGGCACTGGCCTATCGCTATGCCGCCTTCGTCAATCACGCCTGGAACGGCGAGAGCTTTCGCAACTTCATGTCCTATGGTCGTGAATGGCTGGATGACGGCGGTTTTGACGATTGCTGCGCCCGGTCCTTCGAGGCGCTCGTCGATGTGGCGCGCTCCGACCTGCCGGCCGATATGCGCCAATGGGCCGGCGATCTCGGCACGTCGATCCTGCCCAAGGTTGGCGCCTGGACCAGCTTGCGGTCCCGCGCCGTGCTGATAAAGGCGCTGGTTCGTGCCTTCGCGGTCTTCGGCGATGCCCAGGACCTTCAGGTATTGATCCGCTATTTTACCCGCGACCTGTACCAACGCTTCCGTCTGCATTCACGTCCCGGCCATGAATGGTTCGAACCCAATCTCGCCTATGACAATGCCCGCATCAGCGAAGGCCTGATCCTGGGCGGCGCTTTCCTGGCCGAACCGGACATGATCGAGGACGGTCTGGCCGCCCAGCGCTGGCTGATGAAGAAGCAGACCCGCTTTATCGGTGGAAAAGAAGGGGCAGTCTTCGTGCCCATCCCCAATTCGAAATTCTCCGACGATGGGCCGGATCACCCGCTCTACGACCAGCAGCCCCTGGAGGTTCTGGCCACGATCGACGCGTCCTTGAGCGCCTTTCGGATCACCGGCGACAGCCAGTGGAAGGACGACGCCATGAACGCCTTTGCCTGGTTCCACGGCGAAAATACCGCCGGGTTATCGTTGCTAGATGGTGAAGGCGGTTGCTACGACGGCCTTAATCCAAACGGACTCAATCTCAATCAGGGGGCGGAATCCATCCTGTCCTATCCCATGAGCTGGGCCGCCCTGAAGGCCGATCTATAATCCGGTCCGCAAAATACGGACTTTTCACAATAAGCGGGTTGCGAAAGCAACCCGTTATATGCGTTGACTACCCATCTGAGGGGTTAAAAAATGACCGATATGCTGATCAGCCCGACCATGCTTCGCTCCAATCCGGACCGCGTTGTCATCCTGCCGTTTTCGATTTCCGTGAACCCGCGCGACAGCGCCATGGGGGCAATGTCGCGTGTCAGTCGTATCTGTGAAGCCATTGCCGCCATGTCGCCCGAGACGGTCAAGACCGAGCTTGAAATCGTCAACCGTGACTTTACCGGTCGTCACTGGCAGACGCGGGGCATATTTCTGGATCGCTTCAAAGCGATGCAGTCCGTGCAGGGCGACATGGAAAATCTCGATGAAGACCATATGGCGCTGATCGGCGCCTATTTCTGCCACGAATACAGCTATCAGGCAGCAGCGGTCATGAACCCGAGTGTGGTGCCGCATCCTGACCAGAGCAATTCCAACGGCGGCACCAACTTCATCATGTCGACACGCACGGTCGGCGAAGGCCATATCTCGACTATCTCGTTCCGCGAAGGCACCTTTTACAAGGATGGCACGATGGAACTCAGGCCGGAAGCCGATTTCGCCGTCGCCGCCAAACCGTTAGGCAATGCGCCGCTCGACGGTGCGATCAGCGTTCATGGCCACCAGGCGTGCCCGATTTCCGAAACCGTGCTGTTTCCCGTGACCCGCGCCCAGACCAACGGTCTGGAAGATTTGCGCATGGTCAAGTTCACAGATGAAAACGGCGCCTCGACCATCATGGGCACCTACACCGCTTATAACGGCCGCGAAATCGCTTGCGAATGCTTCGAGACCTCCGATTTCCGCACCTTCCGCCTGACACCTTTCCGCGGCGCCGCCTCGCAGCACAAGGGACTGGGTTTCTTCCCGCGCAAGATCAATGGACGCTGGGCAGCCGTCGGCCGGCTCGATCATGAAAGCATCTTCTATCTCGAAAGCGACGACAAATACACCTGGAACAACGGCGAGAAGATACTGGGGCCGGAAGCACCATGGGAACTGATCCAGATGGGCAATTGCGGTTCGCCGATCGAACTGGAAGAAGGCTGGCTGTTGCTGACCCACGGTGTCGGCCCGGTACGCCGCTATTCGCTTGGCGCCGCCCTGCTGGATAAAAAAAACCCGCGAATTGTCCTGGCGCGCTCAAAGGAACCGCTGTTGTCGCCTTCGGAGGATAATCGCGAAGGCTATGTGCCGAACGTCATCTATACCTGTGGCGCCCTGCGCTGCGGCGAATGGATTTTCATGCCGTACGGCGTGGCGGATTCTTCGATCCATTTTGCGTCGATCAAGATCAGGGACCTGCTGGCGCACCTTGGCTACGATGCGGCCGCCTCACAAAAAGACGCTGCCGAATAAATCGAAAAGACGGCGATAAAAAAGACCCCTTTCGTTATCCACGAAAGGGGTCTTTTTTGCACCCTGACCTCTACGAAAAGCCGGGTCGCTCGATCGGGTTCAGGTCTTTACGAACCCATGTGGTGTTTTTCCTTTTGCGTACCGGGCACGGTCGTCTTCGGCGTCTTGCCGTTTTCGATGCGGCCTTCGTTGCGCATTTGACGGCCCTTGTCGGCCATTTTGCTGTCGCCCAGCGCTTCGCCCAGTTCTTCCTCGGCAGCGCCGGTCGTTTCTTTGATGCTGGCTTTAACAGTCATGGGGTTCTCCTTTAAAAAATTGACGCCACGAATGTTCCGGGCGATCGTCATCACTGTAAAGATTCGGCTATAAAATTGACGCACCGGAGCGCGGCCTCGCCAATAAGAATGAGGTAAATCGCTTTGCATTACAAAGTTCGCTTATGGTTTCTTTATTTATGCCTTGCGGCCTACACATGGCTTCCTTAAAGCCCGGCCGGTAATCTTCAAACATCACGTCCACGTCCGCTTCTCTCAAGCCCTTCTCCGCCCCCCCAGCCCCTGGGTTTCAGACAAGCCTGACGTGGACGTGACCCCCATCCTTCCTCCCCCGAAATATCGAACCGCCAGAACGCCGGTCATTTAACGCCGGTCACTTCTTAATCAGGAGATTATACCATGCTGTCTTCCGCCACCAAGGCCGCTGCCAATGTCACCAAGAGTCTGGCCGAGCACGATATCCGCAGCAGCGCCCGTGAGGCCGCCAATAACGCCCGCGACGCCGCACATGATCTGAATGATCGCGGCCATGACATCCTGAGCGACGTCAGCGGCTACGCCAATGAAGCCGGTCAAAAGGTACGCGGTTTGTTTGACCGCACACTCGACAACAGCAAAAGCGCCACTCACAAGATCGAAACCGAGATCAAGACCAATCCGGTCCGTTCGTCAGCCATCGCGCTCGGTGCCGGTTTTATACTGGGCGCCCTGCTGACCCGCCGATAAAGGCAAAAGGCTTTTTTCGGAGACGCTTCCGCCGAATATACTCAGGCGCAACTGCCTCAGGAGATACCTCCCGCCATGTTCTGGGTAACACGAATTTTCGAGCTTCTGTCGGCAACGAAGAAACTCAACGACTCGAAAGCCCATATCATGAGTGCCGTATCCAACCTGATGCTGGTATTGCTTCTGGGTATGTTCGGCATATTCTTGTCCGCCATCATGATCGGCGGCCTGCTGTATCTCATCTATATCCAGCTTATCCTGGCCGGCCTCAGCGTTCTGGTCGCCGCGCTCTGCACGGCGGCCTTGACCCTCGCCATACTGGCTGTCGCCGGCCTGTGGGCATCGGCGATATTTTATCGGGTGCGTGCCGACATTGAACAGATTTTTCACAGTCAGGCGCCCATTGTTGCGCCGGTCATCACCAAGGTGAGTGATGTTGCAGGCTCATTTTTCTCCGGCCTGCGCACCTCGCGCGCCAGGGCGGAAAAAACTGCGGAAAGCAGACGACGCTGACGGTTTACGGCTGTTTTTGCGCATATCGTCCTTACGCCTTCTTTATATTATCTCCATCCTCGCTTATTGCCTCATTACCGCCTGTGAGATAGCGTGATCACGAAGTGGTTCCCATACAGAAAAGACCCGATGACCTTTTCATAAAATCGGGACGTGTTTGTACTTTACAGCGCCACAGGGGTTTGGCCAGTTGCAATGAGAATGCCGTGGGGACTCAATGTCAAGCATCTGTACCTGGCCCTTTTCAGTGTTATTTCGATAGCGTTGTGCACCTTCAGCCTCGTCATATATGACCAGTACCAGAAGTCGCAAAACCTGAACGATTACATGCGCTACGAATACGAAAACATCCGGCGTACAAAGAACATACTGATGGACATCGTCGATATGGAAACCGGTGTACGCGGATACGTTTTGACGGGCGACAAGAGCTACCTGCGGCCTTACGACATCGCCTCCGACCGCCTGCCAGGCGAGATTATGGCCCTGCGTCAGGCGACCTATTACGAATCCAATGCTTTCGCCGAAACCAACAGCCTGCTTGATCGCGTCGACAGCCTGCAAAAGCTGCTGGAATCGCAGATGAACTACATGCACGCGCACGGCCGCGGGCAGGTCAGCCAGAATGCGCTGAATATCCAGCGCTCCCAGATAGACGAGGTCGAGGCCATTATCGAGGCCAGCATCGCTCATCGCCTGGCCAGTGTAAAAACACGCCGTGATCTGGTCGAACCGCGCAAGACCAATTTCTTCTACATCCTCCTCATCGGCACGATTCTGGGCGTCGGCATCTTTCTCGCCGGCACCGTTCTTGTCATCCGGCTGGAAAGCGAAAACGAGGATATCGCCGCCCAGAACGAGAACGCCGACAGCCGTTTCCGCACCGTGATGAACGGTATCAATGATGGCGTCTTCGAGCTTAATTTCGTCAACGAAACGATCTACATGTCTAAAGAATTCAAAGCGATGCTTGGCTTCGGAGAAGAAGATCTCGACAGCGACATGCACAGGTTCAGCGCGCTTATTCATCCGGAGGATTTCGACGCCTATATGCAGGTGCGCCACGATTACATCATCAAGCAAACTCCTGTTTACAACAACATTTTCCGCCTCAAGCACAAGGACGGCACCTGGCGCTGGATGATGGCGCGCGGCATCGGCACCTGGGATAAATTCGGCCAGATCCGCACCATGATCGGCACCCATACCGATATTACCGAGCAGAAGAGCCGCGAGGAAGAACTGCGCCAGCTCAACGCCGACATGGAAGCCTTCACCTACATTACCTCGCACGATATGCGCTCGCCCCTTGTCAATCTTAAAGGTTTCTCGCACGAACTGGCGCTGGCGGTGCAGGAGGTTGACGACCTGCTTGAACCCCAGCAAAAGAAGCTTGGGGCCGAGACCTGGACGCGGCTGGAGCATATCCTGCGCAAGGATGTGCCCGAAGCCCTCGGCTTTATCGGCAACGCCGTCGATCGCATGGACACCCTGACCACCGCCATCCTCGACCTGTCACGCATCGGCAAGTTTATCTATCGCGACGAACTGGTCGACGCACAGGCCGTTTTCGACAAATGCCTGGGCGCGCAGAGCTATGAGATCAGCAATAAAAACGTCGAGGTCACGGTCAATCCGCTGCCGAAACTGGTCACCGATCCGATCGCGCTCGAACAGGTCTTTTCCAATCTGCTCGACAATGCCGTCAAATACCTCAAACCCGGCGAACCGGGACGCATCGAGATGTCCTGTCAGGAGACAAGCCGCGACTATGTGTTCACGATCCGTGACAATGGCCGGGGCATTGACGCCGAGGATTCAGACCGTGTTTTCAATATTTTCCGCCGTGCCCGCAATACCGGCGATGTTCGCGGGCTGGGCCTCGGCATGGCTTTCGTGAAAGCGACCCTGCGCAAGATGAACGGCGCCATCTGGTTCGAGTCCCAGCTCAATATCGGCACGGCCTTCCATGTCAGCCTGCCGAAACGCCTGCCTGTTACCGCTTCCAACGATCAGGCAAGCCGGGATCAAGGCAAGGGTGAGGACGCCGCATGATCAGCACCTTTACCCAGCCCTTTTCGGTGGTCCTGATCGAGGACGACGAAGGCCATGCCAACCTGATCAACCGCAACCTCCAGCGTGCCGGCGTACTCAATCCGATCACCCGACTGCGCGATGGCAAGGAGGCGCTGACCTATTTCTTTGGCAACGACGCCCACACCCAGCCGCTCGATCGGACGGTCGTGGTGCTCGATCTCAACCTGCCCGATGTCGATGGCTTTGAAATCCTCGGCCGGCTCAAGACCGACGAGACGACGCGGCGCATTCCGGTAATCGTGCTGACCACCACCGACAATCCGCGCGATATCGACCGCTGCTATGCGCTGGGCTGCAATGCCTTCATGACCAAACCCGTGGGTTACAATGATTTTTCCGAGGCCATACAAAAGCTCGGCCTTATGTTGACTATAGTTCGCGTTCCCCATACCAGACCCTGAGTGTGCCTGAACCATGTCCGATACCCCTATTTCCAAGACGACGCACCCCGCGATGCAGAATATCCTTTATGTCGAGGATGACGCCGCGCTGGCGCGCCTGCTGCAAAAGCGCATGGAGCGGATCGGGCTCAAGGTCGAAACCGTCGTCACCGCCGAAGAGGCGCTCTCCCTGCTCAACCAGCGTGACTTCGACCTGTTGCTGGTCGATTACAACCTGCCGGGCATGAACGGCCTCCAGATGCTAGACCGGCTGACCGAGCTGGCCGTGGTGCCGCCCGCCGTTATCCTGACCGCCGGGGGTGACGAACGCATCGCTCTGGAAGCCCTCGAAAAAGGCGCCGCCGATTATGCGGTCAAGGATATCAACCAGACCTATCTCGACCTGTTGCCGGCCATCATGGTCGCCGCCTTCACCAAGGAGCGCCTGCTGCGCGAAAATGCCCAGCAGAGCGTCGAGTTGATGCTGGCCAAGGAACGCGCCGAGGCCGCCAACCAAGCCAAGAGCCGCTTCCTGGCGACCATGAGCCACGAAATCCGCACGCCGATGAATGTGGTGACCGGTCTTGCCACCGTGCTGTCGCATACCGCGCTCGACGACCACCAGCAAAAGATCGTCGATACCCTGCGCACCAATGCCGACCTGCTGCTCAAGCTGATCAACGACCTGCTCGATATCAGCCGCATCGAGGATGACCACATCGAATTGGAAAGCATCCCGTTTCAGGTTTCAGCTATCCTTCAGGATATCCGCGTCATGTTCGAACAGGATATCGAGCGCAAGGGCCTCTCCCTGCGCGTCGAGGACGAAACGCAGGGGCTGTGGATGCTGGGCGATCGCTCGCGTCTCCAGCAGGTTTTGATGAATCTGGTCAGCAACGCGCTGAAATTCACCGACAGCGGCGAGATCGCGGTTGAAGCGCATATACGGCCATCCAGTGAAGAGGCCTGCGGCCTGATGATCCGTGTGCATGACAGCGGCATTGGCATTCCCGCTGACAAGCTGCCGCTTATCTTTGAGAAATTCACCCAGGCCGACGAAAGTATCACAAGGCGCTTCGGCGGCTCCGGCCTTGGCCTGTCCATCGCCCGGTCGCTGATCGAACTAATGGGCGGGGATGTTGTGGTCGAGAGTGATCCCGGCACCGGCTCCAGTTTCACCGTCACTCTTGACCTGCCGCGCGCTGCCGCGCCGGAAAAGCCCGCCGAACCGGCGCCGGATTACCGTGTTTCCGAAGCTGCGGACGGGGCCAAACCCAGCGTACTGGTGGTTGAGGATTACGAGCCCAACATCATGGTTCTCAGCCTGATGCTGGAGGAACTGGGTTATGAAACGGTTGCCGCCATGTCGGGGCGTGAGGCGCTGAACCTGATCGAAAGCTCGCCACCTTTCCATGCCATCCTGATGGATGTGCAGATGCACGGCATGGATGGCCTGGATACGACCCGTTATATACGCGAAAGCGAAAAAGACGGTGAGCCCCGCCACACCATCATAGGCGTCACCGCCCATGCGCTGGCGGGGGATCGTGAACGCTGCCTGGCGGCGGGGATGGACGACTATATCTCCAAGCCCGTCCTGCCGGGCATCCTGGCCCAGAAACTTGGCGCCATCACCTTGCGTCAGCCCGCTTAACCGCTTCCCTTACCGCTCCCTTATCCGCAATGCGAAGCTTAGGCACTGAGCCCTTGCAGGCTTTAGGCCTAGGGTTGACTTCAAGCAATCGCAGGAGGAGACAGCCATGCCCGATACACTGCAAGCGACTGGAGAATCGACTGGGCGAGATACCGGCGTCCGCGACAGCGGCGTCCGCACCAGCCCCACCAGCCAGGGCGTCACCGCCAGTGAGGTAAAAAGTGCACCCGCCGGCAGCCATGCCCTCGCCTCGCAAAGCCTGTCCGCGCTCTTTGACCACGATCACATCGAATCCGTCCAGAAGATGTCGCATGATCTCAAGCGTCTTTTGACCGGTTGTGACGCTGCCAGGCTCAAGACCGACGTCAAGCTACAAGTGGCCAAGCTCAACGACTGGACCACGACCTATCTCAAGGGGCTGGATGCCGCGCAGAAAATCAGCGAGGCCGGTTATGACACCTTGATCGAGGCCCAGAAGGAACTGGCACTGTCACTCGATGATTTTCTGCGTTTCGAAGGTGAAGGCGGTAATGTCGCGCCCTCGTCCGAGCAGGAACGCCGCGTCGAGGAAATGTCCAAGGCCCTGCGCCGCATCAGCGCGCTGATTCCGGCTGTCGAGGAAACCTTCGCCGGCCCCAATGATTCGGCCGGTGATCCGGAAGTGGAACCGACCGGACCAGACACCACGCCTCCCGACACTGCGCCTGAATACGATCCGCCGGCACCCGATGGCAATCCGGAACTGCCGTCCGAAATTCCGCCGGTCATGGACCCCAAGATGTAATTTTGCCCTGATAAAGGAGCCAGACATGAACGCCCAGATCATCCCCTTTCCCATTCCCAAGCCAGCCCCTGTGCGTCAGGTCAGTATCGATGGCGAGTATTTCGAGGACGATATTCCTGAACTGTTCGATGCCGATGAGGACTTTGGCGAACTGGAGTCCTACGTCCATATCGCCGACACGTGGAACGATTAACCCATGGCAGAATATACACGCGGTTCCGGTTTCGGCCGGTTCGTACTCATTATCATCCTGTTGTTGATCGTCGCGGTTGCCGGTGTCTGGTATTATAACAAGACGCACGTCGTGACGGCTGGCGATCATGTCGGCAAAGCGGTTGATGCCATTCCCGCGGTCGTCAGCAAAGCGGCCGACGAGGTTAAGGACAAGGATAATCTCGACAAGGTCGGTGATGCCATCAAGGACACCGGGCACGCGGCCTCATCGGCGATGTCAAAAACCGGCAAGGCAGCGTCCAGCGCGGTCTCGGAAACCTCCGCCGATGTCAAGGCTGCCGCCGATAAGCAGAAAAAGCAAAACGCGGAACACTGATTAAGGAATGACCTATGAAAGGCATACTCTTGTGGCTCGTCGGGGTGCCCATCCCCGTTATTATTCTTTTGTATCTGTTTGGCGTCATGCGCTGATTTCGCCATAGCCAAAACCACAGTTTCCCCTGGCTGTGTTGTTTTGGTTCCTGAAGGGAGCAAGGATGAAGCCCTTGCTCCCTTTCTTTGCGCAGGCATCAAGTCTGTTTGCGCTGCCCCCACAATGTTGGTAAGAACGGCCATGAAGCCCGAAGATATAAGCTCCCCGACACACGACGAGATCCGTGAATATCTGCATCGACAGATGCTGTCCTCGGTATCCCACGACCTGAAGACGCCGCTGGCCACTATTATCGGTTCGCTGGAGGTCATGACCCTGCTGTACGACAAGCTGAGCGAAGAAAAGCGCCGCTCGCTGATCAGTTCGGCCCTGACCGAAGCCTTCCGGCTCGACCACTTCATCACCAATATTCTCGACATGGCCAAGTTCGAAGCCGATGCCGTCAAGCCGCGTTTCGAGAGCGCCCGCCTCAGCCAGATGATCAGCGACAGCCTGGCTCGTCTTGGCCCGCTCAAGACCAAGGGCGAAATCAAGATCACCGCCGTGGGCGACGGGGACGACCTGGTGACCGATCCGATGCTCGGCAGCCGCGCCATCGGTCTGGTGTTGCACAATGCCTTCAAGTTCGGCGGCCGCAAGGCCAGCAATCCGATGATCGAGGTCGAATACGGCCTGACGGGCAATGAGGGCTTTGTCCGCATTCGCGATCATGGCGAGGGCATCCCGCCGGAAAAGCAGGCGGCGGTCTTCGACAAATATACCCGTTTGCAAAAGACCGATCAGCAGACCGCCAGCACCGGGCTCGGTCTGACCATCAGCCAGTACATCATGCGACTGCTCGACGGTCGCATCGAATTGTCAAACCACCCCGAAGGCGGCGCCATCTTCACCCTGTGGTACGCCAACAAGAAAGCATAAGAAGATCACGGATCTTCTTTACTCATTTGACATAAAAAGAACCGGTCCTTGTTACAGGACCGGCTCTTTTTTTATCAGGCTTCAAATCTCTTCTGGATTTTTGTCCAGAAGATCGGGCCGCCTGAAAACTCTATAAGGGTGGATTGGCACTACGGCCGGTAATCATGCGGTAGACCAAACTGGCCACGAACAGAACTACAAAGATTACGGCGATGAACTTGGCGATTTCAGCGAAGGTGCCGGCCAGGCCGGTAAAGCCGAAGAAAGCCGCAATCACGGCCAGAATAAAGAAAGTAACAATCCAGTTAAGCATAGCGGTCTCCTGTTAAGCAACCCCGCCCGAAATGGCGCAGATAATTGAATCCCAGCCTATGCGTTCGGCCATAAATATACAAAGACGACCCGTGATCATAAGATAAGGATAGGATAAGCACACATCCTTGCGAAAAACGGATAAAAAAATCCGGCAGGTATGCCTCCTGCCGGATCTATGCCGATTTCAAAAAAACTGATCTAGGCGACCATGTCCATGCGATAGCCAATGCCGGATTCCGACACGATCGACTTACCGAGGCCCGGACGGGTCTCCAGCTTGTCACGCACCTGGCCGATATAGACGCGCAGATACTGGGTATCTTCCAGGTGAGCCGGCCCCCAGACTTCTTTCAGGATCTGCTTGTGCGTCAGCATACGGCCGCGATTGACGAGGAAATAACGCAGCAGGTCATATTCCTTGGGCGTGAAGCCGATGCGCTCGTCATCGATAAAGACTTCGTGGCGCACCAGATCCATGCGGATCGGGCCATGGACGATTTCCGGATCGCCGACTTCCTTCACCGCCGACTTGCGCAGGTTGGCATTGATACGCGCCAGCAGCACCTCGGCCGAGAACGGCTTGGTGACATAGTCGTCCGCGCCGATATTGAGCGCCGGCGCCGCGTCAGCATCTTCCGAACGGGCGGTCAGCACGACGATCGGCACATTCGACCATTCGCGGATTTTGGTGATGACTTCCTTGCCGTCGATATCGGGCAGGCCGAGATCGAGCAGGATAAGGTCGGGACGAACCGAAGCGCTCATGCGCAGGGCCTGTTTGCCTGAATCGCATTCGCACACCTTGAAATCCGCCGCATCGAGAAAGATGCTCAGCATCTTGCGGATTTCTTCTTCATCGTCGACGATCAGAATGGTGTTTTTCTTTTCGAGCATGGGTATTCCGTGATCCTCTTAAATAGACGCCGCCGGACCCCTGAAGACAGGGGATCACTAACTTTTGGTGAAACAAGAACTACGGTCAGAAAAATAAAAATTAAATGCGTGAGTAGGTTATACGCCTGCCGCCGCCCGATCGATCCATCCGGCCAGCCGGATATCGCTCTCAGTCAGCCCCCCGGAATCATGCGTGGTCAGGCGAATGGTAACGGTATTATAGACATTGGACCATTCCGGGTGGTGATCCATCCGGTCAGCCTCGGCCGCCACCAGCGTCATAAAAGCGAAGGCGTGTTTGAAATCAGCGAATTTCAGTTGGCGTGTGATCGCCTTGTGGTCGCTCTCCAGCATCCAGTCCGGCAGATCATGCCGCAGGGCAGATAAATCATCAGTCGAAAGCAGTGGTCTCATATCATCCATTTTGCGCGCCGGCGTGGCTTTTGACAAGCGCCCTGGCAGGTCAATTCTGCGGCATCTTGCCACCGGTGTCTTTAGCGGATAGCCTGCCGCAAAACAACAGGTGAGGAGACCGTCATGAGCCGCAACAGGCCCGTATTCGCATCCATTTTTGCCGTTTTGGCGCTCGCATCGACACCGCTACACGCCGCCCCGGCCAAACCCGCCGATGCTCAGGCCTATGCCGCGCTGGTGCCGCAGTTCGTGCTGGTGAATGCCGACCGGCGCGACGGGATGTCGCTTTCCGGCGCTTGGCACTATTCGGTTGATCCCTATAAGGACGGCATGGCCGATTTCCTGGGTAAGAGTTCTGATGTTACCAAGGGTCGCGGCGCCGATATCAATGTCGCCGATGCCGAGAAGGCCGATCCGAACGCCCTGTTCGAATATGATCTTGGTAATGCGCCGCTGGGTCAGGTGCCCTCAGCCTGGATCGCCTATGATCCGACCCTGCGCTATTATAACGGCCTGATGTGGTATCAGAAGAGCTTTGACGCTCCGATACCGGACGGCAAACGCGTCTTCCTGCATTTTGATGCCGCCGATTACCACACCATGGTCTATCTCAACGGTCATCGCCTCGGAGAGCACGATGGCGGCTATACGCCCTTCGGTTTCGAGGTCACCGGCCTGTTGCGCGCCAAGGGCAATAACCTGGTTGTCGCCGTCGATTCCACTCGCACCGCCGATACCGTTCCGACGACGGTGACCGATTGGGAAACCTATGGCGGCATCACCCGCGACGTGAAGCTGGTCGTCGTGCCGCACACCTATATTGACGACGAATTCATCCGCCTGACGAAGGATGGCCAGATTCGCGCCGATATCGCGCTGGACGGCGCAGGCAAGGAAGGCCAGGCCGTTGAGGTCAGCATAGCCGGCACCAAAATAAAGCTCTCCGGCACTACCGACGCCGAGGGTCGCGTCTCATTGAGTGCGCCTGCCCCCAAGGGGCTGAAGCTGTGGACTCCCGACACGCCCACGCTTTACGCGGTCACGGTCAAGGCCGGCGATGATAGTTTGACCGACCGCATCGGCTTCCGCACGATCGAGGTCAGGGACACCAAGATCATCCTCAATGGCAAGCCACTTTTCCTGCGCGGCATCTGCATGCACGGTGAAGAATTCGGCCCCAATCCGTCCCTGCGCATCACGCCGGCCACAGCGCGTGCCCTTTTCACCGAGATCAAGGACGGGCTGCATGGCAATTTCGTCCGCCTCGCCCACTATCCACATTCGGAAGTGACCACCCGTATGGCCGACGAGATGGGCCTGCTGCTGTGGAGCGAAATCCCGGTCTACTGGAGTGTCCATTTCGACAACCCAACCACGCTGAAGACGGCGCAGACCATGATTGCCGAGAACATCCTGCGCGACCGCAACCGCGCTTCCATCATTATCTGGAGCGTCGGCAACGAGACTCCCGTATCGGATGCGCGCAACGCTTTCCTGACCACGCTGGTGCATGAGGCGCGCGATCTGGACGGTTCGCGACTGGTATCGGCGGCCCTGAACACGGCGACCAACAGCGGGCCGAACGAGATTTCGATCAAGGACCCCTTGGGGGCGGAACTCGATGTGATCGGGATCAACACCTATAATGGCTGGTACGGCAAGGGGACGCTTGAGGACGTGCGCAAGACAGTCTGGCATTCGGATTTCGACAAGCCAATGATCTTTACCGAGTTCGGCGCCGGCGCCCAATTTGGTTATCATGACCCGGAGGAGCAGCACCGCTTCAGCGAGGATTACCAGGCCAGCTATTATCAGGCGACTCTGGCCATGGCCGACAAAATTCCGTTCCTAGCGGGCACGGCGCCCTGGATTCTCAAGGATTTCCGCTCGCCGCGTCGTCAGAACATTTATCAGCAGGGCTGGAACCGCAAGGGCCTGCTCGATGAGAATGGCAACCGCAAGCAGGCCTTCTCCGTGTTGAGCGATTATTACCAGAAGAAGGCGGTCGAGAAGTAAGGAAAGGCTCGCACCACCATTCTCTTTGAGCGTGGTGGTGCGAGCCTTAGTCTTATCTACCCCTTCAAATTCTTGATGCTCGTCGCAACGCTGGCCCACGGATCAGCCGGATTATCGTGCTCGACAAAACCGTACTTGATGCCAAGTGCGCTGGCCTTAGCCAGCACGGCGGCAAAATCGATCACGCCCTCGCCGACCGGCGCCATCGAACCATCCGCCAGCTTGTCCTTGAGGTGTAGCATGCGGATGCGGTCGCCATGTTCATTCAGGATATGCAGCGGATCATGACCGGCGAAGCTGGCCCAGTAGCAATCCAGCTCGAAATTGACTAATGCCGGATCGGTGTTTTCCAAAAGCAGGTGATAAGGCAACTGCCCGTCAGCCGTTTTGGTGAATTCGAAATCATGGTTGTGGTAAGCGAAACCCAGACCACGCGCTTTTGCCAGCGCGCCCCACTTGTTCATTTTTGCGCCAAGCGCCTTCCAGTCCTTGCGCTCTTCCGGCGGCATCCAGGCCAGCACGGCATAGTCGGCGCCGAGCGCCACCATGTCATCGAGCGCCGCTTCCGGGCGGGTTTGCCAGTCGGCCAGACCGATGTGCGATGACGGGGCACTCAGGCCGATCTCAGTCAGCTTCACCTTGAAGACCGCCGGTGTCATGCCGCCGAAGGAAATGGTCTCGACATAGTCATATCCCAGCCCCTTGACCTTTTGCAGGGTAGCAACCGGATCGGCCTTGAAGGCGTCACGCACGGTATAAAGTTGCAGGCCGATCTTCTTGTAAGGCTGCTTGATGGCAGCGGCATTGGCGGACATTCCCACAAGGCCGAGCGCTGAGAATCCGGCCAGCAGATGGCGACGATTGAGTTCCATGATGTTTCTCCCGTTTGGGGAGTAGAAACCACGGACACCCAGGTCTGTCAAACAGCCAAAAGCGCCCTGTGATAATCACCCGTGCCGCGCGTATAGACGCGATCAGTCGGCAGAACCTCGGCCAGACCATAGTCCGGGGCGTCTTTCAACCGGTCGTAGATCGGACCGAAATCGGTATTGGCCATATCGAACAGGGTATCGATCGACGGCATGACGAAATAGGTCTCCTGGAATTCGTCGATGCGGTAATTGGTGCGCATGACGCGCTCCAGATCGAAACCGATGCGGTTGGGCGACGGGCTTTCCAGCGCGAACCGCGTCTCGGTAAACGAGGACAGAACACCACCGCCGAAGATACGCACATCATCACCTTCGGCGATCAAACCGAACTCGACCGTATACCAGTAGAGCCGCGCGATCCGGTCCAGTTCACCAAGCCGCATGGCTTTCAGACCCCCTTCGCCATAGGCCTGCATGAAGTCGGCCATCACCGGATTGACCATCATCGGCACATGGCCGAAGATATCGTGGAAGACGTCCGGCTCCTGCAAATAGTCGAGTTGATGGGCCTTGCGGATAAATTGTCCGGCCGGGAAACGGCGATTGGCCATATGGTCGAAAAAGACATCGTTCGGCACCATGCCCGGCACCGCCACCACGCGCCAGCCGGTGCGTTTTTCCAGCGCGTCGGACAGCCGTTCGAAATCGGGGATGGCGTCGGCGGTGATCGGCAGGTCGGCCAGGCCGTTGAGATAATGCTGCGAGGCGCGGCCGGGGATCAGCTTCATCTGGCGCGCGTACAGCGTCTTCCAGGTGGCGTGTTCTTCGGCAGAATAAAGATGCCAGTCCTGCGGAATGGTCCAGTCGGCGCGGTCAGGCACATACCCGCCAACGATACCGTGCTTTTCCTCTGTATCCAGCATGCGCGCCTCCTCCGGCTTTTGCGGAAGTCTAGCGGCAAACTGGTTTCTAATGAAATGATTTTTTCGTGAAAACAAAAGCAGGAAACCCACCACCACGCCATGAAAATGGCGCAGGGGAGGGTATCTTGCCGATTAGCCTTCCGAATCGGCAATCAATTTTCGCATGGAATCGAGATAGCCAATCCAGGCGGTACGGCCAGCTTCGGTCAGGGTCACGGTCGTCTGCGGCTTCTTGCCAACAAAGGCCTTTTCGATCAGGACGTAACCCGCCTCCTCCAGCTTGCGCAACTGCACCGACAGGTTGCCGTCCGTCGCCTGAAGCCGCTTTTTCAGCAAGGTGAAATCCGCCGAACCGGCCGTTGACAAAAAAGCCATGATGCCCAGCCGCAGACGACCATGAATGATGTCGTCTATGGCCTCGATGTTGAAATCGTCGCCCATGATCACGCCTTTTCAGCGCGCATCAGCACTATGCCCGGCACCATGGCGAAGAGGAACAGGCAGCCGGCATAGGCCAGCATCTGGATCGGTTGGCCGGCCAGCAGGGAGATCAGCGGCGCGGCCAGGAAGCAGCCGAGGCTGACCAGTTTCAGCCAACCCTGCCCCGACATGAGGGCGCTGACCCACCAGCCCATGCCATATATCAGCAGAATAACCGGCGCCATCAGGTACGACAGAGGCTCGAAGGTCTGACAGATATGGGCAACGATCACCACGGAGGCGATGAAGGCGACAATACCCATGCCTACGGCTGACCAGGCCGATGCTGTGGCGCGATTGCCGACCGAACCGCAAATGCGTACCCGATTAAAACCGAGGACCAGGGCCAGGATACCGAAAAGAATACTGGCGCCAAACCAGATGGCGGCCGCTACTGCCGAGGATTTGGGCAGCCAGCCCATGATCATGGCGTACTGGGCGATGGCGGCCAGACCATAGAGCAGCCCGGCCCAGAACAGGGTGGCGCCGTTTTTCAGCGGCCCCCGGCTACCGGCCTCCGCCAGTGATTTCATGTAGTCGATATCGGATTGCAGATTGGACATGTGCGTATTCCTTCGATCAGGTTTAATTGGCATTCTGACGCAGCAACAGCGACAGGCCGGGCAATATGGTGAAAACAATGAGAGCGGCGGTATAGGCCAGCGATTGCTCCGGCCGCCCTGCCAGACAGGCGAGGGCAACGGCGCCGGCAAAGCAGCCCAGAGACAGAAGATTGGGCCAGCGCTTGCCGGTCATCAGCGCCGCCACGCGCCAGCCGATACCGTAAACCGACAGGGTGATCGGTGAGACGACAAAGGCGGCATTGGCGCCCAGGCCGAACTTGGCCATCATGATCATCAGGGCCGCGATCACAACGAAAGCGCCCAGGATCAGGCTGCCCCAGACCGACCGGAACCGTCTGACCGCCGGCTGTTGCAGCAGCAGGCGGTCGCTGCCGACCTTGAGGACAAAACCGAACAGCACGAAGGCCACGGTGGCGCCCATCCACAGCAGCCCCATCATGGCGGGATGGATCAGGGCGATATGGCCGGAGAGCACCAGATACTGCACAAAACTGGCGGTGCCAAAGCTCAGGCCCGCCCAGAACATCATACCGCCATCCATGGCCACCATGTGGGAAGAGTCATGAGAAGAGGTCTGCGGCGTATCGGTAGTCAGGGACAGGACGGACATGGACGGCTCCTTTTGAAGATGTGCAACATATGACTAAAGAACTTTATTTTGTAAAGTACTTTTTCAAATCTTGATCATGACTCTTTTGTAACCCTGCCGCGCTTGCCAAGTTTCTGAAAGCCGCTAGTTTCACATGCAATCTTTGGCAGCAAAAAAGTGGGGCCTCCCTGATGCGTATTTCCCTAAAATCCTTATGTATGACCACGGTGCTCGCCGTGATCGCTCTTAGCCAACCCTCCTTATCCTGGGGCCAAATGACAACCGTCGCCAAAGCCGTCGCCGACAATCCCAATACCGCCACAAAAAATGCGCCCGATCCGCGCGCCTTTCTCGATGAGATCGACGGTGCAGAAGCCATGAAATGGGTGCTGGCGCATAACCAGACCACGATCGACAAGCTGTCGAAAGACCCGCGCTTCGCGCAAAATCAGGCCGAGGCCCTGACCATATTGCAGGCGACCGACCGCATCGCCGTGCCGGGCTTTGCCCACAAGGGCATGGTGCAGAATTTCTGGCAGGATGCCGAGCATACACACGGCATCTGGCGCCAGACCACCTGGGACAGCTACAAGACCGCCACGCCGCAATGGGACACCATACTCGACATCGACGCCCTGTCGAAAGCCGAAGGCAAGAACTGGGTCTATGAAGGCGCCAACTGCCTGGCGCCGGACTATACGCGCTGCCTGATCGCATTGTCGGATGGCGGCAAGGACGCCACCATTGTCCGCGAATTCGACATCACTACCAAAAGCTTTATCAAGGGCGGTTTCGAACTGCCTGAAGGCAAGCAGAGCATCACCTGGCGCGATGCCGATACCGTTTATATCACCCGCGAATGGCAGCCGGGCGACGTCACCGAATCGAGCTACGCTTACATCACCAAGAGCTTGAAACGCGGCCAGAGTCTCGATCAGGCCGTTGAAATCTATCGTGGCGCGAAGACAGACGTCAGCGCCGGCCGCACCGTGCTGCGCGATGTCAGCGGCAAGTATGTGATGGACTACGCCTATCGCGGCCTTGATTTCTTCCATACCCAGCAACTGTTTTACGTCGGCGATAAGGCGGTCGAATTGCCCCTGCCGGAATCTTCGAACTTCAATGGCTATATGGATGGCCAGGCCATCTACAGCCTCAAGGAAGACTGGACCTCGGCCAAGGGCACCGTCTTCAAAACTGGCGCCGTGCTGGTGTTTGACCTCGCCACGGCTCTGGCCGCCCCGGCAAAGCTCGAACCCACCCTGCTCTTCCAGCCCGACGCCCATCAGTCGGTCGAAGGCCTCAGCCAGACGAAGAACCGCCTGATCCTTTCCCTGCTGTCCAATGTCACCGGCGAGCTATGGAGCTATGACTACGCCGGCGGCAAGTGGTCGGCAAAGAAGCTCGACCTGCCGGCCAATTCGGCGCTCGATATCGCCTCGACGGATGATGAGAGCGACCGCGTCCTGCTCACGGTGTCGTCCTTCCTGATCCCCGCCACCCTGATCAATGTCGATGCGGCCTCCGGCACGGTCGAGAAAATCAAGTCGTCGCCGGATCGCTTTAGTGCGGCGGGCTTGCAGGTTCAGCAATTCTGGGCCACCTCCAAAGACGGCACGAAGGTGCCCTACTTCTTCATCGCCAAAAAGGACATCGTGCTCGATGGCACGACCCCTATTATCCTGAACGCTTACGGCGGCTTCGAGGTCTCGTCGACGCCGTATTATTCGGGCACGGTCGGCAAGCTGTGGCTGGAAAAGGGCGGCGCCTTCGTGCTGGCCAATATCCGCGGCGGCGGCGAATTTGGTCCTGCCTGGCATGAGGCTGGCCTCAAGACCAAGCGCCAAAACATCTATAACGACTTCCAGGCTGTGGCCGAAGATCTGATCGCCAGGAAGATCACCACCCCACGTCATCTCGGCATCATGGGCGGCTCCAATGGCGGGCTATTGATGGGCGTCCAGCTCACCCAGCGGCCTGACCTGTGGAACGCCGTCGATGTGCAGGTGCCGCTGCTCGACATGGTCAATTATACGAAAATGTCGGCCGGCGCCTCGTGGCAGGGTGAATACGGCGACCCGAACGATCCGGTCGAAGGCGCCTTCCTGCGCGGCATCTCGCCCTATCATAACGTCAAGGCCGGCGTCGCCTATCCGGAGCCCCTGTTCGAGACCTCGACCAAGGATGACCGCGTCGGGCCTGTCCATGCGCGCAAGATGGCCGCCCTGTTCGAGGAAATGGGCCTGCCCTTCTATTATTATGAAAACACCGAAGGCGGCCATGCGGCAGCATCAAACCTGCCGGAACGCGCACGCCGCTACGCCATCGACTATACCTACTTCATGCAAAAGCTGATGGATAAGTAAATTTCCGCATATCCTGAAAAGAAAAAGCCCGCTTTCGAGCGGGCTTTTTCTTTTCATATTTCAGGCGCATTTATAATCGAAGAATATAGGTTCGCCCTCACCAGGCATCGCTTTTATTTCAATGAAATCGAACAAGCTGCTTGGCTGAACATTCTTTTCCGCCGCAAACTCTCGCAACTCTTCCAGTTCGATATTATAAAACAACAAAACAGATAGCTTGAATGGCCCAGCGATTAAACCTTCATTGTCTTCACCACTTTCGTAGCCGCAACCGCCATTTAAAATGCCATCATAACCATCTTTGCGAGCATCAAATATCTTGGCACGATTACCACATCCAGCGCACAGAGCACTATGAGGCGGCCGCTGAATAGTTTCGCCCGAAGCTACCTGATAATAGGGCGAGGGATCAGGGGCGACCAGCGGGTAAGCCGTTATCGAAAAAGTATCGCCGCCACATTTCTTGCATTTGAGCTCATAGCAAACCTTGGGTGGATAATCGCTGTTCGGCGGTGACGCAACTGAAAGCGCAAAATCATCCAAGTTCGCTGGCGGATTAGCGCTCAGCAAAGCTTCAACTTCGTCCTGATTTAACATTTATCCCCCATACGTTTCCACGCAGGGATAAACTGATCAGCCAGTTACCTCAAGACGACATTTAGAGTCCGCTGTAATTACGCTCTTTGGCGCATCGGGTCTTTCTTCATGCTGTTAAACAGGCTGGCTTCGAAATCGACCAGCATGTCGGCGAACTCGATATCCTGCAACGGCTTGGCGCCCTTGCGGTTGAGACGCGCCATGCGGTATTTCCAGAATGACGAGATATGATTCAGGATGCCGATCTTATTGCCCAGCTCAATAAACAATTCCGAGCCGAACAGCAGGAATTGCCGGAAGGGCTCCGGATCGCGCCGCACCGCCAGGGCATGAAAGACCTGATCATAATGATCGAGCGTATCACGGGCATCGCTGATCACCTCGACCACCGCCTTGGCGATACGTGGACGGGCTTTTTTCAGATAGCCGCGCAGCGCTTCATCGTAGCTGCCTGAGGTGCGATAACTGCCAAGGCCGCCCAGCACGTCGCGCAGCCCGCTTTGCAGCTCGACATGGCACCATTTGTAATAGAGGAAGCCACGCCAGCACGTAATGCCTTCCTGGAATTCCTCATCATTCATGCGCAGGGTTTTCTGTAGCGGCGCCAGCGTCTGGCTCAGCTTGTCCGAGAGAATTTTCGCGCCAAGCTTGGTGGCACCCTTGCTGTTCTTGCCTTCGCCCAGAGCGACATTGACCAGGTTTTCGATCTCGCGGGCTGTGAAAGCCGTCATGGCTTTCAGGTCATGCGCCGATATCTGGAAATAGACGCCGGAGGGATTACAGCCGGCCTTGTCGAGATGCTCGCGCAACAGGAAAGGGTCGAGCGACGGCAGGTCGTCGATGGTGCGCAGCAATTTGGCGTCATGGTTCTTGCCCATATCCTCAATGCCGAGATAGTTGCGCATCAATGGTTCGTACTGCGTCTGGCGCACGAAGAACGACCGACCGCCCAGACGGAGGTCATAAGGGTCGTAAGGCAGGATGATCTTCGTCACCGTGCGGCGACCGCTGGGAAACAGATCGCGCTCATCAAGCCGCAAGGTGTGTTTGAGGATCAGAGCACGATTGAGCGCCGAGTGTTCGAACAGGGGCTTGGCGCGGTAATCCTCGTTATCCTTATAGGTCGTGTAAATCCTGGCAAGATTAAGCACCCGGCAGGACGACCACGTCCGGTTCAGGTTGGCGAGATTGCGCACCTCGCGTGTCGAGGTGAAGTCGCTGTCCGTAGCGGCACGGGAAAGGCCGTCGGTGAAAGCAAGACTGGTGCCGATCATTCACGCCCCTCCTCATCATCCAGCGAGACGACTGACAGCGAGTCCTCGAAATCCATCAGGATATCGCCATATTCGAACGGTGTCAGGCGCTGTGTCATCATCTGCTGGCCCATGCGGTAGGTCCAGAAGGAGGCGATGTGGCTGAGAATGCCGATGCTTTCGCCCAGTTCAAAGAACAGGCTCGGCCCATCGAGCAGGAAACGGCGGAACGGGCCGGGATTTTCACCATGGACGAGGGCGTGGTAGGCCATGTCATAGACATTGAGCGTGCGACCGACACTGGCGACGGCGTTGACGATGCGCTGTGCCAGACGCGGGCGCACCTCTTTCAGGTAATCGCGTGTGCCATCATCGCAGGGCCCGATCGGCTGGTAGGTCGACAGACCTTCCAGCACTTTGCGCATCTCATCCTGCAATTCAATATGGCGCCATTTGAAATAGAGGAAACCGCGCCACGAAAAGATACCGTCGGAAAATTCATCGTCCGACATGCGCAGGGTCGCTTTCAGCGGCCACAGTTCGGTATCAAGTTCGTTGGCGAGAATCTTGCCGGCCAGCTTGATGGCCGATCCGCCGATCGAACCGGAAAAGGCCGTGCGCACCAGCCGCTCGATCTCTTCATTGGCGAAGCCGATCATGCGCTGAATATCGTGTGGTGAAATCTTGAGATAACAGGCGCCGGGCCGGTGACCATGGCGCGACAGGTGTTCGCGCACCAGAAAGGGATCGACCGATGGCAACTGATCAAGCAGGCGTAGGATCTGTACGTCGCTATTGGCATTTATATCATCGCCGAAATAGGCGCGGCAGAACTGATCGAAACCGATCTGGTTGATCAGGATCGACCGGCCGCCCAGCTTCAGATCCGCCGCATCGAAGGGCAGGATGATCTTGGTGGCCGTGCGGCGATGGCGGCTGAACAGTTCGCGCTCGTTGGCGCGCAGGGTATGCTTGACCAGGATGGCCTTGTTCATCTGCGAATCGCGGAAGAACGGCTTTAGCTGGTAGTCCTTTTCACGCGCAGAATTTACATGCACAGCCGACAGGTTCAGCACGCGGCTCGTCGAAGCCGTTTCGCCGAGATTGGCGAGACTGCGCACATCCCGGTTCGACAGGGTGTTGTTGAGCGGCGCGCGGCTGTCGAGCGTAGTGAAGGCGTTCATCTGGCGACTTTCCGGCTGGTTTTGCGTTTGGTGACGAGGGCCTTCAGGTGCCGGACAATATTGATGGCATCGTCAGAATCGGCATGGGGCGCTTCATTAAGACGGATCAGAGCATCCAGATGCACATCGACGACTTCGGTTTCGGCGTCGCCGCCGGCCAGTCTCATATAGTCGTTCAGGGATTGCGTCGTCTGTTCGACCAGGTGTTTGCGAAAGGCATATGCCACCGCCTGCTCGTCCATCAAATGCCTGACCACCTGATTGATGCTGTCAATCTCCGGCGCCTGACCGCCGGCACGCATAAGGCCGCGCAGGGCATGAAGGCCCGCGTCGACCGGATTGCGTTGGCCGTCTTCCCCCCGACGCAGCAAACCAGGAAACAACTGCGCTTTGCGGCGGCGGCGATCCGGGCCAATGAAGTTTTCGGTCGCCACAAAGCGGCGCTTTTTCGTCAGGGCTGACGAGATGGCTTTGAGCAGGGCAGCGGTCGAGAACGGCTTGACGACGAATTCATTGATGCCGGCATTGCGCGCCAGGGTAACATCGTGCGCCCGTTGACGACCCGTCAGCATAACGACCGGCAAGGCCGGGTTCGGGAAGCGCGGATCAGGTGTCAGAGCCGCCTGGCGCATCTGGGTTACCAGTTCCAGACCGGACATGCCAGGCAGGCCCCAGTCCAGCAGGAGAAGGTCTGGGGCCTGAGCCTGAAGGTGCTCGATGGCCTCTTCGGCGTTGCGGACAAAGCTCAGATTGGTGAAACCGGCGGCGCGCAACAACTCGATCACCAGCCGGCGCGAGGAATCATTATCCTCGACAATCAGCAGGCTGACAGCCGCGCAGTTGATCTTTCGCAACAGGCGCTGGGTCTGTGAATGAAGCATGTTCATAAGATTGAAATTTGTCCGTTAGCCCGTCACCATTTCAAGAAATACCGCAAATCCCTTAATTCCAAGTTGACTTATGTTCTTGAATTTATGGTAAATTTTCCTTAACCTCGAATAAACCGGCTCTTAACGTCAAGGGATTAGACTACGCACATGATCCGCAGACAGTTCCTTATCCTTATCGGCAGTGCTCTTGTCGCGCCGGCCGCCTTCGCCTCCGAACCCAAGAAAAAGGGTGGTGGCGAAGGCTATACGCAGTTCAAGACGATCAATGTTTTTACCGAAAGCGGCTGGCGCCGGCATGGCACGCTCAGCGTCGACATGGGCCTGTATAGCGAAGACGAAAAGCTGGTCGAGCAGATCAAGATCTACCAGCCGCGCCTCCAGGACGCCTATGTGTCACGGCTGCAAGCCTATGCCAGCACACTCACCTCGACCACCCTAGTCAATACCGACTACATCGCCATGCAACTTCAATCCGCCACGGACACAATCCTTGGCCGCAAGGGCGCCAAGGTGCTGCTGGGCACTATATTATTGAACTAAGTCGCCTGGCGCGCTCAGACGGCGCGAGCCACCTCGTATAAGCTCAGGCGATCTGTCCTCCGGCGGTTGTTTGCATTTGCACACAAAAGCGAAACCGGCCATAGTTTTGCGGTATTCCCTTGAGAATATCGCACTGACCGAGGAGACCGCGGATCATGAGCACCCCCTCACCTTTTGAAAATGGCCTGCGCCTGATGGCCGATCAGCAGCAGCGCGCCGCGCGCAGCCTGATCAATCTGATCGAGATGATCAGCACCACCTCTCATCGCTATGCCGAGGATACCGCTGCCTTCACGCAGGAAGCGATCACCCTGATGAACGAGGCCGCCGCAAAGCGCGACCCGGCCTCCGTAGCCGAACTGCAAAAGAAATGGGCCGCCACCTGCCTGAAATACGGCCAGGATCAGACCAAGGCGACCATGACCTTCGTCGAACAATGCGGCAAGCAGGCGCTCAATGTTGCCTCCCATGCGCAAGACTCCTCCCCCCAAAAAACGTCAACGCCACCAAAGGAATAAGACCATGTCCTCAGCCTCCCTCGCAACCTCCCTCTCCGGCAAGACCGCACTCATCACCGGCTCCACCAGCGGTATTGGTTTAGCGATAGCGAAGGGACTGGCGGCACAGGGGGCGAAGATCATGCTGAACGGTTTCGGGGATGCCGCCGAGATCGAAAAAGTCCGGGCCGATCTGGCGGCGGAACACGGCGCCGAGGTGCGGTTCAATGGTGCCGACCTGACCAGGGCCGACCAGATCGAAGCCCTGATCAAGGAGATTGACGACACACTCGGTGGGGTCGATATCCTGGTCAACAATGCCGGCATCCAGTTTGTTTCGCCTATCGAAGATTTCCCGCCGGAAAAATGGGACGCCATCATCGGCCTCAACCTGACCTCCAGCTTCCACACCACGCGCCTGAGCTTTCCCGGCATGAAGGCGAAGAAGTGGGGCCGCATCGTCAATATCGCTTCGGCTCACGCGCTGGTGGCCTCGCCGTTCAAGTCAGCCTATGTCGCCGCCAAGCACGGCCTGCTCGGCTTCACCAAGACCATCGCCCTGGAAGGCGCCACCTTCGGCATCACCGCCAACGCCATCTGCCCCGGCTATGTCCATACGCCGCTGGTCGACAAGCAGATCCCCGACACCATGAAGGCGCGCAACATGACGCGCGAACAGGTGATCAAGGACGTTATCCTGGCCGCACAGCCGACTGGCGAGTTCGTATCCGTGGAGGATATCACCGCGCTGGCCATTTTCCTGTGTTCGGACGCCGGCAAGGCGATCAACGGCGCCCCCCTGTCGATTGACGGAGGCTGGGTCGCGCAGTAATCGGATGGCATAAATTTTTCTTTACGAGATTTTTATGAAATCCGCCCCGCACCCACAGCGCTTCCATATTCCCCCTCCGCCATAGTCATTCACGTCTTGGTGAGAAGGAATCACAATCATGCGCAATACTTTCAAATTCATCGCTATCGCCGCCGTTGCCGCTGCTTCGCTGACGGTCGCCGCCTGCTCGAAGCCGGCCGACACATCGACCACGACCGAAACCTCGACCGAGGTGACGTCGCCCGCAACCGACGCCATGGCCCCGATGTCGGAAGCCCCGGCCTCTGACGCCGCCATGTCGACAACCACAACGACCACAACGACCTCTTCGTCGATGTAAGCGGTTTGGACGGTTTACGCGCTTTTTATAAAGCCGCCCGTTCAAAGACAAAGCTTCTCTATACGATCCACGCAATAGTCCCTCCCACCACTGGTGAGAGGGACTATTGTTATGCGCAAAGCGATTTATATCCGACTGACGCCACTTCTGGTTCTGGGTCTGTGCCTGGGCGCCGCGGCCTGTAATCCAAAGGGCGAAAAGGTCACCGCCCAGGGCGATGAATATTCCAGCGTCTTCCCGCCCGTCACCGACGACGCCTCCTATGCGTCCGGCGACATGGTGGTCAAGGCAAGCGCCGACAACGCCGATTCGATGGCAGTATCTTCCTGATTATTCGATTTCGGCGACAATCCTGGCCCCGAGCGGAAGTCCTTATTCGACTTCCGCGACAACCTTAGCCAAGGTCTCGCGGGCGGCATCAGCAGCGCGCTGGCGTTCCCACATCGAATGATAAAGGCCGTTCAGGTTCATCAGGTCAGAGTGCTTGCCGCGTTCGGCCACGACGCCATCCTTCAGCACCAGAATCTCATCGGCGCCGACCACGGTCGAGAGGCGGTGGGCAATCACCAGCGTCGTGCGGTTCTTCGAGACGTCATCGAGCGAGGCCTGAATTTCACGCTCGGTATGGGTATCGAGCGCCGAGGTGGCTTCATCGAGGATCAGGATCGGCGGGGCTTTCAGCAGGGTGCGGGCGATGGCCACGCGCTGCTTTTCACCACCAGAAAGTTTCAGGCCGCGTTCCCCGACTTCGGTATCGTAACCCTTCGGCAATGTACTGATAAAGCCGGCGATCTGGGCGGCTTCGGCCGCGTCCTCGATCTCTTCGCGTGAAGCGCCATAACGGCCATAACCGATATTATAACCGACCGTATCGTTGAACAGCACGGTATCCTGCGGCACCATGCCGATGGCCTTACGCAGGGACGCCTGATTGACCTCGCGGATATCCTGGCCGTCGATCTCGATCGATCCGCCCTTGACGTCATAGAAACGGAACAGCAGACGCGACAGGGTGGATTTGCCGGCGCCCGAAGGCCCGACCACAGCCACCGTCTTGCCGGCCGGGATTTCAAACGACACGCCCTTAAGGATTTCGCGGTCGGGATCGTAGGAGAAGATCACGTCCTTGAAACGAACGGCGCCATCGGTGATTACCAGATCTTTTGCATCCGGCGCATCGAGCACCTCGGCCGGTTCATCGAGCAGCTTGAACATGGCTTCCATGTCGATCAGGCCGGTCGAGATTTCGCGGTAGAGCGTGCCGATGAAATTCAGCGGGATCGAAAGCTGCATCATATAGGCATTGACCATGACAAGATGGCCCAGTGTCTTGGTACCGTTCATCACTTCGATCACTGACATCACCATGACCACCGTCATGCCAATACCGAAGATCACCGTTTGGCCGATATTGAGCCAGGCCAGCGAAGTATAGGTCTTGATCGCTGCTTTTTCGTATTGCGCGGTAGCGATATCATAACGGGCGGATTCATGGTTTTCATTGCCGAAATATTTGACCGTCTCGAAATTCAGCAACGAATCGACCGCCTTCGACATCGAATCCGAGTCGGCCTCGTTCATATCCTTGCGGATCGAGATGCGCCAGTTGGAGGCGATGATCGAGAACCAGACATAGACCACTACGGTCACGGCCACGACGGCCAGATAGAGCACATCGAACTGGAAGGCGATGATGACGGCGGTCAGGACGAATTCGACGATGGTGGGGATGCCGACCATCATGGTCAGGCGGATAATGGTTTCGATCCCCGCCTTGCCGCGCTCGATAACCCGCGACAGACCGCCGGTGCGGCGCTGAAGATGGAAGCGCAGGGAGAGGTTATGCAGGTGGACGAAGGCCCGGTTGGCCAGCCCGCGCACAGCGTGTTGCCCTACGGCAGCGAACATGGCGTCGCGGATATTGTTGAATACATTAAAAAGGATACGGACGATGCCATAGGCTGCTACCATGACCAGTGGCATACCGATAATCAGAGTCCACCAGTCCGGATGGGCCAACTGCGGCGCGTGGTCCGCCAGTGCATTGGTGGCCCATTTGAAGGTCAGGGGCGTGAAGGCGGTGAGTATCTTGCCGACCAGCATGGCCAGCAGCGCCCATACCACCTGAATTTTCAGGTCGGCGCGATCCGATGGCCAGAGATAGGGTTTCAGAAAGGCGATCGTCTCCGATGCCTTGCCTTGCGACTTCGGCATCGGGGTATTTTGCAGATTGGGAGGACTCATCAGGCGGTCGCTTTCGACTGGCTCAGAACAGACATGGAGGCTTTACCGGCCTATATAGGCCGCACTGCACCATTCGCCAATTGAGTCGCCGCATTTATTTTATGCGGGATCGCAACCATCGATGCCGCAGGCATCACCGGCAATGACCGAATTTTTAAGCGCTTCCGCCTCGGCCGCCTGAAGAGTCTGCAAAAATGCCTGAACCGGTTGCGCCCCCGAGACGGCATATTTGCCATCCACCACCACGAACGGCACACCGCGGACATTATAGGCCTGCGCCTGACGCTGATCGAGCGCGATGGACACGTCGATCTCGGACGAGGCAAAGGCCGCATCGATATCGGCGGCGACAAGACCGATCCCTGCGCCGATGTCATGTAGCACGGCGCGGTCGAAAATATTGCGGCCATCGGTGAAATAGGCGCGATAAAGCTGATCGACCGCCTCGGCCTGCACACCTTTTTCCGCCGCCAGGGCGATCAGGCGATGGGCATCCGTGGTGTCACCGGCCAAGGTACCGCCGAGATGAAACTCCAGCCCCGCCTGTGCGGCGCGCGCTGCGACCTGGGCCTGATTGGCCGTCACCTGCTGTGGGGTCATGCCGTATTTGTGCTGCAACATCTGGTCGGTCGGGATGACCGCCTGACCGGGAGACAAACGAAAGGCGCGATGGCTGATATCCGCTTCGCCGCCCCATTGCCTGAGCGCGGTTTCCAATTCCGCCTTGCCGATATAGCAGAACGGGCAGATGACATCGGACCAGATTTCGATTTTCACGGCGGGACTCCTGAGTAGCGTCCACTGTATGTAGTCCGGTTACAGTTCGATGCAAGGGGTTAACTGGCCGGCAGCATACGGCAGGCAGCGTCATAGGCTTCGACATAGGGCTTATCAAAACAGTTTATCAAGCCGTCCACCACATCCAGATTGTCGGGCCATGTAATCGTGACACCGTACTTCGCTTTGAAATCTGCCGCCGCTTCGTCCCATCCTTCCGGCTTGGGTTCGGCAATCAGTTGTGCCCGTGCGGACAGCAGGGCTGTCTTGTCATGCCGGAGAAAGGCCACGGTCGCCGCGGCATAATCCCGCATCGCCGGGTCCGGATTATCGACCGACAGCAGGGGAATAGCACCTGCATAATCACCAAAAGCGGCACGCATCTGGCCTTCATGCCAGCTCAGTATCCGGCGGTTGTCCGCTGGCAGTTCGGCATGCGCTTTTCGGTAATCGCGGAGCAGATCAGCCGCCACGGGTTTGCAGTCTTCTATGGCCGCAAGCGGACGCCAGCCGCCCTGCTTATCCTGATCGAAGCTCTCGTAATCGAGCGCCAGCAAATGATCTCGGTCGTAAGTACACTCCGCTGCCTCAACTGCCGGTGCAGTCGCCAGTAAACCCAATGCAAAAAGAACGATTTTTGACATGACACCCACCTCCGTTACGACTTAAGCGGGTACTAATGACCAGAATATGGCTAAGCAGGTTCATCACGCAACTTGTCCCACCAGGTGAATTTCATCACCACCGAGCACAGCACCACCAGCCCCAGCGCCAGCCAGAAACGCTCCATCTCACGGATGATCAGGAAGATGGCCGAGGCGGTGATCGCCGTCTGCCACACCACGCCGACCAGCGAATTGAACATGTCGCGGGTAAAATCGCGGTTAGGCTGGGTGTCCGGCTCATCGGCGCGCAGAGCTTCCAGCACCGGCTTCCAGAAACCCCATGGCCGGGTCTTTTTGTAAAACAGCTTGAGCGTGTCCATATCCGTCGGCTTGGTGACGTACGAGCCAATCACCGCCGCCGCCAGACAGGCCAACAACAACCACGGGAATGCCGCCAGGGCATTGATCGCCTGACCGGTGACCGGGTCTTTCCACACCGCCATCCACATGGCGACCGCCACGCCCAGCGCCATGGATGCCGCATAGCCTGTGCCGTTCAGCCGCCACCAGTACCACTTGATTACGTTGGCGACCGTATAGCCGCCATAGAGGCCGGTCGTGATCCAGCCGACAATGCCGTCGATCGAGGTCAGTTGCCAGCCGATCAGCGCACCCAGAATAGCAAAGGTCAGCGAGGTGGCATAGCTCAACTGAACCAGTTGCTTCTGCGGCGCATCGGGGCGGATATATTTGCGGTAGATGTCATTGACCACATAGGCCGGCGCCGCATTGAGCGAGGCACTGTATGTCGCCATAAAGGCCGATAGCATCCCCGCCAGCGCCAGGCCCATTAGACCCGGCGGCATATAATTGCGGATCACCCACGGCAGGATGGAATCGATATCGCCGCTGAAAGCGTGCCCGGAAGCGGTCGCGGCGGCCTGCATTTCGGTCCATTTCGGCCCGATGAAACACAGCGCCAGCACCGCCATGCCGGCAATCATCAGATAACGCGGAAACAGCAGCACGACATTGACGAAGCCGGAAATCTTGGCGGCTTCGGTCGGTGACTTGGCCGACAACAGGCGTTGCATATCGTAATTTGGCGCCGGTCCGGACATCGCCTTGAGTATGCCCTGAAAGGTCATCAAAATGAAGAAGATGCCGAAGGCGGAATAGCCTTCTTTCGAGATCACCGAGACGGCCGTATCAGCCACGACCTTCTGGCCGGGCGCCGCGGTGCGCGCCATGCCGGACCAGTCCAGCCCCAGTTGCCAGCCGAAGGTGATGTCATGCCAGCCCTGCGGCACGACGGCGCGGATCATCTCCGGCGTCACCAGCGACATGGCGATCCAGGCGATGGCGATGCAGACCACAAGCTTGATGAAGAATTGCAGAATCTCTGTCATCACCACCGAATACATGCCACCCTTAACCGAATAGACCGTGGTCAGCGCCACAACGATCAGGCCGTAGATCTTGTCATTGATCATCGGATCGGCGGCGAACTTATAAGGGATGAATTCGGCTGCCAGCTTGCCGATGCCGAGGAACCCGAAGGCCAGCATCCCCACCACCATGATCAGGGCGAAGACGACATTGATGAGGTGTGAGGCGCGCGCACCGGCATCCTCGCCGAAGCGGAAACTGATCCACTCAGCGCCCGTCAGCTTGCCCGACCGCCTCAGCCAAATGGCGAGGAAGGCCATCAGGAAAACCTGATTGAACACCGGCCACAGCCACGGAATGAAGACTGATTTCAGCCCGTAGACCACCAGCAGCCCGACCATCCACATGGTTCCAGCGACATCGAACATGCCCGAAGCATTAGACAGCCCCAGCACCCACCACGGCAGTTTGTTGCCCGCCAGGAAATAGCTCTGGATGCTGCCGGAAGACAGCTTCGCCACCCAGAAACCGAGGCCGACGGTCAGCAGGATATAGCCCGCGATGATGGCGAGGTCGATTGGTTGTAAGTTCATTCCCTGCCCCTGTTTATTATGTTTATCCGAGCCGGCGATCGAGTTCGATCATGGCGCGGCCATTATGATACGGGCACTTCCACATGCCCGCCTTGTAGATTTTGTCGCGCGGCGCAGACGCCGCATACCAGGTCCATTCCGTCTCACCGCCCACGCCATATTGCGCCTTGGTATAGGCCCAGACCTTTTCGGCGGCGTCCAGCCAGTCAGCTTCGCCCGTCATCTGCCAGGCATTGACGAAACCGACCAGGGCTTCCGCCTGCCCCCACCATTCGCCATCGGGATCGGTATGGCCATCGAAGCTCTTTTCGTAGCTGAATGCGCCGGCCTCGCTCATCCCTTCGCACCGCGCCGTTTCCACCAGAGCCAGCACTATCGGCCGAGCCCGCTCAAGTAAGGCCTTGTTGCCCAGAGCTTCGGCCGCTTCCCAGATCAGCCAGCTCGCTTCGACATCGTGGCCATAGGAAATTGACCGCGTCAGGTCATTCCAACCCATGTCGAAGAACAGGCGCAGATGACCATTCAGACCGGCAAAACGATCAAGAAACACGGTCAGGATGCGATGCAGGGCAAGGCGCGTATCGTCGGTCGGCGCTACCGCATGCAGGCGGCTATAGGCTTCCAGCACATGCAGATGCGTGTTCATCGTTTTGGGCGCATCAAGATCCTTGTCGGACAGGCGCTGATCGGCCGGCGGGTTCCAGTCGCGGTCGAGCGCCTCGATATAGCCGCCGCACTCAGGGTCCCAGTATTTCACCTCTATCAGCCTTTGCAAACCGCACGCGAAATCCAGCGCCGCCGCATCCCCGCTGACCTGATAATATTCGGCAAAGGCGTAGACGGCAAAAGCCTGGGCATAGGCCTGCTTGCGCGTGTCTTCGGGTTGCCCGTCAGCCGTCAGCAACCAATAGAGTCCGCCCTGCGCGGCATCATGGAAATTTGCACGGATATAATCTGCCGCGCGCCTGGCAAGGATGAGCGCGCGATCATCGCCCTCCCGAGCCATGGCGCTGAAAAACCATAACAGTCGCGTATTGAGGATAATGCTTTTTGGTGCGTCAATCACCGGCCGGTCATGGGTGTCAATCTCGCCATAAAAGCCGCCACGCACATCGACCAGATGCCCTGCCCACCAGTCGAGCAGGCGCTTGGCTTCCGCGCGGGCTTCGGCGCGCAGGCTCATTTGGCGGCCAGGAAAGCGGCGTTGCGCTCTATCAGATCAATACGCTGCTGCACGCAGGCCGCCGAGGTCAGCGGATCGGCCGGCGTATTTTTGCAGTAGTCAACCAGCTGCGTCACGGTCGAGGTCGCCACATGCAGGCGGGTATCCGACGAGGCATAATAGATAAAGACCTTGCCGTCATTATCGGCGATCCAGCCATTGGAGAAGGTGACATTCGACACATCGCCGACACGTTCCTCTCCTTGCGGCGCGATAAAATGCCCGCCTGGCGCATGGATAATCCGCCATGGCGCATCGAGCGCCGTCATGAACATGTAAAGGACATAGCGCAGGCCGGCCGCGGTATTGCGCACGCCATGGGCCAGGTGCAGCCAGCCTTCCGGCGTTTTGATCGGCGCCGGGCCCTGACCGTTCTTGATTTCCTTGATGGTATGGTAGGCCTTGTTATCGACGATGACTTCGGTGTCGATCACCGCCTGCGTCATGTCATCGGTCAGGCCCCAGCCGATGCCGCCGCCGGAACCGACCGAGATGAAGCCATCCTGCGGCCGGGTATAGAGCGCGTATTTTCCGTCAATAAACTCCGGATGCAGCACAACATTGCGCTGCTGGCCGGAATGGGTAACCAGGTCCGGCAGCCGCTCCCAGGTGATCAGGTCTTTGGTGCGGGCAATGCCGCATTGCGCCGTCGCCGCCGACAGGTCATCCGGCTGGTTGCGGTCCTTGCGCTCGGTGCAGAAGAGGCCATAGATCCAGCCGTCTTGATGCTGGGTCAGGCGCATATCATAGACATTGGTGTCCGGGTCTTCTGTTTGTGGCAGCACCACCGGCTTCGGCCAGAAGCGAAAGCCCTCGACGCCATTGACGCTTTCGGCGATGGCGAAAAACGACTTGCGGTCATCGCCCTCAACGCGGACCAACACAATATACCTATTCTGCCACTTCATCGCCCCGGCATTGAAGGTGGCGTTGATGCCCATCCGCTCCATCATGAACGGGTTGGTCTGCGGATTGAAATCGTAGCGCCAGTCCAGCGGCACATGGGCAGCGGTGATCACCGGATGCTGCCAGCGCTGATAGATGCCATTGCCGGGCGCGATCAGGCTGTGATGCGGCATATTAGGCGCAGAGACCAAGGCCTCGAATTCCGCCTGCAAATCTGCCAGTCGCTGGTGCGCATTCACCGTCATACTCGTCTCCCGCTCGTCCGTGTCATCCGGATTGATCCGATTAAGTAAAATTGATTTATTAAAGGAGCAAGGCTTTTTTCATTTCATTGTAGACAGATCAAAATGAAATGTTATAAAGTAACATAAGAGCGATGAGGAAAATACCGATCGGTAAATTTCATCGCCGCTCTTGAAAAAAGTTATGCTATAACATATGTGCTCGCAGGGGCATCGAAAGGCTACCATGCTGCATCTGAAGAAAACATGGCTCGATATTGCCTCGCTGGGCCTTTCCGCTCTGTGCGTCGTGCATTGCCTGGCCCTGCCTTTCCTGGTTATTCTCCTACCGGCTTTGACGCCTTTTACCGGCAGCTGGGTCCATGCCGCACTTGTGCTCACGGCCGCGCCGATCAGCCTGTGGGCCATCCGGGCTTCGCATGTCTGGCGCAAATGGCAGATTTCCGTTCCCATCATTGTCGGCCTGATACTTTTGGCGGCGGCGGCCTTTATCCCCGCTCTGGGAAATGTCGAAGTGACCTTAAGCGTTATCGGCGCCCTGAGCATCGCGACTGGCCATGCCTATAACTTCCTGCGCAACCGTCCGGTCCATGTTCATGACCGCGCCTGTGGTCATGCCGAAGGATTGGCTGGCGAATAAGCCCCTGCGACAAAATCGGCTCTTGACGGATAAGCCCCAAGGGTTATGGGAACGGGTCGTTAGATTTGTTACGAAAAGCCTGTCATGATCCGTCATATCGTTATGTTTTCCAGTCCGAATGAAGCCGACCGCGAAACCATTTATCGTGGCTTGTCCGTCCTGACCCAGATCGAACACGCGGCTCTGCTCGAAGTCGCTTATAACGAAAAGATCGACCAGATTGCCAACGACATCGACGTCATCGTTTATGGTGAATTTGCCACGATCGAGGACTTCCGCGCCTATAAGGCCCATCCGCTTTACGAAGAATCGATCCGACAGGTCCGCCATCTGCGCGATGTCCGCGTCGCCGCCGACTATACTGTCTCCAGCGCCACACGCGAACGGGTAAAAGCATAGGGCCTTTACCCCGCTCCCCATCGCCCGCTATAACGGGCAGACTTGGGGAGGCACCATGGCCGAATTTTATGATCTGAACAGCGAACGCTCACCGCTAAAACCGCAGAAGCCTTTTTTGGGCGACGATAAAAGCCTGATCCGCGCCACCTTTATCCTGGGTGCGGTCCTTGTGCTGTGGAAGCTCTATGTCGCCCTGATCAGCCATGTGATCTGGGAAGAAGGCCATTTCGTCGTTTCCGGCGCTTATCTCGATCTCGGCTATCCCGATATCCCGGCCGGCTTTCCGTGGTTGGCGCGTCTGATCACCTCGATCTTTGGCTGGCATGTCCTGCCCCTGCGCATCGCCTCGCTGATCATCGCCACGATGATGCCCTTCGCCATCTACTTCATGGCCACGCCGCTGGTCAGCCACCGCAACGCCCTGTGGGCGGCCATGATCGCCCTGCTCCTGCCGCCCCTGACGCTTAATGGTACGGTCTTCTATCCCGAAGGCGCTTTGCAGGTGTTGATGGCCCTGATGCTCGGCTGCCTGATCCGCGCCATTCAACAGGATCGTCTCAAGTGGTGGGTCCTGACCGGCGTCTGTGCCGCGCTGGGGCTGCTGGTTCATTTCCGCTTTCTGGCACCGGGACTGGCTGTCGTTGTTTTCATGCTGGCCAATGGGCAGGGCCGCAAACTCTGGCTGAAGCCAGGCGTGTGGATCACCGCCGGCATCGCCCTGCTCGGCCTGATGCCTTCGCTCATCTATAACGCGCTCAATGACTGGCCCGCCATACAGTTTCATGTGCTTAACCGCCCACAGTTCAAGCCTGATCCTGGTCGCCTGCTCAGCTATTTCGAAACCCAGTTCGCCCTGGCCACGCCGGTATTTTTCGTCGCCATGGTGGTGGCTGCGAAGAACGCCTTGTTCCGCGATCGCGACAAGCCGGAAAGCCTGCTCGCCTGGCAGTTCGTTGTTATTCTGGTCTTTTATGGCGTGCAGACCATCTTCAACAAGAAAATCATGCCGCACTGGCCCTTCATGGCCTTTATCCCGCTGCTGCCATTCGTGCCTGACCTGCTGGAAAACTTCATGAGCCGCGCCACGACCGTGGGGCGCCGTTCCCTGCGGATGGCCCTCATCGCCACGAGCCCGCTCATCGCCCTGACGGTCGGCATCGCCGGCACGGCCTATCAGTGGGCCTTCGTCCATTCGGCGGAACTGCCCTATGCCCTGCGTGAGCGCAATGTCCTGAAAAACGAGAACTGGTCCCTGCTGGAACCCGCGATCGCCGCCGCCGATACCCGTGCGAAGGCGCGCTTCGGTCCGGACGTGGTCTGGGCCGCCAACAGCCATATGAGCGCGGTTCATATGGAGTTTCCAGGCACGGGCGACCGTCACCGCCGCTTCTATACACTCGATGATCCAAACGACGAACTGACTCGCTTCGTGGTGGCACGCCACAAGTGGGGGCTGGATATGTCAAGCCTGATAGAGAAAGAGGCTGGCAAGGGCGTGATGATCGCCATGCTGGAACCGTCTTACATCTATCACGAGGCCGACAAGACAGCGATATACACGAAGTTGTGCCAGAATTTCGAAGAGATCGAGCCATTCCGTATCGTCAGCCTGCCACCCTATAAAATGGCGGTCGATTTCTACACAGCGAGAGTGCGTACGCATCCGTTAAGCGATATTTCCGGCGCCCCCTGCGCCTTCTTCCCGCAAGCCTATATTGCCCATCCTGAACGTGGCGCCTTCCTCGGCAGTGATGACACTGGCAATTATCATGGCGCGGTTGCTGACCCCAAGGGTGTGACCGCGGTAGACGTCCTGATCGACGGCAAGGTGGTGACGCGTGCGCGTTACGGCCTCGATCCGAAAGAATTCCGTGTACCGGAGATACTAAAATACGATCCCAACTGGCCGAAACTGCAATACGATTTCCATTTTCCGGCGGGTTCGCTGAAATCCGGTGAACACAAGCTCAGCATCCGCGCCACACGCACCGATGGTACGACGTTCGACAGTGATGATCGGACACTGTACGTGCATTGACTTATGGGGTTTGGGGTCCGCGACCCCAAGCCTTTCCCTGATCTAATAAAAAACCCGGTCTTTTCAGACCGGGTTTTTTATTAGAATAGAAGAAGCTATGGGGCCACAGGCTCCGGGGGCGCCGAGCCAAACCCCATTCGTTAATCAACCGAAGCGGCCACCGATATATTCGCCGGTCTTGTCAACCTTCGGTTTGACGAACAGTTCTTCGGTCGGGCCGAATTCGATCATCTTCCCAAGGAACATGAAGCCCGTATAGTCCGACAGACGCGCCGCCTGTTGCAGGTTATGCGTCACGATGACGATCGTGTAATCGCTCTTCAGCTCTTCCAGCGTATCTTCCAGCTTGGCGGTTGAGATCGGATCAAGCGCCGAGGCCGGCTCATCGAGCAGCAGGATTTCCGGATTGACCGCGATACCGCGCGCCACGCAGAGACGTTGCTGCTGACCGCCCGAAAGACCGAGACCCGACTTATTGAGCTTGTCCTTCACTTCATCCCACAACGCCGCCTTACGCAGCGAGGTTTCGACCAGTTCATCCAGTTCCGACTTGGACTTGGAGCTGTGCAGGCGCACACCGAAGGCGACATTGTCATAGATCGACATCGGGAATGGCGTCGGCTTCTGGAAGACCATGCCGATACGGGCGCGCAGGGCGACCAGATCTACATTCGGCGCGACAATGTTGTCACCTTCGAAATCAATGACACCTTCCGCGCGCTGACCTGGATAAAGGTCATAGATGCGGTTGATGACGCGCAGCAACGTAGACTTGCCGCATCCTGAAGGGCCGATCAGAGCTGTGATGGCGTTCTTCTTGACTGGCAGGTCGACGCCGAACAGGGCCTGATGCTGACCATAATAGAAATTCAGCTTTTTGACCTCAAGCACGAGGCTGCCTTCCGGCGGCGGAACGATAACGCTTTGGAAATCTGCGGAGGTCGTGTCGGTTGTCATGGACGTGCTCTCTTGGGACGTGTTCTCAGTTGAATGAGCAATGAATAATTAGTGGCCGGCATTCTTGTCACGGGCGAGCCAGCGACCGAGGATATTGACGCCCAGCACCGCAACGGCCACCAGGAGTGCGCCGGCCCAGGCCAGCTTGTTGAGGTCTTCGTAGGGCGTAAGCGCGAAGTTGAACATGGTGACCGGCAGACTGGCCATCGGTTGGCTCAGGTCACCATTATAGAACTGGTTGCCCAGCGCCGTGAACAGCAGAGGCGCGGTTTCACCGGAGATACGGGCGAAGCCCAGCAGGCCGCCGGTAAGAAGGCCGGACCCCGCCGCCTTCCATATGATGGTGCGGATGGTGGTGAACTGTGAGGCGCCCAGGGCCATGCCGGCTTCGCGCAGGGCGTTCGACTGAAGGTTGAGAATATCCTCGGTCGTCCGGGTCACGATCGGCGTGGCGAGAATGGCCAGGGAGATGGCACCCGCCCAGCCGGAGAAGTGCCCCAGCGACAGCGGATTGCTCTTGAAGACCAGCAGTTCGTAGACGAACAGGCCGATCAGGATGGACGGCGCCGACAGCAGCACGTCATTGAGGAAGCGCACCACATGGCCATAAGCCGTGTCGCCGCCGATTTCCGCCAGCCAGGTGCCGGCCAGGATACCGACGACTATGGCGATAATCATGCCGACGCCGCACATCAGGATGGAGCCGACGATGGCGTTGCGCAGGCCGCCTTCGGAACCGGCCGCCGGCGTATCCATGGTGAAAATTTTGAGGTTCATGCCCCCGATGCCCTGGGTAAACAGCGACCACAGGATCAGCGCCAAAGCGCCGAGGGCGATGGCCGTGCCGAGGACGCACAGGCCGATAAAGACATAGTTGGCGATTTTACGACGAAGCGCGCGATCCATTTGTGTCTCTCCTAGTAGCGTTGCGAAGACAACAGCCAGCGCGCAATCGCCAGCACGGTGAAAGTGATCAGGAACAGGATAAGGCCGAGCGCCACAAGGGCCGAGGTATGCAGATCGGAGGTAGCTTCGGCAAATTCATTGGCGATGGTCGAGGCAATGGTTGACGACGAGTCGAACAGCGACTTCGGGAAACGGTGCGAATTGCCGATGATGAAGGTGACGGCCATGGTTTCGCCGAGCGCACGGCCCAGGCCCAGCATGATCACGCCGATCATGCCCTTCTTGACGTAGGGAAGAATAACCGAGGTTGTGACTTCAAACGGCGTGGCCCCGACACCGAAAGCGGCTTCGCGCACTTGCGCCGGGATGGAGCGGAACAGTTCGCGGAAAACGGAGGCCATGTACGGCAGGACCATGATCGCCAGGATGACCGAGGCAGTGAAGAGGTTCGCGCCGTTGGGGATGCCGGCGACCAGCTTGGCGGCCCACGAGGTCGGGTCCTGCGAGGCAGCGGTCATCAGTGGCATCTGGATGTCCTTGGCGAACCACGGGGCGAAAACGAACAGGCCCCACATACCGTAGACGATCGAAGGAATACCGGCCAGAAGCTCGACCGCCGTGGATAAAGGCTGGGCAAGATAGCGCGGACAGAATTGCGTGAGGAAGACGGCGACGCCGATGGCGATCGGCAGGGCGAACAGCAGGGCCAGAAAGGCGGAAACAATCGTCCCCACAATTGGCGCCGTGGCACTGTAGACGTCAGTGACAGGATTCCATGGCGTATCAATGCAGAAGTGGCCACCATGACCCGCCGGACAATCCTTGAACTTAAGGAAAAATTCGAAGCCAAACTTCGAAAGGGCAGGCCAGCCGCCATAGACCAGGGAAACGATCAGAGACCCCAGAACCGCCAGCAACAGAGTGGCGGCGCCGAACGACACCCAACGGAAAATCGGATCGGTCGGATCAAAACGGGGCGATTTGGTTTCAGCAGGCATAAATCTGGTCCTGGTTCATCTTCGTGATGCAGCTATAAAAGCTGCGGAGGGTAGACACAAGAGAAGGCGAGGTATGGCCTGTGGGGTCAACCTCGCCTTCCTTGTCAGACAATCCTGGCCTTACTTGTTCGGCGAGGTGTAAACCGCAGCGCCGTTCGACTTGATGTTGTCAGCCCATTGCTTGCGGACCATGGTCTTCACAGCGGCCGGCAGCGGCACGTAGAAGAGGTCGTTAGCGTTGAAGTCACCGCTCTTATAACCGTAGTCAAAGAACTTCAGAACTTCAGCGGCCTTGGCGGCATTGGCCTGTTCCTTGTACATCAGGATGAAGGTAGCGCCGGTGATCGGCCAGGCATTGGCGCCCGATTGATTGAGAACCAGCAGGTAGTTGCCGGGAGCGTTAGCCCAGTCGGCGCCAGCGGTCGCGGCCTTGAAGTTGGCAGCAGTCGGCATCGGCCAGGTGGCGTCCTTGGAAGCGACCAGGGCGTAGGAGATGCCGGTCTTCATGACGTAGGCGTATTCAACGTAACCAATCGAACCCGCGGTCTGACGAACCAGGGCAGCAACGCCGTCGTTACCCTTGCCGCCAACACCGGCGGGCCATTCAACGGCGTCAGAAGCGCCGACGCTTTGCTTCCATTCCGGCGAAGCGATGCCGAGATAGGAAGTGAACAGGAAGGTGGTGCCGGAACCGTCCGAACGGTGAACGACAGTGATCGGCGTGGCCGGCAGGTTAAGACCGGCGTTCCACTTGGTGATGGCAGGATCGTTCCAGGCTGTGATCTTGCCGAGGAAGATGTCAGCCAGGACAGCGCCCGGCAGCTTCAGCTTGCCAGTGGGGACGCCCGGAATGTTGATGGCCGGCACAACGCCGCCAACAACGGTCGGGAACTGATAGAGACCAGCAGCCGACAGCTCATCAGGGGTCAGCGGCTTGTCGGAAGCGCCGAAATCAACGGTCTTCGCCTTGATTTGCTTGATGCCGCCGCCAGAACCGATGGCCTGATAGTTCAGGGCAATACCGGTGGAAGCCTTGTAACCTTCAGCCCACTTGGCGTAGAGCGGCGCCGGGAAGGTGGCGCCGGCGCCGGACATCGAATCCGCAGCCATAGCCACGGTGCCGAACGAAGCGGTCAGCACGGCGGCAGCCATGGCGACTTTCAGAAACTTGAACATTCATATCTCCTTGGAAAGGGATCAGTGCAGGCTGACTTGCAAGCTCTATCGCTAATTTACGACAGTTTTGTAACAGCCGGCGGAATTTAAAAAGACAAGAGATGCGAAGACAGGCCGTGATCACTCAACGGCCTGTCCCATAACAGTTTTTAGTAACGAACTTCGGTGAAGATGCCGATTTCGTTGTTGACCGTCTTAGTGCCGTTCGTAGGCGTCGAACCCGGTACGTTCAGCTCGTCGTGCTTGTAAACAGCCGAGAAGGACACGCCCTTGAACGCGGTGTAGGAGATACCGGCGTTGTAGTACTTGTCTTCCTTATCCGGGTTCAGAGTCTTCGACAGATTGACGTTTTCAGCCTTGCCGAAGATCGAGTAGGACGGGGTCAGGCGGTAGGAACCGAAGACCGAATAACCGTCAGCCTTGTCTTCGTGGAGCGGGTCCTTGATCAGGGCGGCGGAGTAATCGTCGGCCGAGAAGTATTCGACGCCAACGCGGGTACGGTCGCCGACATAGGCGGCCAAGGCGTCAAAACGGCTGGCGGTGTTCGGCGTGGCGGTGCCGACAACGTCCTGGCCGAGCTTGCCGGTGTAACCGCCGACAGCGAAGTTCCACTGGTTGATCTTGGCCGACACACGGCCTTCGATGTCCATGCTCTTCGAACGGCTGGGGTTCTTGTAACCCGCGCCGTTAACGGCCGACACGGCGTAGGAGACGTAAGCGCCCAGCTTGCCGGAGGCGTGCAGGCCCCAATCGGACGAGGTGCCCAGGCCTTCGCGGTCAACCAGGGTCTTTTCAACATAACGGTAGCCGTAGATGTCTTCAACGTAAGGAATCCAGGGCAGGTCCGTGGCGCCGACGCGCACAACGAAGGCGGGGTTGAAGGTAGCTTGCAGGTAAGCCTTCTTCAGGTACACTTCAGTCGAGCTGATCGGCGAGCTGTACTGGAAGTCGGTCGTCACGTTGGCCGAGAACATATCGTTGAACTTGTGGTCAACGCCGAAATAGAGGCGCTTGATATCGAAGCCCGTGCCGTTGGTGGCACCGTTCTCTACGCCGTTGACTTCATTGCTGATGTTGGAGAAGTCAGCGTACATACGGCCGGAGACCGTGGTGTTGTCAGCCCAGCTTTGAGCGGATGCGCCAGAAACGATGGCGACCATCGCAAAAGCGGCAACAGCCGCGCCGATGACGAGGGATTTTTTCATAGTGAAATTACCTTGTGCGTGTGTGCTTGTAATTTTTTGAACCCCGAACAGCCAGGGCCACGCATGGCGCAATAGGCGCGCTCTGTGACAGTCCCATGTAAATCGAATGACAGTTATGTGACGACAATCCTTATGGTACCTTTACAAGCCAGACGGCGATGAACTGCGTTATAAAAGTCACATATCGGCGATCCCCGAAGAAATGCAGACGGGTGTAACCCAAAGCGTTCTGGAAGCGTATAAGTCTGTAATCACCTTTACGGAGTGTCTCATGTTACGCCGTCATTTTCTCTCACTGGTCGGAATCGGGGCCCTGGCTGCCGCCTGTTCACAAAGCGAAGCCGAAACCATCACGCCCTTGAAACTCAGCGACGCCGAATGGAAGAAGCGTCTGCCCGCAGATGCCTATAGTGTGCTGCGCCATGAAGCGACCGAGCGGCCGGGTTCCAGCCCCTTGTTAAATGAACACCGCAAGGGCGTCTTCGCCTGTCTCGGCTGTGACTTGCCCTTGTTCAATTCCGACACCAAGTTCGAGTCCGGCACTGGCTGGCCGAGCTTCTTCCGCGCCATCCCCGGCCATCTGCAAACCAAAAACGATTTCGCCATCGGCATACCCCGCACCGAATACCACTGTGCGCGCTGCGGTGGCCATCAGGGCCATCTGTTCGATGACGGTCCGCGCCCCACTGGCAAGCGCTATTGCAATAATGGCGTCGCCTTGAAATTCATTCCCGCCTAGGAGCCCGTTATGTTGAGACGTTTATTTGTAACAACCGTGCTGGCCCTGAGTGTCGCCGGCAATGCTCTCGCCGCCGCGCCCCAAACAGCGGTTTTCGGCGGTGGCTGTTTCTGGAGCACGCAGAAGGCCTTCGACCATGTGAAGGGCGTGACCAATACCCGCGCCGGTTTCATGGGCGGTTCGGTGAAGAACCCTTCTTATGAAGATGTGGTCAGCGGCGGCACCGGCCATGTCGAGGCGGTAGAGGTGACCTACGATCCGGATCAGGTCAGCTACCAGCAACTGCTCGACACCTACTGGCATTCGACCGACCCGACGACCAAGGCCCGTGTCATCTGCGACGGCGGCGATAATTACCGCACGGCCATCTTCACCTTTTCGGATGCGCAATATGCCGCGGCGGTGAACTCCAAGATCGCGGTCGGCAAGCAGCTGGACAAGCCGATCTATACTCTGGTGGTGAAATCGACCCAGACCGGCCTGCCCTTCTATCCGGCCGAAGACTATCACCAGCACTACTGGCAGACGCACCAAGCGCATTATGACGCCTATGTCATCGGTTGCGGACGTCCCGGCGCTTTAAAAAAGCTGTGGGGCGACCAGGCCCCTAACTATAACGACTGATCGCCTCACACTCAGGCCGACTTCAGGTTTACCTTGCCGCCGGTAAGGCCTTCTGCGCTGGCGGAGACTGTAATCCCGCCAGCGCCGGTCACCTGAACGATGGCACAGCACAGGCCGTTGAAGGCCTTCCGCTCTGACGCCTTGTCAGCCTCATGACTGTTCGGATTGCCGTTGCCGACACCGATTACCGCGCCCGGACCGGAAACCGCGAACTTGATCAGGTTGTCGGCCTTCGGCACCAGACGCCCCTTGGCATCAAACACCTCGGCCTTGATGACTGTGCAATCCATGCCGTCATTGGTGAGCGCCGTGCGGTCCGTGGTCAGCACGATCTTCGCCGGGGCGCTGGCGGTTTCGCGTTTGTCCTTCAGGATGACCTTGCCGGCCTTGTAGGCGAACGCCTCGATCTTACCGGGTTGATACGGCACGATCCATTCGACGTGCAAATCTTTTGTGACAGTTTTACGACCCGCCGATTTGCCATTGACGAACAGCTCGACCTCGTCGGCATTGCTGTGCGCCCAGACGGAAATCTCCTTGCCTTCTCTGCCTTCCCAGTTCCAGTGCGGGAAGAGGTGCAACAGGGGCTCCGCTCGCCACCAGGCGCGGTAATAATAATAGTTATCCTTTGGGAAGCCGCAGGTATCGAGCGCACCGAACTGTGACGAAATCGACGGCCACTCGCTGTAAGGCGTCGGCTCGCCGCGATAATCGAAACCAGTCCAGATAAAGCCCCCGGCGATATAGGGTTTGGCGTCGAAATGCGGCCACCAATTTTCAGCCGTACTGGCCCACCACGGCGCGGTCGTGTCATAGGCCGGCACGATATGGGCGGCGTCATCCTTCACATATTCGCCGCGCGTCGAAACGGTCGAAGCGGTTTCCGTGCCGATGATCGGCTTGTCCGGGTGCTTGGCGTGGAAATCGTCGATCAACTGGTCACGATAATTGAAGCCGATCACGTCGATGACGTCAGTGATGCCGTCACCATAGCCATTATCCATCGCCGCTGTAATCAGGCGCGTCGGATCAAGCTCATTGCACAGGCGTTTCATGGTGCGGGCGATGTTGGCACCACGCTCCGTGCCCTGCTGAGGCTCCTCATTGCCGATCGACCACAGGATGACCGACGGATGATTGCGGTCGCGTTTGATCAGGGTCTCCAGTTGCGCCAGGCCTTCGGGTGACGAGGTCATCATCCGTGTTTCGTCGATGACCAGAATGCCCATTTCATCGCACAGGTCGAGCAGCTCCGGTGTCGGCGGATTGTGCGAGGCGCGATAGGCATTGCAGCCCATGTCCTTCAGTTGTTGCAGGCGCCAACGTTGCAGGGCGTCTGGAATGGCCGCGCCGACACCGGCATGGTCCTGGTGGTTGCAGGTGCCCTTGAACTTGACCGACTTGCCATTGAGGAAAAAGCCGGTCTGGGCGTCGAACTTGATATCGCGAATGCCGAAACGGGTGGTGACCGCGTCAATGGAACGATTGTCTCTCAGAATGTCCGTCCTGACCGTATACTGGAACGGGTCCTCCAAAGACCAAAGATGCGGTTGCGCCTCGGTAAGTGAAAGTTTCACTTCCACTTCATGCCACGGCTCCAGATTAAGCTTAGTTCCTGTGCCGTTGTCGATATTACCTCTTACTCCCATATCCCAATGCAGGGCGAGATATACATCTTGAGCCTGATCACTGTCATTCCGCACCGTCGTCGTCACCTCGACAGTGCCGTCCGTTTTTGCCCGCACACAGACACCATATTGCGGGATATGCACCGGATCGGTCTTGACCAGCCAGACATGACGATAAATGCCGGCGCCTTCGTAAAACCAGCCTTCGCCGAGTGACGCATCGACGCGCACCAGCACCGTATTCGGCTTATCGTCCGTATTGAGAAAGTCATTCAGTTCGACGCGGAAGGGCGTATAGCCGCTGTCGTTACGCTTTACGATATAGCCGTTGATCACCACCATCGCATCGCGGAACACGCCGTCGAATTCCAGCGAAATGCGTTTGCCCTTATCCGCTGCATCGAGCGTGAACGTCTTGCGATACCAGCCGATACTGGTTTCCGGATAGTCACGGCCGAGCGGCTTGTAACCATGATTGGCGGCCGGGTCCCACACCGCGCCATGATCATCCGGCTTCAATGGTGTCTTGGGTTCCTTGTGCACGAACGGCAGTTCGACCGCCCAATCGTGCGGCAGGGTAACCGGCCGCCACTGCGAGTCATCATAATCCGCCTTGGCCACCGGTGTGGCGTCTATGCCCTGCTTGGCATAGGTGCGCAGGTCGCCGCCGTAGCCGAAATCTTTCTCGACATCATTGAGGTGTCCGAAAGCGAAGCGCCAGCCAGTATCGAAACGCGTACGCCGGCTGTCCTCGACAATCCGTTCCTGGGCCTGTGATGTGCCGGCCTGAACGGCAACAAACGTAGCGGCGGTGCCAGCCAGCAGATGGCGGCGGTTCAGGTCAAGCATGGCGGTTCCTCGTGATTTTATAGACAATGAAGGCCGGGACTTGATGAGGTCAAGACCCGGCCCACTGTTTTCGGTTTAGATTAAGGAAGCAAGTTCCTCTTAGTACCTGAAGGTCAGGTCAAGCAGGTAACGCTTGCCATAGAGGTCGTAACGGCCCAGACGATCCGGCTGGTTGTCATTATAGGCGCGCAGCGGCGTATCGAGCAGGTTGTTGGCCTGAAAACGCACCTGGATGGTCGGATTGATCTGGTAGCTGATCGAGAAGTCCATCGTCGTTTCCGGGCGGACGCGGATCAACTGCGAATCGTCCCAGCCATAGATGGCGGTGTATTCCGAGTGGTACTTGGTACCGAGGCGGGCATCGATGCCATGATCGGAATACCAGAAATCGAGCGCCGCCGTATCACGCGCCAGACCATTCAAAGGCAGGCCCGCCGACATCTCCGTCAAATCGGAATCGACATAGGCGTAGTTGGAATAGATGCCGAAGTGATCGAGCCCGATAAAGCCGAACGACGACTGATAGGTCAGTTCGACACCATCGATGCGGCCGCCCTTGGTCGAATTGACCGGTGAGGTCAGGGTATAGACATTGCCGTTGATTGTTTCCTGACGCGAGGCATAGCCGACGAAATTGCTGACATCCTTGTGGTAGACGCTGACGGCGAACAGGGCGTCCCTGTTGAAGTAGTTTTCGTAGCTGATATCGATCTGGTTCGCTTCAAACGGTTGCAGGTACGGATTGCCCGAGGCGCCGGTATAGGGCGCGGTCGAGGAAATCTGCCGGGTGATGATCATGTCGTTCAGCGGCGGACGCGAGATCACCTTGGCGGCCGAAAGTTTCAGATACTGGCCATTGCCGAAATCAAAGCGCGCCGTGGCCGAGGGCAGCACCTTTGAATAGCTGGTGCCGCCACTGGCCGGTGTGGTGATCATCTGCTGCACCCATACGCCGCTGCCCGGAGGGGTTTCGACCCAGTCGCCAGCCACGGTCGAGGTGCCGGACGAATCGGCATCGACATCGAGGAAGCGGACACCGATATTGCCATCCACCGGTATACCGCCAAGTGTGGTGGCATAGGTGCCTTCGACATAGGCTTCCGCCACCTTTTCCTTGACCGTGTCCGTGATCGGCGTGGTTTTCGGATCGATATCGAACGAGGTGCCGTAGATGTGGGTCGCCATCGCGCCGAAATCGCCAGTCAGGATGGTCGGGATATCGAAATTCTTGAAGCTGTAGGCCGTCAGCAGATAATCGGGGATCGTACCGATGATCGGATTGATCGTGCCATCAAGCTGGCCCAGCGCCTTGGTACGGTCGGAGACGCGGGCGCCGAACAGAAGGCTCTTGAAGAAGCCACTGTCGAAATGACGTTCGGCATCAAGGTGCAGTGCGCCCAGTTCGTCGGTGACGGCGCCGAGTGTCGTCTGGCCGCCCTGCGCGGTCTGGGCATTGTCTTCCGGCGCCGAGGAAACGGTGATGACCGGCTTGCCGCGGAAGTCGTAGGTCATGGTCGAAGGCCAGTAGGCGAATTCATTGGCCGCCCACAGGTTATAGCGCTGGGCCTTGGAGTAGGAGGCATCGGCCGAAACCGTCCAGTGCTCGGTCGTCCACTTGCCGTTCAGCCCCTGGACGATAAGCGTCTTGTCCTCGGTGTAGCGCGCCACCACCGACTTATCACCGGCCCAGGTAACGGTCGCCGCCACCACATCGCCATTGCTGTTGATGACCGGATCTTCGCCCGAAGCGGCCGCGCCATCGACATAGTTGGCCAGGTTGCCGCCGTCCCAGTTACCCCAGACACCATCACCGTACCAGGCCTGGTCCTGCAATTCGTGAATCTTGATGTCGGAATAAAGCAGGTCATAGCTGAGCTGGAAATTGTCGCTCGGCTTGAATTGCAGGCCGAGCGAAGCGCCGAGGCGCGATTCTTTCAGGCGCTTCGCCTCGGCCTGCGCCCCCCAGGGCGTATTGTATTTGGTAGCGTCGCCGGCCAGTACCGGGCCATTGTCGGCGCCGAAATTGTAGCCCCAGCCCTGTACCGACTCGTAGCCGTTTTTCTGGACCTGCGAGGTCAGGCCAACGACGACGGCCAGTTGATCGGAAAAGCGATGCACCAGCGAAGCTGAGGCGCGATAACCCATGCCGTCGTAATCGGGGAATTGCGAGCCGCCGTCATAATAGACCGGCCCGGCGCGCAGCACGAAGCTCGGCCCCTTGTAATCGAGCGGGCGGATGGTTTGCAGATCGACCGTACCGGAGATACCACCGGAAATCAGTTTCGCTTCCGAGGACTTATAGACCGAGGCGCCGGAAATGACTTCGGAGGGATAGACTTCCCAGCGGACATTGCGGTCCGGTTCGGAGGAGGCGACTTCGCGGCCATTGACAGTGCCCAGCACCATGCGGGCGCCGAGGCCGCGGATCGAGGCCTGTGAATCATTGCCACGGTCGCGCGACGCCATCACGCCCGGCAAACGGTTGAGCGTCTCGGCGATGGTGACGTCCGGCAAGGCCCCGATGTCTTTCGATGAAATGGCTTCGACAATGCCGGTCGAGCGGCGCTTGACGTCCAGCGCATCACGCAGAGACTTGCGCATCCCGACAACAACGACTTCTTGCGGATTGGCCTCGGCAACGGCCTCCACGGCAGAGGCGCGCACGATCACGGCGGAAGCTCCGTCATTGGTCTTCACGGTCAGGCCGGTATTAGCAATGAGCTGGTTCAGCGCCGCGTCATTGCTCAGACTGCCCGAAACGGCATTGGTCTGGATGCCCTGCAAATCGGACGCGGTGGCCAGCACCTGTAAACCGGATTGCTTGACGAAAGCCGGAATGGCCGTGGCGGCGTCCTGCGCCGGAATATTGAAGGTCTTGGCCGAAGCGCTTGATTGAGCGGCGGCCGGCTGCGCGACCATTACCACGGCGGCGACCGACCCCATGAGGGCGGCGCGGAATGCGTTATTCCAGTATGACATGTGTGTTCCCTGAATTCTTGTTAGTGAGGGGCTTCTTCCCCTTCTCCAAACCAAGATGTCCCGCCGGATATTTTCCGCCGAATTGTACGACAATTTTTTATAGTGCCGTTCCGGCTGTGCCAATTATGATACGGTCGTCCGTCAGGCGCACCGGTACATCGAGCGCGGCATGGACTGCGCGGGCAAAGGTTTCCGGTTGATCGACATGGAACCCGCCGACCAGTTTCTGTTCACCCAGCGCCGGATCGGAGATGACGATCTGGCGGTCATTATAGCGGTTGAATTCAGCCACCGCCTCCGTCAGGGTCTCGGAATTGAGCACGATCTCACGCTCGCGCCAGGCCAGCTTGCGCTCGACCTCTTCCGGACGGTAGGCCACTGCAACCGTCTCTGGTTTGAGCGGCACGAAGGCTTCATGACCAGCCGTGAGCGTGACGCGCTTGCCGGTATCATTAATGTTCCACGCCTCGACCGTGCCTTCGGTGACCAGCACATCGGCGCCGGTGTCATGGCGACGGACGCTAAAGGCGGTGCCGACCGCACGTACGCGGATATCGCCGGCGGATACGACGAACGGCACCTCCGGGTTCTTTGCCACCTCGAACCACGCTTCGCCCTTCACCAGCGCGACATGACGAATCTGCGGCGTCATATCAACATCGATCTGGCTATCCGTATTAACCGATGCAACAGAACGGTCCTTGAGCGGCACGCTGCGCAATTCGCCAACACCGGTAGCCACGCTCAGGCGATTGGCCAGCACATAACCCACGGCAACGGCGCCCGTCAGCGAGGCTGCCACCGCCCCGCCCATGACATAGCGCCGGCTGACAGCGGCACGGTTACGCTTCAGCTTTTGATCCAGTGCCCGGCGGGCCAGCAGGGTATCTCCATGCGCCATCACCTGGGCGCGATCGAGCATCATCCACGCCGCCTCGGCACGCAGATAGGCGCCTTGATGGCGCGGGTCCGCCTCATGCCAGACCTCGAAAGCCTTACGCGCCGCGATACTGTCATCACCATTCAGGCGAGCGACCCACTGGGCCGCTTCCTCATCAATCCGCGACATATACCCTCTTTGACAACTTCGGGGACAACTTGGCGGGGGCCATCTTAGGTTTGAGAGCCGTCACCACCGCCGATCCTGTCTCGGCCATATGGCGCAGGATCAGGCTCAACCCCTTGGCTGTTTCCTTCTCGACAATATTTTCACTGATATGTAGTGCCTTGGCCGTCTCGGCCTGTGACAAGCCATGCACCTTGCGCAGTTCGAATACCTGACGACAACGATCAGGCAGACCTTCGATCAGACCCAGCACCTGGGTCAGTTCGGCACGTGACGAGGCAGCGCTTTCCGGGCTGGGGCCGAGATCGGCCACGCCCAGCTCATCGAGATTCTGCACGGTCATGATCGACACCACCTTGCTGCGCCGGACCTGTTCGAGCAGGACATTGCGCGCCGAGCGGAAGAGATAGGCGCGCGGATCGTCGATATGGTCAAAGCGCTCCATTCGCAACAGCCGACAATAGACATCCTGGACAATATCATCGAGTTCGTGCGCCTTTACACCCAGTCGCAGCAGCCAATGGCGCAGGTCCGCCTCATGAGGCAGAATCTGTGTGCCGACAAAGGCCAGAAGCGCCTGACGCGATTCCCCGGCTGGCCCATTATGTACGATGTTTGCCATCGAATTTTCCGCCGCTCCCCGTGTTTTTATCCGCCCTCATGGGGCTTTTTGTGGATTTATAACACAATAACGACGGTCTTCCAGATAATTGTACTACAATATGAACATGATATCAGGGCTGTGGCGTTCCCAACACAACCGGGCCGCCGGATTTCGGCACAGTGATATCGAAAGCTTCGGCATCACCCAGCGCGCTTTCGGTGCCTGCCGTGCCGACCAGCACATGACTATCCGGCCGTAACCAGGCCGTATAGACAAAGCGGCCCTCGGTTTTTTGCATGACCACCGCCACGCCGCCGGTAAAATCACCGCTCAGATACTGCGTCGCCTGACCATGATCAGCCACGGCGAACGTCGTCTCGACTGGCCAGACATAAGCGGCTTTCGGCCAGTCCAGCGCCGGCAACGCCTTGCCCTTATAGTCGAAGAAGGCGGCATTTTCCCAGTCGGAACCCTGCGCCCAGCGGGTTTTGCACTTGGTCGAAACCCACGCCGGTTCCCAATAGACAACACCGATCCCGCCGGCATCGAGCGTCAGTTGCATGATGTCGTGCATGTATTTCGCCTGACCAGCGACGCTGACAGGATAATCCTTCAAAGCCGAATCCGAACCCAACAGATTATTGGCGCGATCGGCCGCCTCATCGGTAAAGGCATAACCGGTTTCGACCACCACCACATCCTTGCCGAACCGGGCATGGACCCGGCGGATGGTTTCAGCCAGACCCGTAAAGTCCTCTTTCGACCACTTGCTGTAATAGCTGAGTCCAATGATGTCATAGCCCGTGACCCCGGCAGCAGTGGCGGCGGCAAACCACGGCTCGACATTTTCCGGCTGGGCGACATGCAGCATGACTTCCGGCTTTATGGAACTGTTGGCGGAAGCGTCATGCACGGCCTTGATACCGGCATTGAACAGCTTCGCGTTTCGTTCCCAATGGATTGGCACATGCTCTTCCGGCTGGGTGCGCAGGATCTCGCCATTGGTCTCGTTCCCCACCTGCACCATTTCCGGCATCAGGTTCTTCGCCTTCAAGGCGTTGAGCGTATCGAGCGTATACTGGTAGAGCGCCTTGGCCTGATCGTCTTCGGAGAGATTGGCCCAGGCGGCAGGCACCAGTTGCTTGCCGCCATCGGCCCAGTCGTCGGAATAGTGGAAATCGAGCAGCACCTTCTGCCCTTGCGCCTTGGCCGCGGCAATTGTCTTTTCGACATCGGCCAGATTCGAATAAGGCGTCCATTTGGCATCGACCCAGATGCGGACGCGGACCAGATTATGGCCTGACTGCGCGAAAATTTTATAGGCGTCGGTTTCGCCCCTGTAGTCATAATGCGCGCCGCATGTCTTCATTTCATTGACATAGGAGAGGTCGGCGCCGAACCAGTAGTCGCGGGCTTCAGTGGTGGTTCCAGTCAACAGGGCGATTGCGGGAAACAGGGCAAGAAGATGTGTTTTCATACCGCTTAAGATGTCCGGCGCGGTTTTTTCCGCCAACTACCCCCAACTTTCGCTGAACCCCTTGCGTTTGGCGACGACCAGTTCTTTCGGCATATCGATCTCAGGCTTGGGTTTGCCGAACAGATAGCCCTGACCGAAGCCGATGCTCATTTCCTGACACAGCTTCGCCATCGCCTCGTCCTCGATCATTTCGGCAACCACCTGGGTATCGAGTTCGCGGCACAGATGGCTGACCGAGCGGATCAGGGCGCGCTGACGGGGGTTATCGCGCGCTTCGCGCAGGAACGGCCCGTCGATCTTGACGAAATCGACGTCGAAATTGCGCAGATAGGTGTAGGTGGCGGCGCCGGAACCGAAGTCGTCCAGGCAGACGCGATAATCCGCCCGGCGCAGCCAGCGCAGGAAGGTGCCGGCGGCTTCCAGATCATCGATGGCGTTGGATTCGGTCAGTTCGAACATCAGACGCTGACCGATACGGGTGGCTGAACCCAGCAGATGACGCAGGTGCTCGCGGAAGATATCGCTCTGGATCGACAGCCCGGACAGGTTGATGGCGATGGTCACATCCGTCCGCTGCGTCAGGGTTTCGATGGCTTTTTTCGCCACGGCCAGATCGAAATCCTGCACCAGGCCAAGTTGCTCGGACAGGCGGATGGTATCGAACGGCGTGCGGCCGTCGGCGAAGCGCAGCAGGGCCTCGTAATGATGCGTCGTACGATCATCGAGGCGTACCACCGGCTGATAGAAAAGCGTATAGTTATTGCTGTCGATCAAGGCGCGGATGCTGTCGAAATGCTGCACCGTTTCGGCCATGGCCGATTTCAGGCCTTGCGCCAGCGAACTGATCGGACTGCGCTCCGGTTTGCAGAAATCGTGCAGGACATAATGCAAGGCCTTGGCGATGCTGTCTTCGTCCAGATTACCCGTCGAGAGTTCCAGATTCATCACCGAAGGCGTCAAGCTGTCTTCCCGCAGACCGACGGCCACCGCCGCCGCACGGATATCGCGGGATATGGCTTCGGGCGAGGCGCCCTCGCCCTTGGGGGATGGCATATAGCTGAAGGCTTCGTCCGAGAGCCTGGCCGCCGCGCTGCCGCCCATGGACTGTGCCCGCAGCACTGAGCTGATTTCACCGAGAAGCATCTCCGACTTCGCAGCCGGCAACTGCCGCACGGCCTGAGACAGGCCACGCACCCGCACCAGTTTGAGATTTTTCGGCGCGGTCTCCCCCTTGATGCCGATCTTCTTCCTGGCGAAACCGAGATAGGCGTCAAGATTGAGCAGCCCGCCGGCCTGGCCCGATCCGGCCATATCACCGGCCTGCGCCATCACCCCATCGGAAAGGACCGTCAGGCTGATAAAGGTATTGCCATCGCCGGTACCGAGATAGCAGGCCCCCATATTGACCAGCAGCGGCGGCCCTTGGTCCTGCTCCAGATTGAGGCCGCACGGTTCGATACGGCCGACGGTCTGCGCCTTGGTCAGCAGATGCCGCGCGAATGCCCGGTCGGTGGCGACAAAGACATCGCAGACCTCACGCCCAACCACACCTTCGGCCATGCCACTTAACAAAGCCTGCGTAGCGCCGATGGTTTTGACGATGCGGAAGTCACTATCGACCTCGATCAGAAGATCGGCTGCCGCCAGCGAAAAAGCAATATAGCGGTCGCGCTGCGCCTTGAGGTCGTCAGTCATTCTTGTCCCCGGTCTTCCGTTCTCGGACGGTTTGGTCAGGGCCAGACTACGAACCAAGTCTTAAAATACAACTTACCCACAGCCTTAATTCGGCTATTACAGGTCGAGCTTCATATCATGCAGCAGGGCGCGCAGGTATTCCCGGTTGATACGGTCTTCATCGACTGGCGGGTGGCGCACCGGTTCGGGTGCCGGCACGGGTTCAGACCGTGCCCGCAGCGGCGCATAGGCCGGACGTGATTGCTGTGCTTCAAAAGCCGGGCCGAAACTTTGGCGTGCCAGGGTACGCGGCACCGGAACCGCCTTCGGATCAGGTCTGGTAACGGCCCCTGCATCGACCCAGTCGACGGGAATCTCAAACCAGATATGCGTGCCTTCTCCTGGTCGCGACATGGCGCCGATATGACCGCCCAACATCTCGATGATCGTCTGGGCAATGGACAGACCCAATCTGCGGCCCTGACCTTTTTGGCCACCGTTGAACAGGCTGTGCGCCAAGGCTTCATCCATGCCGATACCGGTATCGCGTACACTCACATGCAGATGCACTTCCGGTTTTAGGGTCAGCGGATTTTCCGCCGTTACCTGGCTGGCGCTGACACTGACGACTCCGCCCCGCGTAAACTTGCAGGCATTTGAAACCAGGTTTTGCAGCACCTGCTGCACACGCATCGCATCGAGGCGGGCATTCGCGCGGGTAAAATCGACAAAATGCGCACTAAGCCGGGTTTGCGCCGCTTCGGCCTGGAGCGTGAAGCCTTCAACCGCTTCACGGATCATTTCCGCGACATCGGTAATCTCCTCGTTTTCCTCCGCTGCCGCGATCGGTTCAGACGCTGCCTCCCCGATCAGGCTTTTCAACGCCTCAGCCGAAGCCAGCAGGTTCTGCGCATAGTCGGCGATATCACTGCCCGTGACCGGTTGCGTTTCGATCAGGCGAGCGTAGCTGACAATTTCATTAAGCGGGGCGCGCAATTCATCGGCGATGTGACCGAGAAGACTGTCACTGCCTGCCACTTCAGTGACATCGCGCACCACGGCGCATAGCCGGACCGGTGCGCCATCGCCATCATATTCAACCCCGCCTTTTGTGCGGATCAGGCGTACGACCTTGTCCTTGCGACGGATAATCCGCCGTGCAATATCGAAATCCTCGCCCGTATTAACCGCACGCTGGAAGCATTCGATCACGGCTGGACGGTCATCAGGCTGATAGATATCAAGCTGGTGCGCCACCTGCGGTTTGTGCAGCTTTTCGTTCAGTCCCAGCAGGGCATAGAGGCCTTTCGACCACACGACCTCGCGGGTCAGCAGGTCAATTGTCCAGTAGCCAAAACCGGTCAGTTCAGCAGCCGTATCGAGGCGCTTTTGCAGCCCCAGCCATTCGCCTTGCATCGTGCCGCCGGATTTGCGCGCGAGCGTCAGGAGTGTGGCGACCTGATCGGCGAATTGCGTCAGAACGGCCAGTTTCTCCGCCGGAAAATCCGGACATGGCGCCGTATCCGCAATGGCAACGACGCCGAGAATTTCGCCGTCATGCACCAGCGGCATATCGGCATAAAAACGCATATGCGGAGCGCGCAGAACCGCGCTTTCGAGGAAATAGCGGGCATCGCGCGTGGCATCATCGATCCGCAGGCCTTGCCCCGCGACAAGCCGGCGCTCGGTAAAAGCCAGGGTATCCAGCACCTCGATATCGGGGATGCCGAAGGTAGAGGCCGGTATCAGCTCGTCACCATCGCGCAGGCTCAGGAAAGCCATCGGCAGGGCGAACATCGCCGCGGCAAGCTCACAGACAGAGGCGCATATATGATCGAATTCAGCGACACGGCGCTGTTTTCGTCCCTGCGCCCACAGATTCGGGCGGACATCAAAAGGCGTTGATTCGTCTATTGTTTTGGTCATGTAAAACCCTTTGCTTAACAGACGTTAACCAAAAAGGTTTACACTTTGGTAAACAATTCAGATGGTGGGTTTCACGCCGTAATAGGTCATGAAAATATCGACCGCCAGATCGACCTGACGGTGCAGTTGCGCCTCCGTCGGTTCGACGGCCAGGTTCATGATGCGCTTGAAATGGCAGTCACCGAAAATCAGGCTTTTCAGAACCATGGTCGCTTCCAGAATGTTGGGCGCATTGATCTGGCCCCTGTCATGAGCGGTCTGCAACAGGCCCGTCAGATTGGAGCGCCCCTGGCTCTGGATGACATTGTGAAACATCTCGGCGAGCTGCGGATTGCGATAACTCTCCTCGACGACCAGCTGGAAGGTGCGGATCGCCTCGTTCGACATGATCGCCTTCAGCAATTCGCGCCCCATGACGGTCAGGGTGGTACGCAGATCATCCGAGCCGGTATGGGCCAGGAACAGGTCGGCCATCTGCTGACACTGTTCGCGGACAATCGCTTCGAACAGATCTTCCTTGCTGTTGAAATAGGCATAGAGCGTTGCTTTCGAACCACCCAGGCGGCTCGATATCATCGACATGCTGGCGCCGGCATAGCCGACCTCATAAAATACGCTGCGCGCCACCTGAATGATGCGTTCGCGGCGTTGATCTTTAAAAGAGGGGGGATCCCTGAAAGAGGGGGAATCTTTAAAAGTTGGGGCGTCCCTCAAGGTTTTTGTTGGCATTTCCATAAAAAATTGTACCATACTGTACAGTTAGCGCTTGACTTAAATCGGAGTGTAGCGCAAATAAATCGAACTGTACAGTACGGTTCACCTTTTTGTGTTTCAGGACCTCCTCCCGATGCCCTCCCCCAAAAGCCTTAACGCGCCAACCTCCCCGCGCGCTTTCCTCATGAAAGCGGCCAGCCTGAGCGCACTCGCCCTGGCAAGTACCCTGCTGGCCAATTGCGCTTCCGTGCCCGATTCCCAGACCATCGCGCCGCGCACCGATCTCGCCGCCACGCAGAGCCTGCCATCCGAAAACGGCACCTGGCCGGCGCAGAACTGGTGGACCGGCTTCAACGATCCGCAGCTTAACAGCCTGATCGACGAGGCCTTCGCCAATTCGCCCGACATCCAGACCGCCGACGCCCGCCTGCTGAAGGCCGTCGCCAGCAGCGACCAGATCGCCGAAGCGCTCAAGCCCAGCCTGTCGATCGACGGTTCGATCGTCGAGACACAGCAAAGCCTGAACATGGGCTTTCCGGCGGAATTCCGTTCCTTCCTGCCGAAGGGCTATCATCCGCTGACCCGCGCCACCATCGGCGCCAATTATGATCTTGGTCTGTGGGGCAAGGCGAAAGCCGCTCGCAAGGGCGCCTTCGCCCAGGGCAAGGCCGCCGAGGTCGAGAGCGTTGCCGCCCGTCAGGATATCGCCGTCGCCGTCACCCGCGCCTATGTCGAACTTGACCGCCTCTACAAGCAACGCGACGACCTCGCCGCCGTCAAGGCCAACAGCGATTCCCGCCTGCAACTGATGCAGGCCCGCGCCTCTCACAATCTGGAACCGAAGGACTCGATCCTGACCAACCAGGACGACCAGGCGCGCCTCGCGGCCCGCCTGACGGGCGCTGAATCCGCCATCAAGCTGCAAAACAACCTGATCGCCGCCCTCGTCGGCGCCGGTCCGGATCGTGGCCTGACGCTCCAGCGTCCTAATCTCGCCCCGGTCGAATTCGCCAGCCTGCCGGCCGATGCCAGCTTGAACCTGCTCGGCCGCCGCCCGGATGTCGAAGCTGCCCGCCTGATGGTCGAAGCCCAGGGCCAGAATATCAAGTACACCAAGGCCGACTTCTACCCGGATGTGAAGTTCAATGCCGACTGGGGTATCCAGACGCTCGACTGGGAAGGCCTGACCCGCCACGACTCAGCCATTGGCGATATCGGCCCGGCCATCAGCCTGCCCCTGTTCGCGCAAGGCCGCCTGCGGGCCCAATACCGCGGCGCCGAAGCCGACTACAATTCGGCCGTCGCTGACTACAACAAGGCTTTGGTCAATGCCCTGCATCAGGTTTCCGATGCGGCGATCAATACCAAATCGACCGCCGACCAGATCGCCGAAGCGAAAACCCGCGTCGACAGCGCCCAGCAGGCCTACGATCTGGTCAATCTGCGCGTCCAACGCAACCTGTCCAGCAAGCTCGACCTGATCGACGCCCAGGTCAAGCTGACCTCCGCCGAACTCGACCTGTCCGACCTGACCGCCCAGGCCTATAACAAC